>JABAHS010000186.1_pt1 | contig 176003 bp, 158 predicted proteins | sample 7062111 | NCBI WGS metagenome assembly JABAHS01 (sample SAMN14534600, study PRJNA622989) | marine sediment metagenome | biome: marine biome [ENVO:00000428]; feature: marine pelagic biome [ENVO:01000023]; material: deep marine sediment [ENVO:00002113]; isolation source: pool of 4 deep marine... | reverse complement strand
CGTTCATCGATCCGGTCGCCGCGATTGTCGAGACGTTCATCGATCCGGTCGCCGCGATTGTCCAGTCGATCCTCGATACGATCGCCACGCATGTCGATGCGATCGGCAAGCTCGTCGGCCGCGTCATCCGCATGGGCGGCACCGCCCAGGACGAGAAGACCAACGCCAATAACCACTGCTTTCCTGCTATCCATTGTGAATCTCCGCTGTATCCATACAAATGCTGCTTTCAGTACCTACAACGAAGCCGAAAGGCGAAGGTTGACAGGCACGGAAGGAGATTTCTTCGAATTATGTTAGATAGGCATAAAAGCGGCAGAGACCTCAGCCAAAGTGGTCAACGTGATTAAGGTCTCTGCCGCTAACCCGGTCAGACATGCCTCAGGAGTACTGGAATACGGGCCTTTCGAATCAGAAACTCTGTAGTTCCTCCGAATACCCGCTCCCTCCATCGGCTGCGGCTATAGGCACCACCGATCAGCAGGTCCGAGCCGGCTTTCCTGTATTCGCCCAGGAGCTCCTTTTCGATATCGTGGCCCCGCGTTCGAACGCGCCGGGACTCGATCCCCCATGAAGTGAGGTACCTGGCCAGCAACGTGGCCTTCGGCCCGGGTTTGTCTTCAGGCCCGCAGGTTACGATCGTGACCTCGTCGGCTTGCTGCAGAATCGGAATGCCCGGCGTGACGGCAATTGAAGCGGCGACGCTTTGATCCCAGGCTATGCATACGCGCTTGCCGATGCGCTTTCTGCTTCGCTGCGGAAGTATCAGGACAGGCCGCCCTGTACTGACAAGCGCGGACATCATGAACGCGTCGGCCGCGCCGTCCGTCTTCGCGGGCCGGGATACGACTATCAGATCGGCGACCGGCCCGACGATGCCCATCAGCGTATCGGCAGATCCGACTCTCTCGGACCAAAGCGCAGTCGGAGTGGCTTTCGCCCGCCTGCTCAGGACGTAAGCATTTTCGGCGGCGATCTTCTCGTATAACGCAAGCGCCCTGGCCGAACCGCGCTTGACGGCCTGCACGCGATGCGGGCGCATATGGCATCCGAGTATTGTGGCCCCGAGGCGTCTGCCCAGATCGAACGCGGAGTTCAGGGCCCGGGCACACTCCGGCCGATCGGCTACGGGTACGAGTATCAGTGACATATCCTGCTCCCTGCTTTTAATGTGGGTACGCAGGCAGCCCGGATGTATCCGTAATGGTCCTGATCTGCGAGCTACCTGGCCAGCGTATACGCGAGCAGCACATTGCCCGGCATTTGCCCGAACATGCCGTATCCGGAATAGACGAACAGCTTGTCACCGTCGACGAGGACACCGCTGAGGTCGATTGCCCCGCCATGGCCCTCGACGCCGTTGTCGGCATCGACAGCATGATTGGTGCGGATGACCCTGAGCACTTCTCCCGTCGCCGCGTCGAGTATGCGCAACTTGCCATCCAGCGCGCCGGCATATAGCAGCCCATTGGCGTACAGCGGCGCCGCGGAGTGGCCGTAGTAGAAGGAGCAGTCCGGCCAGGGACTCGCCGTGTTCGCATCCCGCATGGCAACGAGCCCGACGCGCGGTGCGTTTGCCGGGTCAAACCGGCAGCCGCGATCGACAGGCAATGACCACAGATTGCGGCCGTCTCTCAATCCAAGCGCATAAATGCCGGGACGCGGTATATAACCCTCCCGCTTGCGGGGTGGATCGGCGACGGTGGCCCAGATGGTCTCACCCGATGTGGCAACGCCCCAGTGAATGCCGCCATTCGTCGTGCCCATGCTCAGGCGCTGCTGCCAGATTACGTTGCCCTTTATTGCGGGGTCGAGGGCATAGACATGGCCCGATTTCTGGGCCGCGATGATCATGTCCTTGCCGGCGGAATCGGTCGTCAGGGTGATGCCGCCGCCGAAGTCGAAGTCCGGGCCCGGGTCGTCGGGGCAATTCGCCCCGCCGGTCAGGCAGGCCACGTTCCAGATATCTCCGGCCAGCGCCTGAAACACCCAACCCACCTCTCCGGTTTCCATATTCAGCGCAATGACCGAGTCGCTGTTATACGTTGCGGGCGGCGACATGTTCTGCGCCGTGCCTATATATAAGTGTCCGCGTTCGGCATCGATCGCGGGGGTCGTCCATACGCCGGCTCCCGACGGTCCCCAGATGTCGGTCCCGGCCGAGGTCGTGCCGACATTCATCGCATCTGGCGTCGTGTGGTACTCCCAGGCGACAGACCCGTCATTCGTGTCGATAGCAGCAACGCCACCGTGCGAGCGGCAACAAGGATAGGTGTCGACGCCGGCAAGCGTCGTTTCGAAGGTCGAGATCGGCACATACAGCCGATCGTCATGAAAAGCCAGCGAACCGCTGATGACCGTGACGGGAAACCAGCGCAGCGACCGTCTCCACCGCAACCTGCCGTCGTCGGCTGTTATGGCATAAACATTGGCAAGGTCGTCCGCGAAAAACAGCGTCGGCACGCCGTCGCTCGTGGTGTCGAGGTTCAATGACGAGCGGATCGTGCTGTCGGCAGAGAATCGCCAGTGTATGCAGCCGGTGCCCTGATCGAGGGCCAGCACATTACCGTTGGCCGTGCCGAGATACAGGACACCTCCGGCGGCAACGGGCTGCGATCGCATTTCCGTCGCGCCGGGGATCGCAATTGACCACTTGAGCTCGAGGTCCTTTACGTTGTCTCGCGAAATCGCCACGCCGGCCTCGACGGCGCGCCTGTTGCCATTTCCGTAGCCCCAGTTGTCCTCGTCGCCCGGCTCCACTTGCAGGGATTTCCCCGCCGGGCACATCTGGTCGGCCATCCACTCGTCTCGTGCCTCTGTACTGTGCGAACTCAGATACCTGGCAATGGCCAGGCGCTCGTCGGAATTCAGGTGCACGGCCTGCTGCATCATGATGCCGAATTCGATAGCTCGCGCGATTCGCGTGAACGGCATACGCTGCAATGTCGCTAGCTGTGGCGCCTTCGTCTCGGGCGTCGAGTGGCAGCTGTCGCAGTGCGCGTGATACAGCTCGGCGCCCTGTACAACAAGCGGATCTGCCGGCAGCCCCGGGTCTATGTGGATCAAAGTCGGCTTGCCGCCTTCGATCATCCAGCTCGGGAAGTGGGAGTTACTGGTGTAGACACTGCCGTCATCGGCGATTTCGACGTCGCGCGTAAACGTGCGTTTGCGCGGCATCGGATACACGCGCCAGGTCTGCGTGTCGATATGAAATGACATCAGCGTATCGGACTGGTTGCCATTGACCCACACGACGCCGCGCTGGCGGTCGACGTTCAGCGCATACGGTGTCTCGCTTGCGACCGGCAGATCGAAAACTTTGAAGCGATCGGCCTTCGGCTCGTAACGAGCAAGCTTGCCTTCCGAGAAGGAAACTATCCAGAGATCCCCGCGGGCGTCGATACGCAGGCGCCGCGGAGCTTCGAACGGCGTCTCGATCATCGTGACCTCTTCGGTCTCGGGGTCGATTCTTGCGATGTCGTCGGCATATAGCCGCGCCACCCAGATCGAACCGTCGACCGGCGACACGTCTATGCCGTAGGGCATCGGGAAGCCGCTCGTGTCCCAGTCCATGTCCGGGCGGCTGCCTACCCAGCCGAGGGCCAGCCGCAAATCGATGACTCGGAGCGTCAGCCATTCCTTGAAGCTGCGGGACGGCAGGTCGTAATACGTGAATTCTTCGGTCTCGCGGTCGAACATCGCAACCTGCGAGGACAGCGCGAGCGTAAACCAGACACGGTCCTTTTGGTCCGTCCGGATCGTGTGCGGATAAAAGCCATCGTTCATCTTGTGGCGGCGAAACTCGCCGGTGTCAGGATCGAACTCGACGAGTTCGCGCTGCATCGAGGGCGTCAGGAATATGTGGCCATCCCTGGACGAGATCGCGAACGAGTGCACGCCCATGTAGTTATCGGTCTTGGGATAGGCCGCCATGCGACCGGCCAGGATGCCACCCCGCTCGGCACCTTCGTCGTGTGGCACCTTGAAAACTTCGAACTCGCCCGTCGCGGGGTCGACGGCATAAATTCGGTCCATGAGGTTATCGCCGACATACACCTTGCCGTTCGGATGCAAGATGAAATCGTGCATTTGCGAAAACTCGTCGCCGATCGGCCATTCCGTGATTGTCGCTGCCGCCAGCTTGGCATCCCAGGTCTCGTAATCCGGCAGCTCTGCGTAACGTGCGTTGAGATCGGCATGGGCCTCGACGAGTCCTGCCGCCGCGTCGTCGACAAAATCCTCCGCGGCCATTGCGCCATAGGTCTGCATCCGGTCGATGATTTCGACCCATTGCTCCTCGGTGCGCGGCAGGCGCATGAACAGCGAACCTTGCTGGTGGCAAAAGCCGCAATGGCGCAGGAAATGCTCGCGAGTTTGTGTCGGGTTTTCGGCGTAGTCGAAACGCAATTCGGACAACCACAGGTTTGCCGGTTTCGACTCCGCGATCTCTTTCGGATCGGTCAGCGGTTCGAGCTCGACATCGAGGGAAACATCGTCGTCTGCCGCCGCGACGATGGCGTCGGCATAGCCCTGTTTGCGCACACGAAAGAGACGCTGTCCGTGGATTCCGATAGTGTCGAAAACGACGACGCCGTCTTTCCCGGTAAACCGCGTGTGCTGCGGCGCAACCCTGTTTTTCTGGCCGGGCGCCGGGTAACCGTTGTCTGATGTATCGACGGCATCGGCATCCGGGATTGTCCGCGTCACCATTACCGTCGCCAGCGGATTGCCGTCGCTATCGGTAACGTTGATGGTTGCCGCACCTGAAATTACGGGCAGGCCGAGTGCCAGGAGTAATAAACGAGGTGAAATCACACTCTTTCCTTCTCAGGTCTCTGTCTTACGGCCCGGCAGAACCAGGTTGAGCATAATCGACATCAATGCGCCGGGTACGAGGCCCGAGTGCAAAATCGCGCGAACGTCCACTGGCGCGCCGGCGTACAAGCCCTCCTGCGCGCGCAGCCCGATTGCGACGGCAATCGACACGCCCATGATCAGCATGTTGCGTCGTGTGAACGCCACGCTCGCCAGCATCTTGATGCCAGCCGACACGATCATGCCGAACATGATTGTGACGGCGCCGCCAAGCACCGCGTTGGGAATTGACGTAACAAGCGCTCCCAGTTTCGGCAACAGGCCGGCCATCAACAGGAATCCGCCACCGATAGCCACCACATAGCGACTGGCAACGCCGGTCAGCGCAATCAATCCGACGTTCTGGCTGAAGCTTATCTGCGGGAACGCGTTAAAGATGGCGGCGAAACTGCTCGCGAGGCCGTCAGTCATGACGCCGCGGGACAATTCCTTGTCGGTTGCGGGCCGGCTGGCACCGCTGATCATCGTGCCCTCGATGTCCCCGATGGACTCGGCGCTGGTCACGACGGAAATAAGGACCATGCCGACGATCGCCGCCGGTACGAACTCCAGGCCGATTTCAAATGGCATCGGCAGCTGCACCCAGCTCGCGTTGCCCACCGCCGAAAAATCGACGAGCCCGAGCGGAATGGCCACCAGGTAGCCGGTTGCAATGCCGATCAGGACCGACATCTCCGAGAGCATGCCACGGGCAAACTGCTGCACGCCGACCGTCACGACGAATACCAGGACGCCGAGCCCGATGTGGTGAAGCGCGCCGAAGTCCGCCGCGCCTGCTCCGCCACCCACGTAGCCGAGGCCGACAGGCAGCAGGATGATGCCGATCATGATGACGAACGTGCCCGTAACAACCGGAGGAAACAGGAAACGAACGCGTCGCAAGGCGACTCCGACCAGCGCCATCGCGAGGCCACCAATCAATGCAGCCCCGAATACGGCGGGCAGGCCGTGGTTTGTCGCGATGGGCAAGGCGATGGGCACAAAACCGAAACTCGTTCCCATGACGATGGGTGCGCGCGCCCCGATCGGGCCGAAGCCCAATGCCTGCGCGATCGTGGCAATTCCCGCAACGAACATCGCCGCCTGCACCAGTAAGATCGTTTGTGCCGCAGGCAGGTCGATTGCATTGGCAATAATCAGCGGCACGGCGACGTTGCCTACGAACATCGCCAGTACGTGTTGCAGCCCCAGCGGCACGGCCTGGCCGAGCGGTGGCATGTAATTGATATCACGCGACATTTCGCAACATTCTACCTCTAAGCAATTACCGTGATTGCCCCAATTATCGATTTCCCCCATGATCGGCTGGTCTGGCCGGGGGAACAAGCGATGACGGATACGGATAAAACAACGGTCGATCGCGACGCTTTGCCTTTTGTGGCACCTTGCCGGGACCTCAAGCCCTGGGCGCCGTTCCAGTGGCTCATGCTGGGCGCGAAAGACCTGTTTCGTGCACCGCGGCCAAGCCTCTTCTATGGTCTCATCGTTGCAATCCTGATGGCTGCTGTCGCGTTGCTGGCCTATATGCAGGACGTGCGCTGGATCATGTTCGCGATGATCGGCGGTTTCACATTCCTCGCCCCCCTGACCTGCGTCGGGCTCTATGCTATCAGCGCTCAACTCGAGCGCGATCAGCCGCCGTCACTGGCACGCAGCCTGCACGCAGCGTTCAGGCGCCATCTCGGTAACGAGATGATCTTCGCGATCGCATTATTGGTGATCTTTCTGGTCTGGGCGCGCGCCGCCGTCATGGTGGGTGTGTTCTTCCCGACCGAGGGCGAGCCGACGCCTGGCGAGTATGCGCGCTACCTCGGTATCGGCAGCGTCGTTGGCTCTATTTTCGCCGCGGTGACGTTCAGCGCCAGCGCTTTCTCGTTGCCCATGATCATGCACCGTGACGTCGACAGCGTGACGGCCATCGTAACGTCTATTAACGCCGTCCTGCGAAACAAGTACACGATGTTTGTCTGGCTCGCCCTGATCGTGTCGATGCTCATAATCGGGTTCGTTACTTTCGGAATCGGGCTGATCGTGATTATTCCGTTGATCGGCTATGCGGCATGGCATGGCTATCTCGAGACGATCGATGCGGATGCGTTTCCGCGACACGAAGTGGGAATTACGGCGACACCGCGCGGGCAATAAACCCGTCTGGCCCGGCTATTTTCTCGTCATTTCCAGCGCACAGTAGCTGGCGCCGAGCAGGCCCGGTTGCTCGTGCAGAATGAGTTGTGTCGGTATGCGCTCCATCAGCGAGCGATGCCGGCCCTTGCGTTCGAAACCGGCGCGAAACCCGCTGTTGGCGAGCAGCGCCGGATAGCGTTTGACGATGCCGCCGGCTATGTAGACACCATCTTCGGCGCCCAGTGCCAGCGCGAGGTCGCCCGCAACCTGCCCCAGCACCTCGAAAAACAGCGCCACCGCCTCGGCGGCTCGCGCGTCGCTGTTTTCAATCGTCTTCGCGAAAATATCGGCCGCCGAAAGCTTGGGCAGCTTGTCGCCATGTAACTGGCCGAGCGCCCAGTAAAGATTTTCCAGGCCCTGCCCGGACACCAGGCGCTCGGAAGATACGCGATCGAACTTCTCGCGCAGCGCAAGGAGAACGTCGATCTGCACGCGGGTTTCCGGGGCAAAGCCACCATGACTGGCTTCGCCTGCAATCGGGAGCAGCAGTTCACCCTGCTTGCGAAGTCCGACGGCGCCGAGTCCTGTACCCGGGCCGAGAATGGCAACGGTGTATTTGTCGTCGGGCAAAGGGCGCGGCTCCGGCAGTCCGACCGGTTCGCAGTCCTTCTCCGAGAAAAATGGCACCGAGTAAGCGATTGCCTCGAAGTCATTAAGCAGGCGCACGTCCTCGGTCGAAAACTCTTCCGCGAGCGATTCGATGCCGATCGACCAGTGGTTGTTGGTCATGCGGATGCGCTGCTCCACAACGGGCCCCGCACCCGCCAGGCAGATCACACGGGGATCCGGTGCCGCGATGATGCCGAGATACTCGCGAATGGCGGACTCGACGGATTCAAAGTCGGCACACTGGAAGGTCGCGAGCTCGGCGAACCCCGGTTTCCCGGTGTTACCCAGCGCAAACCTGGCGTTGGTGCCGCCAATGTCGCCGATAAGAAGAGTCTTTGCTGCCATCCAACCTCATCGTACAATTTGTCGCAAACCCGGCTCGAATTCTGTAATTTCGCAACATGCTCTGTGAACTTCAGAATCGGGCACTGCTGTGACCTGACGCCCGGGATCAATCTTGGATTTTACTCTCTACTGGTTCATGTTTCCGGTCTCGATCGTCGTCGCGACCTGCGCAATGCTGAGCGGCATCGGCGGTGCTGCGCTGTTCACGCCAATCTTCGTTCTCGTGTTTCCGCTGCTGGGCCCGGAATATGTACTCGAGTCGACGATCACGGCGATTGCCGCTGCACTGCTGACACAAACATTCGGCTTCCTGTCCGGGTTTATCGGTTACTACCGGCGTCGACTGATCGACTATGCCCTTGCCTGGAGAATCGCGCGCGTCTCGGTCCCGGCCGCTGTTGCCGGGGCTCTGGTAGCCGGTCTCGTGTACGAAAGTGTACTGCTTGCGAGCTACTCGTTGCTGGTTGCCGTTCTCGCTGTCGTGATGTGGGTGAATCCGGTGCCCCGTCACGGGGCACTATCCGAGCACGGCGTCATCACGAGCCGCAAACTAACCGATTCCAGGGGGCAAACCTACACCTACGACGAACCGCAGCTCGCACTGCGACATTATTCGCTGACCGGTGCAGGTGCCTTCCTGACCGGCATGGTGTCGGTGGGTATCGGGGAGGTGACGATTTCCAAGTTGTCGCGCAAGGGCGTACCCATTCCCGTCGCCGCAGCAACCTCGGTCCTGGTCGTAATCCTGACAATTGTATTTGCATCGACGACGCTGTTCGCACAACTCGTCCGGGACGGCGGCTGGACGGCCATACCCTGGAATCTCCTGGTTTGGGACATTCCGGGCGTGCTGATCGGAGGACAAATCGGCCCGAGGCTGCAGGGGCTCGTCACGCCACATATCATGAGACGCGCCATCGCCGTGTTATTCGTGATTCTTGCGGTTGCGATGGCGGCGGTTGCCAGCCAGAAGGCCGGTATTCATTGACTGGTTAGTCGGTCTGCCGAAAGTAGCGAACGTAGTCGACCAGCATCTGCTGCGGAAAAACGGAATCGTCGATCGGACCGCCTGCGCGACCCCAGGCACCGCCGACCGCGTAGTTTAAAATCACGTGAAACGGCTGGTCGAAGGGCCACTCCTGCCATCCGTTGCCTTCGTTGATGTAAGTCAGGTACACGGTGTCATCGACGAGAATATCTATTCTTTCTGGCGACCATTCCAGTGCGTAGACGTGAAATGCGTCGGTCACGTCACCCAGCATTATCCGGCCTTTGCGCTGGTTCCATTTTTTCCAGTAATAGGCTTTGGAGTGAACCGTGCTGTGAATGCTGTAAAGCATGTAGCCGACATGTTCCATGATGTCGATCTCGCCGGAATTGGGCCACGCGTCGCAGTCGTCGTTACCCTGCCATTGCACACCTTCGCTGCAGTTCGTCGCGTAGTGGAACGGCTTGCTTGGCAACATCCAGATCGCCGGCCAGCTGCCCTGCCCCTTGGGCAATTTCGCTTTCACTTCTATACGCCCGTACAGGAAGTCGGCCTTGCCGCTGGACTGAATCCGAGCCGACGTATATTTCGCATCGAGATAATCTTCTTTGTGGGCCTCGATGATGAGGTGGTCATCCTCTACGCGAACATTCTTCAGACGGGCCGTGTACACCTGGTCCTCGTCATTGACGACACCGGAAGTCCACTCCTCGATATTCCATTTCAAGCTGTCCGGTGGGCCGTCCGTGTCAAACTCGTCGCTCCACGCCAGTTGCCACGACGGCTTGCGTGTGTGCTTCTTGCGAGCCTGCAATGCACTGAGGACCGGCTGTCTGGCCAGCGCTTCGAAGGTAATATTTAGCTCCCCGTCATCGACAATCACATCGGGAGCGGTGACGGTCAGCGCCGAACGGACCTTGCCGTCTCTCCACAGCATAACGTCGGTAAACCAGATTACCCGCTTGCCTTCGGCGTACACGTGAAAAACACGTTCGCCTCTCGCAAGTTCCTCGGGCTCGGCAAAATGAAATGTAAGATCGTAGGTGCCGTCGGCAATCGGCTGGGCGATACGGATGTCACCCTCGCGATACGTTTGATACAGCTGTGGATCCTGCGAGCCTTTGACGGACGCAAGACGCGCCACCTCACCGCCACTGACTGACTCCTCGGCGACATACCGGGTGCCATCGACAGCCACGTACCCGGGTCCGCCGACATTCACTGCCCAGACGACGTCGGATTCAACGCCTGGTGATTGACATCCACCGAGTAACACAAAAGCAATTATTGCCGTCGACCATCCCGTTGCCTCCGGCCGTATAACAGCACTTTTAACTGCGAGTCGGGACAAAAAAGACCGGATCATGGTGGATATAAGTTTTGACAGCGAAAAAATCCCGTCCGGACACCTGTGACAATGCGGCTGCGGGCCGACTTGGGGCCCCATCTTTTCCTTTCATTTACAGAAACATAGCAGCGCGGCCGGCACTCGGTCAGGCTTCGGCCACTTTGCAGTAATGATTGATAAAGCGCTGGTGCTCCGGCAACTGATCGACGAGATTGATCGCCGAGTTGCGGATTCCGGTCAGGAACTGGTCGAGCTCTTCGTCTGACATCATGTTGACGATCGAGTGGTACTGCTCGGGGGCCAGGCCCTGCCCCAGCATTACCTGGACCCAGGAATTCTCGCCGAACAGCTCTGTCGGAATCCTGAAGACTCGCCCGGTCTGCTTGAACAACTCGATGCGATGCGCCAGTGATTCGGGGATCTCCATCGTCCTGCAGTAATTCCAGAACGGCGTATCGGTACGTTCCGTTACGTGGTAGTGCAGGACGATAAAATCGCGCACATGCTCGATCTCGGTGCGCATCTGGGTGTTGAACTCGTCGACGTCGGGCTGGCGTATTCCTGCATACGGGAAAAGCTGCATCAGCCGGATAATGCTGCGCTGGATCAGGTGGATGCTGGTCGACTCGAGCGGCTCGATGAAGCCGGAGGATAGGCCCACCGCAACCACGTTCTTGCTCCAGTGCTTCTTGCGCTGGCCCGCCTGGAACTTGAGGACGCGTGGCTCGGTCTTCCTTTCGCCCTCGATGTTTTTGAGAATGACGTCGGTGGCTTCATCGTCGGACCAGTGCTTGCTGCTGAAAACGAGGCCATTGCCGACACGGTGCTGCAGCGGGATGCGCCATTGCCAGCCGGACTCCCGCGCAATCGCCCGCGTGTACGGAATCGGATCTTCAACCGCCTCCGTCTGGACGGCGACCGCGCTGTCGCAGGGCAGCCAGTGCGTGTAATCGTCATACCCCGCCTTGAGTGTCTGCTCGATCAGCAGGCCACGAAAGCCCGTGCAATCGACGAAGAGGTCGCCTTCTATACGCTCGCCCGAATCCATCTTCAGCGCCGTGATGTATCCGCTCTCGGGATCCTGCTCGACTTCGTCGATCTTGCCTTCCTGGCGGACCACACCGTTCTCCTCCGCCATCTTGCGCAGCATCTTCGCGTACAGTGACGCGTCGATGTGATAGGCATAGTTAAGGCCCCGCTGTGCGCCCTGGCCCTGGATGATTGCAAAGCGGTTGCGCTTCGCGGCAATCCACTCCTTGCAGTATTCGCCGTAGTCCCTGGCGATGCCGAGCTTCTCCCCCTTCAGCCAGAAATGCTGGAAACCCGCGGCCCAGCAGTCCTTGCCGGTGAAGCCGAAGGCGTGAATGTAGTCTTCGCCCACGTTCTTCCAGTTTTCAAAGGATATCCCGAGCTTGAACGTACCCTGGACGGCCGAGACAAAATCCTGCTCCTTGATCTTGAGCAGGTCGTGCAGCGTCAGTAAGGTCGGAATCGTCGCTTCACCGACGCCCACCGTTCCAATCTGCTCCGACTCGATAAGCGTGATGTCCAGGTTTTTCCCCAGCAGCTTGGACAGGGATGCTGCAGCCATCCAGCCTGCCGTTCCGCCGCCGGCGATGATGATCTTTTGTATGGTCTTGTCGTTCACGATTGCTTCTCTTGAAATTCTGCTCTGTCGCTTACGGTTTCAGGCGATTCACGATCCTGGCACGCAGCTTCGCCGCCGACTTGATGTCCAGTGGTGCCAGGCACCCGCGCCCGTTCTCGGGGATATGCTCATAGACCGATTCGTCTGCAGAGAAGACGTAGTAGTCAAAAAGCTCCCTCCATGCTTTGCGATACCGCGGGGGCAGCTCTCGAATGGACAGGATGCCATGCATCATCGCGTCCATCGGCGATCCCATCACTGCCGGCGTCGGGCACCACCAGTAATTCACGAGCATGTTGAACGATTCCAGTGACTTGACCTGGTGCCACCACATGCTCGGGATGAAAATTGCGTCGCCGGGCTCCAGCTCATAGCTGCAGGCCGCCGCCAGTGCGTCCCTGAATTTCGGAAATTTCTCGAAGTCCGGGTTTGCGGCGTCGACCAGGCTGATCGCCTGCCCCGCCGGGGTATGGTCCAGCGGGCCGATGTACAGGTTTTTGATCTGGTCGGGCGGAAACAGTGTGAACCGTCGACGGCCGGCGACCACACAGGCAATGTTGTCGGGAAAGTCGAAATGCGTCGACACATGTGTTCGATTTCCGAGCCAGAAGCTCACGGTCACATCGTCGCTCGGCACCTCTACATCGTTCTGGCCCCTGAACCCGGGAAGCCAGCCGTCGACAGCCGTCGAGCCGACATAGATCGCCTGTGCCGTCTCGTCGTCGGGCTCTTCCGACAGCTTTTGCAGCACCGTGCCCAGATGCCCGTAGCCACTCTTGAAATTGAAATCGGTGAATTCCTCGTTGTAACCGAAGCTGCCTTTAATACCGCTGTCACCCACATACACCGTCACCGGCTTGTCGGCCCAGAATTCGGACAGGTAGCCGGTGGCTTCCGCCAATGACTGGCTGCAGGCCTTTACGGCCGGCCACTCCGACACGAGGCCTTTCAGGACCAGCGGCACTTCCGAATCGAAAACGTCCGCAGGGATTTGCTGCGGATCGCAGCCGTCCACGGTTTCGATCGGGGGTAGTTCGGCCAGCGCGCTCATTTCGCGGCGAACTCCTTGCGGGTCTTGCGATCGATCAGCCCGCGTATGTTCGAAACAGACGCCAGCATCATGAACATCGGCATCAGGAAGCCCTGTTTGTTGAAGCTGTCCAGCACATCGCCGGACAGCTCCCGAACCTTGTCTTCGTCCAGGACATGGAAGCCGAGCAGCTGGTTCTCCGAACCATCGGCGAGCGTAATATTGAAGGTCGCAGCCTCGATCAGATCGTGCTCCTTGAGCGCAGCGACGAAGTCCTTGGAATGGAGGAGTCCTTCATAGATCTGCTCGAGCAGGCTCGCCGTATATTCGAGATAATCGCTGCGACCGCCGAGCGGAAGGAACAGGGGTTCACCGTCTTCCTTGTTGACGCGGGGATGGTCCATGTCGATAGACAGCACACGCGCCTTTTCCTCATCCTTCTGGATTTCCGATCCCTGGTAGCCGATCAGGAAGGGTTCGCGCCGGATCATCGCCGGCACGTACGCCGCGTCCCAACCGGAGTCATCCAGGAACAGGTTTTCGCCTTGCTCGAAGCCGAACAACGCCACGGGCAGGAGCTCGCCGCCGTCATCCTGGTGCAGCAGGATCGGATAACACGCCTGCACGCTGCGGAACTCGAACGGAAATGTCAGTGCGTACGAGACGGCATCACCGTACCGGGCAGACCTTTCGGTGATGACCCTCAGGTCCTGGTGGTCGTCAAAATTTACGAGTGCAAAGTTGGTCACATCAAATCCCGTCGGTTAGGCGACGCCACGCAGTGACGTCATCTCGTTCAAAAGCTCGCGGTTCCCGGGTAACAGGCTGGTCATCTGTCGCGCCGTCTTGTCGTTTGCCGCCAGCAAGCTGTCTACGCGTTGTCTTTCCCGGTCCAGCTCGGTGCGGCCGAGGTAATTATATTCCGGAGTGAATCCCATGCCATAGAGAACGTATTGGTAACTCGCGGACGGGAATAGTTCATCGACTCGCGGCGCGTCGTCGTGCCAGGGCGCCTGCTGCTGCCAGAGCAGCAGCTTGTCCTTGAGGCTCTGCGGCCACGACGCCTCGTCGCGACAATCCTCCCAGTAAGGGCTGTCCGACCGCTTGCTGAGCACGTAATGCAACTTGAGGAACTCGATCACGCGTTCCCAGTTGTAGCGCATCTTGTCATTGAACCGCCTGGCGACGACGGTCATGATCTCGCGATCAGCCGGCAGTTGCTGGCTGATTATCGATGCAGATTGTTCGATCAGGGCCAGCGCCGATGCCTCCAGCGGTTCGATGAAGCCCCCGGACAGTCCAACCGCGACACAGTTCTTTACCCATAGCTCCCGCCGATAACCGGGCTCGAAACGAATCGTCCGGAATTCCAGCTCATCGAGATTCGCGGCAGGTGAAGTGGCCTGCACGTAATCCCGGATCGCAGCCATCGCCGTCGCGTCGTCCGCGTACGCCGTTGAGTAGACGTGCCCTATGCCGCGGCGTGACTGCAGGCCGATATCCCAGATCCAGCCGTTTTCGACCGCGGTCGCCTGCGTCGTCGAGGCAATCGGGTCGTCCGTTTTGCCGTAGGGAACCTGCACGGCAATCGCAGCGTCGTTGAACAGCACGTCTTTGACGGACATGAAATCCACGCCGAGGTGTTCGCCGATGAGCAGGGCGCGCTGGCCCGTGCAATCGACAAAGAGATCGCCTTCGATTTTCCGGCCGGTATCGAGCGCGACGGCAGCGATGTCGCCGTCCTCTGCAGACTCCACCGCCTCGACATTGGCCTGCACGTACTCCACGCCGAGGGTCCCGACAGCATGCCGGTGCAGGAGCTGGGCGAACTTGCCGGCATCGAAGTGATAGCCGTAATTGACGTTGAACGCATACTCGGGCGTCGACGGCTGCTTGGGCGCGAGCCCGGCCGCGATGACCTTCGCCTGCGGCGTCACGAAGTCGGCAAACGGCACTCTCGACCCCTGGCTCAGCCAGTAACCGGCCAGGTTGAGGTGCGAGTATTCGGCCGGGAAGCTGAAGGGGTGGATGTAGCGGTGCTCATCGCCTTTTTCGGACCAGCCGATGAACTGCGTGCCTTGCTTGAAGCTGGCGTCGCAGCTGCGGACGAGATCCGCCTCCGGGATGCCGATCTTCTGCAGCGTCATGCGCATCGAGGGCCAGGTGCCCTCGCCTACCCCGATGATCGGGATGTCCGGCGATTCGACGAGAACGACGCTGACATTGCGCTCGGAGGACGGACGATATTTCGCGGCAACCAGGGCGGCCGTGATCCAGCCCGCGGTGCCGCCACCGACGATGACAATTCTGTGTATCGCCTTCTTCATTGCCTCTTCAATCCCCCTCAGATTTCAAGGTAGATCAAGGCGCCGCCTCTTACAATCTCGATCCATATTTTTCTTTGCCGGAAAAAAAAGCTGCCCCTGAAAAGGGGCAGCTCGTTTCTCGCATCGGTCGGTCTTAGAACTTGTAATTGACCCCGATGGTATACCGCGTGCCAATCTGCCAGGCGCCCAGGATCTGATCTGCCTGGCGGCCGTAGGCATAGGCCGTCTCGTCCGTCAGGTTGATCACATCGGCGAAGAACTGCAGGTTATCGTTGTACTGATAACTCGCATTCAGGTCCCACTGGCCGTAATCGCCGACGTAGTAGGGGTGATCACCGCCGGTGTTCGGCTGGCCGTTGCCCGCCCAGAAGTCGTCGCGCCAGTTGTAGGCAAGTCGGACACCGACCATGTCGTTCTCGAAGTAGCCGATGAAGTTGGCGCTGTCGCTGAGACCGCTCAGCGCGAACTGGGCGCCGATCGTGTCGTTGTCGTAGCCGACATCGCCGTCGACGAAGGTCGCGTTGACGATGACGCCGAAGCCGCTGTCGCCGAAGTCGTGCTGGACGTTCAGCTCCCAGCCGTCGACGGTTGCCTGGTCGATGTTCACCGGAATCTGCAGGTCGAACACGGCCGATGGGTCGCGGCCGGCGATGCCCGTGACCGTTCCATTAACGGCGTCAACACCCGGCTCATTCGGCAGGTTCGCCAGGATCCACGCGAGGATTTCTCCCGGCGTCACCGCGCCGCCCGCCCTGGCCTGGTCCGCGAGCGGGCCGAGGCCCGGATGCGGCAGGTCGAAGACCGTTTCGGCGACGGTGTCGCGGCCGATGAAGTTCTTCACGTCCTTGCGGAAGTAGCCGACCGAGGCATAGCTGTTTTCACCGTAGTAGTACTCGACGGACAGGTCGATGTTGTCCGATTCGAAGGGCAGGAGCGCCGGGTTGCCTCTGGCGCCCGTGGCCGAATCGATACGTATCGGCGAATCAATCGTCACGCCGCCCTGGATATCGACGTAGTTCGGTCTCGTCAGCGTCTCGCTGTAGGAGAACCTGCCGACCAGCTGGTCCGTGAAGTCGATACTCACGTCGAAGTTCGGCAGCCAGTAATCGTAGTCACCCGCCAGCGTCGTGAACTCGGACTGGCCGGTGTCGGTGGGCACGAGCTCATTGCCGCCGACCCAGATGATGCCCGAATACGCCGGCACCTTCGCCGCGGAGAAGACATCCGTCTGCTCGTAGCGCAGGCCAAGCCTTAGATCGACGGGCTTGCCGCCCCACTCGGTCGCCGCATTGACCTGTATGTAGGCCGCGGTCGATTCCTCGGCCGTGCGGCGGTCCGTGCGGAAGTTATCGGTCGGGCACAGGGCCGTGCCGCAGGGTCCGAGCTCGCCGTCACCCGGCACGAAGATCGGCATATCGCCCGACGCGATCAGCTGCTCCGCGCGCTGGACCATTGCAATCATGTCCCAGGTAAAGTAATCGAGCTGCCGGCGAGGATCGCTGGAACCCTGGACCTGATTGAAGGCGCCGGCCATCGAGGCAGGCGTCAGGAGATCCGAGAGGGCCCCGATCGGCGTGTTGCCGGCGAACCAGGCATCGCGCTGCACGTTCGAGAACTGCGACTCGTGGTCGACGTCGGTGAGCTCGACGCCGAAGTCGATGCTCTCGACGAAATCGGTATCAAACTCCAGCGTGCCGCTTATGCGCGCCTGGTCGATGTCCATGTCCGACTGAGCTTTCTGGAAAATACTGCCCGTGATCTGCATCTGATCCGGCGACAGCGGCGCGCTCAGCCCCAGCTCGAGAATCGGCAATTCCTGGCCCTCGAAATAGCCCGTCGTAACGTCGCGCGTGTAGGCGGCTAAAGAGACCAGGGCCGTGCTGCCCCAGGGGCTGTTAGGCGCGTTGGTCGCCTCCGAGCTGTGATAGTCGAACTCCATCGTCAGGCGGTCGCCGATGTCCCACATCAGGTTGAAACCGAGCGACGTGTCCTCGTTCTTGAAGGCGCTCGCGCCGGCGCCCATCGAATAGTCGCTGCCCGCCGAGAACTCCCGGTACTGTGACGGCGTGAGGTTGTTGCCCTCTGCGGGCCAGATCGTGTTCTGGCCGCCGAAGTTGAACCACGCGGACAGGTCATTAAAGGTGCGATCGACCTCGAATTCGGCAAACGTATAGTCCAGCGTCGCCGTGACGTTGTCCGCAGGGCGGAACTGGAAGGTCAGCTGGCCGTTGGTGCGAGTGCGGTTAAAGTCCTCGAGCTGGTAGCCAATGGCCTGCGGCACCGAGAAGATTTCGCCCGGCTCCGGCCGGTTGACGTTCTGGTTCGGGCCTTCCCAGGCGAAACACGGCATCGGCAGGCCGCCCCATTCCTCCTGGCCGATGTACGGCGTGACGTCCGCCGGCGCGTCGGCATTGTCGCACGCGCCTGCTGCGGCGCCCCAGCTGATGTGCTTGGCGCCGTCGAAGGACCGCCAGCCATTCACCGTCGCGGCGGCCTGGCCGCCTTCGCGTTCCTGGCGCACCAGCGTCAGGGACACGCCGACCTTGTCGTCGGCGAAGGTGTTCGAAATCAGACCGGAGATCTCGCCGGTCCAGCTTTCGTCATCGCGCTTGGTGCGAGACGTGTCGTACATGCCGCTGGCGCTGGCGGAAATCTTCAGGCCAGGCGCCTCGAGCGGCTTGGTCGTCCTGATGTTGATCGTGGAACCGATACCGCCGGTCGGCACGTCGGCCCTGCCGCTCTTGTAGATCTCGACGGCGCTGACGGCCTGCGAGGCCAGGTCGGCAAAGTCGAAGTCGCGGTTTGTGCCGACGGTCGGCATCTGGCGCCCGTTCAGCGTCACGAGGTTGAACTGCGGTCCAAAACCGCGCACGGTCACGCGGTTACCTTCGCCGGCAACACGGTCGATCGAGACGCCGGTGATACGCTGCAGCGATTCCGCGAGGTTGGTGTCCGGGAAGTCACCCATGTCCTCGGCGCTGATCGCGTCGACGACACCGTCGGCCGCCCGCTTCAGGTCCATCGAGCGCTGCAGACTGCCGCGAATACCGGTCGTGACAACTTCCTCGATGGGTTCGTCCTGCGCCAGGACCGGCGTAGACGTGGCACCTACCGCTAAGGCAACAGCTGTCGCAAGCGGTGTTTTCTTGAAACTGGGATTACTCATTTAGACCCCCCCGGTCTTTAATTCTTGAAGTTGATCAACTTGTCGGGACCCCCGCCCCTGGGACTGCGAAATCTTTTGACAACGCTGTCATCGGTGCTTTTATAATGGAGCCTGACAGCGCTGTCAACATTTTCTACGTAATTTTACCTATAAAGGCAGGCAGCGCAGATGGGGGTAGGTGGCTTGAAGGCTTCCGACATAGATCCGGCACGCATTGGCGGGGCCTGGGCGGGTCGCATTTGCGGCTGCATCCTGGGCAAGCCCGTCGAGGTCCTGTCCTTCGAACAAGGGTGGGAAGGTTTGACCATATACCTTAAGGATACCGGTGCCCTGCCCCTGCGCGACTATGCCCCGCTCGAGGAAGGTTCGACCGTCGACCAGCGCGGCCGATCCTGCTGCCGAGGCCACATCGTCCGCGCAGAACCCGATGACGACATCAATTACTCGGTTCTCGCCCTTATGCTGCTCGAGGAGCACGGCGCCGATTTTGACGTTGCGGATGTCGCCCGAGCATGGCTGAAGCTGCTGCCGGCCGGCGCGACCTGGACGGCCGAGCGTGCCGCCTATACGACCCTGCTTGCCCACATGGCGCATGAATTCGTCAATGGGGCCGACGCAGGCTTCGATCTCGCAATGTGCTCGGACAACGAGTTCAACGAGTGGATCGGTGCCCAGATTCGTGCCGACGTTTACGGCTGGGTCTGTCCCGGACGACCGGCGCTGGCCGCCGAGCTTGCACGACGCGACGCGTCACTGTCGCATCGAGGCGAAGGGGTCTGCGGCGCGATGTTTATTGCTGCCCTCGGCGCGGCGATACCGGTGACCGGGAGCCTCGACGCGGCAATCGATACGGCACTGGACGAAATTCCGGGCGATTGCGAGGCAGCCCGATCGGTGCGATTCGGTCGCGATATGGCCTCTTGCGAAGATGCCGTCGAGCGCATGCATGAGGAATTTGCCGACCTGTCACCCGTGCACACGCTCAACAACCTGGCGCTCGTGGTCTGGGCGCTGCTTTCGTCCCGTGGCGACTTCAGTGCCGGCATTGGCAATGCCGTTGCTGCAGGCTGGGACACCGACTGCAATGGTGCAACGGTTGGTGGATTGCTTGGCCTGAGTGGTGCCGATATCCCCGAGCACTGGACGAAGCCCTGGGCGGGTCGCGTCGGCGTCAACCTGGCGGGCTGTTCGGAACTGGCCCTCGATGACCTGGTTGCGCGTACCGTCTCTGTCGGCAACCAGCTTCGCGAACAGGCTGCAGCATGACCATCTTCAGAGGCGTCATGGTCTTCCTGCTCGCAGCCGTTTCGTCGTGCGCGAGCGCAACGCATTTGCCGGACCGGAACGAGTATCGTGCACCGCGGGCGTCCATCGCACCAGCGGTCGACGGCGTAGCCGATGAGGCGATCTGGGACCGCGCGGCCTGGCACGAAATAGGCCATCGCTGGCTGGGGCCGGAATATTCAAGTGACGATTTCCGGGGCCGCTTCAAGGTCGTATGGACGCCGGAGAGGATTTACATCCTCGGCGAATTCGTCGACGACATTCTCTTCGACAGCCACCGCGACCCGCTGGTGCAGTACTGGGACGACGATTGTCTCGAGATATTTCTCGACGAGGACCGCTCAGGAGGCAATCACCAGTTCAACCACAATGCGTTTGCGTATCACCTTTCGCTGGACAACAAAGCCATCGACATCGGCACCGACGAGAAGCCGCACGATTACACCCATCACGTTGAAAGCCGCTGGCAGCAACAGGGCGACAAGATCATATGGGAAGTCTCGATTGCTGTTTACACGGACGATTACGTGGACGGATCGGATGAAAACGTACCGGTCACTTTGATGGCGGGCAAAGTGATGGGGCTGATGCTCGCTTACTGCGACAACGACGGTAGCGAGCTGCGCGAAAACTTCATTGGCTCTGAATCGGTGCCGACCGGCCCGAAGGACCGGGGTTGGATTGACGCTGGCCTGTTTGGCCAGCTCGTATTAGTGGATTCCTGATAACGATGCTGGAAAAAAAAGAAAAACACGAAAACGCCGCGGGGCAAGCCATATCCGGGGAGTTTCTGACGATCGAGGGCGAGCGATACTACGCCATTCGTAACGTCGACCGGATGCCGCCGTTTTTCATTAGCGTTACTTCAAACGTCGACCACTGGCTGTTCGTCTCTTCAACAGGCGGGCTGACCGCCGGCAGGGTTTCACCCGAGACGGCCCTCTTCCCCTACGTCCCGGTTGACAAGATCCACGACAGCAGTCCGCATACCGGAAGCAAGACGCTTCTTCGGGTCACCCGGGCGGGACAGCAGCACTGCTGGGAGCCGTTCAATCGAGAGCAGGACACCCATTATTCGCTCAATCGCAATTTGTACAAAAATGTCCTCGGTAACAAATTGCGCTTCGAGGAAATCAACGACGACCTCGAGCTGGCATTTCGCTACACGTTATCAACGAGCGACCGCTTCGGTTTCATAAAGCGTTGCGAAATCGAAAACCTTGGCGCGCGCGACGTCGAGGTCGAATTGCTTGATGGCTGGCAGGACATTATGGCTGCAGGCACGCCGCGGCACAGCCAGACCGTGAGCAGCAATCTCGTGAACGCATACCGATGNNGCCATCTACGCCCTGTACTCCGCGATTTCGGATCGGGCTGAGCCCCTCGAATCACTTAAAGCCAATACCGTATTCTGCGTCGGCCTCGACGAATACCGGGTGCTGCTGTCGTCCGGTCAGCTGGACCGCTTTCGTAACGGTGACGGAGTCGAGCAGGAAACACTCGTTCGTGGCGTCCGTGGCGCTTATTTTGTCAACGCGTGTCTCGAACTCGGCCCCGCGGCAAGCCGGCAATGGCAAATTGTCGCTGACGTCGATCAAAACCAGGCAGAAATCGTCGCGCTGCGACAATCACTGCAGGACGCCGCGGACGTTTCGGAACAACTGGAAATCTCGGTTGCCAGGGGCTCGGATGAACTCGCGCGTATCATGGCAGCGGCAGACGGTTTTCAACTGACCGCGGAGGAAAACGTTTCCGCACATCATTACGCCAACGTGCTGTTCAACGTGTTGCGGGGCGGAATCTTCGACAACCAATACCTGGTTTCCACCCGAGACCTCGCCGCATCGATCGGTCAATTCAATCGTGCGGTATACGAACGCAACGAGGGCTATTTGCAGGGCCTGCCCGACAAGATCACCTATTCCTCGCTGCTGGATACGGCCCGTGACCGGAAGGACCCGCAGCTCGCCAGGCTGTGCTACGAATACCTGCCGATCACGTTCGGCCGGCGCCACGGCGACCCGAGCCGGCCATGGAACCATTTCACGATCAAGCTGAAGGACGACGATGGCAACCGTTTGCTCTCGTATGAGGGCAACTGGCGCGACATTTTCCAGAATTGGGAGGCCCTGACATTCAGCTACCCGGAATTCATCGAGAGCGTCATCGCCAAGTTTGTCAACGCATCGACGATGGATGGTTACAACCCTTACAGGATCACGAAACAAGGTATCGACTGGGAAGTCGAGGACCCGGATGACCCCTGGAGCTACATTGGCTATTGGGGCGATCACCAGATCATCTACTTGTTGAAACTTCTCGAGTTATCGCGGCAGTTTCACCCGGAACGTCTCACACGACTGCTGCACGAGTCGATATTCAGCTATGCCAATGTTCCTTACCGAATAAAAGAGTTCACGGCATTGCTCGAAGATCCGAAAAACACGGTCGAATTCGATTCCGCGCTGGCCGGGACAATCGACGCGCGTATCGAAAACATGGGCGCCGACGGAAAACTGGTCCTGGATACCAATGGCGAAGTCCTCCAGGTCACGCTGTTGGAAAAACTGCTGGTTCCATTGCTGGCCAAGCTCGGCAACCTGGTCATCGATGGTGGAATCTGGCTCAACACGCAACGCCCCGAATGGAATGATGCCAATAACGCACTAGTGGGTCAGGGCTTGTCGATGGTGACGCTGTATTACATGCGTCGCTATGTGCGCTTCCTGCAGCAGTTGCTCGAGAACAGCTCAGGTCCTGTGAGCCTGTCGGCCGATGTGGGCCTTTGGCTGACAGATACCGGAAAAGCATTGCAGGATGCCCGGCCCTGGATCGATGAGGGGCCAGTCGATGCGGTCCAGCGGCACCGGCACCTGCGTCAATTGGGGCTCGCTGCGGATCGTTATCGGCGCACCATCTACGGCAAGGACTCACTATCCGGCACGGCCAGCCTGCCGACCGGGCAGATCAGCGATTTGCTGGAAGATGCGCTGGCTATTATCGACCATAGCATTGTTACGAATGAGCGCGATGACGGTTTGTACGAGGCTTACAACCTTATGAGCCGCGACGATAGCGGTCTGCATATCGACACGCTTTACCCGATGCTCGAAGGCCAGGTGGCCGTGCTAAGCAGCGGAGCGGTAAAGCCGGACAAGGCGATATCCGTAGTCGAAGCGCTTTTCGGCAGCGATATCTACCGTCCGGATCAGAACTCGTTCATGCTTTATCCGGACAGGGAATTGCCCGGCTTCCTCGACAAAAATGTCCTGCCGGCGGCCGACGTAGAAGCAATACCGTTATTACAGAGGATGCTGGAGGGCGGCGACGAGCGCCTGATCATGCGCGACGCCGACAACCGCTATCGCTTCAACTCAGAAATCGGCAATGCGGGTGAACTGAACGCACGCCTGGACGCAGTCTCCGCCGATCACGGTGATAGCGTCGAGGCAGCACGGGCGCCTCTGCAGGCCCTTTATGAAAACGTCTTTCACCACAAGGCATTCACGGGCCGGTCGGGCACGATGTTCGGGTTTGAAGGGCTCGGCTCGATCTACTGGCACATGGTCTCCAAGCTGATGCTGGCGATCGAGGAGATCTACTTCTCGGCAGTCGATGATGGCGCAGACACGGACACATGCAACAAGCTCGGCACGCTCTATTATCGCGTTCGCGACGGCATCGGGTTCAACAAGTCGCCATCCGAATACGGCGCATTTCCGACGGACCCTTACTCACATACACCGAAACATGCCGGCGCAAGACAGCCCGGAATGACGGGGCAGGTAAAAGAGGAAGTGCTGTGCCGATTTGCAGAGCTGGGCATAAGGGTCAACGACGGCAAGGTACGAATCAATCCCGGCCTGCTGCGACCCGTCGAATTCCTGAGCGAAGCGGGAAGCTTCGAATACCTGGATGTTGATGGCAACTGGCAGAACGTCGACGTGCCGGCGTCCGGCCTCGCGTTCTCGTGGTGCCAGGTGCCTGTCGTCTATGTACTGGACCCGGCAGCGGACCCGGGTATTGCGGTCCTGCGCAGTGACGGGGCGATTGAACACACTGACTCTCTCGAGCTTTCGCAAGAGGATAGCGCGGACATCTTCCGGCGCAGTGGCATCGTCCGGCAGCTGACGGTAACACTGCGGTCGGACTGCCTTTTCACCGCCTGAGCCCGGAAAAAAGACAGCGCTGTCAATGCACAACGAAATTGCCTATAATCCGGGCGCTTGATCAAGACCGGACAGACGCTTAGATGACAAAAGCCACCATTGACGACGTTGCCGAACTCGCCGGCGTTTCCATCAAAACGGTGTCCCGCGTCGTCAACCAGGAGCCCAACGTCCGGGACTCGACGCGCGAAAAAGTCGAAAAGGCGATTGCGAAACTCAATTACCGCCCGAACAAGGCAGCACAGACGCTGGCCAGCCTTCACTCGCGGCTGATCGTCCTCGTTTACGATGATCCGAGCGCCTATGAAATTCCGAGTGCGGGCTACATCATCCGGATGCAGGAAGGTGCCCTGCGCGCATGCAGAACAGCAAACTACGAGTTGCTCATCCACCCGTGTCGTTATCGAAGCAAGGATGTCGCCAAAGAGTTACGGACGTTGATCGAGCAGGTTCGTCCGGACGGGATCGTGCTTGCGGCACCGCTCTCCAATGTCCCTCGCATTGTTAATGCGATCGAAAATACCGGAACGCCGCTGATTCGCATTTCGCCCGGCAAGCGAAACGGCAAGCTGTCCGCGGTAGCAACCAACGACCGGCAGATCAGCGCGGAGATGACGCGTTACCTCGCATCGCTCGGCCATGAGAAAATCGCCTTCATCACGGGTCACCCGGGCCACAAAGCCGTTGGCAATCGATTCCTGGGCTACCAGGACGGGCTTACGCAAAGTGGCCTCGAATTTTCGGAATCGCTCGTGGTCGCCGGCGACAACTCGATCCGCTCCGGCGAGGCGTGCGCGATGGAATTACTGGAGCGCGAAGACCGCCCGACGGCGATATTTGCGGCAAACGACGATATGGCTGCCGGCGTTATGCGGGTCGCCGATCGCCTCGGCATTAAGGTACCCGAGGAACTGTCAGTCGCAGGCTGTGACGATATCGCGCTCGCGCAACAAGTTTACCCGGCGCTTACGACCATCAATCAGCCCCTCGCCGCCATGGTGGACGAAGCCGTTTTAAGACTGATCGGATGGAACCGCGAGAACAAAGCCGTCGAGGACACCACGGTCGTGCCCGGTGCGCTCAAGATTCGTGAGTCAACGGGACCCGCGCCAACTTAACCAGCAGCGCCCGGTCACGGCTCGCCGGAGAAAACGCGGACGAACCTGTCATTGTTCGGCTGTATTCCTCATGACCTGTTTCGGCGTTCGATCCACATTGAAAAGCCCCCAGTGCTTCTCGGCTCCGAGCGGATCTCGCTCATCGCCTTTCCACGGCTCGTCGAAGGCCTCGAAGAAGAAGACGGTCGTATTCGCCGTCCGGGCCCAGCGACTCATCTCCGCGAAGTAACGCGCCTGGAAAGACTCGCCCGCGCGTTCCCCGAACTGGGTCGCCCGGGTCGCCCAGCCGGCTTCGAGGATAGCCAGCGGCTTGCCGGGTAACGCAGACCGGACGCCCTCGATGTTCGCCAGGGTATACGCGAGCGCCTCATCGATCGACTTGTCCTCCCACACGGGATAGGTGTGAACGCCGATGAAATCCAGTTCCGCCGCAAGGGCCTCCCCGTCGCGCTTCCACCATTCATAGTTTTCGGCAACCGTCACGGGCTGGTCGATGGCCGATTTTACCTCCCGGACATAGGAAATGACCTTCTCCGCCGGAACCATATGATCATTCCAGTCGACCAGCGCCTCGTTGCCGACATTGACGGCCACGACGACGTCATTGAATTCATGTGCAAGGCCGATGCCCCGCTGGATTTCTTCCGCGTTCAGGACGACGTTCGCCGCGAGGACGTCATCAGGTATGGGTTCGTCCAGCCAGGGACAGCCGAGGTGATTGCTGACCTCCGCCCTGAGCCAGATTCCCAGCAGGACTTTGACCGGCAGTTCATGTTGCCGTATGAGGTCGAGGGTATCGCGGGTATTGCTGCTGGTGTCGTACATGCGAATCAAACCGAAGCCATGATCGGCCAGGATCTGCAGATCCTCGAGGATCTCGGCGCGACTCGGGTTGACCGCGCCGTCGCCACGATCCGGGTGCTGTCCTTCCCGAAATCCGGAATAGGCGACGGCCATGGTCTCGCCGGCGATCAGGGCGTCCGGTGTCTGTCGAAATTCGCCTTCGACGCGAAACGGGATATTGGCATGCGCCACGTGACCGTGGTCATCGTACGCATACGCGAACAGCCGGTAGTTGCCGGGCGTGAGCGCGTCCAGTCGCGTCTTTGCTGATGATGTATCCGTCAACCAGCCCTGCAGGTTTGAAATCGAATCTTCGCGATCGCCGCCGCTGCTGGTAGCTGCGCTCTCGGGTTTGATCTCCCAGTGATATCGAAGCGGGTCGTCCTCCGGATCGACGACGTCAAAAACGGCGTCATACGAGCCACCGGCTTTGACCACGACACTTTGTCTCGAACTGCGGTCATCGAGCAGCATCGTATTCACCCTGGGCGTGCGGTTATCGGGCCACTCGCCTTTCCAGGCGTAATGCATCACGTCGACAGATTCCGTCTCCTCGCCCTCCGCCGTGAGCAGCCCGAACCACGTCGGCGTCCGCTCCTGTTTCTGGCCCCACAGGAAGACGTAGGACCCGAGCAGCCGGCCGCCCAGGGAGTCAAGCACCGTCTGCTGGGCTTCCAGGATCTTGTCGGCCTTTTCCGAGCTCGTCAGTTCGACGGGTGCGCCCCAGGCTGTCGTCTCCATCTCCCAGTAACCGATCGTTCCCCATTCGGTCACCATGTAGGGAGCTTCGAATCCGATTGCCTCGAGCGCATCCGGCATGCCGAACAATCCGCCGTATTTCTGGAAGCTGATGAAATCGAGTTCAGGGGCCCTCGCCGCAATCTCCTCGAGCAATTCTGCAGCGACGCTGTCGACCGTTGTCGTCACGGGATGATTCGGATCCAGTTCGTGGATCATTGCCGCCAGGTCATTGACCGCGTCGTAGACGGCCGGGTTGGTATAGTTGTGGTTGAGCTCGTTGCCGACGACCCAGACCAGCAACGCCGGATGATCGCGGTATTTCAGGACTTCGGCCCGCATCGTTTCGAACTGCGCGGCAACCGCTTCCGGGTCGTCGTAGTCGAAGTCATGGCGTTCGGGCTTTACATTAAGGCCCAGCGCGACCGTCACGCCATGCGCATGCGCGGAATCGAGCAGGGCCATCGTGTCCTGCGCGCGGTGCAGCGTGTTCCAGGTGCGAATGGAGTTTCCGCCATGCGCAGCGAATCGTTCAATGTCGTCGATCCCCATCCCGGCGCCTTTGACCACGTAGGGTTTGCCGCCTCGCAGCAGTCCGTAGCCCTGCTCCGTCCTCACGACTTCCACCTTGACCGGTGATCGCTGGTTATCGGAATTGCTGGAACAGGCAGTCATTAGACACGTGAGGGTAATGATGAATAACAGGTGGCGCATGTCATTCCTTGATAAGGATGTGCTCAAGTTCTTCGAGTGAACGACCCTTCGTCTCGGGAAGAATTCGCATTATCAGCACAAGCCCTATGACTGCGAACAGGCCGTAGATGAGGAAAGTGGCCGAGTTACCGATCGTGGCAAGCTCCCATGGGAAGATGAAGGTCACGAGAAAGGCCGTCGCCGAATTGATAAAGCCGACGAATGACACGGCGACGCCGCGCACCCGGTTGGGAAACAGCTCCGAGAACAGCACCCACATGATGGGGCCGAGCGACATCGCGAAGCTCGCGACGAAACCGAGAATGGCGACCAGAATCAGTGTCGGGTTCATCTCGATGGCCTGCGTGACGATCGCCGATTCGTGCTGCTTGTAAGTCTCCTCCCCGATCGCGGCGTAGGCCGCCTCGCGAAATTCCACGTCGCTCTCGTAGATGACATCCTTTAACGGTTCGAGCCGGGCGCGGCTGACCTCGGCGGGCAGGCCATCGATCGCACCCTCGTCCAGCGAATACGTCGCGCTGCCGAAACCGTACGACAGCAGGAACATGCACACCGCGATGCCGGTAACCCCGATACCGAGCAAGCGGCGTCGTCCGAGCCTGTCAATGTAGAGAATCGCAACGACCGTAAAGGCGAGGTTCATGAGACCCACGAGAACCGCCTGCATGAAGGAGGCATTGGTGCCGATGCCGGATTGTTCGAAGATCATCGGCGCATAGAAGAATACGGCGTTGATGCCGGTGATCTGCTGCAGGATGCCGATCGTGATGCCGATCGTCAGTACCAGCCTCATCGAGCGGTTCAGCAGCGCGCCGAGCCTGGCCTTGCCGAGTTTCTTCTCGGCCTCGATGGCCTCCTTCACCGCGCCCAGGTCGGCGAGCGCCTGGTCGCGGCCGGTGACCCTGGCCAGCACGTCGACGGCCTCGTCATCGCGGCCCTGCATTGCGAGCCAGCGAGGGCTCTCGGGAACGGCGAGCAACGCGAAAAAATAAATCACGGCAGGCAATGTCTCGATGCCCAGCATCCAGCGCCAGCCCCACTCGTCCAGTTGCAGGACCGTCGCCCACGCCGCATCCGACTGGCCCAGCAGCAAAATCAGGTAGTTGCTGAAAAACGCCGCCGATATGCCTATCACGATGTTGAGCTGGGCAAGCGACACCATGCGCCCGCGAAGGTGGGGCGGCGCCATCTCGGCGATGTACATCGGCGCGATGATCAGCGCGGCGCCGACGCCGAAGCCGCCGAGCATTCTCGCCAGGACAAACGACACGAAATCCGGAGCCACGGCCGAGGTGGCGGCTGACACGGCAAACAGGACGGCGGCGATCTTCAGGACCAGGCGCCGACCGATACGATCGCTCAACGGGCCCGAAAACAGCATGCCCAATGTTGCGGTGAGCGACAGCGACGATACGGACCAGCCGAGCTGGATTTTCGTCAGCGCGAATTCGACTTCGATCGCGCCGACCGCGCCGGCAATCACGGCGGCGTCGAAGCCCATCAGGAAACCGCCCAGCGCGACAATCAGGGCTACGGTAACGGTGTAGCGCGTATTTGCTTGCATATTGGCTCCGGCGATCTAGTTGTTGTCGATAATGCGAAACTCGGTACGCAGTTCCGCCTCGGAACTGCCGCCAATCCAGGCATGAAATTCACCGGGCTCGAGTATCGGCGTATTGTCGCGCCCGCAAAACATGAGATCGCTGCTATCGAGCTGAAACTCGACGATGGCGGATTCCCCGGGTTCGACGTGAACGCGCCTGAAACCTTTGAGTTCCCTGACCGGCCGCGTCACGTTGCCGACCATGTCGCGAACATACAGTTGCACGACCTCGGTGGCTGCAGTGTCGCCGGCGTTACGCAGCTCGGCACTGATCTCCAGCTTGTCGCCATCCCGAAACTCGTGCGCGTTCATGCGGATATTCGAGTACTCGAATTCGGTATAGGACAGCCCGAAACCAAACGGCCATTGAGGCGTAAACCCGGCATCGAGATGATACGCCACGTTGCCGATCGAGGTTTGCATCGCACGCACCGGGATATCGTCGATCAGGGTTGCCGTCTCGGGACTCGCTGGCTTGCCCGTGTTCTTCTGGTTGTAATAGATCGGTACCTGGCCGACCATGCGCGGGAACGTTACGGGCAGCTTGCCGGACGGTGCCACGAGGCCGAACAGTAAATCGGCGATCGCGGGACCGCCCATCGTGCCCGGGTGCCACGCGTACAGGATGGCATCGACCTCATCGACAATATTTGCGAGCGTCAGCGGCCGGCCGGCCATGATTACGGCGATCACGGGTTTGCCGGTTTGCCGCACTCGCCGCACGAGTTCGGCCTGCGCGCCGGGCAGGTCGATGTCGGCGCGCGAGTGCGCCTCGCCGGAGAGAATCGACTCCTCGCCGAGAAACAGCACGACGGCATCGGAACGCGTGGCGGCGGCTATGGCCTCGTCAAACAACTCCGCCGACGTGCTGCGACTGGTCTCCATCGCCCTTGCATAGTTGACCTGCACGGAATCGCCGACGAGATCACGAATACCTTCCAGCCCGGTAATCGACAGCTCGGGATCGCCGTCGAAGATCCATGTCCCCAGCTGCTCGTATGGCGCGTCCGCCAGCGGGCCGACCACGGCGACGGAACCGAGATCATCCTGCGACAACGGCAAAGTGCCGCCGTCATTTTTGAGTAGCACCACGCTTTGCAGTGCCGCTTCCCTTGCGGTCCCGAGCGCTTCGTCGCTGGCCGGCGGCGGTAATGCCGACGTATCGACATACGGCCGCTCGAACAAACCCAACCGGAACTTGGCGCGCAGGATGTTGGCGACGGCGTTATCGATAATGGCTTCGTCGAGGCGGCCCGCGGCCACGAGGCGTTCGAGATGCGAACTGTATGTGTCGCTGGCCATTTCCATGTCAACGCCCGCCGCCGCCGCCGCGAGTGCGGCGTCTTCGTCATTGGCGGTCAATCCGTGAACGGTCAGCTGCGGCACCGAGTTCCAGTCACTGACGACGAGTCCGGTGAAGCCCCATTCGTCGCGCAAAACCTGGCGCATGAGAAATTCGTTGGCCGTTGCGGGCACGCCGTTCAGGTCGCTGAAAGACGCCATCAGCGTCAGCGCACCGGCATCGATCGCGGCTTTGAACGGGGGAAGGTAGACGTTGCGAAGTTCATTCTCGGGAATATTGGTCGTCGCATAGTCCCGACCGGCTTCGGAGGCGCCGTAGCCGGCAAAATGCTTGGCGCAGGCGGCCACCGTTCCCGCCGCCGCAAGGTCATCTCCCTGGAAGCCCTTTACCATGGCCGCAGCGAGGCAACTGCCGAGGTACGGGTCTTCGCCGGGACTTTCGGCGATACGGCCCCAGCGCGGATCACGCGTGATATCGATCATCGGCGCGAACGTCCAGTTGATTCCCGCCGACGCGGCTTCGAGTCCCGCAACCCGCGATCCGGCTTCTACCAGTTCCGGGTTCCAGGTCGCCGCCTGGCCGATCGGTATCGGCATGATGGTTTTGAAACCATGAATGACGTCGCGAGCGACGAGCAAGGGAATGCCGAGGCGGCTCTCCTCGACGGCGATGCGCTGCAATTCATTGACCTCGTCGACATTGACAAGATTGATAATCGAGCCGATGCGGCCCGCCCGCAGCGGATCGCCGAGCGTGTCGACCGCGTCCGGCTCGCCGGCATTGACCTGGCTCATTTGCCCGATCTTTTCGGCCAGCGTCATGTCTGCAAGCAGCGCATTGACACGCTGCTCGATCAGTCCGGCATCGCCGTCTGCATGTGCGATCTCGCCACTCATTGCATCCTTCAACCCTGCACCGCAAGCAAGCGGCAAGCGAAACGGTTTCTCGAGGGCCGTGTGCAGCCCTTTGCCTTGTTCTTGTTGCTGTCATTATCACTCAAAACAATGACATGCGGCTTGTATCAACATTTGACAGCGCTGTCAATTTGGTGGACGATGCGCCGACCATGGAGCACTACGAAACAGCGCCCGAAGATCGCATTCCGTTTCATCACAAGCTGATCTATGGGCTCGGCGCTTTCGTAAACAACCTGCTCGCCGCGGCCATCGGCGGCATGGTCATCGTGCTCAACCTCGGCCTCGGCATGAACCCGGCGCTCGTCGGCCTGCTCGGTGCACTTCCCCGCCTGACCGATGCCATCACCGACCCTCTCATGGGTTTCATCTCCGACAACACCCGGTCACGCTGGGGCCGTCGGCGGCCGTACATATTTGTCGGCGCAATAGCGGCAGGCCTCATTTACATTGCGCTCTGGCAATTACCGACAGGCAAGGAGGAGTCGTTTTATTTCTGGTATTTCCTGATCGGCTCGTTTTTCTTCTATCTTGCCTACACGGTGTTCGCGACGCCCTGGGTTGCGCTCGGCTACGAGCTGACGCCCGACTACCACGAGCGCACGCGGCTCATGGGCGTGCAGAACTTCGTCGGCCAGATTCCCTACATGATCGCGCCGTATTTCCTGGCCATCATGTACAACAAGGCCTGGTTCGAAAGCGAAGTCGAGGGCGCGGCGGGCCTCGCCGTCATTATTGCTGTATTCGTCATTGCCATCGGCATCCTGCCGGCGATCTTCCTGCGCGAGCGGTTCAAGGACATCGCCGAGGAGGAGGCGAAGGAAAGAGCCGCGGAAGCTCGGACGGCTGGCAGCGTCGTCATGCGCAATGTCGTCGAGTTCCTGCGCGGCTTCGTAATTACACTGAAGTTCAAGCCTTTCCTGAAACTCTGCGCCGCAACGTTTCTTGTCTTTAACGGCTTCATCCTTATTGCCGCTTTCCAGTCCTACGTATTGATCTATTACGTGTTCGGCGGCGATGCCGAGGTCGGGGCGACCTGGGTCGGTCACTCCGGCTTGCTGGGCGCAATCTCTACGCTGGTCGTGATCAGCTTCGTTACCTGGCTCGGCACGAAGATTGGCAAACGGCGGACCTTCTTCGTCACGACCGGCATCTCGATGGTGGGTTATGCGCTGAAATGGGTCTGTTACAACCCGGACAACATTGCGGCCTTCAATGCCGCGGTGGCGGCGCCCCTGCTCGGCTTGCTGTGTGAAGGTGTTGGTGGGAACGCCACCGCGTCCTGGGCATGCGCGAACCCGGATACACCCTGGCTTATCCTGCTTCCTGCGCCGCTCATGGCATTCGGTCTCGGCGGCCTGTTCACCCTGATGCCGTCGATGATCGCCGACGTCGTCGACGTCGACGAACTGGAGACGCACGAGCGTCGCGAAGGCATGTACGGCTCGATCTTCTGGTGGGTCGTCAAGCTCGGCATGTCGGTCGCCATTGCCGGCGGCGGTTTTCTCCTGAATGCGACCGGCTTCGACGTTGCGCTCGGTGGCGACCAGAGTGACCGCGCCATTTACCTGATGCGGCTGTCCGACGCGTTTATTCCCGCGGTCGCATCGGGAATAGCAATCTGGGCAATCGCGTCTTACTCCATCACGGAGGAGAAGGCCCACGAGGTGAGACAACAGCTGGAGGCCCGGCGCGGAGCCGTATAACAAGAATCACGCGGCCCAGCGCGGGCCCGGGATTAATTTCGGTACCTGTCCAGTTGCGAACAATGCGCAAACACGAACAAGCGACGATGCGATCGACACCTGCAGGAGTTCTGCCGCCGGGCAGGCAGGCAGGCGTGTGCCTCCATATTACGTCCCTGCCCGGCCCCTTCGGCATCGGCGAAATTGGCGCAAGCGCGCTCGCACTCATCGGCACGCTGAAGAAGATGGGGCTCGGCGTGTGGCAATTCCTGCCCACGGGTCCAACGGCCTATGGCGACTCGCCCTACCAGCCGTTATCGACCTTTGCGGGCAACGAACTCCTTATCGATATCGGCGACTTGATCGAAAAAAACCTCCTCGAGCCGGCCGAAGCGAAGGAACTGGCTGCCCTGCCCCCGGACTACGTCGACTACGGCGCCCTGATTCCGATCAAGAATCGCCTGCTGCGACTGGCCGCCGGTCGCTTCGAGAGTCGGGCGGACGCCGGGCTCAAGGCCGACTACGACGAGTTCGTCGCGAAAAACGACGAACAATGGCTGCACGACTATGCGCTGTTTCGCGTCCTGAAGACACAACATGGCGAGCGCCCGTGGCCGGAGTGGGATGCGAAGTACGTGCATCGCGACCCGGATGCTCTCGCCGAGCTGGAACGGTCCGCTGACACCCAAATCGCGGATATCAAGGTGATTCAGTTCTTGTTCTTCCACCAGTGGCGGTGCCTGCGTGACCATGCCGACACTAATGGCATTCGCCTGTTCGGTGATATGCCGATCTACATCGCGCTCGACAGCGCCGATGCCTGGGCGCACCCGGAAATACTCAAGATCGATCAGGACGGTCGAGCGGAAGCTGTTGCCGGCGTGCCGCCCGATTATTTTTCAGATGATGGCCAGCTGTGGGGTAATCCGCTGTACGACTGGGGCATGCACGCGGCCGACGGGTACCAATGGTGGGTCGAGCGCCTGAAAGCCTCCGCCGACCTGGCAGATATCGTGCGCATCGACCATTTCCGTGGTTTCGAAGCCTACTGGTCGATTCCGGCGGGCGCCACGACAGCCCGCGAAGGGGTCTGGGAGCCGGGACCGGGCGATGCCATTTTCGATGCGATGCAGGAAGAGCTCGGCGGTCTGCCGATCGTCGCCGAGGACCTCGGCGTCATCACGCCGGAAGTGGAGGCGCTCCGGGAACGGCACCACATTCCCGGCATGGTCGTGCTGCAGTTCGACGTCGCGGACGAGGATTTCGACCTGTACAGCGTCGCCGAAGATTGTGTGTGTTACACAGGCACTCACGATAACGACACGACCGTTGGCTGGTTCAGGGGCAGTCCCGACGACATCCGCACGGACCAGGAAATCGAGCGAACGCAGCAGGCGGCATTGCGGGTGACGGGCGGCAGTCCCGAGACAATTCACGAGGACATGATAAGGGCTGCGTTGTCGACCGATGCACGGCTCGCGATTGCGCCGATGCAGGACTTCCTCGGGCTCGGCTCCGAGGCACGCTTCAATATTCCCGGCACATCGAGCAACAACTGGCGATGGCGCGTCGACGTCACACAACTGACGGACGGTTTTTGCGAACATGTCGCCGAACTCGTTCGCGAGTCGGGCCGGTCACTACAGAACTAAAGCACCGCTACTGGAAATTACGCCCCGCTTGCGCCGCGGGTCTGGCAAACTACCGCGGAATAAGGGACTCACAACATGACGGAACACAAAATCACCGCCGATGCGCGCTTCGTCAGCCGCCTCACCCGGGAAACACTCGCACTCGTTCTTGCGGGCGGCGCCGGCTCGCGGCTGCACGAGCTGACCAGCTGGCGCGCCAAGCCCGCGCTTTATTTTGGCGGCAAGTACCGGATCATCGATTTCACGCTGTCGAATTGCCTGAACTCGGGCATCCGCCGCATTGGCGTGCTGACACAGTACAAGGCGCACTCCCTGATCCGGCATCTCGTGCACGGCTGGTCGTGGTTCCAGGCGGGGGCAGGCAATAAGGAATTCGTCGAGATCCTGCCGGCTTCGCAACGTGTTGGCGGAGAGTGGTATCGCGGCACGGCCGATGCGATCTACCAGAATCTCGACATCATTCGCACGCACGAACCGAAACTCGTGCTGATCCTGTCGGGCGATCACATCTACAAGATGGACTATGGCCCCTTCCTTGCGGCGCACGCGGCGCGCGAGGCGGATATGACGATTTGCTGCATAGAAGTGCCGCTGGAGGAGGCGGCCGGACAGTTCGGCGTCATGACAGTGGACGATACAGGCCGCATTATCGGCTTCGACGAAAAACCCGAGAAACCGAATCCGGTGCCGGGCAAGCCAGATGTTTGCCTCGCCTCGATGGGTAACTATGTATTCAACACCGGCTTTCTTTACGAGCAGGTCATCAAGGATGCCGACAGGGCGGACACGCACCACGACTTCGGCCGCGATGTGATTCCGTCGATCATCGACGACAATCGCGTATACGCCTATTCATTCCAGGACCCGGAAACGGGTAAGCAGGCTTACTGGCGTGATGTCGGCACGCTCAAGGCCTACTGGGAAGCCAATATGGAGCTCGTCTCGGGCACCCCGCTGCTGAATCTCTACGATCAGACATGGCCGATTTTTACTCACCAGGTCCAGTCGCCGCCGGCCAAGTTCGTCTGGGACCTGGAAGACCGTCGCGGCGAGGCCATCGAGTCGATGGTATCGGGCGGATGTATCGTCTCCGGCGCCAAAGTAAAGAACTCGCTGCTCTTCTCGCGGGTCGTCGTGCACTCGTATAGCCTGGTCACGGAATCCGTCGTGCTGCCCGACGTTGACATCGGTGAGCGCTGCCGAATCCATCGGGCGATCATCGATGCCGGCTGCAAGATCGAGCCCGGCACCGAGATCGGCATCGACCACGATGCGGACCGCAAGCGTGGCTTCCGCGTCACCGAAAGCGGGTTGACGCTCGTGACGCCCGATATGCTTGGCCAGAATCTGCATTTCACACGTTAGCCCGGGTTTTTCTTATCAGCAAGAAGCACGTCATCTTCCTCGCCGGCGAGAACGGTGCACTACGCGGCGGCAAAGTCGGTGGTGTGGGCGACGTCGTGCGCGAATTGCCCGTCGCCCTGCTGAAACAGGGCTGGCAAACCACGGTTCTTACTCCGTCCTACGGCATGTTTCACGAATTGCCCGGCGCAAAACTCGTCGACCGGGTGGAAGTGCGCTTTCGCGGCATCTTGCAGGGCCTGGACGTGTTCGAGGTGCCCGGCTCTGACCCGCGCGTCCGTAACATTGCCTTCGAGCATCCGCTGTTTTCGCCGCATGGACCCGGCAAGGTGTATTGCACCGACGAGCCCGCGCGTCCTTTCGCCACCGACTCGAACAAGTTCGCCTTTTTCTGTGCCGCAGCGGCGACCTGGATCAACAATGCCGCCGACCTGCCGGATGCGATCCACCTGCATGACTGGCACGCGGCGCCGTTCCTGATTCTGCGCCAGTTCTCGCCGCGCTTCGAGCGACTGCAATCGGTGCCCGCGGTATTCACGATTCATAACCTCGCCTACCAGGGCGTGCGTCCACTGAGCGACGACGAGTCATCGCTCGAAGAGTGGTTTCCGGATCTCAGGTATACCTACTCCGCGGTGCGCGACCCGCACATCGCCGAATGCTACAACCCGATGGCCGCGGCAATCAGGCTGGCGGACAGGATCAGCACGGTATCGCCGAATTACGCCCGGGAAATCTGCGATCCGATCACGGGCGAGGGCCTCGACACGGAACTATCTTCTGCCCGCGATGATGGCCGGCTCGTCGGGATTCTGAATGGCTGCGAATACTCGCGGCCGAAGGGACGCCGCCCCGGGTGGAACACCCTCGTAACGCTCATGCAGGAACAGGTCGAGGCGTGGTTGCGGGAGTATCCCGCTTCGCGAATGCAGGCGATTGCGAAAAAAAATCTGCGGGCGCTGCCGAAACGGCGTCCCCGACATGTGCTGACCAGCGTCGGGCGCCTCGTGCAGCAAAAAGTCAGCCTCATGGTCGAAATCCTGCCCAACGGGAAATTTGCACTCGAGCAGATTCTTGATGATCTCGGCAAGGACGGCGTCGTCATCATTCTCGGCAGCGGCGAGTCCGAGTACGAAGATCGTGTTGCGGCCATCGCAGAAAAATCACGCAACCTCGTATTTCTCTGTGGCTATTCGGAATCGCTCGCCGAACCGCTGTATCGCTCAGGCGACCTGTTCCTGATGCCGTCAAGCTTCGAGCCCTGCGGCATCAGCCAGATGCTGGCCATGCGCCGGGCGCAGCCATGCGTCGTACACGATGTCGGCGGTCTGCGCGATACCGTGGACGACGGCCGGACCGGATTCGTCTTCCGCGGCGAGGGCTCGCAGGAACAGGCCGGCAACTTCGTCGCAGCGGTGCATCGCGCACTGGCGATCAAGTCGGACGACAACAAGCGTTGGCAGGACATCTGCATTGCGGCGGCATCCAAGCGCTTCAGCTGGGATGAGGCCGCAAAGCAAACCGTCGGGGAGCTCTACACCAATGCATGACGATGCGGTCAAAGCACTGGTTGAGGGCCGGCATGCCGACCCGTTTTCCGTACTTGGATTACACAAATCCGGCACGACCCGCATCGTGCGTGCGTTCCAGCCCCAGGCGAGCCAGGTCGATCTCGTCGATGGTAAAGGCCAGCTGCTCGCGACGATGCAGCGCATCCATCCCGAAGGGCTGTTCGAAGCCGAGCTGCCGCCACGTATTCGCCAGTACCGGCTGCGCATTACCAGCGGCGATTCCGCTTCTGTCAAGGAGGATCCGTATCGGTTTCCGCCGTCCCTGGGCGACATCGACCTGTACCTGCTGGGCGAGGGGTCGGACAAGCGGATCTACGAGAAACTCGGTGCACAGGTGCGCACGATCGATGGCGTCAAGGGCACGCGCTTCGCGGTCTGGGCGCCGAACGCGTCGCGGGTCAGCGTCATCGGCGACTTCAACGACTGGGACGGCCGCCGCCACGCGATGCGCCTGCACCCGGCCAACGGTATCTGGGAAATCTTCGTGCCCGGCGTCAGGGGCGGCGCGAAATACAAGTTCGAACTCCTCGATCGTGACGGGCATTTACTGCCGCTGAAGAACGATCCCTATGGCAACTACCATGAACCGCCGCCCGGTAACGCCTCGATCGTCTATGAGAGCGGCTACCAGTGGGATGATGGTGAATGGATGTCCCGTCGTGGCGCCACGCCCGAACTCGGCAAGCCCGTCAGCATTTACGAAGTGCACCTGGGCTCGTGGCGGCGCAAGACCGAAGAAGGCAATCGCTGGCTGAGCTACCGCGAACTCGCCGACGAACTCGTCGCCTACGTCAGCGACATGGGCTTCACCCACATCGAACTGCTGCCCGTATCCGAACACCCGTTCGATGGCTCCTGGGGTTACCAGCCGATCGGCATGTTTGCGCCGACGCAACGGTTTGGAGCACCCGACGACTTTCGTTACTTTGTCGACCGCTGCCACCAGGCCGGCATCGGCGTCATCGTCGACTGGGTGCCGGCGCACTTTCCGCAGGACGAGCACGGGCTGGGCCAGTTCGACGGCACTGCGCTTTATGAGCATGCGGACCCGCGTAAAGGCGCACACGCCGACTGGGGTACGCTGATATTCAATTTCGGGCGACGCGAGGTTGCCAACTACCTGATCGGCAGTGCTCTGTACTGGATAGACGAATTTCACATCGATGCGCTGCGCGTCGACGCCGTCGCCTCCATGCTGTATCTCGATTACTCGCGCGAGGAAGGCGAATGGATACCGAACGAGTTTGGCGGTAACGAAAACCTCGAGGCCGTCGAATTCCTGCGCCGGCTCAATACGGAGCTTCACGGTCATGGCGCGACGTCGTATGCGGAGGAGTCGACGGCCTGGCCCGGCGTATCACGCCCGGTCGATCACGGCGGACTCGGCTTCACGTACAAGTGGAACATGGGGTGGATGAACGACACCCTGTCCTACATGTCCGAAGACCCGGTTCACCGCAAGTATCACCACGACAAGATGACCTTCGGGCTCGTTTACGCGTTCAATGAAAATTTCGTGCTGCCTCTGTCGCACGACGAGGTTGTGCATGGCAAACGGTCGATCCTCGGCCGCATGCCGGGTGACGAGTGGCAACGGTTTGCGAACCTGCGCGCCTACTACGCGGGCATGTGGGCGCATCCGGGGAAGAAACTGCTGTTCATGGGCGCCGAAATCGCGCAATACCAGGAGTGGAGCCACGACCGCTCGCTGGACTGGCACCTGCTGGACTACCCGAACCATAGCGGCGTGCAGGAACTCATTCGCGACCTGAACAGTGTCTATAAAAAGACGCCTGCGCTCTACGAGATCGATTTCGACGGCAGCGGTTTCGAATGGCTCAGCTGGGATGATCGCGACAACAGCATCCTGTCATGGATACGCCGCGACAGGTCGGGCAACTATGTCGTCTGTATCTCCAACCTCACGCCGGTGGTTCGCCATGACTATAAAGTCGATGTGAGCGACCCGCGCGGCTTCGAAGAAATCATAAACACGGACGCGGTGGAATACGGCGGCAGCGGTATTCACAATGAAACTGTAAACCCCGACAGCCTGACTATCCCGCCGCTTGCTACCCTTATAATCAGGCCTCGCGACAGCGAAGGCTGACGGAGACATTCATGTCCGCACGTTCTGACGAAACCATAGGTGTTGGCGAGATCGAGCTATTGCAGTCGCCCGAACTGCCGATGACGTCCGATGCGATCCTCAAGGACTTCACGCATTACTTCGGGCGCATGCTCGGCCGCCGCACGATTCGCACCAAATCGCCGTTTCTGTACCAGGCGGTCGTCTATGCCGCGCGGGACCGGCTCATGGAGCGCTGGTGCAAGACACGTCTTGCGATCGAACGCGACGACAACCGCCGCGTCAGTTACGTCTCGCTCGAATTCCTGATGGGACGCCTGCTTCGCAATGCGCTGCTGAACCTGGGCATCGAGAAGGAGACCTCCGAGGCGTTGAACCGCCTCGGGCTGGACCTGGAAGACGTCTATGACCGCGAACTCGATGCCGGGCTCGGCAACGGGGGACTGGGGCGGCTTGCAGCCTGCTTTCTCGATAGCTGCGCAACGCTCGCCCTGCCCGTCGTTGGCTACGGCATCCGCTACCGTTACGGCATGTTTCACCAGCGCATCGACAACGGCTACCAGGTGGAAGAGCCGGATCCGTGGCTGCGCGAGGGCTTTCCCTGGGAGGTCGAGCGTTACGAATTCAGGCAAACGATCAAGTTCGGCGGCCGCACGTCGAGCTACAAGGATACGAAGGGGCGCACGCGTTACGCGTGGACCGACACTCATGACGTGCTCGCCATTCCCTATGACGTGCCGGTCCCCGGCTACAAGAACGACATCGTCAATACGCTGCGGCTATGGTCCGCCGCGGCGACCGACGAGTTCGATCTCGAAGAGTTCAATGCAGGCAGTTATGCCGATGCCGTCGCGTCGAAAAACATGGCCGAGAACATCACGATGGTGCTGTACCCGAACACCGCGACGGAAGGCGGACACGAGTTGCGTCTGCGCCAGCAGTATTTTCTTGCATCGGCAAGTCTCCAGGACATGCTGCGCTACTACACCTACCACCACGGCAACGATGTCCGGCAATTTGGCGAGAAGAACTGCATCCAGCTCAATGACACACACCCGGCGATTGCTGTCGCCGAGCTGATGCGCCTGCTGATTGATGAATTCCATCTCGAATGGGACGAGGCGTGGGATATCACCCGCAAGACAATGGCTTACACCAATCACACGCTGCTGCCCGAAGCGCTCGAGAAGTGGCCGGTGTCGATGTTCCGGCGTCTGCTGCCGCGGCTGCTCGACATCATTTACGAAATCAATGCGCGCTTCATCGGCGAGATCAGTCAGCGCTGGCCGGGTGATAACGATCGCATCCAGCGCATGTCGCTGATCGAGGAAGGCTCGGAGCCGATGATCCGCATGTCCTATCTCGCGATCGTCGGCAGCATGTCCGTCAACGGTGTTGCAGCCTTGCATTCGCGGCTCCTCAAAGAGGGCCTGTTCCGGGACTTTGCCGAGCTGTGGCCGGAGAAGTTCAACAACAAGACCAACGGCGTTACGCAGCGCCGCTGGCTCGCGGCCTGCAATCCCGGGCTGTCTCGACTGATCACGGACCGCATCGGCGACGACTGGGTCGTCGACCTCACCGAGCTCGACCAGCTGCGCCAGTTCGCCGATGAACCGGAATTCCAGAAGCAATGGCGTGACATCAAGCTCGCCAACAAGTCCCGCCTTGCGGAAGAGATCCGGGAAAGGACCGGCATCGAGATTCCTGTCGGCATGATGTTCGACGTGCAGGTCAAGCGAATTCATGAATACAAGCGCCAGCTCCTCAATGTCCTGCATGCGATTCATTTGTACGATCGTATTCGCCGCGGTGACGGCGACGACCTGGTACCGCGGGCGATCATCATCGGCGGCAAGGCAGCGCCGGGCTACGAGATGGCGAAGAACGTCATCAAGAGCGTCAACAACGTTGCCCGCGTCATAAACTCTGACCCCGAAATGCAGGATCGCCTGCGACTCATCTTCTACCCCGACTACAACGTCTCGGGCATGGAGTTGATTTGCCCTGCGGCCGATCTTTCCGCGCAGATATCCACGGCGGGCAAGGAGGCCTCCGGCACGGGCAACATGAAATTCATGATGAACGGTGCCGTTACGATAGGGACGCTCGACGGCGCCAATGTCGAAATTCGCGAGGCGGTCGGCGCGGAGAACTTTTTCCTGTTCGGCCTGACGGTAGAGGAAATTGCCGGGCTGCGCGGCCAGTATGACCCAGGGGCCATCATTGAATCCGACGAGGATTTCACGTCGGTCATGAACCTGCTCGAAAGCGGCCATTTCAATCGCTTCGAGCCCGGGGTTTTCGATGCCGTCATTCAGTCTATCCGCGAGCCGGCGGATCTGTGGATGACCGCGGCCGATTTCCGCGCCTTTGTGGATGCGCAGTCTGCGGTTAACGAGGCTTACAAGGATCGCGACGCGTGGACACGGATGAGTATCCTGAATACGGCCTCGTCCGGACGGTTTTCGACGGACCGGACGATGCACGACTACAACGAAGACATCTGGAAGCTCGAGCCGGTATCGCTCGATCGCAAATGATCGAGACCGGCAGCCCCGCTCCCCTGGGTGCCACACCGGACGATGACGGCACCAACTTCGCCGTGTTCTCGTCGGTTGCCGACGCGGTAGAGCTGTGCCTGTTCGACGATCAGGGAAAACAGGTTCAGAGCTTCGAGTTGCCCGGACACAGCGATGACGTCTGGCACGGGTACCTGCCTCGCGTCGCGCCCGGGCAGAAATACGGCTACCGCGTACACGGCCCCTACTCCATAAGCAAAGGCTTACGCTGTAACCCGGCCAAGCTCCTGATCGATCCTTATGCCCGAGAACTCGCCGGCGAGTTCGCGTGGAATCACGCCGTTTTCGACGGCAATAACAAGGACAGCGCGCCCTTCATACCGAAAAGCGTGGTTCGTGCGACCGATACGCAACAGTCTTTTTACCGGCCGCGCGTGCCCTGGTCGGAGATGATCTTCTACGAGACCCATGTTCGCGGCTTCACGATGCGGCACCCGGCGGTCGACGACGCGGCGCGCGGCAAGTTTGCCGGCTTGCGTAATAAAGAAGTGCTCGGGTATCTCAAGGCGCTCGGCATCAGCTCGCTCGAGCTCATGCCCGTGCACGCATTCATCGACGAGCATCATCTCATCGACAAGGGTTTGAGAAACTTCTGGGGCTATAACCCGATTTCTTTCTTTGCGCCGCATCATCGTTACTCGCAGGCAGACGGCGTACGGGAATTCCGCGACATGGTGAACGCGATTCACGACGCCGGCATCGAAGTGACGCTCGACGTCGTCTACAACCACACCGGCGAAAGCAACGAACACGGTCCGACACTGAGTTTTCGGGGCCTCGACAACCTCGCCTATTACAGCGCCGAACCCGGAAATACGGGCGTGTACATCAACGACACCGGCTGCGGTAACACGGTCAACGTCGATCATCCGCGGGTTCGCCAGCTGATCCTCGACAGCCTCCACTACTGGCACAAAGAGATGGGCGTCGACGGTTTTCGCTTCGATCTTGCGCCCGTGCTGGGGCGGCACAATCACGGCTACTCTAAACAACACCCGATGCTCGAGGCGATTAACGGCGACGACCTGCTCCGTGATGTGATCCTCATCGCAGAGCCCTGGGATCCGGGCCCGGGCGGCTACCAGCTCGGTAATTTCCCGCCGCGGTTCGCCGAGTTGAATGATCGCTACCGGGACGCCGTGCGCCGTTTCTGGCGCGGCGATGCGAAGACAGAAGAGGAACTGGCGATTCGCCTGGGCGGCTCCGCGGATATTTTCGAAGCCGGCGGTCGTCCGTCGTTAGCCAGCGTGAATTTCATCACCGCACATGACGGCTTCACGCTGGCTGACCTCGTCAGCTACGAGCAAAAACACAACGAGGCCAATGGCGAGCACAACCGTGACGGCCATTCACACAACTACAGCCGCAACTATGGCGTTGAGGGTCCGACGGACGACGCATCGATCAGAGCGATGCGCCAACGACAGCAGCTGAACATGCTGGCAACCCTGCTGTTCTCGCGCGGCACCCCCTGGCTGCTTGCCGGTGACGAATTCGGCAACACGCAGCACGGCAACAACAATGCCTATGCCCAGGACAATGAGAGCAGCTGGCTGGACTGGAATGGCGACACGTTCGATACCGAACTCCTCGCGAAAACGCGGCAACTAATCGGGCTGCGGCGGAATCTGCGGCAACTGCAACTACGCGACTATGCTCAGAGTAAGCCGGCCATCCAATCACGCATGCTGTGCCTTATCGCCGGCGAATCGCATGCACAAATGGAACGCGACGCCGTCGCAGTTATCATCAACGGCTCGGACAAAACGCAAAGCCTCCGCTTGCCGGAGCCGTCGAACTGGGACCTGTTGTTTACGAGTGCGGAAGAAACCCGAATCGACGGCGCCAATATCGAGGTTGCCGCGCTCAGCATTGCGCTGGCGCAAGGCCGCTGACCCGAATGATCCCCGCCCGACTCAGGTATCGAGGGGTAGCTGCGTCGTGTACTTGACGCGGCGAAGCGCAAACGTCGAACTGGCCGAGCGCACGGCCGGATGGCGCAGTACCTGCGAGTTCAGGAACTGGTTGTAAGCCTCCATGTCGCGAACGATGACGTCGAGGACGTAATCTCGCTCTCCCGACACCGAATAGCATTCCGTGACTTCCGGTAACAACGTGACGTGGCGCTCGAAGGCGCGCCGGTTCTCGTCCGTGTGCTCGGTCATCGCAACGGCGAGCAGCACATGGATCTGGAAGCCGGTCTTTTGCGGATTCAGAACGGCAACCTGGCTCTCGATCAGGCCGGCCTCCTCGAAATCGCGGATGCGTCGCCAGCACGACGTTCGCGACATACCCGCGATCTCGGCGAGTTCGCTCTGGCTGCGCGTGGCGTCCTGCTGCAGGGCATCCAGCAGGCGCAGATCGGCTTTGGACAATGTCATGAAACAAATGTACTTCTTATTCGACTTAATTGCACTATTTGTTTCACTATTTCTGCAATTAGCGCGATTTTTGGACACAAAATTTGTAAAAAGCGCGCATACTGTCGAAAAGCGATTGTGCCACCCTGGCGCAGCAACAAATAATGGAGCCCTCCATGCCTGATTTATTCGAAAACCCGATGGGTCTCGACGGCTTCGAGTTCGTCGAATTTGCGTCCCCCGAGCCTGGTGTGCTCGAGCCGGTTTTCCATGCGCTCGGTTTCGAGGCCGTTGCCCGGCATCGTTCAAAAAAAGTCACGCTTTATCGGCAGGGTGACATCAACTTCATCCTCAACGAGGAGCCCGGCAGTCACGCGGCGTATTTTGCGCAGGAGCACGGACCGTGCGCCTGTGGCATGGCATTTCGGGTCAAGGATGCGCACCAGGCCTATAGCCGCGCACTGGAAATGGGCGCACAGCCGATCGACATCCCGACCGGCCCGATGGAACTGCGCCTGCCGGCGATCAAGGGCATCGGCGGTGCGCCGCTGTACCTGATCGACCGTTACAAGAAAGGCAGCACGATCTACGACATCGATTTCGAATTTTTCGACGGCGTCGATCGTTACCCTCAAGGCTGCGGGTTCCAGGAGATCGATCATCTCACGCACAACGTCTACCGCGGCCGCATGGATTTCTGGGCCGGCTTTTACGAGAAGATCTTCAACTTCCGCGAGATTCGCTACTTCGACATCAAGGGCGAGTACACGGGCCTGCTGTCGAAGGCCATGACGGCCCCGGACGGCCGTATTCGCATCCCGCTCAACGAGGAAGCATCGCAGGGAACAGGCCAGATCGAGGAATTCCTCATGGAGTACAACGGCGAGGGCATCCAGCACATCGCGCTGGGCTGCGACAACCTGATCGAGTGCTGGGACCGGCTGAAAGAACGCGGCATGGTTTTCATGACGCCGCCGCCCGAGACCTACTACGAAATGCTCGAGGAACGGCTGCCCGGTCATGGCGAGCCTCTCGAAGAGCTGCAGCCCAGGGGTATCCTGCTGGACGGCGCGACCGATGGCGATGAACCTCGCCTCCTGCTGCAAATCTTTTCCGATACAATGGTGGGCCCCGTTTTCTTCGAGTTCATCCAGCGCAAGCAGGATGAGGGCTTCGGCGAAGGCAATTTCAAGGCACTGTTCGAGTCGATCGAGCGCGACCAGGTGGCACGCGGTATCGTCGGCCAAGAGGAAGCATGATGAAGCTAAAGCGCATTCACCACGTCGCGTACCGATGCAGGGATGCGAAGGAAACCGTCGAGTTCTACGAGCGTGTCTTGAATATGAAGTTCATGCTGGCATTTGCAGAGGACCGCGTACCGTCGACCAAGGAGCCCGATCCCTACATGCACGTGTTCCTCGACGCCGGCATGGGCAACGTGCTGGCGTTCTTCGAATTGCCGACGCAGCCGGAAATGGGCCGCGACGAGAATACGCCCGGGTGGGTGCAGCACCTCGCATTCGAGCTCGAGGACTACGACGCGCTGCTGGCCGCGAAAGAACAGGTCGTAGCCGAAGGCATCGACGTCATCGGTCCGGTGAATCACGGCATTTTCCAGTCGATTTACTTTTTCGATCCGAACGGGCATCGCCTCGAACTGGTCGCCAACACGCAGACTCAGGAACAGCTCGATGAACTCGAGCGAGTGGCACCCGCCATGCTCGAGGAGTGGAGCCAGACCAAGAAAGCGCCACGACACGCCGAGTGGCTGCACGAACTCGAGTTCAGGGGCACAGAGTAAATGAAACTTGCATCACTCAAAGGCGGCCGCGATGGCCGCCTCGTTGTCGTATCGCATGACCTCAGCCGCTGCATCGACGCATCGGCTGTCGTTCCGACCCTGCAGGCGGCACTGGATGACTGGGCCACCGTCAAGCCCGAGCTGGAGAAGCTGGCGGCCCGCGTCGAGGGTGGCGAGGGCGATGAATTCGATCAGTCGGACTGCGCGTCGCCGCTGCCGCGCGCCTACCAGTGGGCCGACGGGTCTGCGTATATCAACCACGTGGAGCTCGTGCGCAAGGCGCGCGGGGCCGAAGTGCCGGAGAGCTTCTACTCGGATCCGCTCATGTACCAGGGCGGTTCGGACTCATTCCTCGGCCCGCGGGACGATATCCCGACGGGCAGCGAGGACTGGGGCATCGATTTCGAAGCCGAGGTCGTCGTCGTGACCGACGATGTGCCGATGGGTGTCAGCGCGGCCGATGCCGGCAAGCACATCCAGCTGATCATGATCGTCAACGACGTCTCGCTGCGTGGACTCATCCCGGCGGAACTCGCCAAGGGATTCGGTTTTTTCCAGTCCAAGCCGTCGAGCGCGTTTTCGCCGGTCGCGGTGACCCCCGATGAACTCGGTGACGCCTGGAAGGACAACAAGGTCCATCTGCCGCTGCTGTCGACGCTGAACGGCGAGCTCTTCGGCAAGCCCGAAGCCGGCGTCGACATGACGTTCGACTTCGGCCAGCTCGTGGCTCATGCCGCGAAGACCCGGCCGCTGGTTGCAGGCTCGATCATCGGTTCGGGAACGATCTCGAACAAGCTCGACGGCGGGCCCGGAAAACCGGTCGCCGAGGGCGGCGTCGGCTACTCCTGTATTGCCGAGATCCGCATGATCGAGACGATCGAATCGGGAGCACCAGAAACATCGTTCATGAAATTCGGCGATACGATTCGCATCGAGATGTGTGATGCCAACGGCGAGTCCATTTTTGGCACGATCGAGCAGACGGTGGTGCGTTACGAGGGTTAGAATCCCGGCGTGAGTATCAAACTCTACAGCTACTGGCGTTCATCGGCCGCCTATCGCGTCCGTATTGCGCTCAACCTGAAGGAACTCAACTACGACATCATCCCGGTGTCGCTGGCACCCGGTGTCAGCGAACATAAGGGCGAGGAGTATTTGTCACGTAATCCGCAGGGGCTCGTGCCGTTCCTCGAAGACGGCGACGTCGCAATCGGCCAGTCGATGGCAATTCTCGAGTACCTCGAAGAGGTTTACACGGACAAGCCATTGCTTCCGGACGGCACGGGCGCAGCAGCGCGCATACGCTCTTTCTGCAACTCGATCGCCTGCGACATTCATCCGCTCAACAACCTGCGCGTGATGACTTATCTAAAGAGCGAAATGGGCCAGCAGGACGACGCCGTGCAACGATGGTACGCCCACTGGATCGAAGAAGGCTTTCGCTCCGCCGAAACGTTCATGAACGAAGAGTCGGACGGCAAATTCGTCTATGGCGATGAGCCCACGCTTGCTGATGCGGTGCTTGTCCCGCAGGTTTACAACGCCCGTCGCTTCGATGTGCCGCTCGAGGACTTTCCGCGCATCGTAGAAGTCGATGCGCACTGCAATACGCTGCAAGCCTTCATCGACGCACGGCCCGAAAACCAGCCCGACGCAACCTGATCGTCAGAGCGCTTCGAGCGCCTCGTCCAGCATATTCACGAGCTCATCGCGGCTGTAGCTGAACTGATGATCATGATTGAGTTCTGCGATGCGGCGAAGCGCGTGCTGCAGCGTCACTCTCGCCTGCGCCTCGTCCGGCGTCACCATGTAACGGCGTTTCGGCGTCGCGGAAAAAAGCGCGTCCTCGACGGCCGCTGCGACCGCGTCCGGCTCGGGACGTGACTCTCCGGCAGCGATCATTCCCTCCGCTCTCCGGCGCTGCTCTGCGGTAATTTCCTCGCCGGCCGCCTCTGCCTTTTTGAGGCTTCGTTCCGCCATCGTGCGCATGATTCCCGATTTGAACGAACCTGGTTCGACAATACTCACCTCGACGCCTTGCGGTTCGAGCTCGGCGGCAAGTGAGTCGGTAAAGGCCTCCATGGCAAATTTGCTCATGCTATAGACCCCGCCGTTCGCGCCCGATATGAAGCCCGAGATCGAACCGGTCGTCGTAATTCTGCCCTGATTCTCAATGAGCATCGGCGCAAATGCCTTTGTCACGCGATATACGCCATAGATATTTACGTCGAAAAGAAAATCGATGTCGTCTTCGTCGACCTTGGTCAGCGGACCGAGGTTGAGGACGCCGGCATTGTTTACGAGGCCATAGAGTCCCTTACCGCCTGCCCTGATCGTCCCTACTGCCGCATCGATATCATTTTGAATCGTGACGTCGAGACGAACCGCCTGAATGTTGTCAATCGCATTCAGCTCGGCGATATCGCGTTCCTTGCGCGCACCGGCATAAACAAAATAACCCTTTGCGGCCAGGTGCTCGGCGATATTGCGACCGATACCGGAACTGGCGCCGGTCACGAGCACGGCTTTCTGCGGTTCCGTGTCGACCGCGCACGCCGTTGTCAGGGTCGCCGCGAGGAGCGCGATAGCGAGGACGAGCGGATTCTTCATTCTGTACCCTCGTTCGAAAAGGGCACCCTCGCAAGGTGCCCTTCTTCTTTGATTATTTGCGGGTGTTGTCTCTCGGCGCGATACGGCCATCCATATCCGGAATGACGAACGCCGGATCAATCCGGCACGGGCCAGGGAAGAGTGCGCCCTGTGTCGCCTCTATGAACTGACAGGTCCCTTGCAATGACGCCGCGGACGGCTGTGGGGCACCGGCGAGCCAGCCACGCAGCGACTCCCAGCCGGAAACCAGCTCTGCTGGAGTGAAACCGCAGTGGCTGGGCGCAGCCTCGACAGCGACACCGACGGTCAGGTTTCCGGCATCCACAACACCCTGGTACTCGCTCTGGTTTTCTACGATGACCAGCCCGTCCTTGTCAGTGTGCAAGGACACGATCTTGACGCCCGGGTTTTCAAGTTCGCCACGCGGTGTGAAATTCCGTTTTAGCTTCTTGGCCGCCTGCCGGTCTGCCGCAACTCGCTGAATTGCGGCATCGACAGCCGGATCATCGTATACCACGCCGATGTTGCCGAGCGCCTGGCCGCCATCAAGCTTGTCCGGATCGAAGATCAGGTTAGCGATCCCGTTGGTCGCAAAAGTCATATCGGTGATGATGAAAATCTCGGGAATCTTGGTTACGGCGAGAAACGTGGCTAGCCTCTCATTCTGCTCCGGCGTTCGTAGTGCCGGCGGCGTCAGAGTGCCCATGCAGACGTTTGTGGCAACTGCAACCGCAATCGGGTTAATAACGCCCGGTACTTGCGGCAATCCTGTTGCGCCCCCGGGGATCGGAGCGACTCCGCCACAGACCGCGTCATAGGTAAGGCGAATATCTTGTGCGCCGTCCCAGACCCTGCTGCCGGCCATCGCGCCACAGAAGGTAAAAGCGCCGTCGATGCTGATTTCGTCGCCCCGTTCCAGCGAGTCCGCCGTAACAATGCCGCCCAGTGACGCCCCGGTCATAATGATACTGGCAGGCTCACCGACTTGTTCCCGGAAGGCCTCGACGAGACGGCTGTTATCGCGACGGGTCGCGAAAACGGCCCACTGGCTTTGCGAATAACTCGATGCGGCTACGGCGTAGCCTTGTGCCAGCTGCACCTGGGCCAGTGGACCGAGGCCCGGATTCGGCCCCGGGGGATTGAAGGAATAGCCATGATTCCAGATGACCAGCGTGCCGTTCCATGCCGGTGGCACAGCGATCGTATAAAAGGAGTCCTTGGTTTGCCCGGTCAACACGGCCTGCGCGTTTACCGACGTGAAACCGGCAATATGTAAAATGACTGCGAGGATAACCCCGCGTAAGAGTCCAATCTTCATTGTCGCCCCTCCAGTGGATTTTTTGTTGCTTGTTTTTTCTTGAATCGTTATTGGCTCCAAGATAGCGGGTTTTGTGCCTGTCTGCTAATCGAGCATCGTGCCCGAGACGACAAACCGGCCGGACTCGTCACGGGTAATCGCATCGGATCCGACTATCTCTCTAGCCTTTGCTTGCGCGTCCCAGGATTTTTGAAATTGCTGTGATCGCTCATAGACGGTCGCGAGATCGAGCCACGCCTGGGCGTCGTTCGGTTGCAGGTCGCGCGCACGTTCCAGCATTTCGACAGCACGTTCGTATGCAACCATTCTCGTGAGCAGGCGTCCGTAATGGCGATACGCATCGGCGTCGGCAGGGTCTGTGTCTATCGCCTGCTCGAACAAGGTCATGGCCAACTCGACATCACCCACGCGCACCGCATTAACGGCTTGCTGGGTCAGGTCGCCGTCCACCGCAGCTGCTGCGTCTTCAACTTCATCATCGACAGCGGGCTCGGGAACCGGCTGTGCATCGGCGAATCCCGGCAGGCCGCCAGCCGGCGGCGCGGATTCGGGCAAGTCCGCCGGCGTCGGCCACAACAATACGACAACGCCGAGCGCAATGGCGAACAACAGGAGCACCACATGCCAGTGTTTCGTCACCGGCTGATTGTACACGCGCCAACGGGTCACGCCCCGCCAGCTCCTGGAAAGAAAAGCACCCCGCGAAGGGGCGCTTTCTGGTTAGGTGGTGATGGGTGGACCCTCTGCTTTGTACTAAGTTTTGGGCTAGGGGCCATCTTTCGATGACCCCTGTCCCACCTAAACCTGTTCAAAAACGCGGGTTAGGTTAAAAGTGGTGGTGATGGGTGGAATTGAACCACCGACCTGCGGGTTATGAGTCCGCCGCTCTAACCATCTGAGCTACATCACCTATTTCGGGCGGCCGAGGAAGCCGCGGGGAGCGAATTTTCCTTGGCCCGCATGTGGGTGTCAACCTGCAATATACTGCCATTTTCCGGGCGTGGTGGCCCAATGTTCGAAAATCCCGAAATCCCGCTGGACGCGCTGCCTGACGTGGAATCCCCTCACTGGGAGTCGCTGCATCCGCGCTTTGTTCGGTGCCTGCAGCTCCAGCACCTGCTGATCGCGCTCATCCCCGTCGTTGTCGCCGCCATAGTCACGGCGTTACTGTACCGCTTCGTCTTCCCGATCACGCTCATGTGGCTGATCGTCCTCGCCGTCGGCACATTCGTCGTCGCCTGGCCGGCGATAGCGGTGCCGCGCCGCGGTTATGTCGTCAGGGACAAGGACATCATTTTTCGCTCGGGCGTCGTATTCCGCTCCGTGACGGCAATCCCGTACAACCGCATCCAGCACGTCGAGACGTCGAGCACACCCTTCGATCGCAGGTTCGGCGTCGCGTCGCTGCAGATTTTCACCGCCGGTGGATCGGGCGGCGACCTGAAAATCGGCGGCCTGGGCAGGGACGTCGCGGAAAAACTGCGCGTTTACATCCTCGACAAAGCCGGGGCAAGCATTGAAGACGCCTGAGGAAGGCCGCTGGACGCGGACTTCGCCGCTCGCGGTCGTGTTCTTCCTCGGCAAGCTGCTGCGTGACCTGGCAAAAAACGCGTGGCAGGGACTTGCACCGCTGGCCATAGTGCTGGCGACGCAGGGGAATCTCGTCGACAAGCTGAAGATGGCCGGCATCGTTGCGGGGGTGGCACTCATCGTCGTGTCTGCACTGCGTTACTGGTTTTTTCGCTTCCGGCTCGAGAACGACTCGATCCTCATTCGTGAAGGCGTCATAAAAAAGAAGCAGCTCGATATAAAATTCGACCGCATCCAGGGCATCAGCACGCAACAGAATTTCATCGACCGTTATTTCGGGCTCGTCACGATCCGGTTCGAAACGGCCGGCACTTCCGATGACGAGGGCAATTTGCCAGCCGTGCGGCGCGAATTCGCAGACTCGCTGCGGGAGCGAATCGGCCGCCCGCTCCGGCATGCTCCCGCAGAAACTGAAGAAGACATTCCGGGTGAACCGGAGCCGCTGATTCGGCTCGGCTGGCGAGACATGGTCAGGATAGGGGTCTCCGACAGGCGCATATTCCTGGTACTCGCCATTCTCGGGCCGATATTCGAGCAGCTCGGTGAGGAAACCGAAAAACTCATAGAGAGCCATATCGGCAAGTGGATCGACGGCGCGATGCAGTTCGGCGTAATAGCGGGTTTCGGCATCATCGCATCCGTCGTCGTCGCGGTCATCGCTGCACTGTTGCTGATCACCGTCGCAGCGGCGTTTTTGCGCTACCACGATTTCTGCCTGTCACTCGACGGGCGAACGCTGCGGTCGCAAGGCGGACTGCTGACCCGGCATGACGTCTCGATGGGGCTCGACAAGATTCAGACGTTGCGCCTGCAGCAGGGAGTCGTCTTGCGCTGGCTCCGGCGTTTTCGCATGACCGCGCGCCAGGCCCGCAGCAGTCACAAGAATGTTGCGAGCAAGAATTTCACCATTCCGGTGGTGACGAGTGGTGAGGCCGCCGACCTGCGGTCGCTGATGCTCGAAGCCGAGGGCACGGGGCTGGTGCAGGATCCTTCGAGCCCGCTGTTTGCGCCGATCTCGAAGTACTCGATGCGTCTGCCGTTCCTGTTATTTTTCTGGATGCCCCTTGCCTGGCCGCTCATCTACCTCAGGTGGCGACATGCGGGCTATCTCTTTACCGACCATGGGCTGGTGCGACGCTCGGGCACCATCGCTTATCGCACGGTCGCGCTGCTGTATCGAAAGGTGCAGCGCGTCACGATCAGGCAGTCGCCGCTGCAGCGCCGCAAGGGACTGGCAACGCTGCGCGTGTATATGGCATCGGGCAGCGTCAAGATTCCCTTTATCGAACACGCGCTCGCGAGGAACCTGCGCGACTACATTCTCTACAAGGTGGCGAGCAGTAAGAGAGCGTGGCACTGACGCTCGCCATTCGGTAGTAATACCTATTACGAAGTGCGATGCGGCTGCGTAGGATCGAAAAGGATTTCGCTTCGGAGTAGCGGATCTCGTTATGACACTCTGCGATCGCTTCGGGTTCGACGCACAGAAGATTTCTGAACGGCTATCCCTGACCGGGCTGGGCGCGAACGCCTGCGATGTTCTTGGCGTATCGCTGCAGGAGCGCGTTATTCGGCCAAATGTCGACGTCATCGTCGAGGAGCTGACCGATTCCCTGGGCGCAGACCCTCACTTCATGGAAACGGTCGAAAAGCATTCACAACCTGAGCGGCTCAAGGGCATGCTCAAGACTTATCTGCTGAGTCTCGGCCGGGACTGCCGCAATGCCGATTATTTCGAAGATCGGCTTCACATCGGTGTGGTCCACAATCATGTGGACGTTTCCCTGAGCCAGTACCAATGTGCCTATCGCCTGCTGCAGAGCATCCTGATACGCATGATTCCCGCCGATATCCGCTACGACCCGGAAGCCTTCGAGGCGCTCATCCAGTTCGTCCTGAAAATAACGGCGCTGGACATGTCCCTCGCTATCGAGACGTTCCATGGCGACAAGCTCGCAGATGTCGAAGTGTCTTTGAGCAAGGATTCATTGACCGGCGTATTCAGCCGCCGGCACGCGATCCGGGAACTCCAGCAAAGGCTCGAGAAGGCCCGGCTCGCTCATCACACGCTGTGCGCAATCATGGCAGATCTCGACCATTTCAAAATTATCAATGACAAGCACGGCCACCTGTCGGGCGATGAAGCGCTGCGCATAGCGGCACGGCGGCTTGCGGCCGGAGCGCGACAAAACGATATTGTCGGTCGATACGGTGGCGAAGAGTTTCTGATCTTGCTCGACAACACGAAGCTGGACGACGCCGTCGGCCTGGCAGAGCGCATGCGGCATAACGTCGGCGACGACCCCATCCACCTCGACGACCACAGACTTAGCGTGACGATCAGCATGGGTGTCGCCGAAGCCAATGAAGACGACGACGCCGAAAGCCTCATCGAGCGAGCCGACCGCATGCTTTACAGGGCCAAGCTCGAGGGGCGCAACCAGGTGTGTGCCTGACTAAACGTTGAAGCGGAAACGCATGACGTCGCCTTCCTGGACGACGTATTCCTTGCCCTCGAGGCGCAGGCGGCCTGCGTCTTTGGCGCCGTGCTCGCCGTTATATTTGACGAATTCGTCGTAGCTCGTCACTTCGGCTCGGATAAAGCCCTTCTGGAAATCCGTATGGATCTCGCCCGCCGCCTCGGGCGCCGTGGCGCCTATTCTCGCGGTCCAGGCTCTTACTTCCTTGGGCCCCGTCGTAAAAAACGTCTGCAATCCGAGCAAAGCATAGCCGTGACGGATCACGCGGTTGAGCCCCGGTTCCTTGGCGCCGAAGTCCGCCAGGAATTCCGCTTTGTCCTCCTCGCCCAGCACCGCGATCTCGGCCTCGATGGCAGCGCATATCGCAACCACCTCGCTGCCCTCTTTTACGGCGTAGTCTTCGACGGCCTTCAGATAAGGGTTGTCGACGAAGCCGTCCTCGGCAACGTTTGCCACGTACATGACGGGCTTCGACGTGATCAAATGCATTCCCTTCAGGATCTTGCGCTCGTTTTGATCGAGCTCCGTGCTGCGCGCGGGCAGGCCTTCTTCGAGATGTTCCTTGATCTTGCAGATCGTGTCGCGGACGTAGATATCTTCTTTTTTCGCAGTCTTGGCATTCTTCTCGGCCTTGGCCAGTTGCCTTTCCGCCGACTCGAGATCCGCGAGCGCGAGTTCCGTGTTGATTGTTTCGATGTCGTCGATCGGATCGATCTTGCCTGTCACGTGCGTGACGTCGTCATCTTCGAAGCAGCGCACGACGTGGGCAATCGCGTGTGTCTCGCGGATGTTGGCGAGGAATTTGTTGCCGAGGCCTTCGCCCTTCGATGCGCCGGCGACGAGACCCGCGATGTCCACAAATTCGATTGTCGTCGGGACCACCTTTTGCGGCTTGACGATGTCCGCGATGACGTAAAGGCGTTCATCGGGCACCGGCACGATACCGACATTCGGATCGATCGTGCAGAACGGGTAGTTCTCCGCCGCGATCTCTGCCGCCGTCAGCGCATTGAACAGCGTGGACTTGCCGACGTTGGGCAGTCCCACGATGCCGCATTTGATCTCCATTACTCGTCCTTCGTATGAAGTTTTTTCATTGCGGCATTCAGGCCGTCATTGATCAGCGTCGGCAGCAGAGCGACAACATCGTTTACATTGTCTTCGACGGCGCGTTCGACATCCGCCGAGCCGCGCTTCAGTACATAGCCCGTGACCTTGTCCTTCTCGCCGGGATGGCCAACCCCGAGACGCAGCCGCATGAAATCGCCGCCGCAGTGCCGAATGACGTCACGGATGCCATTGTGCCCGCCATGGCCGCCGCCCTCTTTCAGGCGGACGGTGCCCGGCGGCAGATCGATCTCGTCGTGTGCGACAAGCATTTCCCTCGGATTCAGGCGGTAGTAGTCGATGACGTCCCGTATCGGACCGCCGCTCTGGTTCATGTAACTCTGCGGCTTCACGAGCCAGATATCCGAGCCCTCGATGCTGACCTTGCAGCAATCAGCATCGAAGCGTTTCTCGTAACGAAATTCGCCACCGTACTTGCGCGCGATCGCATCGACGAACCAGAACCCCGCGTTGTGCAGGGTTCGTTCGTAGCGATCCTCGGGGTTGCCGAGGCCGGCGATGATGCTGAGCCCGGCCATAGACCCAGCTTACTCTTCCGTCGCTTCGCCTTCGTCGGCACCTTCGGCAGGGGCCTCGCCCTCGCCTTCCTCTGCGGCTTCCTCGCCCTCGGGGATTTCGCCCTCGACGAGTTCTTCCTCGACCTCTTCCTCGATCACGATTTCCTTGATGATGTGGCAAGAGACGATCGGCTGTACCTGCTCGACTTCCTGGGCAAGCTCGGGAATCTCGACACCCTCGGGCACCGGGACATCGGACATGTACATGTACGCGTCGAGTTCCAGCCCGGAAATGTCGAGCTCGAGGTATTCGGGGAGGTCCTTCGGCAGACAGATGATTTCGACGTCAGATCTGAGTTGCGACACCTTGCCGCCACCCGCCCGGACACCGGGGCAGTCATCGCCGCCAACGAAGTGAATGGGCACGTTCATGCGGATGACTTGGTCCTCGACGATGCGCTGAAAGTCCATGTGCATGACTACGCGACGGGACGGGTGGCGCTGCACGTCCTTGAGGATCGCGGCCTGGCTCTTGTCGCCGACCTTGATGTTCAGGACGCTCGAGTAGAACTTCTCGTTCTCGAGCTGCTGGATGACACGATTGTGGTCAAAAACGAGCGCGCGCGGCGGACGACCGGCGCCATAGATGATTGCGGGTACTTTACCCTCGCGGCGCAGGCGGCGGCTCGAACCTTTCCCTGCATCCTCGCGGATATCCGCAACCAGATCGAAATCCTTAGCCATGGCTAAACTCCGTTATCTGATTGATTTTGCTTGAATTCCTTCAAGCGCATACCCCGCCGGAACTTCGACCATTCCCGCGAGGGCGGCGAATGGTAACAGGGGCGCTAATCCACGTAAAGTGAGCTCACGGACTCCTCGTCGGAGATGCGGCGCATGGTCTCGGCGAGAAGCTCGGCTGTGGACAGTTGCCTGATCTTCTTGCAGGCCTGCGCCTCCTCGTTCAGCGGAATCGTATCCGTGACCACAAGCTCGTCCATAGCCGACTCGGCGATCCTCGACACGGCCGGACCGGACAAGACCGGATGCGTAATATAGGCATGGACGGACCTCGCACCGTGGTCTTTTAGCGCATTCGAAGCGTGGCAAAGCGTTCCGGCCGTATCCACCATATCGTCCATCATGATGCAGGTCCTGCCTTCGACCTCACCGATGATGTTCATGACCTCCGACTGGTTCGCTTTTTCACGGCGCTTGTCGATGATCACGAGGTTGGCGTCGCCCAGCCGCTTGGCCAGAGCCCGGGCGCGAACCACACCACCGACGTCCGGCGAAACCACGACCATGTCTTCATATTTTTGTTTCCAGACCTCGCCCAGCAGGATTGGCGAGGCGTAGACGTTGTCAACGGCGATGTCGAAAAAGCCCTGGATCTGGTCCGCGTGCAGATCGACCGTGAGCACGCGGTCGACGCCGGCGGTCATGATCATCTTGGCGACGAGTTTGGCCGTGATCGGCACACGAGCAGACCTGGGCCGGCGGTCCTGGCGCGCAAAACCGAAATACGGGATGACGGCCGTGATCCGCGACGCGGAGGCGCGCCGGATTGCGTCGACCATGACGAGCAGTTCCATCAGGTTTTCGGAGGTCGGCGGGCAGGTCGGCTGCACGATAAACGCGTCCCGGCCGCGGATGTTCTCGAGAATTTCGACGTTGATTTCGCCATCCGAGAAGCGCCCTACGTGCGCTCGCCCCAGCGGCAGGTGAAGGTAACGACAGATGTCGTGGGCGAGTTTCGGGTGGGCATTTCCCGAAAAGACGACCATTGATTCCGGATCCACGGGCTCCCCTCTCATCGTGTGTGGCTGGGGCGGCAGGATTCGAACCTGCGAATCACGGGATCAAAACCCGTTGCCTTACCGCTTGGCTACGCCCCAATACGCCTGTAGTGCGGCGCAATTGTACCCGAACGGCACGGGACATAAAGGTCGCGCTGCCGCCCGCTGACGCTACTCGAAGAAGATCCAGCGGTCGATGACAAGCCTGACACGCGTATCGAGATTCTGAGCCGTGAGCCGGCGCGGCATCGGCTGGCCTCCCCCCTCACCATAGCGGGAAATCGCCACGGACCAGTTTCTCTGCACCATGCTCTCGAGCTGCCCCTGGCCGCTCAATGTCTGCTCGGCGGGCGCGGCAGGATCCGGAATGCCGAGGGCCCAGTAACGCAGGCTGGCGACGGGAATAGTCCAGCCATACCGGTAGCGGAGCTCCAGCTCTGCATCCTTCAGCTCCGTGCGCACGCCGTCCTTGTCGGTCAGGATGACCGACCGATCGTCGCCCTCGAGCCGTACCGTGCCGATGCCCAGCGGCCCGCTCACCGTTGCCTTGAATCCGCGCCTGTCCTGCGAGTAACGCAGCTTGCCATTAAACCCTTCCTCGCCCGTGCGCACCGCGATGCGGCCACTGAATTCCCACTTTTCGAGATCGGCGAGAACGGCTTTGCGGCTGTCCCAGCTCGAGATATCGGGAAGCATCGCGCTCCCGGGTCCCGCGCAGGCCCCCAGAATGGCGAGCACAACAAGGCCCGCGAAGATGCGTCGCTCAGGGTGCGTCAGGGAAAATGCGTCCACGTACATCCTGGAGAAATTCGCTGTCAGGGTTTTGCTCTTCGGCCGCCGTCAACACTTCGAGCGCCTCGTCGTCACGCTCCAGCGCGGCTAGGACCTCGACGAGATGCGCCGCCACTTCGGGGTCCGGGAACATCTCGTACGCGAGCTCGAGCTGCTCCAGCGCTTCTGCGGGCCGGCCTCGCTTGAACAGCACCCAGCCCAGGCTGTCGATAATCGCCGCGCTTTCCGGGTCGATCCTGAGCGCCTTGCGTATCAGCTTTTCTGCTTCGCGCAGTTCGTTCGTGCGGTCCGCCAGGGTGTACCCGAGCGCATTCAGCGTCATGGCGCTGTCCGGCCACTGCCTTACCGCCTGCCGGTAGGCGCTCACGGCGTCATCGATCCGTCCCATGCGCAATATGAGTTCCGCGCGACCCAGTGCCACGTACTCGTCGTCCGGTCGAAATTCCAGCACTCGGTCGTAAGCGGACAAAGCATCGTCGAAACGATCCAGCGAAGTGAGCAATTGAGCCTTGGTCAAAGCCATATCCACGGCAAACCCCGGGTGGTCATCGGCAAACTCGTCGAGCCGATCAAGCGCCTGGTCCGGAGAATCCTTGCGAAATGCCAGAAGCGCGCTGGCCCGTCGCTGCGAGGCGATGACAAACTGCCCGCTTTCGACTCGTGAGTAGAGTTGAATTGCCATGTCCAGGTCGCTGCGGATGTCGGCGATACGGGCGAGATAATAGTTCGCGTCCATCGTGTAGCGGCCGCTCGCCAGGATCATCTGGAAGTCGTCGTGCGCCAGATCGAGGTTGTTGAGGCGAAAATTGATGATCGCGCGCAACCGCAACGCATCGAACCGGCCCGACTGCTCCAGGAGCACCTGTTCAACCTGGCCCAGCGCGTCCTCGTCACGATTTGCAGACATGAGCATCAGGGCCAGGTCCAGGCGCGCGTCAGGGTCGGGGTTCGGATCATCACCGATAATGCGCGCCGTGTAGTCGATTGCCCCTTCGATATCGCCCGATATCAGCATTGTTCTCGCATACAGCAACTTCGGCTTCAGCCATTCCGGATCGATCTCTACTGCTTTGCGCGCCCGTTCGCTCGCATATTCGAGATCGCCGGCTTGCAGGGCGGTGGCCGCCATCGCGTACTGCGCTAAAGCCGATTCCGGGTAAGGCCGCGCGAGCAATCGCACGAGCTTGTCGACGAGCGCGGGATCCTCTTCAGAGAATGCGGGCAGCAACGCGACCAGCTGCTCGTCCCCCGGCTGATCGCTGCGCTCCATCAGGGTCTCGAAGGCCTGTTTCGATTCGCGAATATTCCCCAGTCTTAGCTGTATCTGGGCGATGTAGGCCGTTGCCTCGTCGCTGTCTTCGTCGAGTTCGAGCCAGCGTTGGGCCGCCCTGAGTGCTTCTGCGTTGAAGCCGAAACCGAAGGCCGTTCGCGTTGCCCGGCGGGCAATCTGGATCCTGTCGCTGAGCTCCGCCGCCTTGCGGTATTCCTGGGCAGCCTTCAGGTATTCGTCCGCCTGCAGGGCCGCCTCGGCCTCTATCAGGTGCTTGCCAGCCTCGTCCGGGGTCTCCTCGTCGGCATACGCAACAGGGGAAAGGGCGAAAGACGCAAAAAGCCAGCCAACGATGGCGGCGATGAACAGGAGGTGTCGCATGGCGTATCGCAAATGAAATCCTGTCTTCACAGACAAGGAACTGAGCCTTCAGTTCGCATACAATTGTCCGCTATGCGGCTGCAAATACTCGGGCTGAACCATAACACGGCACCTGTGGAAATTCGCGAGCAAGTTGTCTTCGCGGGTGATGAGGTCGGCCGGGCGCTCCAGCGCCTCAAGGAAATCGGCGGCGTCGAAGAGGCTTTGTTGCTGTCTACCTGCAATCGCACCGAATTTTACGTTATTACTTCCGACGGTGGCCGCGACCGGCTGCGGGACTGGCTGCATGACGACCGTCGTCTCGACCCGGGTTTCGCTGATTCGTTCTTCACGCTGGAGGCCAATGACGCTATACGCCATATCTTCCGCGTCGCGTGTGGCCTGGATTCCATGGTCCTCGGAGAGACACAGATCCTGGGACAACTAAAGGACGCATTCCGCGAGGCGCAAAAGGCCGGCACCCTGGGTCAGCAGCTTTCGCGCTTGTTTCAGCATACGTTCTCGGTCGCCAAGAAAGTCCGCACCGATACTGAGATCGGCGCCAACCCGGTTTCCGTCGCCTCCGCTGCAGTCAGTCTTGCGCAGCAGTTCTTTTCAGGGTTTGCGCAACACACCGCACTGCTGGTCGGGGCCGGCGTCACGATCGAGCTCGTTGCCAAGCATCTGACGGCAAGGGAGATCGGCCGACTGTTCATCGCAAACCGTGACGTGGACCGCGCTCGCGGGCTCGCAAACACCTTCGGCGGTTTCGCCGTGCCCTTGTCGGAACTCGAGGGCACGCTGCCGGAAGCCGATATCCTGATTACGTCGACGGCCAGTCCCGAACCGATCGTGCGCCGCAGCCAGGTCGAGGCAGCGCTGAAGTCACGCAAGCGCAAGCCGATTTTTGCCGTCGACATTGCCGTACCCCGGGATATCGAGCGGGAAGTCGCAGACCTTAGTGACGTCTACCTCTATACGATCGACGATCTCGAGAAAGTCATCCAGGATGGCCAGTCCAACCGTGAGGCCGCCGCCATCGATGCAGATCGCATTCTGCAGGACGAGATTCGCCGCTACCTGAGCATGGAGAGAGCGAAGCAGGTGTCGCCTGTCATCACGTCGCTGCGGGAACACGCGCAGTCGATTCGCGAAGAAGTGCTGCGTGATGCGGAACGGCGTTTGAAAAAGGGTGTCGATAGCCACGAAGTTATTGAATACGCGACGGCATCCCTGATGAAGAAGCTGTTGCATCAGCCGAGCGTAAGATTGCGCGAGGCGGCCGAGGCAGAAGAGAATGACATCATCGACGCCGGCCGGACGTTATTCGGCATTGACGGTGATGGCGAAAGCTGAAATGAAAGACTCCATACGCCACAAACTCGAGTCGGTGCGGGACCGTTTCGAGGAGCTTGCCGGACTGCTGGCCGACCCGGATGTTATCGCAGACCAGAACCAGTTCCGCGATCTGTCGAAGGAATACGCGCGCGTCGAGCCCATCGTAAGGCTGTTTGGCGACTATGAGACGCTGAGCGACGACATTGCCGCCGCAGAGGAGATGGCGGCCGATGCCGACAAGGATGTGGCGCAGATGGGCCACGAGGAACTCGAAGGGCTGGCCGGCCGCCGCGAGGCACTGGAGCTGGAACTGCAAAAGTCGCTGATACCGCCCGACCCCCATGACGACAGCAATATCTACCTCGAGATTCGCGCCGGCACCGGCGGCGACGAGGCGGCTATTTTCGCCGGCGATCTTTTTCGCATGTATTCCAAGTATGCGGAGCAGATGGGCTGGTCGGTCGAGATATTGAGTTCGCGGGACGGCGAACACGGCGGCTACAAGGAGATCATCAGTCGGGTCACGGGCAGCGGTATCTACGCGCGGCTGAAATTCGAGTCCGGCGCGCACCGCGTGCAGCGCGTGCCGGCGACCGAATCCCAGGGCCGGATTCATACCTCGGCATGCACGGTCGCCGTCATCCCCGAGCCCGACGAAGTCGAAGCCGAGGAAATCAACCCCGCCGACCTGCGCATCGACACTTTTCGCGCCTCGGGCGCCGGTGGGCAACACGTCAACAAGACGGACTCTGCCGTGCGGCTGACACACCTGCCGACAGGCATTGTCGTCGAATGCCAGGACGAGCGTTCGCAACACAAGAATCGCGCCCGCGCGATGTCGCTGCTGCAGGCCAAGCTGCTCGACGTGAAAGTTTCCGCGCAGGCGGCAGAACAGGCCGAACAACGCAAACTGCTGGTCGGCTCGGGCGACCGCTCCGAGCGCATCCGCACCTACAATTTTCCGCAAGGGCGCGTCACCGACCACCGCATCAACCTGACGTTGTACAAGCTCGATGAAATTCTCGAAGGCTCGCTGGACCAGGTCGTACAACCGCTGAACAATGAGTACCAGGCCGACCAGCTCGCAGCGCTGAATACCTGACGATCCGCGAGAATGCGGAAAACTAAAGTGTGACGCGAGTCTCACTTCATACCATGAACGAGTGCACGGCCACACTTTTTGTGAATGACACCACACCGGCAATTTGACATTTGCCACATGCTCATGGCTGCTTCAACCACAAGCATCCGGTGAGCATGCAATGAAGTTATTTAGTATTGTTTTCGAACGAATTCCGCTCGTGTGGTTTTTGCTGGGTCTGCTCTTCTTTGCCACGGGGCTGTACGTGGGTTTCGATAATAGGTTCTCGTTCGTCTACCTGACCGTTGGCGCCGGCTGCTGCGCATACGGCGTGGCGATCATGCTGTTCCGCTTCATGGAGCAGCCGAAGCAAAAGACGGCAACCAGGCTGTCTCCGAACTTCATTTCACTGGGTTCGACGGAGTCCCTGCCGGTCGCACCCAAAACCGACGAAGACCAGACGGCAGCGCAATCCGCAGCCGAATAGCTCTATTTCACCAGGGCCTGCTCCAGATCGGCAAGCAGGTCGGCGACATCCTCTATTCCAACTGAAAGACGGATCAGCTGATCCGATATCCCGAGTTCCTTGCGGCGCTCGGCCGGCACGGACGCGTGAGTCATGATAGCCGGATGCTCCACGAGGCTTTCGACACCGCCGAGACTCTCCGCTAACGCGAAGACTTCGCAGCGTTCGAGGAATTTGCGAGCGTCTTCGAGACTGCCGTCTATGAAGAAAGTCACGATGCCGCCGAAACCGCTCATTTGCGCCTTTGCCAGCTCGTGCTGCGGATGTGTCGGCAGGCCCGGGTAAATGACGCGCTCGATCCGGTCGTGCCGCTCCAGCCAGGCGGCAACCTCCATCGCGCTTCTGCAATGGCGCTCCATGCGCACATCCAGGGTCTTGACGCCGCGCAGCGCCAGGAAGCTATCGAACGGGCCGGCCACCGCGCCTATGGAATTCTGCAGGTAATAGAGCCTTTCGGCGAGCGCATCATCACCGCACACCGCGACGCCGCCGACCATGTCCGAGTGCCCGTTGATGAACTTCGTTGCCGAATGCATGACGATGTCGCAGCCGAGTTCGAGCGGCCGCTGCAGACACGGCGTCGCGAAAGTGTTGTCACAGACCAGCAGGATGTCGTTTGCCCGCGCGATTTTCGACAGTGCCGCGAGATCGACGATCTTGAGCAAGGGGTTCGTCGGTGTCTCCACCCAGATCATGCGCGTGTTGTCTCTGATCGCTGCCGCGCAGCCGGACAGGTCCGTCAGGTCGATAAACTCGAATTCGAGCCCTGCGCTGGTTTTGCGTACCCCGTCGAACAGGCGTCGCGTGCCGCCATAGAGATCGTCCATGGCGATGACGTGACTACCCGACTCGACGAGCTCCAGTATCGTCGCAGTCGCTGCCATGCCCGAAGCAAATGCCATGCCGTGTTTGCCGGACTCCAGATCTGCGATGCAGCGCTCGTAGGCCTGGCGAGTCGGATTCTGCGTTCGCGAGTACTCGTAGCCCTGGTGCACGCCCGGGCTTTTCTGCACGTAGGTCGAGGTCGCATAAATCGGCGGCATGATTGCGCCCGTCGACGGGTCGGGCGATTGCCCTGCATGAATCGTGCGCGTGGCGAATGCTTTTTTCTTCATATCTGTCGTCGCAAATAGTTGAGAACGTCCGAGCGCGTAATCAGGCCCAGGAAGTGATTGCCGTCCATGATTGCGGCATAGGGCTGGACATGCAGCATGGCAACGAGGTTGTTCACGCTTGCCGTTTTGTCCAGTTGGATGAAGGCGGATTCCATCGCCTCCGCAACGGGTGCGTTCATCAGTTCCGGCTTACCGAACACAAATTGAATAATTGCGTCTTCGGTGACGACGCCGACGAGCCTGCCTTCTTCCATGACCGGCAATTGCGAAAAACCCGCGTTGCGCAAGCGATTGTGGGCCGTCGTCAGAATATCGGTCGGGCCCACCGTTATCGTCGCGCGTTCGTCGTGCGGCCTGCCGATGAGATCCCTGAGATCGCCACGCTGTTCACGTTGAATGAAGCCCTGATCCTCAAGCCAGAAATCATTGAACAGTTTGGACAGGTACTTGTTGCCGGTATCGCAGGCAAAGGTCACGACGCGCTTTGGCTCGGTCTGCTCGCGACAGTATTTTAAAGCCGCTGAAAGCAGGGTCCCCGAAGAGGAACCTGCGAGAATCCCTTCTTTTCTGAGCAGGTTTCTTGCCGTCGAGAACGACTCGGCGTCGGTAATGGCATACGCCTTCGTCACCTTGTCGAAGTTTGCAATCGACGGAATGAAATCCTCGCCAATGCCTTCGACGAGCCAGCTGCCGGGTTTGCCGAGTTCGCCCTCGTTGATGTAATCCGCAAGTACCGAGCCGACGGGATCCGCAAGAACCATTTCAACGTTCGGCGCATGTTTCTCGAGATAGGCGCCGATGCCCGCCACCGTGCCGCTGGAGCCTACGCCTACGACGATCGCATCGAGTTCACCGCCCATCTGCTCGACAATTTCCGGTGCCGTCGTCTGCTCATGCGCGAGCGGGTTGTCCGGGTTGCCGAACTGATTGATGAAATAGGCATCACGTTCTTCAGCAATGCGTTGCCCCAGGTCCTGGTAATACTCGGGATGGCCCCTGCCGACATCGGAACGCGTCAGCACGACCTCGGCGCCCATCGCCCGCAGATTGAAGATCTTCTCCTGGCTCATCTTGTCGGGAAGCACCAGGATCAGCTTATAACCCTTTTGTGCGGCGACCAGCGCGAGACCGATTCCCGTATTGCCGGCGGTCGCCTCTACCAGCGTGTCTCCCGGCTTGATGTCACCGCGTTTTTCTGCCTCCTCGATCATCGATATTCCGATGCGATCCTTTATCGAGCCGCCCGGGTTCGCGAGCTCGAGTTTCAGGAATAACCGGCAGGGGCCTGTATCGAGGTTCTTCAGCTCGAGCATCGGCGTCTTGCCGACCATCTGGAGCACGTTGGAATAGACCTGCATGTGAGAGCTTCCGGTAGAATTTGCCCGTGAGTTTACCTGTTTCCATCGAAGACGCGATTGTGGATACCACTGAGCGCCTGCGCGACGTCAGCGACTCGGCACGCCTGGATGCCGAGCTGTTGATTGCACGCGCGATCGATATGCCGCGCGCTTATCTGTTTGCACACCCCGAGGACGTCCTCGACAAGGCCGCGGTCGAGCGCCTCGAGAAAACGCTGCAACGGCGCCTTGCAGGCGAGCCGATGGCTTATATCAGTGGAATCAAGGAGTTCTGGTCGCTTGAACTCATGGTCAGCCCCGCGACGCTGGTGCCGCGGCCCGAAACCGAGCTGCTCGTCGACCTTGCGTTGCGCGTCATTCCACGCAAAGCCGGCTGGCAGGTGCTCGACCTCGGGACCGGCAGCGGCGCAATCGCCCTTGCCATGGCGCGAGAACGGCCGCTGTGCGACATCACGGCGGTAGACGTCAGCGCAGATGCGCTGGCCGTCGCCACGCAGAATGCGCGTAACCTGAATATCCCGAATGTCGAATTCATGCACGGCGACTGGACCGGGCCCGTGGAAGGCCGTCGTTTCCGGGTCATCGTTTCGAATCCGCCTTACGTGCGGCAGGGCGATCCCTTTCTCGAGGCGCTTACCGCCGAACCCGACGTTGCGCTTACCCCGGGGCCCGGGGGCCTGGAGGCCATCGAAAAGATTGTGAGAGACTGCGTTTCGATCATCGAACCTGACGGCAGCCTGTTCATCGAGCACGGGGCCGACCAGCGTGATGACGTCGCCAGAATACTGTCGTCGTATGGCTGGGAGTTCATCCGATGTTACGATGACTATGCTGGCCTCCCGAGAGTTACCAGCGCCCATTCCGCATCCAGTGAGACAACATGATTACGATCAAGACCAACCTCGGCGATATCGCCGTCGAACTCCTAGACGAAAAAGCCCCGATCACCTGCGAAAACTTTCGCCAGTACGTCGCCGACGGGCATTTCGAAGACACGATTTTTCATCGCGTCATCCCCAATTTCATGATCCAGGGCGGCGGCATGGACGAGGACATGAGCAGCAAGCCGACTCGCGCGCCGATCAAGAACGAAGCCGACAATGGCGAGCCGAACGCGCGCGGCACGCTTGCCATGGCGCGCACCGGCGTCGTCGACAGCGCAACCTCGCAGTTTTTCATTAACCTTCGCGACAATGATTTCCTCAATCACGGCAGCCGCGACTTCGGCTATGCCGTATTCGGCCGCGTCACCGACGGAATGGATGTCGTAGACGCCATCGCTGCGGTGCCGACAGGCGACCGCGCCGGCCATCAGGATGTACCCGTCGACGCCGTAACAATCCTGGACGTCACGATCGACGACTGAATGAACGACAATCCGCAGCTGACTCGACATGCCCGGCACCGTGCACTCGCGCAGGTCGGCGTTGACGGTCAGGCGCGCATCAGCAGCGCGAGCGCGCTGCTGATCGGTGTCGGGGGCATCGGCTGCGCTGCCGCCAGCTACCTGGTATCAAGCGGCGTGGGTCATGTCTCGCTATGCGATTTCGATACCGTGGATCCGACGAATCTCGGCCGTCAGTTCCTGTACGGCCCGGAGGACACCGGCCAGCTGAAAGCCGAGGTCGCAGCGAGGAAGCTCCGGGACATCAATCCCGACATCGGGGTCCAGGCCATAACGGACCGCCTCGATGATGAGGCCATGGCGGACGCCGTGGGGCATGTCGACGTGGTGCTGGACGGCTCGGACAATTTCGCAACTCGCTTCCAGGTCAGCGATGCCTGCGTCGCGCGCCAGCGCCGCCTGGTGTCCGGCGCGGCCATACGACTCGAAGGCCAGATCGCCGTATTCGGGCCGGACTACGATGCGTCACCCTGCTATCGGTGTTTATACAGGGAAGCCGACGAATCTTTGGAGAACTGCGCGGGCAACGGTGTGCTGGCCCCGGTGCCCGGCGTAATCGGCACCATGATGGCGGTCGAAGCGCTCAAGTACCTGGCGGGCATCGATTCGCCGTGCGGGGTGTTACGGCTTTACGACGCGACGAGCGGCGAGTTTCGATCCGTCACGATCGCAAAAAACGGCGGTTGCCAGACATGTTGTCGCGGCTGAAGTCGCTTCTGCAGGCGGCAGCATTCGTCACGGCGATCTTTTCGCTCGCGACGTTTGCCGATCAGGCACATCGATACCTCGAACTATTCTCGCATTTTCGCTTGCAGTATCTGTTGGCCGCAGCGCTACTCGCTATTGCACTTTTTGTTGTGCGCAGCCAGCGCTGGGCGGCCGCCATGCTGCTGCTGACTGTCGTTAACGCACTTCCCGTCGTGCCATGGCATCTGTCGGACAACAAAGTAACGGCGTCGGGCGAGCCGCGTTTCAAGCTACTCTCATCCAACGTCTATGCAGGGAACGAGAACTCCGAGGCGCTGCTCGACCTGATCACGGCCGAACAGGCAGACCTGGTTTTCCTGCAAGAGGTTACGAGTCGGCGCGCCAAGGAACTGGCGCAACTGCATGAGGCTTATCCTTACTCGCTCAATATTCCGCGCGAGGACAACTTCGGCATCGCCGTGTTATCTCGCCGTCCGTTCGAAAATGCCCGCATCATCGAAAGTCCTCCACTGAAACTCCCGACGCTGGTTGTGGAGGTCAGGATCTTTGGCAAAGCCGTCACGCTGGTGACGACGCATCTCATGCCGCCGCTCGAGGACGCGGGCTACGACGCGCGAAACATTCACCTGCTGAGCGTTGCGGAGATGATCCGGTCGATTTCCGGGCCGCGCGTGCTGATCGGCGACCTGAATACGGCAATGTGGGGGCGTAATTACAGGAAGTTCGTCGAACAAAGCAGCATGTCCAACACGCGCAAGGGCTTCGGCGTTTTACCCACCTGGCCGACGCAGCTCCCGTTTGCGATGATCCCGATCGATCACTGCCTGGTTTCCGATGACATTCTGGTGCGCGACATTCGCACGGGGCCGGATATCGGCTCGGATCACTTACCACTCATCGTCGAGCTGGCTCTCCGGGCCGATCCGAAGACCTGATCCGCGGCGAATCGCAGCTTCGACACGCCTTCTTCAAGCTGCTCCTCGGTCGCAATCATCGGCGGCGCGAGCATGACATGCGGTACGCAGCGGCCATCGACCATGATGCTGCCCGGGTAGCAAATCAGGCCCTGCTGCATCGCCGCCAGGCGCAAATCGTCCGCCAGGGCCGGCCGGTCTTCGAAACCGGCTTTGGATTCCCGGTCGCTCACAAACTCGACCGCGGCGAACAGGCCCCTTCCCCGGATCTCGCCGACATGGTGTTGCCCGTCAAAGCTGCCTTTCAGCAATGTCATAAGCGTGTCGCCCAGGCGCCTCGTGCGCGACAACAGATTTTCCCGCTCGATTACCCGTTGCACGACGAGGCCTGCGGCGCAGGCCGCCGCGTGCCCGACGTAGGTATGCCCGTGCGCGAATCCGGCATCGGACAGGCGCGAAGCAATATGTTCGGCGATAACTACTGCCCCCAGAGGGATATAGCCGCCGCTGATGCCTTTGGCCAGCGTAACTATGTCGGGAACGATATTTTCGCTTTGATGCGCAAAAAAGGATCCGGTACGGCCGCTGCCGCACATGACCTCATCGGCGATCAGCAATATTTCATTGTCGTCGCAAATGCGTCGAATCCGGTTGAAGTATCCCGAAACCGGGCCGACCACACCGAGAGAAGAGCCGACGATGGGTTCGGCAATAAAAGCCGCGACATTGCTTTTGCCATACTTGCGGATGGCCGCCTGCAATTCATCGGTGACGCGCCTGCCATAGTCGGCAAGAGTCTCTTCGCTGCGACGATAGCGATACTCGTAGCAAGGTGAGATTCGCGGCCACTCGAGCAGCGGTGCCGCCGAGGCCCGTCGCCGGCTCGTATTACCGCTGATAGAGAGGGCCCCGAAAGTGTTGCCATGATAACTGTGCTCACGACTGATAATGATCTTCTTGTTGTCCTCCCCCTGCGCCGCCCAGTATTGCCAGGCAATTTTCATTGCGGCTTCGTTTGCCTCCGAGCCGCCCGAAACAAAATACACGCGGGCACCGGTATCACGAAACCGGGAAGCGATTATCGAGGCCAGTTCCTCCTGTGGCTCGTTGGTAAAAAACGAGGTATGCGCGAAGGCCAGCTCGTCGATCTGTTTTTTGAGCGCAGCGACTACATCGGGGTGCGCGTGCCCCAGACAGGACACGGCCGCACCGCCGCTCATGTCGAGATACGTCTTGCCATGGTTATCCGTAATGTAAACACCGCTGGCACGCACGGCAGCCGGATACGCATGATGGGGCGAACGATAAAAGACGCCGGAGCGAGACATGGGTAAAAACGCTAGATCAATCGGCCGTACGCTTGAAATGAAAAAGGGGCGCCAAGCGGCGCCCCGGGGGCATTCACCGAACCCCGCACCGTGCCCTCATCCCCCACACGGCCAATTCGGTGAAATCTAGTCGGTCTCGATTCCGGAGTACGAATCGAACTCGTCGTCATCGTATTCGTCGTAATCCTCGTACTCGTCATATTCCTCGTAGCTTTCGTAGTCGTCGAACTCGTCGTCAAGTTCCTCGCGCTTGCGCCGCTTTCCCGGTCCGAATGCCCGACGGCTGGCCAATCGGCGTTCCTCGCGCAACTGTTCACGCAGCATTTGCCTCTTTGTTGCGTTGTCGGGGAAATCAAACTCGATTTCGTCATATTCGTCGTACAGGCGACTCATGGGTCTTCCTCCTCTAATAAAGGTTTGTACGAGAAAAACTCGGCAGATCGTCAAACCATGCGGTACGCACGGGAACGGCTGCTGCCGAAGTGTCTGTCAGTGACCGGTAGGCGCGGAGCAAAATACTCCACGTCGTTTCCAATTCGTCCTCGCCCCGGGGCAGAAACAGCAGCACGCCGTCCCGATGCAGCCGGCCCCAGCCTCGCGACAAGACCTGGTGCCGATCTGAATTTCCCAGGCCGAATACGACGATGCCGTCGTGTGCGATACGGCAAAGTAGCGCCGGGGGACGCTGCTTGCGAATAGACCTGACCGGCCCGCGCACGAAGACGTCGACGCTCCGCGATACCCCGTCCGGATCATGGTCCGCGGTCTCGATCTCCGGCAGGTCTGCCATGCGGCCGGCCAGCGCCAGCCTTACAGAGATATGATTCTCGACGGCTTGCCTTGTCCGCACCCGGACAGGCAGGATGAAGCGACTGATATCGCGTGTCGGCATCGCCATACTATTGCTGCTCTGAAAGCGATTGAGATTGGCGGAAGTATCGGCTAATTTAGTTTGATGTCAAGTATTTTTATATCAAATTAGTTATCGGGTCAATTTATGCAAAGTGACGTCGTCGACGACATCCTGAACCAGTGGTCGGAGGAGCGGCCGGAACTCAACGCGGCGCCGCTCGGGGTCGTTATTCGCGTGATGTCCCTTTACCGGTCATTCCTGCGCGAAGCCACCAGGGCACTCGAGCCTTTAGGTCTCGAACTCTGGGAGTACGACGTGCTGTCGGCCCTGCGCCGGCAGGGGCAACCCTTCGCCCTCCCCGCAACCGCGCTCGCCAGGGAAACCGACCTCAGTTCGGGGGCAATGACCAACCGCATCGATCGCCTCGAGGAACGCGGTCTCGTCAGCCGGCACCCGGACGAGGAAGACAGGCGCAGCGTCATCGTCAGCCTGACCCGACAGGGGCGTAAGGTCATCGATGAAGCGATCCAACATCGACTCGATGCCGCATCCGAGAGCTTGCGCGACCTCGAAAATGAAGAATTGCAGCAGTTGGCGAAGCTCTTGCGGATCGTGGTTCTCAGCGCCGAGAGAGATTGCACCAAATACGAATAGGATTTCCCGCCGCTGCGACTATCCTGAGTGCATCACCCAAACATTCGCCGACGAGGCATTGTTCCGCTTCCTGACCTGTCGGGAGCGAAAAGTTTTCCTCTCAGGAGGGTACGAAATGCAGGACAGCCCATCCCGTCGCGCTCGCAAGTCGAGCCCTAAGGCGCCGGCCAGGCGCTTGCGCCGCGCACACGAGTCCGCGGTGACACGATATTTGAAATCGGTAGTCAAAGAAACCTACCTGGCGCACTTCGCCGCACTGCTGCTGATGCTGTGGATTATCTCGGCCACCGCAATCTATTTCGCGGAGAAACAAAGCAGTGAACCAGTTCTCGCCAGTATCGGCGAAGCGCTTTATTGGGGAATCGCCGCGTTTTCTACGGCAGGAATTGCGGATACGCCGTCTGCGCCTCTCGCCCAGCTGCTCGGCGGAGTTTGGATTGTCATCGGGTCCGCGATCTTCTTCGGCATCATCATCGCAACAATTACCGGCTACTTCCTGCGGCCCATACAGCATCCGTTTCATCGGCTGATCAATCTTATTGAATACAATCTCGAACACATGGAAGAGCTGTCGATTGAAGAACTTGACCTTTTACGGAATACGACAGACGCGCTGATCGATCACATGGAGCGACTGAAGGAGGAGTCTCCCGACTAATCGTTTAGCGTCGGTTACTTCGGTTCAAAGCCAGCGCTTCCAGCGGAACAGCGCTACGAGCGCCACTCCCAGCAGCGCCATGACGATAGCCGCGATAACGAATGCGTTCGGATTGACCGTTCCGGGCAGGCCTGCAACATTCATTCCCAGAAGCCCCGTGACGAAGGTCAGCGGCAGGAATATTGCGGCGACCACTGACAGCAAATACATGCGTGCGTTTTGTTCCTGGGCAACCCTGTTCAGCAATTCTTCCTGCAGAACGAGCGCCGTTTCGCGGACCAGGTCGAGATCCTCGATATGCCGCGTGAGATGTTCGCCTACCTCGCGAAAATCAAAAAGTTCGTTTGGCGACAGCAGGGCGGAACCGGAACGGGCGAGTCGCTCGAGCGCATCTCGTTGCGGGGACAGGTGTCGTGCCAACGCCGCGGCGTGGCGGCGCAGGCTGCTGAGAGTGCTGCGAACATCCTCTACCTCGCCCTGATCGAGTTCGCTCTCCAGCTTGTCGATCTTCTGCTCCAGTTTTTCGATAGCGGCCTCGATTCTCTGCATCAGGAAATGTGAAAGCTGGACGAGAAACTCACCCGGCGTCGACGGGCCGCGCCCTTGCAATAGTGAATCGTGCACATCATGCACCGAGAATATCTTGCGACGCCTTGATGTAATGATCCGCGTCGCATCGACCCAGGCACGAACGGCAATCATGTCATCGGCCGCGGCGCCCGGATTCATGTTGATGCCGCGCAGGACAATTACAAGGCCGTCTCCCTCCACGAGCGTGCGCGGCCTCGTCTCCGTGGCAAGCAGGATAGTGCTCACACCATCCGGGAGGCCGCTCTTGTTCACCAGCCACTCCCTCGCAGATTTGGTCGTGGAATCAACATCCAGCCACAACAGGCCGTCGGCCGGTTGCCATGACGCAACTTCCGCATCGCTCAGCTCACGGGCACCACCACGGCCGTCGAGCAGCAATGCAAACCTGTACATCCTTTCCGTTGCCATTATTGCACCGGCTCTACAACGCGCACCTCGAGCGGCGACGAAGTGTTCATGTGCACATCGCGCTGCGGGAACGCGATAACAATATCATTCTCACGAAGCAACTCGTCGATACGAAACCGGATCGAGCTCCGGATTTCCCGCAGCATGCGTTCACCACCGACGTCCGCCCAGAAATAAGTATCGAAGATGAGTGAGTTGTCGCCGAAGTCCTCGAATATAACCGTAGGCTCCGGCTCGGCGAGTACATCGCCCTGCTCAGTGACGGCCTGCTTAATGAGTTCGGCAACCTTTCGGACGGGTGAACCATAAGCAACGCCGACCCGAACCGTCGTTCTGATCTTGTCGTCAATCAGCGTCCAGTTCACTACGATGCGCTCGAGCAACTGGCTGTTCGGAATCAACATGTGAACCCCGTCGGTACGATGAATCCGCGTCGAGCGATTACCAATGCGATCCACAACGCCCATGTTACTGTCGACCTCGACGAAATCGCCGATACGTACCGGACGCTCCATCAGCAATATCCAGCCGCTGATGAAATTATTTATGATGTTCTGCGCGCCGAAACCCACGCCGATAGCGACGGCACCGGAGACGAATGCAAACGCGCCCAGCGGCACATTCATAAGGCTCAGTGCCGTGGCGACCACGACAATCAACAGGATGTAGAAGATGATCTTCTGCAACAGGTATCGTGCATCGGCCCGCAACTCCGTTTGTTCGAGTCGCCGGGCGACGAGGCGTGAAATGAGCTGGCTCGCGATGTAGCCGACGACGAGAACCAGGATTACGAGAACAAGCTGGCTGACGCGGATGGGATCGGCGCCACCGAAACTGAACAACGGAAAATCCCAGATTGTCTTAAGCGTATCCATGGGCACAATCTACGATTAAAAGTTTGGAATAGTGACTGTAACGCCAGCCGCCGCGAATTCACATAGTTTTTGAGCAGGCTGGACCCGGCGGCTCAGGCGGCATCAACCGCGGCAGGATCGTAGCCGAGATTTGGCGCCAGCCAGCGTTCGGCCTCCCTCAGAGTCATGCCCTTGCGTTCGGCATACGACTTGAGCTGATCTCGGTCGATCTTGCCAACCGCAAAGTATTTCGCCTCGGGGTGCGAGTAGTAGAACCCGCTGACAGCCGCGGTGGGGAACATGGCATAGGACTCGGTAAGCCTGAGGCCGATGCTTGCCTCGACATCGAGCAACTCCCATAGCTTGGCTTTCTCGGTATGGTCCGGACAAGCCGGATAGCCTGGCGCGGGACGAATGCCCCGGTAGGCCTCAGCGATGAGTTCTTCATTACGGAGTTGCTCTTCAGGCGCGTAGGCCCAGTACTCTTTTCGCACACGCTCGTGCAGGTATTCTGCGGCCGCTTCGGCCAGGCGGTCTGCTAGCGCCTTGAGGATAATCGCGCTGTAATCGTCGTGACCGGCCTCGAATCGCGCGACATGTTCGTCGATGCCGATGCCGGCCGTAACAGCGAAAGCACCGACGTAATCATCGACGCCTTCAGGCGCGACATAGTCGGACAGGCAGTGCTGCGCCTGGCCGTCTGCCTTGGCGCGCTGCTGGCGCAGGTGGCACAAGCGCATCTGCTGTCCGCTTTCACTGTCTGACAGAATAAGATCGTCTCCATCGCTGTGTGCCGGGAAGAATCCGATAACGGCCCTGGCCTGCAGCCATTTCTCGTCGGTCAGCCGGTCGAGAAGTTGCAGCGCGTCGTCGTGCAGCGCCCTCGCCGCTTCCCCGACGGTCGGGTCGCTCAGAATCGCCGGATACTTGCCGTGGAACTCCCACGCGTTGAAGAACGGCATCCAGTCGATGTAGTCGCGCAGCACGCTCAGGTCGATGTTATCGATGACGCGCATACCGGTGAACGTCGGCACAGGCGGAGTGTAGTTACTCCAGTCAATTTTCTGGCGGCGATCCTGCGCCTCGTTCAGCGACAGCTGCGGCGACAGCCGCTTCTTTCCCGCGTGGCGCTCACGCCGGCGCGCGTTATCCTCACGAGTCTTGGCGACGATCTGTTCCCGGGTATTCGGCTCGATCAATGCCTGCGCGACACCCACCGATCGCGAGGCATCCTTGACGTAAATGACGGGACCCTCGTAGTTCGGTTCGATCTTGACGGCGGTGTGCGCAGGCGACGTCGTCGCGCCACCGATCAAAAGCGGCAAATCGAAGCCAAGGCGCTGCATTTCGCCCGCCACGTGAACCATCTCGTCCAGCGATGGCGTAATGAGTCCCGACAATCCGACAATCTGCACGTTCTCGCGTTTTGCCGTCTCGAGAATCTTCTCGCAGGACACCATGACGCCGAGATCGATAACCTCGAAGTTATTGCATTGCAGAACGACGCCAACGATGTTCTTGCCGATGTCGTGCACGTCGCCTTTGACGGTCGCGAGTACGATCTTGCCGTTTGAACTCATCTTGCCGTCTTTCTCTGCCTCGATGAACGGCACGAGGTGGCCGACGGCTTTCTTCATGACACGTGCCGATTTGACGACCTGCGGCAGGAACATCTTGCCGGCACCGAACAGGTCGCCGACGACATTCATGCCGGCCATCAGCGGTCCTTCGATGACGTCAAGCGGCCGATCCGAATTCAGCCGCGCTTCCTCGGTATCCTCGACGACGAATTCGTCGATGCCGTTGACGAGCGCATGCTCGAGGCGCTTATCCACCGGCTCTTCGCGCCAGGCGAGATCCTGCCCTCTGGATTCGCTTCCGGCCTGCCCCTTGAAGCGTTCGGCGACCTCGAGCAGTCGTTCCGTAACGTCCTCACCGCGATTGAGCACCACGTTCTCGACCGCATCGCGAAGGTCGGTCGGCAAGTCTTCGTAGATCGCAAGCTGGCCGGCATTGACGATGCCCATATCCATGCCCGCGCGAATTGCATGGTACAGAAACACCGAATGGATCGCCTCGCGCACCACATTGTTGCCGCGGAACGAGAACGACACATTGCTGACACCGCCGCTGACGAACACACCCGGCAATGACTCCTTGATCAGCCGTGTCGCCTCTATGAAATCGAGTCCGTAGCTGGAGTGTTCCTCGATACCGGTCGCAACAGCGAAAATATTGGGATCGAAGATGATGTCGGTCGGTTCGAAGCCGACCTTGTTTACGAGGATGTCGTATGAACGTTTGCAGATCTCGACTTTTCGCTCGACATTGTCGGCCTGCCCCTTTTCGTCGAACGCCATGACGATAACGGCGGCGCCATATGCGCGCACGAGTTCGGCCTGCTCGATAAAAGCCGCCTCGCCCTCCTTGAGCGAGATCGAGTTGACTATGGCTTTGCCCTGCACGCAACGCAGCCCGGCTTCGATGACCGACCATTTGGATGAGTCGATCATGATCGGCAGCCTCGCAACGTCGGGCTCGGCTGCGATCAGGTTCAGAAACGTCACCATGGCTTGCTCTGAATCGAGCATGCCTTCATCCATGTTCACGTCGATGACCTGCGCGCCATTCTCGACCTGCGCACGGGCGACCTGGACCGCCTGTGCGTAATCCCCTGCCTCGATTAATTTCCGGAAGATCGCAGAGCCGGTCACGTTGCAGCGCTCGCCGACGTTGACGAACAGGTCGTCGGGCCCGATGTTGAGCGGCTCCAGCCCGGACAGGCGGCAACGCGGCGCCGGCGCCGGCACCTTTCGCGGCGGCTTGCCCGAAATCGCATCCTTCAGCGCGCGAATGTGGTCGGGCGTCGTACCACAGCAGCCGCCGACCAGATTGACGAGCCCGCTATCCGCAAATTCACCGACAACCTCGGCGGTATAAGCCGGAGATTCGTCGTACTCGCCAAACTCGTTTGGCAGGCCCGCGTTAGGGTGTGCGCTCACGCGCGTATCGGCAACGCGCGACAACTCTGCAACGTAGGGCCTGAGGTCCTCTGCGCCCAGCGCGCAATTCAGGCCGATCATGAAGGGCCTTACATGCCGCACGGAATTCCAGAAGGCCTCCGTGGTCTGTCCCGACAGCGTGCGCCCGGACGCATCCGTAATCGTGCCCGAAATCATGACGGGCAACGTCACGCCGCTTGCTTCGAACGCCCTGTTTATCGCAAAGATGGCTGCCTTCGCATTCAGCGTGTCGAAAATAGTCTCTATCATCAGGAAATCGACACCGCCGTCGATCAAAGCCACTGCCGCTTCTTCGTAAGTCGCAGCGAGATCTTCGAAGCAGATATTGCGAAACCCCGGGTCGTTTACATCCGGGGAAATAGACGCGGTGCGGTTCGTCGGACCGAGAACGCCGGCGACAAATCTTGGCGCCCCAACACGGGCGGAATGCGCGTCTGCGCATTCCCGTGCGAGACGCGCCGACGCCGAATTCAGTTCGCTGACCAGGGACTCCATACCGTAGTCCGCCATCGACGGCGCGTTCGAATTGAACGTATTGGTCTCGATGATCTCGGCCCCGGCATCGAGGAACTGGCAATGAATATCTCTTATGACGGCCGGCCTGGTAATCGACAACAGATCGTTATTGCCCTTCAAATCATGCGGCCAGTCGGCAAACCGCTCGCCGCGATAGTCATCTTCACCAAGCTTGAATCCCTGGATCATCGTGCCCATCGCGCCATCGAGCAGCAGGATGCGCTCGTCGAACGACTGCATTAATGCCTGGATACGATCCGCGCGATTCATCAAAGATCCTCAGGCCGCGTTCTGCTTCGGCCTGACCCCGAGCGCGTGGCAAATGGCAAACGTGAGTTCGGAGCGGTTCAGCGTGTAAAAGTGAAATTCGTCGACGCCTTCGGCCTGCAGCCGCTGCACCTGCTCGATCGCGACACTCGCAGCGATCATCTGCCGAGTCTGCGCGTCGTCTTCGAGGCCCTCGAACCGGTCGCGTAACCAGTCGGGCACGGTCGCGCCACAGTTTTCGGCAAAATGCGTCAGTTGCGGAAATCGGGTTATCGGCAATATGCCCGGCACGATGTGCGAATCGATTCCTGCGGCCGCGGTCAGATCGCGAAAACGGAGAAACACATTGGTGTCGAAGAAGAATTGCGTGATCGCCCGCGTGGCACCGGCATCGAGCTTGCGCTTCAGATTTTCGAGATCAAACAAGGGGCTCGGGGCCTCGGGATGCACTTCCGGGTAAGCCGCCACAGATATATCGAAGTCGGCCACTTTCTTCAGGCCGGCGACCAGGTCCGCTGCGTAGGGATAGCCGTCGGGATGAGGCGCGTAACCGTCGGCGTCTTTTGGCGGATCACCACGCAACGCAACCAGGTGACGTATGCCCAGGTCCCAGTATTCACGTGCGATGTCGTCAATCTCGCCACGACTGGCGCCTATGCAGGTCAGGTGCGGTGCCGCAATCAGCTCGGTTTCATTCACGATGCGTTCGACGACTTTGTGGGTGCGCTCGCGTGTCGAGCCGTCGGCGCCGTAGGTCACGGAGACGAAACTCGGCGCCAGGCCCTTGAGCCGCTGCACGGAGCTCCAGAGCGTCTCTTCCATCTTGGCCGTGTGCGGCGGGAAGAATTCGAACGACACCTCCACCGGATTTGCCGAAGACACCATCATGCCGCCTCCGTCCGGGAGTCGACCGGTATTGCAACCGCGAGCAGCCAGCGCGGCTCCTTGCTTGGAATCCGTCTTGGCGGGGCAAGGCGCAGGTCCGCCCTGCTGCACCAGTCCGCCAGGCGCGCTTCCAGGTCCGGATCATCGGCCGCAGTCAGCAACAACAGGCGGCCACCAGGCTTGAGGAGCCGCTTTGCCTCGCAAACGGCGAGCACCGGCTCATCGGCTTCGGCAAGCACATCGTCCAGGATTATCGTGTCGAACTCACCATCCTCGAACGGCAGTCCGTACATATTGCCCTTTCGCAGCGACGCGTTTTCCACACCGGCCAGCAATAGTTCGGCGCGCGCGAACTGACGCGCGCCCGGATCGATATCCACACCGATGGCGCGGCGAGCGCGTGAGGCCAGCAGTTTGAGGATATGGCCTTTTCCCGAACCGATGTCGAGCAAGTCGCCGACCGGCGCAGCTACCGTGAGCTCTATCAGGGCCCGATGCAGGCGACGATGGTCGGCATCCAGAACCGAAAGCGCATCGAACGAACCCGTGTCGCCGCGCACGTCGCGGAGTTTCTCCAGGTCCCGGTCGAAAGCCGGATCGTCTTCAGGAATCAGGGACAGCAGCCCTCGCCTGGCCTGGGCATCGCCGCCGCGTTCTCGCACGCGATAGAAGACGAACTGGCCATCGCGAAATCGTTCCAGGAGATCGGCGTCGCAGAGCTGTTTGACATGCTGGGAGATGCGCGGCTGACTTTGGGCCATAACCTTTGTCAGCTCCGACACGCTGCATTCTCCATGCGCGCACAAAGCGACGATCCGAAGTCGAACCGGATCCGCGAGGGCCTTCAGTTGCGTGATGAGACGATCGGTCGGCATATAAATAAATATATAAGAATTTTTTTATATTGTCTGCCTTCTAGCTTAGCATACGGTAATCAACGCGAACAGATGCCCCTGCATCGGTTACGGGTGCCCGTGCGCAGTCGTTGCCGGCAAACTCGTCGATCATGGCGACCCCGGCGAACGCCAGCCCCTGTGACGGTAAGTGATTGAGATAACACGATTTATGTGACGAACATCCCAGATCACATAATGGCGAACGGATACGCTGGCAGTCTGTAATCGGACTGGCGCAGGACGCATCGACGAATCCATGGCGAGGCACCCCACTGACCACGAGAACCCGCTTGTGCTCGTTGCGCTCAATGACGAGGCAAGCCGCAAAGCTGTCCGCGCGACACTGGAACGGTCGGCCATGCGCATGCTGCCGGCGCCGAGCTTAGAGGAGGTAAAAGACCTCGTTGCCAGGATGCGGCCCAACGCCGCCCTCATTGAGTCCGGCGGTCCCGATCTGGCCGGCCTCGAAGTCTGCAAGGCGATTAGGAATTCGGACGAGGGCCGGGAAATCCCGGTAATCGTGGTGGTTGATAGGGACGATGCCGATACAACCGAACGCGCTTATCAGGCGGGAGCGTCCGGGATTATCGAGAAACCGGTTGCCCTTGCTACACTGCCGTATCGCATCCGCAACGCACTGCGTACCGCACGGTCGCTCAGCGACCTGACGGGCCTCGTGCGTGCCATTCCCGACCTGATTTTCATCGTCAATGAAGACGGCGAGGTCCAACACGGCCTGAGCGGACCCGACGCGACGCATACGCTGCAGATCAAGGCACTGGCCACGGCCCACCAGATCAATTTTTACCCCTGCGAGAATGACGACACCGCCATTGCCTGTATAGGCCGCGCACTGGAAACCGGCAAACCTCAGGTTTACGAACACGTTCTGGATGCCCTCGACATTCACCTCGAAACGCGTTTCGTTCCACGTGACCAGCATACGGTGCTGGCCATCGTCCGCGATATTACCGAGCGCAAAAATGCCGAGGCCGAAATCTACAATCTCGCGTATTACGACGAGTTGACCGAACTACCGAACCGCGAACTTTTCGGCCAGAGCCTCGAGAGAACAATCGAGCGGGCGGAGAAGGACGGCCAGAAATTTGCCGTATTGTTCGTCGACCTTGATCGCTTCAAGCGGATCAACGATACGCTCGGCCACAGTATCGGTGACCAGCTTCTGAAAGACGTGGCCAGCCGCCTTGCGAAGTGCATACGCTCTACGGATTCCGTAGCACACATCCAGCAGGCAGGCAGCGATACCATACGCCTTGCCCGGCTCGGCGGCGACGAGTTCGTGATCAAGCTGTACGGCATCGAATCGGAAGAAATGGTTGGAAGTATCGCGAAACGCATTATCAGTGCGCTTACACCACCATTCTCCTGCGGAGGGCATCAGTTCGTCGTTACACCGAGTATCGGTATAGCGTTATTTCCGCAGGACGGTAAAACTGGCGAACAGTTGCTGATGAATGCGGACTCCGCAATGTACAGCGCCAAAAACCTGGGGCGCAATAACTTCAAATTCTATTCCGAGACGATGCGCACGAAATCGCTGCACAGACTGGATCTCGAGAATCTGCTGCGAACAGCAATCGATAAGGAAGAATTCACACTTCATTTTCAGCCGAAGGTCGATGCGAAGACTTTCAGGCTCGTCGGTGCCGAGGCGCTGTTACGCTGGGAGCATCCGTCGAGGGGCGAAATTGAGCCCGATGACTTCATACCGATTGCAGAGGAAACGGGCCTGATAATCCCCATCGGCAGATGGGTGCTCCATGAGGCCTGTCGGGAAGTGAAAATGTGGACCGACGCCAACGTTGGAGCGGTTCCCGTTTCGGTCAACATATCGAGTCACCAGTTTCGCGATGGCAGCCTCGGCCGCGACGTCGCGGACGCGATCATTCGCGCCAGCATCAGTCCGAACCTGCTCGAACTCGAGATTACGGAAAGCGTGCTGCTACAGGATGTGGACAAGACGCTCATCGTACTGAAGGCTTTGAAAAAGTCCGGTATCTCCCTGTCGATCGACGACTTCGGTACAGGGTACTCATCCTTGAGTTACCTGAAACGATTCCCTATCGATACGATCAAGATCGACCGCTCATTCGTGAAGGATCTGCCCAAAGAAACGGACGACGCGGCCATTTGTGCCGCTATCCTCGCGATGTCGACGCAACTCGGACTGCGCGTGGTCGCCGAAGGCGTGGAGACGCGCGAACAGCTGGAATTCCTTCGCCGTCATGGCTGCCACCACATCCAGGGCTTCATATTCGGCCAACCTCAGTCGAGTGCAGGATTTCTGCAATTTCTGACCGGTTTGTCGAAGCAGCGAAGCGGGGACGAGCACCCCGATCGTGCTACTGCCTGACCGCGGCGTGTCCGCGCGACCCTCAGGCCGGAAACTTTCCCCGCTTTGGTACGCCCACTGAACGATTGGCATTGCGCGATCAAGGAATCATGGAAAGTCGCGGTGGAATAGCGCACCATCGAACGACGTCGATCGCAACCATCCGGAATCGTGAAGGCAGAGAAACTGATTCGATCGTGCGTGCTCGCCCTCGCTGTGACGCTGGCGAGCCCGAATCCGGTTCATGGCGCAGTCCCGTATGCGGCGTCCAGACCGGATCCCGGGGTGTGCACTCCCTCGCTGACTGACTATGCCGGGCAAATGGGCGAGGCCCTGGATCTCGAGTATCGCATCAAGACCTTCGGCGAGTGGGGTGTACGGGGATTCGGCGACACCTATTCGAATGTGCCTGTTTTCTTACAGGGAAACGGCGACCTCATCGTACTCCTGCACGGTTTCATGGCGTCGCCGCCGGAAATGCTGCCGCTCGGGCAAATTATTCACGAATCGGTCGGCGCCTCCGTCTACATTCCGCTGATCCCGGGATTCGGCGGTAATGCAGACATCAGCCAGCTGTATCGATTTGCCGACTGGCAGCAGGCCCTGGAAGACAGCGTCCGTTGGGGCCGCAACTGTTTCGAACGCGTCTACATCGTCGGCTATTCAGTCGGCGGTGGTCTCAGCGCTCAATACGTACTGGCCGGTGACTCTCTCGCCATCGACGGACAGGTATTGCTGTCACCCTTCTTCAAGGGGGCACCCTGGCAACAGACCTGGGCCGGTGCCTCGATGACGAAGGGTTTTCTCGCGGTGCTCAAATCTGTTTTCCGACTCAAAAAAGTAACGCTGGCGAGGGTGGACAGCCTTAGCCGCGGCAAATACCGCGATCTCGACATCCTGCTGAACGACCCGGAAACCTACGACCAGGCGTTCTCGCTGCAAGCCGGAATGAACATCCTGTCCCTGACCCGAGCTCTGAAATCGATTCGTAACAAGGTGCAGTCCGACATTCCCACATCGGTCGCGGTCTCGGCCGCCGACCAGACGATCAGCTGGAAATATGCGCTCAAATTCTCCAAGCGCCACTTTGCCCGGCTCCAGGGCACACTCGTCATTCCCAAAGAGGAAAAGATCCCTCACGAAATCGTAGTGCCTGACGAAGAACTGAACGCAGCTTTCGACAGGGTGTCGCAATGGGTGCTCGAACAGCTCCTGTTGATGATGGAGCAAAAATGAAGTCCCGGTACGCATGTCTCGCCCTGCTGGTGTGCGGCGCCGCGGCGCAAGCGCTTGAAGTCGATCCATACATTGCATGGATGTACCAGATTGATGATTCGTCCACGGCAATCAACGAGTTCATCAACCAGACGGCACGGGAAACCGTTGCGGAGGCAAACGGGAAGCCGCGCAAGTACGATTCCTGCGAGGCCGTGACAATCAGGATCTTCCGACGAAACCACACCTCGATCGTGACATCGAAACGACTCCTGCGGCATGTACGCAATAATCCGGATATCGACAGCTTCGGGCAATCTCATTTCACCGAAGTTCACTCATCCATGTATCGCTACGTCCCGCAACTGTATTTCAGTTCGCTGGCAGACACCTTCAATATCGACGGCATCTACATGAGCGACGACAAGCTCGCTCACATGTTCGGCTTTGGTCGACGCTATTACACAAAATACCTCAAGGGACGAAAGAACGGGCTGGACACGGAAGCCGCAATGCTGAAGGCGATACGGTATGGAGTCCGCCACGAAAAAGGAGTCGTCGGGAAAATGATCGACGGCATTTTCTCGTTTGCCGACCTGGAGGCCAATTTCCAGGGAATGCAGATGGCCCGATCCTTCTGTGAGGGCGACAATCCCAACCTGGTCGGAAGCCCCGGTAACTGGGAATGGGGCCGCGATACCGATATTTCCGAATTCGTGCTGCCGACCTTCGACGAAGGATACCTGCCGAACAATTTCATCAGGATCTACCGGCCGATCATTCGTGGACGGCTGAAGCGCTACTGCAATATCAGCAAGCTGCCTTTCGTTGCCCGTCGCCTGGCTGACTACAGGTTGCGCGACCGGATAACGCTTTCGAGAACCTACGTACTGGAGCGGTTGACAGGGAAGGAATTCAAGCTGCCCTGCGATATCTGAGACGGTGACAGCTTACTCGGGCCGAATGCCGTCCAGCGAATGAATCCGGTCGAGTCGTGCCCGCCTTTCGGTTTCGAGACGAGCTATCAGGCGCTGGCACTCCGGCAGTTCGCGTAACGCAGCAAGATTCGGGTTCTGGTCGAGAAGCCACCAGCTCAGGAACAGCCAGCCCGCATCGATCGTTTGCTCCAGCGCCCTGAGCGCCGCGTCAGACTCTCCCCTGAGCGCGAGGATTTCCACGTTGGCTATATCGCTGCCGTCCAGGGCCACCGGCGGCATCTTCGCGACGATCGGTTCGGCAGCGGCCAGCAGCCGCGTCGCACGGCCATGGTCGCCGGAATCGAGTAAAAGGGCCGCGGCGTCTATCGCAAGAGAGAAATTTCGCTTCGTCAGGGTCGGCGGCTCATCATCCAGCAGCCCGGGATAACCTGCGTAATCATCGAGCGCGGCGTCGAGGTTTCCCTGCGCCCAATGCCTGTCCCGGCGGGCGCGTGCAACGAATGGGAATCGATCGACCGAGTACCCGGGTCTCGAAACGAACGCTTCGAGAGCAGCGTCCGGGCTGCTGCCCTGTCTGAGCGCCAGCGCGATATGTCCGCGCAAGACAAGGCCCAGCTTCGGTCGTAAATCAGCAGCACGCTGCAGCCACCGGGCGCCGAGCTCGATATCGCCCAGATCGATCAGCAGCAGGGCCAGGTTGACTGCATGATCCGGGTCGCCAGGATCCATCGCCTGCGCCTGCAGACGATGCCGCACGGCGCTCTCATGATCGTGCCGCGCGTACATTGCGATTTCCGCGAGCCCGGTGTGCGCGATAACTGCTTCGGGCACATACCGCAGCAGGCGCTGCAGCCGTTCTTCAGCCTGCGATACCTCCCCGGTTCTGGCGAGTGTCCCCGCAAGATGGTAGTTGATGATCGGCGCCAGCGGATCCAGCCGCGCGGCAAGTCGCAGATAGCGCAGCCCGCGCTCCTCGTCTTCGCGCGTGTTGAACAGGTACACCCCGTACCAGTCATAGACGGACTGGTCGTTGGGATTTAGGCTAATGGCTCGCTCGAAACGATCGAAAGCGGCCTGGCGATTTCCTGCGAGCATCTCGAGCAGGCCCAGCGTGCCGTGTGCCTCGGCCAGATCGGGATCGAGTTCCAGCGAGCGCTCTGCTGCTTCCCGGGCCCGCGGATGCGCCTCCGAGGTCGGCAGATTCGCGTAATTCGCCAATAGTGCATAAGCCCTGGCCAGCTCCGAGTAAGCCGGCGCAAATTGCGGGTCCCGCTCGATAGCCTTCTGCAGCAACTCCCTCGCGGCATGCAGGTCGCCGCTCGTCCGTTTCGCGACCAGCTCTCTGGCGCGCACGTAGGCCTGGTACGCGTCAACATCCAGCGTGGGGACTTTGGCGAATGCGGCGCGCTCGTCCGGCGCAAGGGATACCTCCAGCGCATCGGCAATCGCGCCTGCAAGCGATGTCTGCAGTGCGAACATGTTCTCGAGCGTCATTTCCCTGTCGTAGGTTTCCGCCCAGACATGCTGATCTCGGCGACCATCAATCAGCTGCACATTGACGCGAACCTTGTCGCCGAACTTCTGCACCCCTCCCTCGATGATGAACGATGCGCCGAGCGCCTCGGCAATCGCCGGAATGCTCTCCTCGGTATCCCGATACCTGGCGACGGATGTGCGTGAAATCACGTGCAGAGAGTCGAGCTTGGAAATGCGCGTCAGAATGTCGTCATGCATGCCGTCGATAAAGTATCTCGCGGCCTCGTCAGCACTCAGGTTGGAAAACGGCAGCACGGCCACCGTTGGCATCTCCAGTCGCGACGGGTCCGCATCCCCCGGACGACCGGCATGCTCGGACAGGAACATGCGGTCAGTCAGGAGCACCAGCACGGCAGCGGCGAGTATGCCAATAATTACGTAGTCCACCCTGCGCGACACGGATCTGTCGTGGACGGTACTCTCGGATTCCCGCTCCAGGCCCGAAGGGGTCAGTTCGAAAAACCACGAGCTGGCCACGGCTATGGGCAAGCCGGCAGCCATAACGAGGAACACGATGCGCCCTGCCGCGGCGGGCAGGTCGATCAGCGAGACGAGTACGTCCGTTACCTGCAGGATCAGCCAGGCCGTAACGACATACAGAACCGTGACGCGGGAGACGTTACGCCTGCTGAGTTCGCTCCAGAGTGACATACGCATCGATGGGCGGCCTTCGATATCCCGATTCTACATCAGGCGGATGTACCGCCTGCGTCAGTCTGCCCTGCGGAGCAGACGCGCTCAGGAAAGTTTGTCTTTCAGGATGGCATTGACCTGGCCGGGATTGGCCTTGCCGCCGGTCTCTTTCATGACCTGGCCGACGAAAAAGCCGATCAGCTTGTCCTTGCCGGCCTTGTACTCGGCGACCTGGCCCGGGTTGGCCTCGATGACCTTGTCGACGATCGCCTCGATGGCCGAGGCGTCCGTGATCTGCTTGAGGCCTTTGGCCTCGATGATTTCGTCGGCCGAACCCTCGCCGGACCACATCGCCTCGAAGACTTCTTTCGCGATCTTGCCCGAAATCGTGTTGTCCGCGATGCGATCGAGAAGCAGCGCGAGTTCGCTTGCAGACACCGGGCTCTGCTCGATGTCGAGCCCGTCACGATTCAGCGCACCCAAAAGATCGCCGATGACGAAGTTGGCGACGCCCTGTGGCTTGCCCTGGTTGGCGTCGACAACGGCTTCGAAATAATCCGCGAGCGAACGTGAAGCCGTGAGAATGGCCGCATCTTCAGTACGAATACCATAATCATCGACGAAACGTTGCTGCTTCGCGTCAGGCAGTTCGGGCAGGGTCTTGCGCACGGCATCGATGTACTCCGGGCCGACTTCCACGGGCAACAAATCCGGGTCCGGGAAGTAGCGGTAGTCGTTCGCCTCTTCCTTCGAGCGCATGGGCCGCGTCTCGTCCTTGTCCGAGTCGTAGAGACGCGTTTCCTGCACGACCTCGCCGCCGTCCTCGAGCACATCGATCTGCCGCTCGATTTCGAAGTTGATGGCTTTCTCGACGAAGCGGAACGAATTCAGGTTCTTGAGCTCGGTGCGCGTGCCGAATTCTTCCTGGCCGCGCGGCCGCACCGAGACATTGGCGTCGCAGCGAAACGAGCCTTCCTGCATGTTGCCGTCGCAGATACCGAGGTAGCGCACGATCGTGTGAATCTTGCGCATGTATGCCACCGCCTCTTTCGCCGAACGGATGTCGGGCTCGGAAACGATCTCGAGCAGCGGGGTGCCGGCACGATTGAGGTCGATGCCGGAAAAATCGCCCAGACCGTGTACGGNNGAAAAATCGCCGATGCCATGCACGGACTTGCCGGCATCTTCTTCGAGGTGCGCGCGCGTGATGCCGATGCGCCTGGCGTTGCCGTCGGCATCATTAATGAATAACTCGCCATGCTCGACGATCGGCAGCTCGTACTGGCTGATCTGGTAGCCCTTCGGCAGATCCGGGTAGAAATAATTCTTACGCGCAAACACCGACCGCGGCGCCACCGTGGCGTTGACGGCCAAGCCGAATTTCGTCGCCATGCGGACGACTTCCTCGTTCAGCACGGGCAGTACGCCGGGATAACCGAGGTCGACGAGGCAGGCCTGCGTGTTCGGCTCCGCGCCATACGCCGTGGACGCGCCCGAGAAGATCTTGCTCTGCGTCGCGAGCTGCGCGTGGATCTCGAGGCCGATGACGACTTCCCAGGAACTCACCGATAGTCCTCCGGGCAGGCTGCGTGCCAATCCGTCAGCTGTTCGTAGCGATACGCACAGCGAAGGATCGCCTCCTCGCCGAAGTGCGGACCGACGAGATGCAGGCCTACGGGCAGACCGTCGGCGAAACCGCAGGGTGCGGAGAGACCCGGGAGTCCCGCCAGGTTGGCGCCGATCGTGTAGATGTCGTTGAGGTACATCGCGATCGGGTCGTCGACCTTGTCGCCGAGCCTGAAGGCCGGCGTCGGCGCCGTCGGTCCTGCGATCACGTCGACCTTTTCGAATGCCCGCCGAAAATCCCCGGCGATCAGTTCGCGTACCTGCTGTGCCTTGAGGTAGTAGGCGTCGTAGTAACCCGCCGACAGCACGTAGGTGCCCGTCATGATGCGCCGCTTCACCTCGGCGCCGAAGCCTTCGCCGCGGCTGCGGCAGTACATGTCGAACAGGTCCTCCGGCCCGTCAACTCGGTGGCCGAAACGCACCCCGTCGAAACGCGACAGGTTGGAAGAGCACTCGGCAGGCGCAACCACGTAGTAAGTCGGCACCGAGAGATCGAGATTCGGCAGATCGACCTCGACGAGCGTCGCGCCGTCGGACTCGATCGCGGCCAGCGCCTCCCTGACCGCGGCACCCGTCTTTTCCTCGAGGCCGGCATCGAAGTGCTGGCGGACGATGCCGACGCGAAGGCCCTCGAGCGAGCCGCTGAGGCCCGCCGTGTAGTCCGGTACGGGCCGATTCACGCTCGTCGAATCGCGTTCGTCGAATCCGGCCATCACGCCCAGCAACATCGCCGCATCGGCAGCCGAACGCGAAAGCACGCCCGCCTGGTCCAGGCTCGAGGCGAATGCGATCATGCCGTAGCGCGATACGCGCCCATAGGTCGGCTTGAGCCCGAAAATACCGGTCAGCGCCGCCGGCTGCCGGATCGAGCCGCCCGTATCCGTGCCGGTCGCGGCCGGCACGAGTCGCGCAGCCACAGCTGCCGAGGAACCGCCCGAGGAACCGCCCGGCGAGCGCTCCAGGTCCCAGGGATTTTTCACCGGCCCGAAATAGCTGGTTTCGTTGGACGAGCCCATCGCGAACTCGTCCATGTTCGTCTTGCCGAGGACCACGGCGCCGGCGTCTGCAAAGCGTTGGACGATCGTCGCGTCGTACGGCGAGACGAAATTCTCCAGCATCCTTGAGCCGCAAGTGGTCCGAATATCCCGTGTGCAGAAAATGTCCTTGTGCGCAATCGGCAGGCCGTTCAGCGCTCCTGCCTGGCCCGCCGCGCGCGCAGCGTCGGCCGCCTGCGCCGCCGCAAGCGCCTGTTCACCGGTGACCGTGACAAAAGCATTGAGGTCACCGTCGAACCGTTCGATCCGCTCGAGCAGCGCAGTGGTCACCTCAACCGAAGAAAACTCGCCTTTTTCGAGCCCGGCCCCGATCTCTGTAAGCGTCTTAGTGTGCAGCGCCTCGCCCATGGCTCACTCGATGACCCTGGGTACGAGATAGAGGCCGTCGGCGACAGAAGGCGCATTTTCCTGGATGTGATCCCTGTCATCCGACTCGGTGACGGCATCCGGCCGCAGCCGCTGCGCCACGTCGAGCGGGTGTGCCATCGGCACCACGTCCATCGTGTCAGCCTGGGACAGCTGGTCGACAAAATCCACGATCCGCGACAGCTTTTCGGTGGTCTCGGCGATCTCGTCGTCGGCGATGTTGAGCCTCGCCAGCACGGCGATCGCATGGACCTGATCTTTATCGAGTGACACGGGGAAATTCCTGGTTTTTCGCTAGCATTTCGCGGCCCCGGGGCGAGCGCGCACGCAATGATACACGCCGCCTTGTGCAATGTCGTGCGCATTGTTAGATTAGCGCGTTAATTCGTTTTCAGGGCCTTTTCCCTTCATGTTCAAGAACATTCTGGGGTATTTCTCGAATGACCTGTCGATCGATCTTGGCACCGCCAACACGCTGATCTACTCGCGGGGCCATGGCATCGTGCTCGACGAGCCCTCCGTCGTCGCCATCCGCGAGGACACGGGCCGCGGCGGCCGCGTCGTCGAGGCCGTCGGCGCCGATGCCAAGAACATGCTGGGCAGGACCCCGGGCAACATCACGGCCATCCGGCCGCTGAAGGACGGCGTCATCGCCGATTTCACGGTCACGGAGAAGATGCTGCAGCACTTCATTCGCAAGGCGCACCAGTCGCGTTACTTTCGGCCCAGCCCGCGCGTGCTGATCTGCGTGCCCTATGGCTCCACGCAGGTGGAACGCCGCGCCATTCGCGAATCGGCCGAGGGTGCCGGCGCCCGCAAGGTACACCTCATCGACGAACCCATGGCTGCGGCCATCGGTGCCGGCATGCCCGTTCACGAGGCGCGCGGCTCGATGGTGCTCGACATTGGCGGCGGAACTTCGGAGGTCGCCGTCATTTCACTGAACGGTATCGTCTATGCCGCATCCGTGCGCATCGGCGGCGACCGCTTCGACGAGGCCATTACGAATTACGTACGCCGCAACTACGGCATACTTATCGGCGAGGCGACGGCCGAACGCATCAAGCATGAAATCGGCTCCGCCTTCCCGGGACAGGAAGTGCTCGAGATATCCGTCAAGGGCCGCAACCTTTCGGAAGGCGTGCCGCGAAGCTTCACGCTGAACAGCAACGAAATTCTGGAAGCCCTGCAGGAACCGCTGCAAGGCATCGTCGGCGCCGTCAAGGAAGCGCTGGAACAAACGCCGCCGGAACTCGGCGCCGATGTTGCCGAGCGCGGCATCGTGCTGACCGGCGGTGGCGCGCTATTGAGAGACCTGGACAAACTGCTTATGGAGGAGACGGGCCTGCCCGTCGTCATAGCTGACGATCCGATGACCTGTGTTGCCCGTGGTGGCGGCCGTGTCATCGAACTGATAGATGAGCACGGGCCCGCCGTATTCGGCCTGGAGTGACAAGCAACTCGAACCCGGCAAGAATCCCGGCACTCGGCTTACGAGTGTTGCTGCTCATCGCCGCCAGCATCCTGCTGATGGTGCTCGATCATCGACAGAATCATCTCAATACGGTCCGCCAGGCCCTCGGTACGCTCATGTACCCGATCCAGATCGTCGTCGACGCGCCGTTCCGGGTCTGGGACTGGATGCAGCAGTCCACAACCGGCCGCAATGAACTCGAACTGGAACTCGGCCGGCTGCAGGCAGAGCGGCTGATCACCAATGCGCGCCTGCAGCGGCTAATGGCGCTGGAAGCCGAGAACGCCCGTCTCCGGGACCTGCTCGAGGCGCGTTCGCAGGTGCGCGACCAGATTCGCGTCGCCGAAATCATGGCCGTCGACGCCAATCCCTATCGTCACAGCATCGTCATTGCCGTAGGCGAACGAGATAACGTATACGACGGCCAAGCGCTGGTCGATGCGAACGGAGTCATAGGACAGGTTATCGAAACGGGTTTCCAGACGTCCGAGGCTATTTTGATTTCCGACCCCAGCCATGCTCTGCCCGTCGAGGTCAACCGGAATGGGCTGCGGACGATTGCCAACGGGACCGGCGAACTTGACCGCCTCGACCTGCCCTTCCTGCCGAACAATGCCGATATTCGCGTCGGCGACGTGCTCGTCACCTCCGGCCTGGGCGGCGCGTTTCCGTCTGGTTACCCGGTGGCCGTGGTCACGAACGTCAATCGCATTCCGCAGGCACCCTTCGCGGATGTCACCGCTACGCCCGCCGCATCTCTCGACCAGGTGCGCGAAGTCATGCTGATCTGGCCATCCGCCGCCGGCGCCAGAACGGCCGAAGGTGACGGGAATGAGTAGGGCCCCGGGCGCACATCGCCTGCCGGTGATTGTCACGATTATCGTCGCGCTGATGCTGACGGTCGTGCCTTTGCCAGACTGGGCGGAGGCCTTTCGGCCCGACTGGGTAGCGCTGACACTTATATATTGGGCAATGATGTTGCCGCGCACCTGGAGTGTCGGTTCGGCCTGGATAGTCGGCGTACTGCTGGACGTCGCACAAGGTACGATCCTCGGCCAGCATGCGCTGGCACTCTGCTTCGTCGTCTTCGTTACCGTGCGATTTCACCTGTTGATGCGCGTTTTTCCAATGCAGCAGCTGACAGCCACGGTGTTTGCTCTGCTCGCCCTTTATCAGTTCATACTGTTCTGGATCAACGGCGTTGCAGGCATGGAAACGAGTTCGGTCCATTACTGGGGACCGGTGCTGACCGGAACCATCATCTGGCCGCTCGCTTCCTCGGCGCTGCACGGCGTGCGGCTGCGCGGTCGGCTGACCGGCTAGAGCGATACATCGTGGACCTGCTCTCGCCCATTAAAGACCACCATTCGGAGCGGCGACTTTTCATCAGCCGCGTTGCGCTGACCTCCGTCATCAGCTTTCTGCTGCTCGGAACAGTCATCGCGAGGCTGGTGCAACTGCAGGTGTTCGATCACGAGAATTTTGCCGCGCAGTCGCAGGGAAATCGCGTGCGCATCGAGCCTGTACCACCGATACGCGGCCTGATTTTCGACCGCAAGGGACGCGTGCTTGCCGAGAACCTTCCGGCATACCAGCTCGAACTTATCCCGGAGCAGGTTGAAGACATTGAAGACACCCTGACACGGCTCGCTGCGCTCGGCCTTATCGAGTCCGATGACATTGCGCGCCTCATGGAGCTGAGTGAAAGCGGGCCCAGGTTCAAGCCGGTCACGCTGAAACTGCGGCTCACTGACGAGGAGATCGCCAACTTCGCCATTCAGCGGCCGCGCTTTCGGGGCGTAGACTTCCAGCCACGCCTGGTGCGCCATTATCCGTACGGCGAGGCCGTCGCACATGCGGTCGGCTACGTCGGTGCGCTATCCAAACAAGATCTGCAGCGACTCGATTCCTCCAATTATGCGGGCACCGCGCATACCGGAAAGACCGGTGTAGAAACGAACTACGAAAGCGATCTGCACGGCGACGTTGGCTATCGCCACATTGTGTCGAACGCACTGGGCCGCCAGATCTCCGCCGATGCCCTGGAACTTGCCGACACCCTGCCGGCCGACGAGATCCCTTCGCCGGGCCGAAACGTCTATCTCAGCCTCGATCTCGATCTGCAAATGATTGCAACCAGGGCGCTTGAAGGCCGCCGTGGCGCGGTCGTCGCACTGGACCCGTGGACGGGCGAGATTCTTGCGCTCGTCAGCGCGCCGAGTTTCGATCCGAACCTGTTTGCGGTCGGTATGACTACGAACCAGTACGCCGGTTTACAGAACGACCCGGACCGGCCGCTTTTCAATCGGGCGATATTCGGCACTTACCCGCCAGGCTCTACGATCAAGCCCATGCTGGCGCTGGCGGCACTGGAGACCGGCGCAACCTATATGTCGCGAAAAAGCCTGTGTCAGGGCTTTTTCACCTTGCCCAATACGACGCACCGGTACCGCGACTGGAAACCGGAGGGCCATGGTGAAGTCGACCTGCACGACGCGATCGCCCAATCATGCGACGTTTATTTTTACGAGTTCAGCATCGAACTCGGCATTGACCGCATGCACGAGTACCTGAGCCAGTTCGGCCTCGGTCGGCCAACCGGCTTCGACATCCGCGGTGAGCATTCCGGCATCGTGCCGTCGCGCGAATGGAAGCGGCAGACATTCAGCAACAGGTCGCGCGTCGACCAGCGCTGGTATGACGGCGAGACCGTTATTGCCGCGATCGGCCAGGGTTACATGCTCGCGACCCCGCTGCAGCTCGCAAGCGCAGCAGGCGCCCTGGCAACGCGCGGCATTCGCTACGAACCGCGCCTCGTCGCGGCGACTGAAAATCCATTGGAGACAAAGGAGCGGCAGCTTCTAAGCCCGAAGCGTATAGAAGACGTCGATATCGATAACGAGCGCCACTGGAACGAAATACTCGATGCAATGCATGACGTGATGCAGGATATTCGCGGCACGGCCTATGCGGCGGGAGCCAACGCGCCATACCAGATGGCCGGCAAGAGCGGTACCGCGCAGGTTTTTTCCGTCGCGCAGGAAGAGGAGTACGACGAAGAAGAAATCGAGGAACGGCTGCGCGATCACGCGTTGTTTATTTCCTTTGCCCCTTTCGACGAACCGCGCATCGCCGTCGCTGTGATCGTCGAAAATGGTTCCAGCGGCAGCCGCGTCGCAGCACCGATCGCCCGTGCGATCATGGACGCATATCTTGGGTACGGCAGCGATGCAGCTCAGTGAAACACAACATCTGATCACGGGTAAGGCGGCACCGCTGTCCGATTTCGGCCGCGTGATGCGACGGCTGCATATCGATGGACCGCTGCTGGTCGGCATCATTCTGATCTGTGCGCTCGGCCTCGTCGTTCTTTACAGCGCCGTTGGCGAAAACATGCGGCTGTGGCTGAACCAGCTGGTGCGTCTCGGCGTTGCGCTCGTCGCCTTGTTTGTCGTTGCTCAACTGCCGCCCGACTTCCTGCGACGCTGGACACCCTGGGGCTTTCTCGCAGGACTCGTGTTACTCGTGCTGGTGCTGGTGACAGGTGAAGTCAGCCAGGGTGCACAGCGCTGGCTCGACCTGGGAATACGATTCCAGCCTTCCGAGATCATGAAGCTGGCGGTGCCGATGATGACGGCCTGGTACCTGCACAATCGGCGCCTGCCGCCGAAGCTGGTCGAACTGCTGCTAATCGCCGTAATGATCGCCGTTCCCACCGCGCTGATCGCGAGGCAACCCGACCTCGGCACCGCGCTGCTCATTGCGGCATCCGGCATCATAGTTGTGGTTCTCGCCGGCCTTTCGATCAGGCTCATGATCGCGATGGCGATTGCCGCGGTTCCGGGCGCGTATGGGCTCTGGATGTTCATGCAGGATTACCAGAAGCAGCGCGTACTGACGCTGCTCGATCCTGACAGTGATCCGCTCGGCGCCGGCTATAACATTATTCAGTCAAAGATCGCGATCGGCTCCGGCGGCCTTTTCGGCAAAGGCTGGACCAACGGCTCACAGGCGCAACTCGAGTTTCTGCCCGAGCGCGACACCGATTTCATTTTTGCCGTAATGGGCGAGGAACTCGGACTTCTCGGGGTGCTCTCACTACTGGCGCTGTATATGTTTGTCATCGGACGCGGCTTGTATATCGCTATACAGGCACCGGACACCTACTCGCGACTACTGGCCGGATCGATAAGCCTGACCTTTTTCGTCTATGTATTCGTCAACACGGCCATGGTGACCGGCCTCGTGCCTGTCGTCGGCGTTCCCTTACCCCTGGTCAGTTTTGGTGGCACCTCCATGGTGACGCTGATGGCTGGTTTCGGTATTCTCATGTCCATCCACACCAACCGGAAACTGCTGCCACATTGATGACGTCGAGACGCCTCGCTGGTTTGGCATTCTTCCTGTCTTTCGCTCTTCCGAGTCACGCAGTCGATCTCGATCGGCCCGATGTCGCTGCATTTATTACGGCGATGGTGCGTGACCACGATTACAGCCGCGATGCGCTTCGCGACATTATGGGTCAAGCGAGAATTCAGCGGTCCATCATCGACAAGATTTCGGCGCCCGCCGAAAAAAGGCTGACCTGGGCGGAGTATCGCCGGATCTTCGTGACCAAGGAACGCATCCGTGCCGGCGTGGCTTTCTGGAACGAAAACCGCGAAGCGCTCGAATCTGCCAGCACCAGCACCGGTGTGCCCATAGAAATTCTCGTGGGCATCGTCGGTGTGGAGACTTACTTCGGCCGCATAAAGGGCGGGCACCGCGTCCTGGATGCGCTGACAACCCTGGCGTTCGACTATCCGCCGCGTTCGAAATTTTTCCGTAACGAACTGGAGCAGTTCCTGTTACTTATCCGTGAAGAAAATCTTCAGGCGACAGATGCGATCGGTTCGTACGCCGGTGCAATGGGACACCCGCAATTCATGCCATCGAGCTTTCGTGCTTACGCCATTGACTCGACCGGTGACGGCAAGCGCGACATCTGGAACAACTGGCATGACGTTGCCGGCAGTGTCGCTAACTACTTTGTCCGGCACGGCTGGCGGCCCGATGGCGAGGTCGTGGCTCAGGCCACCCTGGGCCAGGACTGGCAAGGCCCCGTACCGAAGAACAGGCTTTCGCCGGGTGACACGGTCGGCGGTCTGAGCAGAAAAGGCGTGATGTTCGCGACCGAACTGTCGGCCGACAGTGCCGGTCAGCTGTTGACGCTCGAAGGCCACGACGGTAAGGAGCACTGGGTCGGGTTTCACAACTTCTTTGTCATTACGCGCTACAACCGCAGCGTCATGTATGCGCTGGCGGTGCACCAGCTCGGCCAGGAAATAGCGCTCGAGGTAGCCGCCGATGCATCGTGACCGTCTGAAATTCGTTGTTTGTCTTCTGCTTGCGACCGCGCTGACGGGCTGCGGCTCGAACAAGGTGAAGGGTGACGGACCGCCCTCCGGCAGCATCGCGATTCCGGACCTCCCTGGCGACGCGATACCCCGTCCGGAGCCGCGCAGCAAGTATGGCAACGGGCCGATTTATGAGGTTCTCGGGCAGGCCTACAGGGTGCTCGATACCCATGAGGGGTATCGGGAACGCGGTGTTGCATCCTGGTACGGCAAGAAATTCCACGGCAACCTGACGTCGATGCGCGAAACTTACGACATGTACGCGATGACTGCAGCCCACAAGACCCTGCCATTGCCATCCTATGTACGCGTGCGCAATCTCAGCAATGGCAAGAACGTCGTCGTTCGCGTCAACGACCGGGGACCGTTCGTGCACAACCGCGTCATCGATCTTTCCTATGCAGCCGCGCTTAAGCTCGACATGGTCAAGGACGGCACCAGCCTCGTCGAGGTCGAGGCAATCAGTTTCAATGAATCGTCCGGTGACCGGCCGACGCGCAGAACAACCGCCGCACCACGAACCGAGTCGCGCCGACACGAGGTCAGCAATACTGTCTATGTGCAGGTCGGCGCATTTGGCGACCGGGGCAATGCGCGGCGCCGCATCAAGTTGCTGCGTTCCGGCGGCATCGGCAACACCCGGGTCTTCGAGGACAAGAGCACCGGGCAAACCCTGTACCGTGTTCGTATCGGACCGGTCCGCAATGTCGAGCAATACGATCTCATCGTCGACGAACTCGGCAAGCTCGGGATCAGCGATCCATATCTCGTCGCCGAGTAGCCCGATGAACAGAGCTACTCGAAGCTGATCGCACACGGCCATAAGCACTTGCGGATTACGACCACGGAAGGTGATATGGATTACAGTAAGTCGAAGCAGGCACCGGAAATCCAGAAAGCCCTGAACCGCATTCAGTAATCTAGAACTCCCGGTGGCGCTGCCGACGATCGGGCCGTAAAATACGCGGCCTGTCGAATTACCCCCGAAAATCCATGAAATTCCGCTACATCGCGCTGTTTGCGCTGATTCTGCCCGCCATCTCGAATGCCGTCGAGCTGCGCCCTCTGCCCTCCCCGCCGATCATCGGATCGACGAGTTACCTCGTCGTCGACTCGAAGACCGGCGCTGAAATCGCATCGCTCGAACCTGACAAAGCCGTCGCCCCCGCGAGCCTGACAAAGCTCATGACAGCGTACGTCGTATTCCATGCGCTCAATGAAGGGCAGATTGCCCTCGAAGATCTGGTTACTGTCAGCGAGAAGGCGTGGCGCGCGGAAGGCTCGCGGATGTTTATCGAGGTCGGCAAGCGAGTTTCCGTCGAGGACCTGCTGCTCGGCATGATCGTGCAGTCCGGCAACGACGCAAGCATTGCGCTTGCCGAGCATGTTGCAGGTTCGGAATCGGTGTTCGCCGAGATTATGAACCAGTATGCGCTGGCGCTCGGCATGCTCTCGAGCCACTTTATGAATTCGACCGGCCTGCCCAACGACAACCACTATTCGACTGCGAGAGATCTGGCGACGCTGGCTCGCGCAATCGTCAACGAGTTCCCCGTTTACTACAAGTGGTACTCGGTCAAGGAGTTCACCTATAACAACATCAAGCAGCCCAACCGCAATAATCTCCTGTGGCGCGACGATTCCATTGATGGCATGAAAACGGGACGTACCGATGCCGCCGGTTATTGCCTGGTGTCTTCTGCAGAGCGCGACGGCATGCGAATCGTATCGGTGGTACTTGGCACTGCGAGCGCGAAAGCCCGGATCGATGGCAGTCAGGCTCTGATTAATTACGCGTTCCGTTTCTTCGAGACGCGTCTGCTTTACGAGGCCGGCAAAGAAATTACCAGGGCGCGCATCTGGAAATCCGCTAACGAATATTCGTCGCTCGGCGTACTCGAGGATCTGCACATTACCGTGCAAAGAGGCGCTTATGACCTGCTCGAGTCCACCATGAACATGCCGGCCGTCATCGAGGCGCCCGTTGCGGCCGGTCAGCCGCTGGCCGAACTTCAGGTCACGCTCGATGGTCAAACCGTACTCACAGAATCGCTGCGCGCCCTTGAAGACAATCCAGACGGCTCACTCTGGCAAAAGGCGCGCGACAGCATAGGGCTGATCTTCGAATGAACGACGAAACGCTGCTCGTATTCCCGTGCGAGTTTCCAATCAAAATGATGGGGCACAACACGCCAGAGTTCGTCGCGACGGCGCGAGCGCTCGTCGAGATTCACACGGGCCCGCTTGATGACAGCAGATTTCAGAACGCGTTGAGCCGTCACGAACGCTTCGTTTCGGTGACTGCGACGATAAGCGCCCAATCCCAACGGCAACTCGACGATATTTACCGCGACCTGTCTGCACACAAGTCCGTCCTCATGGCCTTATGAGCGCTCTCGTCATACGCGACCTCGGCTTGCAGACTTATGAGCCCGTCTGGCACGCGATGCAGGAATTCACGAACACGCGCACCGGGCAGACGCCCGACGAAATCTGGTTCACCGAGCACGACCCCGTCTTTACGCTCGGCCTGAATACCGCGCCCGAACACTTGCTCGCGCCCGGTGACATCCCGGTCATCCAGATCGATCGTGGCGGGCAGGTGACCTATCATGGCCCGGGGCAACTCATGATTTATCCGCTCATCGATCTGCGGCGGGCGAAGCTCGGCGTTCGCGAACTGGTATCTGCGCTCGAACAGAGCGTCGTGGATACGGTCGCCGAATACGGCATTCGGGCGGCAAGCAAGCGCGAGGCACCCGGCGTATATGTCGATGGCGTCAAACTGGCGAGCATCGGACTTCGCGTTCGCCGTGGCGCGAGCTTTCACGGCATGGCGCTCAACGTGAATATGGATCTCGAACCATTCGGCCGCATAAATCCCTGTGGTTTTCAGGGTCTCGAAGTCACGGACCTTGCGTGCCTTGGGGGCGAAGACGAACTCCCGACAGTTCGCCAACACCTGTTGCCTCACTTGCTCAGGCAGTTGCAGATGGATAAGGTAACGATACTCTCGGAAGCCGAATACCATCTTGCTCTCTAGATCGCTCATATCAATCGGCGCCCTGCTGCTCCTGCCTGCTGTTCACGCGGACGAACCCGCGTCATGCCGAACGACAATGGAGCGCTTGTCGGTTGACCGTCTGCTGGAACTTTCCGACGAAGATTCGGAGACGGTTACGCTCGAAGTCGGCGGATTGGAAGCGCAGCTGGGCCCCAAACCGGCCGCATCCATGACTGGCGGAATTCTGTTCCGTCAGGGAAACCGGCTCGCCGGTGCGGAATCCGCACGCTACGACCCGGTGAACAGGGCGCTGTATTTCGAAAATGGCGTGCGCTACGAAGACCCTGCCACGCAAGTAGCTTCTGATTCCGCGGAATTTGCCTACGACTTCGGCCGCATTCGTTTCGAAGGCGCCCGGTTCGCACTTGGCGCCAGTAATGCGCATGGCGCTGCCAATGCCATTGAGATCAATCAACGGGGGCGTCTCGAACTGGATGATGTCAGCTATACGACGTGCCCACCCGATTCCAACGACTGGCTGCTTGAAGCCAAAGACATCGACCTCGATACGCGTAAAGGGCTGGGCACGGCCAAGGGAATCAAGCTGCGATTCCAGGGCGTGCCTGTACTCTATTCGCCCTACATTTCCTTCCCGATCGGCGAGGCCCGCAAGTCGGGTTTGCTGACGCCTGAAGTTGGCAGTACCAAGCGCAGCGGTACAGAAGTTCGCATACCTTTGTACTGGAATATCGCGCCCAATTACGACGCCATATTTACGCCGCGACTGCTTACGGAACGTGGCCTGCAAGTACAAACCCGATTCCGTTACCTTACCAGGAAGCTGGCCGGCCAAATCGATGTCGAACACCTGTCCTCGGACTCCGTGTTCAACGACTCGCGGACAATGGGTAAGCTGAACCACGTAACGACATTCTCACGCAGGTGGCGCAACCGTATCGATTTCCAGGGAGTATCGGACAACCAGTATTTCGAGGACCTCGGCGGCAGCCTCAGTATCGCCAGCATTACGCACATCGACCGCAGCCTTAGCTTCGACTTTCACACCGACCACCTGTCGTTCGTCGGACGGATTCAGGATTATCAGACACTCGACGAATTCGATCTCGCTACCAACCCTGACGGAATCCTGCCTTTCGACGAGCCCTACCGGCGCACGCCGCAGCTGCTGCTGAGTGGCTCGTGGCCCGACAGCGTGCTCGGCCTGGATTTCAATTTCGAAAGTGAACTCGTGAATTTTGATCGCGATGTGGGCGTTACAGGTTGGAGACTGAACATCGCGCCAGAAGTCGAATTGCCGATCCGGCGACCCGGCTGGTTCATCATACCGGCGGTGGCGCTCGACTACACGGGCTACGAACTCGATGACACTGAACCGGGCCAGGCAACGGATCCGTCCCGAACGCTGCCCATCTCCAGCATTGACGTCGGCATGATTCTCGAACGGACGATAAAGAGCGGCGACAGCAAGCGCCTGCAGACAATCGAACCACGGCTCCTGTACGTACACGTGCCGTACCGGGAACAGTCGGACATGCCGATATTCGACACGATCACGCCGGATCTCAATCTTGTTCAATTGTTCCGCAAGAATCGTTATCTCGGCGTCGATCGTCTCGCCGACACCGATCAGCTCAGTATCGGCGTTACCTCGCGCATACTTGATGTATCGAATGGCAGGGAACTCGTCTCGGCTACGATTGGACAGACGCGTTACCTGAGTATCAGCGGTGTCACCCTCCCCGGAGAACCCCTGCTCACCGACGAGACGTCTGACTACATAGCGGAAGTCCGGTTCCTGTTATTCAACTCATGGAACTTCGACGTCGGCCACCAGTGGGGCCAGAAGGATCGTGGCACCACGCAATCGCAGGCGAGATTGCAGTATCGGCCCGCGAATAACAAAGTCCTCAATCTCTCGTATCGTTTCCGGCGCGATACGCTGGAACAGGGCGACCTGTCCTGGTCATGGCCCGTGTCGTCCAAATGGAACTTCGTCGGCCGTTACAACTTTTCTTTCCGTGACGATGAACCGCTCGAACAGTTCTTCGGCCTCGAGTACGAAAGCTGCTGCTGGGGCCTGAGGCTCGTATCGCGACGTCATATCTCCACACGCGACGGAACTCGCGATTCTTCCTTCGGTCTGCAACTGGTATTGAAAGGAATGTCGAGCATCGGCACGCCGGCTGACAAACTGCTTGAACGTGGTATTCTTGGCTATTCCGCGAACCTCCGGTAGATAAAAGTGTTAAAAAGCAAAGGATTACGCGCCATAGCGTGCGTAACGGCCGTTTTCGCAGCGCCGCCCGGCCTGGCGGACGAGCTGTCTGCGACAGGCGAATTTCTCGATGGCATCGCGGCCATCGTCGACGACGGCGTTGTCCTCAAAAGTCAGCTCGCCTCCGAAACGGCATTGATCATCGAACGGGCCAGTCAGCAGGACCCGCCGATTCCGCTGCCGCCTGCAAACGTCCTTCGTGAGCAGGTGCTCGAAAGGCTCATCGTGAAGGAAATCCAGCTGCAGCGCGCGGCGCGCATCGGACTTCAAATCTCGGATGAAATGCTCAATCAGGCGATTGGCAATATTGCGCAGGCGAACGGCGTGGCCTTTGAAGACATGCCCGAGCTGCTCGCGGCGGACGGCATCAGTTATTCCGAGTTCCGCCGCGACATGCGCGACGAACTCACGCTCGACCAGTTGCGCCGAATTGACGTAGGACAACGCATTTCTGTTTCTCCACGCGAAATCGAAAAATGTATCGCGGATCTCGAAGGCAACGTCGCGGCCGAGTCGGATTACAACCTGTCGCATATCCTGATCTCCATACCGGAATCTGCAACGACCCAACAGGTTGACGAAGCACTGGAGGAGGCGCAGGACATTTACAGGCAACTGCAGGACGGTGCCGACTTTCGCGAGCTGGCATTGCGATATTCCGATGCGCAGACAGCGCTCGAAGGTGGCTCCCTCGGCTGGATGAAGGGCGAGCAGATGCCGACGATTTATACTGACGTCGTCATCGACCTGGAGTCGGGCGGTGTCTCCGAACCGTTCCGGAGCGCGAGCAGTTTTCACATCGTCAAGGTCAACGAGGTGCGCAGCGCCATTCAGCGCAGCGAGATCAATCAGGCCAATGTTCGTCACATTCTCATCACGCCCGACGAAATCATCGACGACGCGACAGCAAAGCAACAGCTCGGAGACGCACTCGAGCGCATTGCTGCAGGCGAGGATTTTGCCGAGATCGCAAAACTGATGTCCGATGATCCGGGAACCGGCTCGCTTGGTGGCGAACTGGGCTGGGCCGGACCCGGCACTTATGCTCCGGAATTCGAGGAAACGATCAGCAATACCGACGTCGGCGAAATCAGCCAGCCGTTCCGAACCGTATTTGGCTGGCACATTCTCGAGGTCCTGGGCCGGCGCGTGTACGACAACACCGAAGACCTGAAACGTGGCAATTGCGTCAATCGAGTTCGTAACAGCAAGATCGAGGACGAAACGCAGCTCTGGATACGCCGGCTGAGGGACGAAGCGTTCGTCGATACGCGCGTCTGAACGACGTGGCTGCCGATAAACCCCTGGTCGTGACTGCCGGCGAGCCCGCGGGGATCGGCCCGGAACTCTGCCTGGCACTGGCCCAGCAACCCTTGCCCCACGGGATTGTTGTCGTTGCCGATGCGGAACTATTGAGGCGCCGCGCTGCAGCCTCGGGCCTGGATATTCGCATCACCGAGGTCGCTCCGGACGACGCGGCTCCCGCAGCTAAAGGCGAACTGCGGGTCATCTCGACGCCGCTCGCCGCCATACCCGATTGCGGCAGGCCACTGGAGGCCAATGCCGAAGTACTGCTGAACGGCCTGCGGCTGGCTGTAGACGGCTGCCTGGACGGCCGCTTCGCAGGGCTGGTTACTGCGCCGCTGCAAAAAAGCGTCATCAACGATGCCGGCATCGCATTTACCGGGCACACGGAATATCTGGCAGAAATCACGGGCGCCGAAACGCCCGTGATGCTGCTGGTTGCAGGGGATCTGCGAGTCGCTCTGGCGACAACGCACCTGCCGCTTCGGGAGGTGCCCGACCATATCTCGGAAGAGGGACTGAACCATGTGCTCGATGTCCTGCTGCACGATTTGCAGGCGAAATTCGGTATCGAGTCGCCCGAGATTGTGGTTTGCGGGCTGAATCCGCACGCAGGCGAAGGCGGTCATCTCGGAACAGAAGACGACGACATCATCGCACCGGTCGTAGCCGAATACGCGGCGGCGGGACACAGGGTACGCGGCCCGGTGCCGGCCGATACGGCGTTTACGCCGGCCGGCGGCCACAAGGACGCGGTGCTGGCCATGTACCACGACCAGGGGTTGCCCGTCCTGAAGTACGCGGGCTTTGGCCATGCCGTCAATGTCACCCTGGGCCTGCCCATCGTCAGGACGTCCGTAGACCATGGTACGGCGCTGGATATTGCCGGCACGGGCAAGGCCGACGCCGGCAGCCTGCGCGCCGCAGTGCGCCTCGCAGCCGAACTCGCCGCAAAATGAGCCCGCATCGACCGCGAAAACGATTCGGCCAACACTTCCTGCGCGATCCCGGCGTTATCGACGCGATTATCCGGGCGATCGGGCCGGCCGAAGACGATACCATCGTCGAGATCGGTCCCGGTGAAGGCGCAATTACGAGACCTCTGATTGCGCGCGCAGGCGCGGTTCATCTCATCGAACTGGACCGTGATCTTGCTGCCCGTTTGCGCGACGAGTTCGCCGACGCCACGAACGTCACGGTCCACCAGTCCGACGCTTTGTCATTCGATTACGGCTCTTTGAACGGGCATCTGCGTGTCGTCGGCAACCTGCCATATAACATCTCGACACCTCTGCTTTTCGCATTGCTCGATTACCGCGAACACATCAGCGACCTGCACTTCATGCTGCAAAAAGAGGTCGTCGATCGCATGGCGGCATCACCCGGTACCAAGGCCTACGGCCGGCTCGGCATCATGCTCGGTTGTCATTTTCGAATCGAGGCGCTGTTCGACGTCGACCCGCTGGCGTTCGATCCGCCCCCCGAGGTCATGTCGAGCGTGGTGCGTCTCACCCCGTTACCGGCCGGCACCTACAATATCCGGGACGAAAAAGCCTTGTCCCGACTCGTTGCGCAGGCGTTCAGCCAGCGCAGAAAGACGATACGGAATGCGCTTCGAAACATTGTGGACATATCCACACTCGAAGCCGTCGGTATAGATCCCGGCCTCCGACCCGAAGCGGTCGAAATTGCCGAATATGTTGAGCTCGCGAATACGCTAGAATAGACCCATGACGGAAAAGCGATGTGAAATCGGAATTCGCGTTGCGACGGACTACGTCGACGATCAGTCGGAACCCGAAGCCGGCCGCTATGTTTTCGCGTATACGATCACGATATCCAATGACGGCGATGTCCCGGCCCGTTTGATCAGCCGTCACTGGATCATTACGGATGCGAACGGCAAGGTTCAGGAAGTCAGCGGTGACGGTGTCGTCGGGGAGCAGCCGCATCTCAACCCGGGCGAAGAATTTCAGTACTCCTCGGGCGCGGTGCTGGAAACCCCCGTAGGCGCCATGCAGGGCCTCTATCGCATGGAAGCCGACGATGGCGTCAATTTCGAGGCGCCCATCCCGCCGTTTACACTTGCTGTGCCGGGCATGCTGCACTAGGCGCACGGGCGATCTGACATGGCCGTGTATGCGATCGGGGATTTGCAGGGTTGCTATGACCCGTTTCGGCTTCTGCTGGACAAGCTCGGGTTCGATCCCGCCAGAGACACCCTCTGGCTGACCGGCGACCTGGTCAATCGCGGCCCCAAGTCCCTGAAGACCCTGCGATTCGTGAAATCGCTCGGTAAGTCAGCCATTACCGTGCTCGGCAACCACGATTTGCACTTGCTGGCACTTGGTGCCGGCGTGACGCGCTACGGCGAGCGATTCGAATCGTTGCAGAAAGTGCTGGCCGCCGATGACCGTGACGAACTTCTCGACTGGCTCAGACATCGGCCACTTGCACATTTCGACAAGTCGCTCGATACCCTGCTGGTGCACGCGGGCACGCATCCTACCTGGACGGTCAAAAAGACGCTGGCCAGGGCGAGAGAAGTCGAGACGGCGCTCCAGAACAAGGATTATCAGTCAATGCTCGGCAAGATATACGGCAATACGCCAGCCAAGTGGTCCGGTAAATTATCCGGCTACAAGCGTTTGCGCTTCATCGTCAACTGCCTGACACGCATGCGTATGCTTACGCCAAAAATGCGCCTGAATATGTCCTACAGCGGTACGCCCTGGCGCGCACGCAAGGATCTCATTCCCTGGTATGACGTCGAAAACCCCGCCTGGGCCGGCACGCGCATCGTTTTTGGTCACTGGTCGCAGCTCGGGCTGATCGTGCTGCCGAGCCTCGTCAGCCTCGACACCGGCTGCGTATGGGGACGACAGCTGACGGCGGTACGTCTCGACAAACGGGTGCCGCGCGTCTACCAGGTGAAAGGGCAACGCCAGTAAACCGCATGGTATTACTACGTATTGGAAGTACCTGGGCCGCCCCATAACGTACATCCAATCCTTTCGCCTGAGGCGTAATCATGACGACACGAACCTGGGCCGAACCCTACAAGATCAAGATGGTCGAGCTGATCAAGATGACCAGCCGGGAAGACCGCCTGAAAGCCATCCGCGAAGCGGGCTACAACACTTTCCTGCTGCGTTCGGAAGACGTTTACATTGACCTGCTGACTGACTCGGGCACGGGCGCCATGTCCGACCGGCAATGGTCGGCCATCATGATGGGCGACGAGGCCTATGCCGGCAGCCGAAATTTCTACCGGCTGCGCGACACGGTCGAGGAGTACTACAGCTACCGCTACACCGTGCCTACGCATCAGGGCCGCGGCGCGGAGAATATCCTCAGCCAGTGCCTGATCAAACCGGGCGATTATGTGCCGGGCAATATGTATTTCACGACGACGCGGCTGCATCAGGAAATGGCCGGCGCAACTTTCGTCGACACGATTATCGACGAAGCCCATGACGCCGAATCCGAGCACCCGTTCAAAGGAAACTTCGACTTTGACAAGCTCGATGCGCTCGTTGACGAAGTGGGCGCCGACAGGATTCCGTATGTGTGCATGGCGACTTGCGTCAACATGGCGGGTGGCCAGCCGATATCGATGGCGAATCTCAAGCAGCTTCGCGCGTGGTGTGACAAACACGGCATCATGCTCGTCCACGATATGACGCGCGTCGCAGAAAACGCGCATTTCATCAAGCGGCGCGAGGAAGCGTACAGGCATAAATCGATTCGCGATATCGTCTACGAGATCTGCGCGCTGACTGACGCGGCGACGATGTCGGCCAAGAAAGATGCAATGGTCAACATCGGCGGCTTCCTGGCAATGAACGACCGCAAATTCTATGAAAAAGCATGCAGCCTGGTGGTTGTCTACGAAGGCCTGCACACCTACGGTGGTATGGCCGGACGCGATATGGAAGCACTGGCGATCGGTATTACGGAAAGCGTACATGATGATCATATCCATGCCCGCGTTGGCCAGGTGCAGTACCTGGGCCGCAAACTCAGAGATGCGAACATACCCATCGTTAATCCGATAGGCGGACATGCCGTGTTCCTGAACGCTACCAGGATGTTGCCGCATATTTCACAGGAGCAATTCCCGGCGCAGGCGCTGGCGGCTGCTCTTTACGTGGAGTCAGGAGTCCGTGCGATGGAGCGCGGCATCGTATCTGCCGGTCGCGACAAGGTAACCGGGAAGAACCACAAGCCGAAACTCGAGCTGGTACGCCTGACGATTCCCCGTCGCGTATACACCCAGGCGCACATGGATGTCGTAGTGGATGCCGTGAAAGAGGTGGTGACGCGGCGTGATGAGATCAAAGGGCTGCGGTTCACGTACGAGCCTGAGATGCTGCGCTTCTTCCAGGCGCGTTTCGCACAGGTCGAGACGCAGAAGCCCGCAAGGCCGGCGGTGAAAAAGACAACGCGGGAGCCTGCGTTAGCTTGATGCGCGCATGGCGACTACAATCGTCGCCATGCGTATCGAGACAGAGCGGCTGATCCTGCGTGAGATCGATCCCGACCGCGACTTCGAGCCGTGGGTGGAAACCATGCACGACGAGGAGACGGTTCGCTATATAGGCGGCGAAGTACTCGATCGGGCCAGGACATGGCGCAATATGGCAGCCGTCATCGGCCATTGGCAGATTCGCGGTTACGGATTCTTTTCGGTGGATAGCAAGGAGACCGGGGAGTGGGTCGGCCGCGTCGGGCCATGGTTTCCCGAAGGCTGGCCGGCGCCCGAGATCGGCTGGACGATCATGCGTGAGCACTGGGGCAAAGGCTATGCGAGCGAGGCGGCTTTCGCCAGTCTTGAATTCGCCCGCGACACGCTGGGTTGGGAAAGCGTCATCCACGTGATCCTGGACGGCAACGAAGCCAGCATCGGCGTCGCGAAGAAGATCGGCTCAAAGTACCTGCGGTCGCAGCAAGGCTTGCCCGGCGTCACCGACCTGGAAGTGCACATCTACGGTCAGGACCTGACGCGCTCGAGTTCGAAAAAAGAGTAGTCACAGACGTTCGCTTCGTCGGCGCGGTGATGCTCGACCCACGTTTCCCGCCATTCGTCCTCTGGCAGCTCGGGGAACCAGGTGTCACCGTCGATATCGGTGTGCACGCGCGTGAGATAGACGCGGTCGGCCATGGGCAAGCACTGCCGATAGATTTCGCCGCCACCGATAATCATGATTTCATCCGCATTGCCGGCCAGTCGAAGCGCTTCATCAAGCGATGCGGCAACCTCACAACCTTGCGCGACAAAGCCGGCCTGTCGGGTGATGACGATATTCTGCCGGCCGGGAAGCGCCCGGCCGATAGACTCGAATGTCAGACGGCCCATGACGACAGGCTTACCCATAGTCAGCGCCTTGAAGCGCTTGAGATCTGAGGATAGCTTCCAGGGAAGTCCGCCCCGCGCACCAATTACGTTATTCGTCGAAGCCGCGACGATGAGTGAGATCAAACTGCGACCCGTGCCCTGATATGTGGATGTGCCTCGTAATTGAGGATCTCGAAGTCGTCGAACTCGTACTCAAAGATGCTGGGCGGCCGCCGCCTGATCGCAAGTCGCGGTAACGGCAGGGGCTCGCGGCTCAGTTGTTCGTCCGCCTGTTCGAGGTGATTGCTATAGAGATGGCAATCGCCCCCGGTCCATATGAATTCGCCGACATTCAGGTCGGATTGCTGAGCGATCATATGCGTCAAAAGCGCATAGGAGGCGATGTTGAACGGCACGCCGAGAAATATGTCGCAGCTGCGCTGGTAAAGCTGGCAGGAGAGCTTGCCGTCGGCGACGTAGAACTGAAACAGGCAGTGGCACGGCGGCAATGCCATGTTCTCGATCTCCGCGACGTTCCAGGCGGAAAGAATGATGCGCCGCGAGTCCGGTGTCTCCCTGATTTGCTCCATGACCTGCGACACCTGGTCGATATGGCGGCCATCCGGTGTCGGCCAGCTGCGCCATTGCACGCCGTAGACGGGGCCGAGTTCGCCGTTCTCATCGGCCCACTCATCCCAGATCGATACGCCGTTTTCCTTGAGGTAGCGAATGTTGCTGTCGCCCGACAAAAACCAGAGCAGTTCGTGAATGATCGAGCGAATATGCAGCTTCTTGGTCGTAACGAGCGGGAAACCCTTGCTCAAATCGAAGCGCATCTGGTGGCCGAAGATGCTCAGCGTTCCCGTTCCCGTCCTGTCCTCTTTGCGCAGACCGTTGTCGCGCACTTCGCGCATCAGGGAGAGGTATTGCTGCATGTCAGGACATCGCCTCCTTGTTCTTTGCGCTAAAGGACATGCCGAGCATGATCGCACCTGCGAGCATCATGGGCGCGCTCAACACCTGCCCCATGGTAACCCAGTCAAACGCGAGATACCCCATATCCGCATCCGGCACACGGACGAATTCAATGACGAATCGAAACACGCCATAAAGGAGCAGGAACAAACCCGAAACGGCCATGTACGGGCGTGCTTTGGCCGAGAACCACCACAGTATCGCGAACAGCAGGAATCCTTCGAGTGCCGCCTCGTAGAGCTGCGTCGGATGAAGAACCTGGCCGTTGTAGAGTACGCCCCATGGACCATCGGTCGGCTTACCCCAGAGCTCACCATTGATGAAGTTGCCGATGCGGCCGAAGCCGAGCCCCAGGGGAACGAGCGGCGCCATGAAATCGGTAATCTGCCACATTGTCTTGCCATGCTTGCGGCCGAACAGCCACATCGCTAACAGCACACCGAGCAGGCCGCCATGGAAAGACATGCCGCCCTCCCAGATGCGGACCAGGTATAAGGGGTCCTTTATGAAAGTACCGAAGTTATAGAAGATCACGGAGCCGATGCGGCCGCCGAGAATGACGCCGAGCATGGCATAGAAGATCAGGTCGTCCACGTACTCGGGCTTGCGGATGATGGCATGGTCGGCGTGGCAGCGACGCCGGCCGAGCCACCAGGCGAGCAGGAATCCGATGACGTACATGAGACCGTACCAGCGTATCGCCAGCGGGCCGATCGTAAATATGACCGGGTCGATATCGGGATGAACGAACATGGAATCCTTGGTATGCCCTGCAGGGCCTGTATCATAGCAAACGATGAAAAGAAGCCATCCCGGTAACCGCCTCGGGGCCGAAACCAGTCCCTATCTCCTGCAGCACGCCGACAACCCGGTCGACTGGTACCCGTGGGGCGAGGAGGCGTTCGCGCTCGCGCGCGAACAGGGAAAACCCGTGCTGCTGTCGATCGGCTACTCCGCCTGCCACTGGTGCCACGTCATGGCGCACGAGTCGTTCGAGGACGACGAGACCGCCGAGCTGATGAACAGACTGTTCGTCAACATCAAGGTCGATCGCGAGGAGCGGCCCGACGTCGACAAGATCTATCAGACCGCACACCAGCTGCTGACCCAGCGCGGCGGTGGCTGGCCGCTCACGATGTTTTTGCATGCGGACAACCAGCGACCGTTTTTCGGCGGAACATATTTTCCGAACGAGGCGCGTTACGGCATGCCTGCGTTTTCCGACCTGCTGGTCAAAGTCGCGGCTTATTACGATGAGCATCGGGAGGATGTGGAGGAGCAAGGAGCGCGGCTCACGGAAGTACTGGGCCAACTCGAACCTCCGGCTGCCGATGAATCGGCAACCCTGACCCCGGCACCGCTGGCAAAGGTCCGCCAGCAGCTCGCGTCGAATTTCGACAAGGATTACGGCGGATTCGGCGGCGCCCCCAAGTTTCCGCACCCGACAACGATCGATCGACTGATGAGAACCTGGCGATCATCGGCCAGCGAAGCCGAACCCGACGTCGACGCGCTCTACATGGCGACCCTGACGCTGATGCGCATGGCCGAGGGCGGTATCTACGATCATCTTGGCGGCGGTTTCTGTCGCTACTCGGTCGATCAGTACTGGCAGATCCCCCACTTCGAAAAAATGCTCTACGACAACGGTCCGCTGCTGGCGCTGTATGCGCAGGCCTGGCTTGCGACCGGAGAAGCAGCATTCGCGACTGTTGCCGGAGAGACGGCCGACTGGCTGCTCGCCGATATGCGCGACGACAACGGCGGCTTTTATTCCTCTTTCGACGCCGATTCCGAAGGCGAGGAAGGCAAGTTTTACGTCTGGACGCCCGACGAGGCGTCCGCCCTGCTCGATCCGGCCGACTACGAACCGTTTGCGCAGCGCTATGGGCTGGACAAAACGCCCAACTTCGAGGGCAAGTGGCACCTGAGCATTCGAGAAGATGTTGAAGACGCCGACGAGGCGATTGCCAGGGCGAAAAGCACTTTGGCCGCCGAGCGCTCGAAAAGAATCGCGCCTGGCCGCGACGACAAGCAACTGACATCCTGGAACGCGCTGGCGATACGTGGCCTCGCTATCGCGGGAAGAGCCCTGGGGCGAGACGACCTGACCGAAGCCGCAACAGCGGCGGCAGATTTTGTGCGCAATAACCTCTTTGTCGAAGGCCGCCTGTTCGCGAGTTACAAGGATGGCCGCGCGCGATTTCCTGCTTATCTCGACGACCATGCGTTCCTGATAGATGCTCTTCTCGAATTGCTGCAGTCTCGCTGGAACAGATCGCATCTCGACTTTGCGATCGAGCTTGCCGGTCTCCTGCTCGATCATTTCGAGGACAGCAATGGCGGCGGTTTCTATTTCACGGCCGATGACCACGAGCAGCTCATGCACCGGCCCAAACCACTGGCCGACGAGGCAATGCCCTCAGGCAACGGCATCGCGGCGTATGCGCTGCAGCGACTCGGGCATCTGATCGGCGAACAGCGCTTCCTCGACGCCGCCGAAAGGACGTTGCGGGGCGCCTGGCGGGCGATGGACGAGTATCCCCACGGACACGTCACCCTACTCACGGCGCTCGAGGAATTCGTAGCTCCGCCGGAGATCATGGTATTGCGCGGCCCGTCCGATGACATCGTCGATTGGCGGGATACTTTGGCAAAGCTGTATTCCCCGAGCAGTCTCGTAATTGCGATACCCGGAGACGAATCCGGATTGCCGGGCCTGCTCGCGGAACAGTCCGCTACCGGCGAGGAGGCTGTCGCTTACCGCTGCGTCGGCAGGCAGTGTGAGCTAGTAAGCCGTTAGCGGCTTGCCCGATGCGGGCAGGACGATCGACGAATTGCGGCCCTCGAAGGCGACGGGCATGGATTCTGCCCGCATGCCGGCGTTTCGAATGACGACGAAGTGCAAGTGCGGGCCGCTCGAGTAGCCCGTGTTACCCGAGTCGGCGATGTACTCGCCGCGGCGGACACGATCTCCGGGGCGGACGCGGATCGAGTTCGTATTCAGGTGCGCGTATATCGCATAAGTGCCGTCGTCGTGCAGGATGCGGATGACATTGGCGTTTGGACCGTCGCGCTCGGGGTCGAGCCCGGCCGAAAAGTGCGTGCTCGCGACGTCGAACACGATGCCACCACGGGCGGCGAACACGTCTGTGCCGACAGGCATGGCGAAATCGACCGCGTAGTAGGCGTCAGGCGTCGTGTGCGTAGCCACCTCGGGGTATGCCTGGGTGACCGGATACGTCGTTGCGGCGGCAAATGGTGCGCGGTAAGGGACTGCAGGTCGGTGCCGCGCCGACGGATCGCCGGCCAGATATCTGGAGCGAATCTCGAGGATCGGCGCCGAACCGTCTTCGAGAATCGGCAATCGCAACAGCTCCGTTTCGCTTTGTGGCGGCAGTACCCAGCGTAATTCGAGATCCGGATCCGGATATTGAATACCGTCGATTCGCTCGATATCGACTGTCATTTCGACCGGTGCGTAAAAGCGATTGCTCGCCATCAGAACGACATCACGTCCGTCGAAGTTGCGAGCAACTGCTAGCCCGCCGGCATTGTGATCGCTCTCCAGATCGCGCACTTCAGCCTGGCTGGCGTCAGGGGGCGGCCGGTCGGAATAAATCCACTCGCCATTGTCGCCGCGATACTTGTACATGGACTGTGCCAGCGACGGCAGGGCTGTCGCTATAAGAAGCGCGGTCAGGAAGAATCTTGCGGCGCGGCCCGACATTTGCTCACGAACCGATGTTCGTGCGGTGCCATCCATTATTGCTGCGCCGCACTTCGTAGGCAGGCCAATACTGGTTGTCCAGCTTCAGCGTGATGACCTCGACCGCATTGTTCCACGTAACGGTCTTCAGCCGCAGCGACGCCTGGTCCTGTTTGCCCGAGACGATGTCCACGAAGGTCTGCAGGTCCGGGGTCGGCGTATCATCCACGGCTACTACCCGGCGACCTGCCCACAGTCCGTATCGCGTGGCCGGCGATCCGTAACTGAAGAACGCGACGTAGACGCCCTCGGGCTTGATGCCACGCTGCGCAGCCATCGCACGATGTGGATCCTGCAGCAGCGCCCCGGCCCACGACACAGCCCGGTCGATGCCGCGACCGCTCAGCACAGCGGTCTCGATCTCGATGTCGCGTGCCTCGCCGTTGCGCCATACAGTCAGCACAACGCTCTGTTTTTGAACGGCTTTTTCCAGCGCCCGGAAAGAAGTGACAACCTGGCCGTCTACGGCGAGCACCATGTCTCCGTTGCGCAGGTGTTGTGATGCCGCCGTATCGGCGACGATGCGCGTCACGCTGAGCGCGCGGCGAAACACCGGATTGTTGCTCTCGAGGCGCGCAATCCACTCCTCGTCCACTCCCATGTTGCGCGCAGCAAAAAGCGGCGCATAAACGAACTCGGCTTCCAGTGAATAGAATGGCCGGCCTTCGCGGACCGTATCCACAAATTCCATGACGAGATCCGCGCCGATGCCGCGATTGACCTGGGCGCTGTCACCGCCTGCGGTGACGGCAAAGCTCGACCAGGTCGCAGCCACGTTGCCGCGCCTGTCGACAAGCACGCCGTCAACGTCCGTGGGCGCGTTGACGAGATCGATACCCTCTATATTGGAATCACGAAAACGCAGCGTCCTGGACAGCGGCAGCATCAGCGGCTCGACCGCCGAGACCGTACTTTCCTGGTGCACGAGCTGATGGTCGCCCTTTATGCCTACCGCCCAGGTTTTATCGCCCGCTTTAAGCGGCGTCGGGTTGAATTTCGCTTCCCGCACCGGCGTATCGCCGATCGAGGTCGGGTTATATTTGACGATGGCGAGGTTATGCAGTGGGTGCAGCGCCTCGACCTGTGCTTTGACTTCGAGCGAGCCCGCAAAAGTAACCGTCACGTCACCGATAGCAACCGGCACGGTGTTGCGGTCGACGAGCACGTAGCCGCGCTCCTTGTCGACGATGAGCCCCGTTCCGTAGTAATGGCGATCGGCTACTCCGGACACGGTATAGGGCAGATCAAACGTGACCACCACCAGAGACGGCGCGACCGCGCGGACGCGCGGATCGTCGTACTTGGTCAAACGCGTGCTTCCAGCCTTCGGTGGTCCGGGTTCCGGCCCGGGGCCGAGATCCCGGCATGGCCAGATTCCGGTCGCATCATCTCGCGTACAACGACGTGCCGGGAACCATACGCGATCCATCTCGAAACTGCGGACTATCGTGTTCTGCGGATTGTCCATCGTCACATAGCGGACAAGCTTGCGGTCTCCATCGGCAAGTTCGTCCAGTGCCGCCTCGAGATCGTCGATGTTCTCGATAGGCTTGCCGCCGAACTCGATAATGACGGCGCCGCGCGGAATCGCCGACTTCGACAACAGGTAGCCCGGATTGGCGACATACACGCCAGTTGCGGAACGGTTGTAATGGCGCGCCTGCTGATAAGAGAGGTTGTTGACGATGGCATCGCCGAACTCGAGAAACTCGTGGGGCGTGATCGCGTGCAGGTCTGTAACGAGGATATTTTCAATGACGCTCTTGCCGCCGCGCTCGACCTCGACTTCGATTTCTTCGCCGACGTTGTCGTCCAGCAAAGCCGCAAGCGGCACAAACTCTGTCACGAGCTGACCATTGATGCGCAGCAAAATGTCGCCCGGTGCGAGCTTTCCGGCTGCCGGCGAATCCGGAATGACCTGTTCGATCGTCAGCATACCGGTCTGGTCCGGGAAGAATGAGCGGGCAATGCGTTCGGAGTTTTCCGTAAGGCCGAGACGCTTTAGTTCGTCATAGGCCTTACGCTCGAACATCGTCTGCAGCGTGCCGCGTGACACGGCACCACCGTGCTGAATAATCTCCAGCGCGCGATGAACCCGATCGAGCGGCAGAAAGAAGCTGCTGGCTGCCGAGTTATTTGCGCCCGCATTCAGCGCGACGACTTCACCATCGATGTTGACAACGGGCGAGCCGGACGAGCCACCCGAGGTGCCCGATGCGGCCTGAAAATAAAAGGTATTGAAGTCGTTGTATTTGCCGCGGCCGTAATCCGGCGCCTTGCGATCGAGCCGTGCGATCGTGCCGGCGAGGATCGACAGCTTTTCGCCGGCATCGTTTCCGATAACCCGAATCTCGCGGCCGATTCCGGCGCCGTCGGGCACCAGCGGCAACTCGGCGGGCTGTATGTAGTGCAGATCCGCCGGATCATAGCGAAAGAAGCCAAAATCGTGCACGGGATCGCGATAAACGGGAGTCAGCCGGACTTCCTCGTTATTGCGGAATACGGCCTCCGCCACGACAGGCCCCGGCGTCACGACGTGTCTGTTGGTCAAAATCAGGCCGCTTTCGGCGTCCACGACAAAACCGGTCGCCTGGCTCGACGAATTCCATTCGGTATCGAATGCGCGGGTGCTGTCCACGCGAATGGATACAACGCCTGAGGAAATGCGCTCGAGCGTATTGGTCCAGGCCGTGTCTTCGGCGGCGACGGCCGCCAGCGGGACTGACAGCCCCGCCAATAACGTAAACAGTCTTCTCATAGATACTCTGGACTCGGCCGCGGCCCGACGGTTCCAAATAATACCCGGATTAGGGTTCTACCTGTAGGAACCGGGTCACGCAGTGGGCTGATACCTGAGGTCGAGCTGGCGAGCCGCCTTCACGTCATCCAGACGGCGCACTGGCGTCGTATAGGGCGCTTCCTTGAATGAGGTCCCATTGTCCCGGGCCTCCGTGACAATATCCACCATCGCAGTAACGAAATTGTCGAGCGTCTCCTTGCTCTCCGTCTCGGTCGGCTCGATAAGCAAACACTCCGGGACGAGCAGCGGAAAGTAGGTCGTCGGAGCGTGGTGATTGTGATCGAGCAATGCCTTGGCAAGGTCCATGGCTGTCAGCTGGTACTCCTTGGCCTCGCTCTTCAGCGTCACGATGAATTCGTGGCTTGCGCGCCGGTTGGGGAACGCCAGCTCGAAGCCCGCTTCGCGCAAACGGGCCGCGAGATAATTGGCATTCAGCGTTGCATACTCCGCGAGGCGCTTCATGCCTTTCTTGCCGACCATGCGCATGTATACATAGGCGCGCAACAATACTCCCGCATTGCCCATGAAGCCCGACAGACGGCCTATCGACTGCGGCATGTCTTTTTCGGTGAGCCAGTCGTAATACGGCTCGCCGTCTTTCCGGATTTCCGTGACGATCGGAACGGGCATGAAGGGCAACAGGCGTTCGCCCACGCCGATCGCCCCTGAACCGGGGCCGCCACCGCCATGCGGCGTCGAAAAGGTCTTGTGCAGGTTCATGTGAATGACGTCGAAGCCCATATCGCCGGGCCGCACCTTGCCGCAAATCGCGTTGAGGTTCGCGCCGTCGTAGTACAGCAGCCCGCCAGCATCCCTGACGATGCGTTCGACTGCGACGATGTCTCGCTCGAACACCCCGAGCGTAGACGGATTGGTCAGCATGATGCCGGCCGTTCTGGGTCCGACCATCGCCCTGAGAGCTTCTTTGTCGATATCGCCGTCCGGACCGGTAGGTACCTCGACGGCCTTGCAGCCGCACATCGTCGCAGTCGCGGGATTCGTACCGTGCGCCGCGTCGGGCACGATAATTTCGTCGCGCTCGCGATCGCCAGCTGCTTCGTGATAGGCCCGGATCATCGCAACACCGGCCAGCTCTCCCTGAGCACCGGCCATCGGTGTCAGTGACACGCCCACCATACCGGTGACGGACTTGAGCATCTCCTGCAGCTCGTGCATGCACTTCAGGAATCCCTGGCCGTGGCTGACCGGCCCGAGCGGATGCCGACCCGAAAATCCCGGCAACAATGCCAGCGCGTTACAAGCGCGCGGATTGTATTTCATCGTGCACGAACCCAGCGGATAGAACTGTGTATCGATCGAGAAGTTCTTCTGCGACAGGCGCGTGTAATGCCGGACGACCTGCAATTCCGACGCCTCGGGCAGCATCGGTTCGTCTGCGCGCAGAAAGCTCGCCGGAATGTTCGTATCCGAAGGGTTCAGCGGCGCCTGTGCGTAGGCGCGACGTCCCTGGCGTGATGTTTCGAAAATCAGTTTGCTCATGATTACTCTTCGTCTTCGATACTGATGCCCAATGCCTTGAAAGCGGCCGCATAGTCGGGCTCGTCCGAGATGTTTTCGACGAGTTCCCTGTGCACCACCGTGTTGTTTTCGTCGAGTACGACGACCGCCCGGGCGAACATGCCGGCGAAAGGCCCATCCATTATTTGTATGCCATAATTTTCGCCAAAGCCTGCATGACGAATTGCGGATAAGCCGGTCACATTATGCAGATCATGCTCGTCGAAATAGCGCTTGTGGGCGAACGGCAGGTCGTAAGACACCATTAGCATCGCCAGATTGTCGATACCCTCGGAGTAACGGTCGAATTTATTCACCGACGTTGCGCATACATTGGTATCGATGCTGGGAAAGATGTTCAGGACTTTGCGTTTGCCGCTGAAGTTGGCCAGCGACACATCCTGCAACGTCGTTGTGACCAGCGAAATGTCGGGCGCCGAGCTGCCGACATTGGGGAGATCTCCATAAGTGTGACAAACCAGGTTGTCCAGTCGAATATTGGCCATGTCAGCTCAAGACCTCCCTCAATTTCGAGACATAGGCATCGATGTCGGCGTCGGTCTTGGTCTCTGTCGCGCAAACCAGGAATGCGTCACCGAGATCAGGATAGGCCGCCGCCAGATCGAAGCCACCCAGGATGTTTTGCTCGGCAAGCGCCTCCAGTACCGGCGCGACCGGACGGTCCAGCTTCAGCGCGACTTCGTGGAAGTAGGGGCCGTCAAACAGCCTTTCCACGCCATCGATAGCCGTTAACCCCTCGACGAGTCTCGTCGTGTTCTGATGCGAACGCGTGGCCACAGAGCGCAGACCGTGAAATCCAACCAGCGACATGTAAATCGTCGCCGCTGTCACCATGAGCCCCTGGTTGGTGCAAATATTGGATGTCGCCTTGGAGCGCCGAATGTGCTGTTCGCGCGCTTGCAGTGTCAATGCAAAACCGGATTTGCCGTCGAGATCCGTCGTGCGTCCTATGATGCGTCCGGGCATCTGTCGAACGTGCTTTTGCTTGCAGGTCATGTAGCCGAAATAGGGTCCGCCCGACGACAATGGCACGCCGAGAGGTTGTCCTTCGCCCATGGCGATGTCCGCACCCTCCGCACCCCAGTTCCCCGGCGCTTTCAGTAACGCGAGCGAGATCGGGTTGGTGATTGCGATGACGAGCGCGCCGCGCTCGTGCGCCCAGTCCGTCAGCCGGTCGGCGTCCTCGAGCGTGCCCAGAAACGATGGCTGTTGTATGACGATGGCGACCGGCGCCTCATCATCATCCGGCAGAGCATCGACCGCGTTACCGGTGGCCTCATTCAGGGCAATGCGCTCAAACGTGACGCCCTGGGTACCAGCGATCGCATTCGCCACTTTCTCGTAATTCGGATTGACTCCGGGCGCCAGAAGAAGGCGTCCGGACTTGTTCTTGCGATTGATTCGCACGGCCATCAACGCGGCCTCCGCAAGCGCCGATGCGCCGTCATAAAGTGAGGCGTTGCTGACGTCGAGCCCCGTCAGTTCGGTGATCATCGTCTGGTATTCGTAGATGGTCTGCAGCGTGCCCTGGCTGGCCTCGGCCTGATAAGGCGTATAGGCGCTGTAGTATTCGCCACGCGTTGCAATATCCCAGACGGCCGCGGGCACGTGATGCTCATAGGCGCCCGCGCCGATAAAGCAGACCGGGGCGCCATCCTGTGCTGCCCTTTCGCGCATCAATCGCGTGATGGCCATTTCGCTCATCGCGTCGGGCACACCATCGAGATCGTCGATGATCAGGTCTCTTGGAATCTCGTCGAACAATGCATCCAGGCTCGGCGCGCCGATGGCCTCGAGCATTTCCTCGGTGTCTTTTTCCGTGTGAGGTATAAACGGCATTAAGGTGTCCTAGGCTTGTTCTTCGTCTAGCAATGCCTGGTAGGCATCGGGTGTAAGCAACTCGCCCTCGTTGATATCGCCACTCGGGGCAATCTTGACTATCCAGCCATCACCATAGGGATCGGAGTTGATAACTTCGGGATCGTCGGCAAGCGCTTCGTTCACTTCGACGACAGTGCCGTCAATCGGTGAATAAACGTCCGAGGCGGCCTTGACCGATTCGACCACGGCCATGTCACCTCCGGTTTCCACGTCCTGATCCACTTCCGGGAGTTCTACATAGACGAGGTCACCAAGCGCCGACTGCGCATGATCGGTTATGCCGACCGTGACGTTGCCGTCGTCATCCCGGCGCAGCCACTCGTGTTCGTTCGTGTACAACAGGTCTCCAGGCAAATCACTCATTTTTGTTCTCTCCTACTCGACTTCGATACGGACTTGTCCATTACGGACGAAAGGTGTTTTGACGATGCGAACATTCAACAATTTGCCGCGAACATCGACCTGGGCACGGTCGTAGTCGCCGGCCGGGACGCGCGCAAGCGCGATCGAGCGGCCGATCGTCGGTGAAAAGCCGCCGCTCGTAATTTCTCCTTCACCGACGCCGTCCACAACGACACGCTGGTGATTCCTCAGGACGCCCTTGTCTTCGAGTAGCAATCCTACGAAGCGGCGGCGCGATGCATCGCCGCGAATGGCCTCGAGCGCGGTCCGGCCGATGAAGTCGCGATCCGCAGGCTCCCAGGCAACGGTCCAGCCGAGGCCGGCCTCGAGCGGCGAAATTGTCTCATCCATGTCCGAGCCATAGAGGTTCATCGCCGCTTCGAGACGCAACGTGTCCCGTGCGCCAAGACCGCAGGGTGCGGCGCCGGCGGCCAGCAGTCGGTCCCAGATAACCGGCGCCCGGTCCGCCGGCATGGCAATTTCCCAGCCGTCCTCACCCGTGTAGCCGGTACGCGCGACGAACAGCTCTCCCGCCTGCATTCCCGTGAAGACTTTCAGGGCAAGCGCATCATCGCGGAATTCGGCGTCAATGCAGGGCGCGGCCAGCGTGCGCGCTTTCGGTCCCTGCACCGCCATCATCGCGAGTTCGGCTCGTTCTTTGACCGCAACCTCGAAAGGCTCGGCCTGCCTGTTGATCCATGCGAGGTCCTTGTCACGCGTGGCGGCATTTACCACGAGACGAAACCAGCTGTCTTCGAGAAAATAGACGATCAGATCGTCAATCACGCCACCGTCCTCTTTTAGCATGCAGGTGTAGAGCGCCTTGCCCCTGTCCTGCAGCTTGTCGACGTCGTTTGCGAGCAGGTGCCGCAGGAATTCGCGCACGCGCTCGCCTTTCAGGTCGACGATCGTCATATGGGAGACATCGAAAACGCCGGCGCCGCGACGCACGGCGTGATGCTCTTCCTTCTGCGAGCCATAGTGCAGCGGCATATCCCAGCCGCCGAAATCGACGATACGTGCGCCAGCCTCGACATGCTTGTCGTAAAGCGGAGTTTTCATTCCCATCGCCGTCTCCGGGTGCATAAAAAAAGGGCGGCAGACACCGTGGTCTGCCGCCCCTCTGTCCTCAAAAACCTGAGAGATCAATGGCTTGGCCACTTACCCCTTCGGTGGGCCTCATCGGCCGCTCTCCAGAGCCAATCAGCGGTCACAGTCCTTCTGCCTGAGCGTTTCCGGGCGTGTTGCGCCTTCGGCGCCCCTCTCTGCAAGGGGTCTCTTCTGCGGACGCTATGGATTGGAGCCGGAATGATAGCCAATGCGAAGGCCGGTTGCCAGCCGACCGCCGGGCTGTGAAAATGCCCGATCATTTAACGCGGAGAACACCATGCGCAACACTCGCATGTCATTTTTTGCCCTGATCATCATTTTCCCGCTCGGCTCGCTGGCGGGCCCAACCGAGGACTTTGCCACACTGCTCGATGAGCACTGGGAGTGGACACTCGCCAGTAACCCGACCATGGCCTCATCGCTCGGCGACAAGCGCTACAATGACCGGTGGTCGGACCAGAGCCTCGATGCAACCGCCGAGCGGCGCAAACAGGCGCGTGAGTTTCTGCGGCGTGTGTACGCGATCGACCGTACGGCTCTGTCCTCAGAGGATCAGCTCAACTACGAGCTGTTTCGGCGTTCCCTGCAGGACGCCGTTGACGAATTTCAGTTCGACGGCCACCTGCTGCCCTTCTACCAGCGCGGCGGAGTGCAAAACCTCGACAACGTGACCAACTCGATCCCGCTGGCGACAGTGAAAGATTTCGAGGACTGGCTTGCGCGCATGGGAAAGATCGATGTCGTCATCGACCAGACGATCGCGCGTGCCGAGCGCGGCAGAAAGGACGGTCTCACGATGCCCAAGGTTCTGATGCAACGCATTCCGGACCAGATCGCAAAGCAGGTTGTCGACAACCCGGAAGCCAGCCCGTTTTACAAGGTATTCGCCCAACTTCCTGACTCGTTCTCGGCAGAAGACCAGGGACGCCTGCGTTCGCTTGCCCGCAGTACGATCAGCAAGACGGTGCTGCCGGCGTATCGCAAGCTCGCGGTTTACTTCAACGACACCTATCTGCCTGCAAGCCGCGACAGCATCGGACTGTCGGCGCTGCCAAACGGCAGCAGCTGGTACGAACTCCGCGCAAGGCGCTACACGACGACCAGGATGACGCCCGACGAGATTCATGCGCTGGGCCTTGCCGAAGTGCGGCGTATTCGCGACGAGATGCAGGAGATTATCGACTCCCTCGATTTCGACGGCAGCTTCCAGGAATTCCTGACCTTCCTGCGCACGGATCCTCAGTTCTACTACGATAACCCCGACGACTTGTATCAGGCCTACCTCGCCACGAGCAAACGCCTCGACCCGGAACTCGTGAAATTATTCGGCAAGCTCCCCCGAATGCCCTACGGCGTTAAGCCGATCCCCGAATCCATTGCGCCGGACACCACGACGGCCTATTACTCGCGGCCGGCCGCGGATGGCAGTCGTGCCGGCACGTACTGGGTGAATCTCTACAAACCCGAAGTGCGGCCCAAATACGAGATCGAGGTGCTATCGGTGCACGAGGCTGTGCCGGGCCATCACTTCCAGATCGCTCTGCAGCAGGAACTCGGCGATTTGCCGAACTTCCGCCGCTACATGGGATTCACGGCCTTCGTCGAGGGCTGGGGGCTCTACAGCGAGAGGCTCGGCTATGACATGGGACTTTACAAGGACCCCTACTCCAGGTTCGGCGCACTCACCTACGACATGTGGCGCGCCGTGCGCCTCGTCGTCGACACCGGCATGCACTACAAGGGCTGGACGCGGCAGCAGGCCATCGATTTCTTCAAGGACAACGCGGCCAAGACCGAACTCGACATCATCAATGAGATCGACCGCTACATCGGCTGGCCGGGCCAGGCACTCGCCTACAAGGTAGGTCAGCTCAGAATCCTCGCAATTCGCGAGCGTTGCGAAGTGGCGCTCGGCGACAGGTTCGATATACGCACGTTCCATGACGAGCTCCTTGGCGCCGGTGCGCTGCCACTCGATCTTCTCGAGCAACGAATGGATGCATGGGTGGAGCAACAATTGCAGGGGCGCTAGTCCACAGCCACAGTCGGGGCTTCGAATGAAACGCGGCTATCCGCGGTAACGCCGAATGGCGGTTTTCACCAGGAGCGCCGGGTCGACTGGCTGCTATCAGAGATTAATGACCGTCTCGTTACGGCCATGAGCGGCCAGACAATCTAACAAGAGTCTTCAGGCAGAAGTGACTGGAGCTGCTCTGCAAAATCGACCGAGTACATGCTGCTGGTTTGACACCAGGTATCCATGAGAGATGGATGCCGACTCAGAATCTGTGAAAAAGTCTCAATTGAAGCATCGAACTCACTTTTGTCGTACAGCCCTTGCCGATACTGATAGTGAATATTCTGCCAAAGTCGGATGATAGTTTCGCTGCGAACTCGCACCATAAAATGCTCGGAAGGACTCAATTCACCGCCGCTATTTGCCCGCACAATAGCGTCCGCAAGCGCCGGACTTGCAGACCACGATACCAACATGTCCATTTCGGCCCGGGAAATTTCGTTACGTATCTGAGCGCGCATCATGTCGCGATTTTGATCAAGCTCAACGACTAGCAGAATAATCCCGATCAGCACGGCCGTGTTTGCTAAAAGCGTGAGCCATCGGTTCAATCGATCAGAATCCAATTCAAGCCCCCGTGCGACGTCCGGTAAGGGTCAATACCAGTCATTGTAACCGAATCCTGGCGAGCAGCCGCTTCCGGCCAGAAACGGCCAACTAATTGACTCGATCCGGGTCAAGAGCAATTCCATTGACTGAAAGAGTCGACAGTGCTTCCGAGGAAGCGTTCCCTCAGTGCCGTCGAGTGAACGCTCACAGGATTAGCAGTCGCTTCAGCGGCAAACTTCAATCTGTTTGAAGCTGCAGTTGACAATCAAATGGACTGCCGATCGCGAGAAGAGATCGGCAGTCCGCCTTTACGATCAGGGTGCGGTATAGATCGCACCTTTTCCCGGATCTACCGTGGAATGACCGACCGCGACGAAGCGCCCAGCGCCATAAGCGAGGCCATGCGACTCAAAGTCGTCCCCAATGTTGATCAGCTGCCATGACTGGCCGCCATCGGATGTCATAACGCCCGATCCTGCCGATCCGTGCGCAACAATGACGTCGCCGAATCCGGCCAGCGCTTTTAAGAGGCTATTTACGGGCGTCTCCAACCTAGCCCAGTTGACGCCGTCTGGCGAACGGTAGATTCGCCCTTCCTCGCCCGCTGCCCAAAAGAGCCCGCTATCCCAGTCCCGGATGATGGCGAAGGTCGAAATCGCATCCAGGTCGATGACGACCTCGCTCCACGCCTCACCCCCACCCGACACCGCGACGCGCGCATCGTTGGGCAGGACCTCTATTTGTGTCGTAGCGACATGCAAGCCGGCACCCATTGCTGATGCAGTGAACCAACGACCGGTCTGCGGCAATTCTTCGATCGCGGTCCAGCTCTGACCATGATCTGGGGAGCTCATCACATAGGGGGCGTCAGTATCTTCGAGCTTACCTACGGCCACGATTGGCCACGCTAGATGATTGACGCCGCGGAGTGAAACGTTGGCCTCACCGTGATGTTGAACAAACCAACTTTTGCCACCGTCTGCCGAACCCAGTACCGTCGCTGAATCACCGACCGCCACATGATCGAACAGGTCGAAGCCGATGGCGCGCAGGTTTGCGTTGGTAGCGGATCCGCTCTGCGTCCAGGTCAGTCCGTCCGGCGAGGTCAAAATGAATCCGCCATCACCCACCGCGATGAAATTCGCGCCGCTCCAGTGGACCGCATTTAGCACGAAGGGTAAGTCGGTATCGCCCGCCGTCCAGGAAGATGGGTCGCCAATCACCGACACAGTATCGGACTGATGATTCGAGCTGTTACCGGCCTTATCCACAAGCCAGAATTCGACAGCAAACTCGCCGACGATCTCCGTCGACATCCCGAATACCTCGGTCAATGTTCCCGTTGGCGTATCAACAGATTCATCGAACTCGATACTCGTACCATCCGGCAATCTTACCCACAGTGTCTGGATATCCAGCCCAGCGTCCCAGAATTCGACCTGAGCTGTAACAGCCACGCTGCCACCGCCTTCCATGTAGATAACCGAGTCCGGCGACAGCGCCAGCTCGGATATCACCGGCTCATGCTGGACTGGCGGCGCTCCGGTTCCCGGTACGACGATTCCGTCACCGCCGTCGCCTCCACAGCCTGCCATAAGAAGGGTTAAATAGAATAGAGAGTTACGCATTGAGACCACCTCTTCGATCAACCTGATCCTTCGACTCGGCAGCTTGGCGATCTTCGGGTCTAACGTGGCGTAGCACAAGGCGTCGCGGAAGAAACGAGGACCCGTGGCTTTGCGTCCCATCCTTTCGGCTGGTTTGCCTTTTCCAAAGATTACATGGGGTCGGACATGCGGTATTCAATGCGAAACACTGCGTAAATCTGAATGTCCGCTTCGGGTCATTACCAGTCTTTCCAGCCCAACGCCCCCAGGTGGCGGCTTTCGGCCAAAAGCAATCAGCCAGATCGACAGAATCCGGGAAATATGGCACGCAACTAACGGCCATTAGCGAGCATCGGCTGTCCTGATACTCCGTATTCGCGGCACGATGGCTGCTGACCTGTCGCCGGCAATACGTACTATTCCTTATTGAGACACTCATAGATTGCCCTCAACTCGAAATAACGGGTGGATTGCCAATGAAGGAGTGGGGTATGAATCCAAAACTCACGTTTTCGTTCAAATCAGCGGCCGTGTTGATTTTCGCGATGGCGGGTCTTGTCATGAATATCGATCTGGCCATTGCCCAGGTGGCTAGCGAAGAGCAGATCAGTGAAGACATACCGGAGGTGATCGTAGTCGCACCCAAACAGGACACAACCGGCTTCAGGACTGTAACCGACAAACTGAGCCGGACCGTAAGCTATGCTGATCTTGATCTTACCGAGCACGCGGATGTCATCGAGTTTGAGAACCGCATCGAGACCGCAGCAAAAGAGGTCTGCAAAGAGCTCAATCAGATGCAGCCGATACCGAAGTGGGTCGTTCCCGATTTTCGGCGCTGCGAGAAAAATGCGATTCGCGGCACCAAGAAACAGGTAGAAGCAGCTATTGCGGCTGCAAGCTGATTGACGGGAATTTACCCTTCTGATGGTTGACACCAACCTGCAGTCGGCCGCTTTCGTCGGCGCTGCTGCAAGGGGAAAGTGTCACTCATCGATTAAGTGGAATCGGGTCCACTACCATTCCGAAGTTGTATAACTTCCAACCTAATCAAGTCTTTTCGCCAACGCCCGCTTTGGGTCAATACCGGTCAGTTTAGCTCAAATGTGGCGAATGGCCGCTAACGGCCAAAAGCGGTCACTGGAGACTTCGGGTGGACTACTCGGCTATGTGCCTTCGGCTTCGACTGGCTCTCTGCGATCAATCTCCGCAAGTGCTCTATTTACCTCGTCACGATATCCGCCAATAGGAATCCACGTAATGTCGAGATCGCGCCATCCTTGCACGTTCCGCAAAGTAATATCTCTTAGCGTTTCGATGAACTCGTCCGGAAGTAGACCCTGTTGCCACATGATGTATTGGCTTTCCGCCCGAAACATGCGGGCGACCTCCCAACTTTCTACGCGGAACCGCTCAGCATCGGAAAGAGACTTGCTGCCACCTTGCTGCCATTTCACGTAAATGTCGGCGAAGTCTTCCGACATTGCGGCTTCGATCTGCGCACTTTGCACAGTGTTGTTGCGAGTTGAGTAAGCTTCGGCCAGCGCAATTTGCCGATTCATTTCCAGATTATCGGTGTTCTGCCGAATTTCTATCGCTAGGAATATGATCCCCACCAATACTCCAGTATTGGCTAGAAGCGTAAGCCATCGGTTTAGTTTGTCCACGCTCTTTCAGTTACTCATTCACGTAGGCGATTAAGGAATAATGCGATTGAATCGAGCCAAAGCCAAGTGCCTGCTATGGATCAGAAGCAGTCATTCTAGCCCAAAACGCCTGGGCGGCCGCTAACGGCCAGAAGCGGATACTCAGACTTGAAGTCAATTGTCTTGTGAGAGATCAAATCGTTCGACGCCCTCATGATCCTGTTCTTCAATCATCCTTCGAAAGTCCTCAGTCAGGTTCAGGGATTGCGGGTGTTCCCAGAAGGCTCTACCACCGGGCGTCGTTATAAAATACGCATAGTACTTCATCGTATTCATTAGCCGCTCGTTGTCTAATCGGCGATCCATTAATAACCAAAATTGTTCGCCATTCAGAAACAACGTCTCGCAAAAAAGCATAAAGCGAAATTGGTCACGACTATTCAAATCTTCCGGATTGTTAAGACCATTTAGAATCAGGCTGGCTACTTCGGGGTTTTGAAATAAGGGTTGCCGCATGTCGTTAAACTTGGTGTACGTGCCGTCTATCGCTATCTTCTTGTTCATGTCGCGCATGGCTTTGACTTGAATGGCAAGGTAGACCAGGGTGATTAAGACGGCAATTGCGCCTATTAGCTCACCAACTGCGCCAATAGCATCCCAATTCATAATTTTTAGCTCTTCTAATTGTTCTTGACGATACTTCGTTGATTGCGCGATGACCGCTTTGGGTCAGTAGCGGCCCTTCGAAATCCGACCACCTCTTGAAAGCGTTAATGATCGCTTCTGGCCAGGAACTGGCAATGCAAAATCAACGCGACATCGGCCTCTAGAAAGTTATTGTACCGTCGCTGTCCTCAGCTGCGCCGTCATCAGGTCTATTATGAATGTTCTCGCACGTATTCCCAGGTCCGTCAATAACGGCGTCAGGCATACGTCGCCTCCCTCAAACTGCACTTCTTCGATTTCAAGAAGCTTCCGGGCACTGAGATCATTCAACGGACGTCTGGTTTTTTCATTGAATTCGCCCTGGTCTGTGCCCATCTGGCACACCTGGACCGGACGGCCAGGTTCAGTGGCGAGAAGCTGAATGATCGCCGCCTCCGGCAGACCCGTAAGCGCACGCGCCAATTCACGATCGGTCACCTGGGGAAGGTCGCCGGCACGTAAGTTCAATTCGAGGGATCCAATCTTCACCGATTCAAGGTTGCCTGCGCGAATGAGACCCTTGACCGGGCCTGTAAATAGAACAATGCCTATAAGCGCAATGGTTGGCCATGCCAGGGCTCTAACCAAGCCTACAGTCCTGTCCGCATTATCCTGTTGAGTCAACGTAAGCCCCCCTCTTTAGCCGCGTGAATTCAAGCCTAGCAAAGCAATCCTATTCGACCGTCTATCGTCAGCGGGTCTCGAAAGTAGATTCACTTAAAATAGCCGGTTTGCGCGAACGCCCGCTACGGGTCAATACCGGTCATTCTAGCCCAAAACGCCTGGGCGGCTGCTATCGGCCAAGAGCTGACGGTGTTTAGTACCTCGCGTCCTGAAAATCTGCATGCCGACGGTTTGGGTTCATTCCGTTGGCACAAAGTCTATCGGGCCTTCAAAATAAACGAATGCAACCAACTCACCTTGTCCCGCATTGACCTCGCGGTGCGCGGCGCCACCTGGCTGAATCGCATATGATCCAGGGCCATACACCGTCGTCGAATCAAGATCGTCTTTACTCCGAGATTGAAATTCCCCTTTCACCAAAACTGAGTGGTATGTAGACGAATGGCTGTGCCAAGGTTCTTCGTAACCTTCCGGAAAGCGCACCAATACAGCAGCCGGGCCTGTTTCAGGGTTACCCCATAACAGCGCTACCTCAACCGGGCTTCCTTCAGCTATCGGACCAAATTGTAAATCATCGTAAGCAGTCATCGATTTGTCGGTCATTTCCTATCTCTCTTGTAAGTTGGCCAGTAACGGGGCAAGAATTTCCATTTGCCAAGGTGTAAGCGTTTTTGCGTTGTCGCGCTGGTATTCTCGTTGCAGATTATTGATTGTCGGCATTGGGTCCGTAGCAGTCATTCTAGCCCACAACGCTTGGATGTCTGGTTTCGGCCATGAGCGGCCACAGATTCAGTCGCGAGTTCGCGCTTTTATTCGTTCGTAGTACTCGAGATCGCGAGTCGGAGATATGTCCTGAATCACAGGGTCCATTAGCATTACAATTTCCGGGTTCATTCGACTTTTGTTTTCGGTCCACCATGACTGAGCAAACTCGTTGCCGAAGAAAATAGCCGCATTATTGGCAATAATCAGATCTGTTGGTGCCATGGGCTCAGCCATTACGCCCAGCGCCCACAACCTCCGACTCGAATTAACCTGATCGAGAAAGGCCCAGATATGCCCACTGACCTGTATCATCTCGGAAAGCGAAAGTTCCTCAGGATTCTCAATTGCCTTTGACCATGCAGCAGCAAACTCGGCATCCTGCCAGGACATGTCCATGGCGATCCATCGGTCCTGGAAGCCACTAATCATTTCGGCGCGGGTGGTCAGGTTCGCCTGATTTATCTCAAATGCGACCAGCATGATTCCGGCAAGCACGCCCAGGTTTGCACCCAAAGTTAGCCATTTGTTGACCTTTTCTGTGTCCAATTTCGCCCCCCTTTTGGATCCCGATTGAATATATTCGAATGCGTTGGCGGATGACCGCTTTGGGTCAATACCGGTCATCTCGGCTGAGAATCGGCCAGAAGCGGCCTGTTACAAAATTTTGTTACCGCTCAGAGGCCTGTTCCGACTCACTAATAAAGTTCATGCACAGGTCACGAAAACTCTCGCGAAACTGCGCACCATGATTCAACATGATTTTTCCGGGATCTGACTCTCTGGAGCAGACTGTTTTGGTCATATTCAAATACGGCTCCCAATATTCTGCCGTCATGAATCCGGATTGGTACTGAAAATAATTGTTGTCATATATTGAAAGGCGCATGCGCGACCTAATGTAGGAAAGACCAATCATGCGATCGGACCTACGACTTTCAGTGTCGACGTCCGAATCCAGGTGCTCACGATGCCGGGCTCCATAGTAATCAACCACTTCATCAATCTGGATCAGCGAGGCATAGTAGTCATTAACCACCGATTGGCGCTCCTGGTTTTGCCCGGCGACTGCAATGTCTTGTGATTGTTTCAATTGATAACCGACAAACATCAGCGATAGTACGACCGCAAAAATTCCAACAACCTGTATCCAGTCATTTAGTTTTTCCGAATCCATCTATTTATCTCAGGGAAGAAATGTTCAACGAACATACAATCCCGAATGCGATGTCCGCTTTGGGTTAAGGGTGGCCATTCTACCTCAGACGACACCAACGGCTGTTTCAGGCCAAAAGCTGCCCTTCGTTTGCGAGCGCAGCCTCAAAACCTTGTAAATGAATTGATTTTAATCAACCAGGTTCCGCTCGGGTTTCCCAAGCTCGTGAACTCGAAAAACTAGTATTGTCGCACCTTGATCGGTCGTCGCCGCCGAATGAATTTCCCTCAGGGGAATCTTGACTACGTCGCCCTTCAGGGCAGTCAGATCCGGCTTGCCATCACGCCTGAGAACAGTAGAGCCCTCCAGGACGTAGGCAAATTCCTCGCCAGGGTGCCAGTGCCTGGGCAGCGTCGTATTTGGCGGCATCACAATGCGGCTTACGATCACTTCGGTACCTTCAACCCCCTCAAGTTGCGTAGAGACCAGGGTTTCAATCGTCAGCTCGGGACCGGCTGTTGACTCATCAGCGATCGAAGCCTGTGCAAGCCAAAATGACAAGATGACAAATGCGCCGATCGCGACGCAACCTCGAACCACATTTCTCATGTCTACTCTCCCTTCACACTCCGAAAGCAAAAGTCTTGCGGCCAGCGGCTTTCGGTCAAAAGCAGTTAGTTACCACTACCTAATTTCTGATAGTCGAACAACTGGACGTCGTCATTGCCTCCCTTCATTGAACGCGCTGCATTCAGCACTTCAATGGACTCCGGATCATGTTTCAAGTAGGCAGAGAAAAACAACAGTTCCCAATTGTCTCGATCTTCCCAGGATCCCTGCTCAAAAACGTGTGGCTGATCAACGAGCTCAACGACATAGGCAGGACCGGAAAGTTGTCTCATCGCGGGCAGGATAAACGACGCCTGTGTGACCTCATCTTTCGTGCCATAAAAGCTGATAATCGGGATGTTTACTCGATTCAGGCCAGCGTTGCCCGGACCGAATGCAAAAAAATCCTCGCCAGCGTAGTTGCCGCCAACCCATGGCGCCGCGATTACGCCCGCCGTTATGCGACTGTCGCTGACCGTGGCTGTATTTCCCTGGAAAGGCCCACCCGCGAGCGCCAGCGCCGTGAACCCACCAAAACTATAACCGGTGATTCCGATATTCGCAGCGTCGATGTGGGGACCAAAAACTGCACTGTCGAGCAGGGAATCCAGAACAACCTTTGTGATGAATGGCCTGAGATAGGAAACATGAAAGTTCGGATCGTCCATTTTCATTGTGCGATCGTCGCCATAGGTGATGACGGCAACGATATAACCGTGACTGGCGAGATTATGAGCGTGGCTTACATCATAAAGACCATGTGCGCTGGCACCGTGAGCAAGAATTATCAGTGGGTAACGATCGTTTGGATCAGCAAAGCGCGGCGCTTCGCCAGGACCCAGCATGTTCTCAAAGCTGCCGTACGCGGCATCATGATATGGGAACGAATAGCGTCTTTGCTGGCTCTCGCCACTCGACGGATACGTGATAAATGACACTACCGGCAAGTTCGCACCGCTTGCCGGGCCGTACAACGCTTCATCATCAGGAACCTGAACATCGATAATCCATGCCGCCTCGGGGTACCTCAAAATGTCCGTGATGAAACGCGGCTGCTCCGACACCGGATTACGACCCAGCAAGACCTCGTGCATCGCATCGTCGCCGATGCCAGCATGTTCGGGAGCCACCTCCATGTTCGTTGATTCCACCGAGTACGGGCCCCTGCCGAAGGCATTTGCCTCCACAGACGATTTGGGTGCTTCGCTGCACCCGTACACGCAGAATGTCAGCGTCCACGCTATACAGGATCTGTTCATGCTTCGGTTGATGGTTATCCAGTCCCGCTTTTAATCGCAGTCGCGGTCCGTTGGAAAGTCATTAGCCCGCCATCTTCGTCGAAATGACACTCGCAATGCCCTGACCCACGCCGATGCACATCGTGCACAGCGCGTTCGTGCCATTCGTCTGTTCCAGCTGATTGAGTGCCGTAATGATCAGGCGTGCGCCGGACATGCCGAGCGGGTGCCCGAGCGCGATCGCACCGCCGTTTGGATTGACGTGCTCGGCGTCATCGGCGATGCCGAGTCTCCGCAGCGTTGCGAGGCCCTGTGACGCGAATGCCTCATTGAGCTCGATCGTATCCAGGTCGTCTACGGCCATCTCAAGGCGTGCAAGCAGCTTTTCCGTTGCGGCCGCAGGGCCTATACCCATGATGCGAGGCTCCACACCGGCCACCGCACCGCCGACCACGCGTGCACGCGGCGTCAATCCATGCCGCTGTACCGCGGCTTCGGACGCAACGATGATCGCTGCGGCGCCATCGTTTACGCCGGACGCATTCCCGGCCGTGATCGTGCCGTCCTTGCGAAATGGCGTGGGCAAAGCGGCCAGTTTTTCGAGGGTCGTGCCGGCACGCGGGTGCTCGTCCGTTGCGACCACTACCGGGTCACCCTTACGCTGGGGAATCGTCACAGAAACGATTTCCTTGTCGAAGAAACCGTTTTGCTGCGCGGCTGCCGCACGCTGCTGGCTGCGAAACGCGAACGCATCCTGGTCCTCACGGCTCACGGAAAAATCCTCGGCCACGTTTTCACCCGTCTCTGGCATGGAGTCGATGCCGTACTGATCCTTCAGCAGCGGGTTGACGAAGCGCCAGCCGATCGTCGTATCGAACACCTCGGCTTTCCTGGAAAAAGGCGTCTCGGCCTTGGGCATCACGAAAGGCGCGCGCGACATCGACTCGACACCGCCCGCAATAATCATCTCGGCGTCGCCGCAGCGAATCGTGCGGGCAGCCATTAGCACAGCATCCATGCCAGACCCGCACAGCCTGTTCACCGTGGTGCCCGCGACGTCGACCGGCAGTCCGGCCAGCAATGCCGCCATCCGCGCCACGTTGCGGTTATCCTCGCCGGCCTGGTTGGCGCAACCGAGAATCACGTCGTCGATCTCTTCGGCGACGATGCCCGGATTGCGTTCGAGCAAAGCACGAATCGGGATTGCGGCGAGATCGTCGGTTCTCACGCCCGCCAGGCTCCCGCCAAAACGGCCGATCGGTGTACGTACCCCGTCACACAGATAAGCGTCGCGCATGTTATTTCCTTTTCTCAGTTACTGCGTTCGTCGATGACCCGGACTGCCTTGCCCTCGGAGCGGGCGACTTTGCCTGGCTCACATACCTCGATGTTCGCACTGATGCCGACATAGTCCTTGATGCCCTTTTTCAGTTCCGCAACCATCGTAGCCGAATCCGCGCCCGCCGCCGCCTCCGTTTTTTCGACCTGCACGGTGACGACGTCGAGCTGGCCATCGCGGCTTACGCGAATCTGGTAGTGGGGCGACAAACCGCTGACCGCCAGCACGCGTTCTTCGACTTGCGTCGGGAACACGTTTACACCGCGGATGATCAGCATGTCGTCGGAACGGCCCGTGATCTTGTCCATGCGGCGCATCGTCCGCGCCGTTCCGGGCAGCAGACGCGTGAGGTCGCGCGTGCGGTAACGAATGATCGGTAGCGCCTCCTTGGTCAGCGAGGTGAATACGAGCTCGCCCATTTCGCCATCGGATACGGGTTCGCCGGACTCCGGATTGATGATTTCCGGGTAGAAATGATCCTCCCAGATCACGGGGCCGTCTTTGGTCTCGATGCACTCATTCGCGACACCGGGCCCCATGACTTCGGACAAGCCATAGATGTCGATGGCATCGAGACCGCAGCGCTCTTCGATCTCCTCGCGCATCGATTCGCTCCAGGGCTCGGCACCGAAAATGCCTACCTTCAGCGACGATTCCGACGGGTCCAGGCCCTGCCGCTCGAATTCGTCCGCAATATTCAGCATGTAGGACGGCGTCACCATGATGATGTCGGGCCTGAAATCCTCGATGAGCTGCACCTGCTTGGGCGTCTGTCCGCCGGACATCGGGATCACCGTCGCGCCGAGTTTTTCCGCACCGTAGTGCGCGCCGAGGCCGCCTGTAAAAAGGCCATAGCCATAAGCGACGTGTATGGTATCGCCCGGCCTGCCGCCGCTCGCGCGAATCGATCGCGCGACAACCGTCGCCCACGTGTCGATATCGTTCTTCGTGTAACCGACCACGGTCGGCTTGCCGGTCGTACCGCTTGACGCATGGATACGGACCACTTGCTCCTGCGGCACGGCGAACATACCGAAGGGATAGGATTGCCTGAGGTCTTCCTTGACCGTAAACGGGAACAGCTTCAGGTCATCGAGCGATTTCAGGTCGGCGGGCGCTACGCCGGCCGCTTCGCATTTTGCTCGGTACGGCGCCGAATTGTTGTACGCATGACCGATCGACCACTGCATCCGTTCCAACTGGAGGCTACGAAGCTCATCGACGCTTGCCGTCTCGATCGGCTCCAGATCGTTCGGCTCGGGTATGCGCGTGACCATAGGAAGTTCTCAATCACAAATCGAAGTTTATGGATTGCTGCTGCTCGGCAGGAAATTCGCGGCGAGCGATTCGTGCGCGTTCGGCGGGCGCTGTATCTGCATCGAAGATTTCGTCGATTCGCGCTATCCGGCCAGCCAGGCCCTCGCAGTTGGCAATCTGGATATTCAGCCCCGGTCTTGCATTCATCTCCAGGATCAGCGGCCCCTTGTCGCGATCGATGACCATATCCACGCCGAGATAGCCGAGTTCGGTGACTTCATAGCCGCGTGCGGCCGTCTCCAGAATGAAATCCCAGTGCGGAATACGCAGCCCCGCAACGAGGGCGCCGGTGTCCGGATGCTCATCAACGATTTCATTTTCGAGCACTCCACGCAGGGTCTCCCCGATACTCATGTCGACGCCTGCGCCGACCGCCCCCTGGTGCAGGTTGGCTTTGCCATCGGAGGCGCGCGTCGGCAAACGCACCATCGCCATCGTTGGGTAGCCCCGGTAGACGATGACGCGAATATCGGGAACGCCCTGGTAGCTGACCTCTTCGAATACCGGATCGAATTGCACGCAGTACTCTATGATCGCCTTGTCGGGATTGCCGCCCAGGCTGTACTGGCCGCCGACAATGTTGGATATGTGGTGTCGAAGATCAGCCTCACCAATCAGGACGCCACTCGCCAGCCTGAACATATCCCGCTTGCGCTTGCTGCGTCCTGTGATGACGACGATACCGCTGCCGCCCGAGCCCTGTGCCGGCTTGACGACAAAACTGTCGCGCTCCGCGACGATGTTTAAGAACTCGCGAACCTCTCCCTGGTTGGCGATGACGCCATACAGCTCTGGCACAGCCATGCCGGCATGAAGCGCAAGCTGCTTTGTCAGCACTTTGTCGTCAACGCGAGGATAAAGGCGCCTGGGATTCAGGCGCATGATGTAATCGGAGTTGCGCTCGTTCAGGCCAAGCACGCCCGCCTCGCGGAGCTTCTTTGCGGGCGCAAACATCATTGGCCGACGAGTGCCTTGAAGCGGCTAAGCTCGAGCAAACGGTACCCGGTATAGCGCCCAGCCAGCACCACCATTGCCATCACGACAAGCAGCAACTCCGGAAACGTGAAAATGAGGTGCTCGAGCCAGGCCATGCCCATCAATAAATAAGCCGCGATGGCAATAATCAGGCTGCCGAGCCCCGCGCGCATCGCGTCGACCGCACCGCGTTCCTCCCAGACGACGGACATGCGCTCGATGGTCATCGCAATGATAACCATCGGGAACAAGGCGACCGACAGGCCCGTCTCCATCCCCAGTTGATGCGACATCACGCTGATAACCAGCATCAGCAGTACGACCACGATCAGCACGGCGCTCAACCTCGGCACCAGCAGCAGTCGCAGGCGCTCCAGCAGGAATCGTATGCTGAGGCCGGCGGCAACGAGAGTCGTAAACAGCACGACGCCCCAGAACAGCTTGGTCTCACGAAAGGCGAGCGCGATCAGCACCGGCATGAAGGTGCCGAACGCATCGATGCCGACGAGATTGCGCAGCACGACCATGGCGAGCGCGCCGATCGGGATCATGAGCAGCACGCTGTAGACCGCCTGGGTCTGAATCGGCAATCGGTACAGCGAAAAGTCGAATGGATTGGCGCCCTGCTGGGCCGCCTGCGTTTCGGCTATCGTCACGGCATCGAGGTGGTTTTCCTGGATAGCGAAACTGGCCTGCACGTTGCTGCCGCCTTCGACGTTGATCAGGGGTTCATTGCCGCGCCACCAGATAAAGAAGTTTTCCGGCAGATTCTCGTCACCGGTGGCCGGATCGAAGTAGCGCCATTGATCCCCGTCGTGCACCTCGAGCCGGGTTGCAGCTTCCGCCTGCCGCTGCCGGCCCGCCAGTTCGAATCCATGAATCATGCGCGCCGGGATGCGCGCCGACGCAAGTATGGTCGTAATGCTCTCGACGAATTCGGCCTGCGTATCGGCGTCCGACAGCAGCAGCTCGACATTGGGGCCCGGCGAAGAGTCATTCATGCGCCGCAGCAGTTCGGACGTGAACGACGCCGTATCCGCCGACTGCTCCCGGACTTCGGCGACGATAACATCGACGGCGGTCTTGAAAGGCTCGTTTATGACTGGCGGTGGCGGGAACGGTGGCGTCGTGTCCGCCTGCTCCGCGCCCGGGTCGGCGTAAACCGAAATGCGGTAATAGATAGTCTGGGGACCATCGGCGCGGCGAATGGCCCATTGCGCTTCGCGGCCACCGCTGCCGTAGTTCAGGCTGAACCCGTAACCGCGCGATACCGAGTTCTCGTTGAGCATGCGAAAGCCCGGCGTTAGCGTCGGTATGAGCAGGTGCACCTTGATCGCGCCCGGGCCACTGTCGAAGCTGATCGAGGACTCGATCGTCCACACCGGCGTCTCCTGGTTCATCCTGACCGGAAAGTCGAGCACCTGCCATTTGTAGATAAACATTGCCAGGCCCGCGACCGCGAGAAAGGCAGACAGGAAGTACACGTACTTATGTTTCATCGGACTCCAAGCGCAGTCTTCACGGCGCGCTCTCGAATCGGACCACTGACGTTGAAAAGACGCATACCCAATACACGCATTTCCCTGACGATGCCCGAGTCTGTCGCAAACAGCCGGTTGAGGCCAGTCATGAAATGCATCATTGTTGCGTTCTCGCCCTTGCGCGCACGCTCGTAGCGACGCAAGACCGGACGATCGCCAGGATGTTCGCCGCTCTCCAAGGCGTCGTCGATGGTCTCTGCAAGTTTGAAAGCGTCCTGCAATCCCAGGTTCGCGCCCTGCCCCGCGAGCGGGTGAATCGCGTGCGCCGCATCGCCAATCAATGCCAGCCCTTGCCGGACGTAATGCTCGGCATGGCGAGCCACCAATGGGAATGTGCCGCGAGGACCGGCGACCTCGAGACCGCCGAGCACGTAATCCGATGCCTCGCCGAGCATGTTGCCCAGCTCTTCATCGCTCGCAGCCACCGCCCGCGCTGCGGTCGCCTCGCTCGTCGACCACACAACCGAAATGCGTCCGTCGGCAAGTGGCAGCATACCGAGCGGCCCTTCTTTCAGGAAACGCTGCCAGGCCGTGCTGCCATGCGGCTTTTCCGGCTGCAGATGAGTTACGAATGCCGTCTGCCCGTAGGGCAAGTCCCGCGTGCGTATGCCCGCGGCCTCGCGAATCCTGGAGCGTGCGCCATCGGCGCCAATGACAAGGTCGGCTGTCGGTGATTCCACTTCAGTGTCGAATCTCAGTGTGACGTCGAGTTCGTCGAGAACCTGCAGCAGCGCATGCTGAATAAGCACATTCTCAACAATGAAACCGAGATGTTTGACGGCAAACTCCTCGGCATCGAAGCGCAGCGCCGCAGGACTCTCCGCAAGACTGCTCTCGTCCCACACGCGCATGTGGTCGTAGGCACACACACGCGTACCGGCGACATGCGCCCATGCGCCGATGGAATCCAGCAGTTCGGCGGAGCCCGCGGCGATCGCCGAGACGCGCAGGGCAACATCGTCATCGGCGCTATGAACAGGCCTCGGCGCCGCATCGGCAACTGTGATTTTCAATTTGCCGGCGTGCCTTCCGCGAGCCAGGAGAGCCGCAGCGGTAAGCCCCGTTACGCCGGCACCGACGACAAGGATTTCGTAGCTCCGCTTCATGCCAGAGGCACCCCGCGCGACAGCCGCGGCAGTCGACCCGCGAGGCCCATCGTATGTTTCGCAAACACCGAGCGCACGCCGGGCACGAGATCGAAACCGAGCATACCAATGTCGCGCAGGATCCGGGTTGGCGGCCCGACACGTCCGAACAGCTTGACGAGTCCGTCCGTAAATCCAACGAGCTTTTGCTGATCTGACTTTCGCCACGCGGCATACCGCTTCAGGAGTTCCGCGTCGCCGGCATCCGACGGCGCCTCGACGATGCAATCGCAGAGCGCCGCAACGTCGCGGAGACCGAGATTGAAGCCCTGTGCGGCTGCGGGGTGCAGGCCGTGCGCCGAGTTGCCGACGAGTACGGCACGCTGCGCCGTGAGGCGAAACGCTTTGCTGAGAACGAGTGGATACGAGCTGCGCTTGCCGATCCTCGAGAACCGGCCCTGGCGATATCCGAATACCTGCTGCAATGCCTCCAGGCAGTCGTCGTCACTCAGCGCGAGAACGCTGTCCGCGTCGTCTTCGCGCACGTTCCAGACGAAGGCCGCGCGGCTATCGGCGACTGGCAGCAATGCAAACGGCCCCTGCTCTGTGAATCGTTCGTAGGCCAGGCCATCGAGCGGTTTTTCGGGCAAGAGATTGCCGATGATCGCGCGCTGGCCATAGCCTTCCTGGCCCACCTCGATGCCGATCATTTCGCGCACGACGGAATTCGTCCCGTCGGCGGCAACGAGCAGGTCGGCGCTCAGTTCGGTGCCGTCATCCAGCGTCACCTTCGCGGCATCGGGGGAGAGGCTCGCGGCCTGTATTTGCGCAGGACAGAACATATCGATGCTGCCGACATCACCAAGGGCGTTTTGCAGCACTGTTCCGAGTACGCGGTTGATTACGACGTAACCGAGTGCCTCGACGCCCTGTTCCGCCGCGTCAATGTGCGAGAAACCGAAGCGGCCACGGTCCGATACGTGAATTCGTGTAATCGGTGTCGCCGCGGCAACGATCTCTTCCCAGAGCCCCATCGCCTCGAACATGCGCTGCGAACTGCGCGACAATGCCGTTGAGCGATCGTCAAAGCTTGGCTGCTCCGCCGCGGCTCGCTCTATCGGCTCGACGACGGCAACACGCAGGCGTAAAGGTGCAAGAGCCAGAGCCAGGCTCGTGCCGATCATGCCGCCACCGGCAATAATGATGTCGAAGTGATTGTCGTGCGCTGCCATCGGCGTCAGTGCAGCATCAGGGCCTCGATATCATCGGGGTCCTTGACGAGTCCCTTGGTCAGGACATCAGGTCCATTGTGGGTAACGGCAACATCGTCCTCGATACGCACACCGATGTTGCGCCAGCGCTTCGCGACTTTACGGGTACCGGGCGTATATATTCCCGGTTCCACGGTCGTGACCATGCCGGACTCGAGAAGACGCCACTCGTCGCCGACCTTGTAATCGCCAACGTCGTGGACGTCCATACCGATCCAGTGGCCTGTCCGATGCATGTAGAACTCACGGTATGCGCCATCCTTGATCAGTTTCGGCAGGGTCCCGTCAAGCAAACCGATCTTCTTCAGCCCCTTCGTAATGACCTTGACGGCCGCGTCGTGCGGATCGTTCCAGTGGTTGCCCTTCCTCAACTTGTCGATCGCCGCCAGCTGCGCTTCGAGAACGATCTCGTATATCGCCCGCTGCTCGGGCGAAAAACGCCCGTTAACGGGAAACGTGCGCGTGATGTCGGACGCGTAGTAATCGAGTTCGCAGCCGGCGTCGATCAGCAGCAGCTCGCCATCGACGAGCTGCTCATTATTCTCTACATAGTGAAGTGTGCAGGCATTCACGCCGCCGCCAATGATCGGGCTGTAGGAATAGCGCGCATCGTATTTGCGAAACTCGTGTATGAATTCCGCCTCGACCTCGTACTCGTAGATACCCGGCCGCACCATTTTCATCGCTCTCTCGTGCGCAGCGACCGCCACCTTGGCCGACTTGCGCATCGCGGAAACTTCGGAGCGGCTCTTGTAGAGACGCATGTCGTGTAAAAGGTGGTCGAGCGCTACGAATTCCTCGGGCGTATGTACGCCGCGATTGCCGCCGGAGCGCAGTGAATTGATCCAGTCGGCGATACGCGCATCGAAGTCCTTGTACATGCCCATCGTGTAGTAAACGCGCTCGCAGGACTCCATGATGCCTGGCAGGATCTCGTCGATATCGTCGATCGGAAACGCATCATCGGCGCCGAGCTCCCCGGCGGCGCCGTCCGGCCCCACACGCTTGCCGTCCCAACGCTCCTTCTGCGCATCGCGCTCTCTGCAAAACAGCAGGTACTCACCGTTCTCGCGCCCGGGCGCCAGTACGGCGACGGATTCAGGTTCGGCGAAACCGGTCAGGTAATAGAAATCGCTATCCTGGCGGTAGCGATATTCGACATCGCGGCTGCGCGTGCGCACAGGGGCTGCCGGCAAGATAGCGATTCCGCCGGCACCCATCATCTGCATCAAATTTTTACGCCGCCTGGCGAACTCCTTGTTGTTCAATGAACGACCTCCGGTTCGTTCCGATCCTCGCTTTCGGCACCGCTTGCCCGGCGAAAATCGACGAGTTCCTCATAGGCGAGCTGGGTCGCCACGCGCAGGTATTCGACGAGCTCGGCGTAGGCATCCTCAATGGCTTCCTCGTCGGACTCGTCGTCGATACCGGCACGTGTAATCTGCAGCATGTCCCTGATTATGTCCGCCAGCGGATCCTCGGCGAGCCTCGCCCTCAGGGATTCGCTGTGGTCCGCGGAGACCAGGCCATGCAGAAAACCTTCACACCAGTGTGCGAGCGCGGCGGCCCGCACGTCGGCGCCGTCCTGATCATCGGGCAACAGTGGCTCGAATTCAGACTGGCGCTCTGCAAGTTGCCGGTACGTAATCTCGAATAACTCGCTCAGCATACGCTCGCATTCGGTGCGCAGGGCATCATTGGGCTGCGTACCGTCGAGGACCTGTGAGAGCCAGTCAAAGCCACTCTCGCCTCCCGCAACGGCCAGGCGGCCCGAGAGCAAGCCATGCGTCTGCGCCGCATCCCAGCTGGCACCGCAGCGCCGAAGTGCCGCGTCGAGAGAATCGTGATTGATCGTCGTATCCATAGTCCAATGATCCCATGGAACGCCCAATGAGGCTACGGCGACAGGACGACAACGCGCCTGGCGATTGATTCTGCGTGAACGCGTGACTATATTGCTCTTATGGCCGACGACATCAATACGACCTTTGAGCTGGAATTGAAGCGCCTTGAGAAGCGCGTGGACGCGCTCGTCAAGGTGTGTGATCAACTCCAGGACGAGAACAAATCGCTGAAGCAGCGCCAGGACGTGCTGACAGCGGAACGTGCCAACCTGCTGCAAAAGAACGAACAGGTGCGTGCGCGCGTCGAGGCGATGATCGGCCGTCTCAAGGCGATGGAGCAAGGATCCTGATCATGAGTGACAACTATGCCCAGGTAAGCGTTCGAATACTGGACAAGGAATACCAGATCGCGTGCCCCGTGGATGAGCGAACCGACCTGCTGGATTCCGCAGAGGTCCTGAATGCAAAGATGCGGGAAATCCGGGACAGTGGCCGTGTCGTCGGGCTGGACCGTATTGCAGTAATGGCTGCGCTCAATATGGCAAACGATCTGTTGCACGCTCAGGCCAGGGACCGTTTGCTCGACGGCGATCTCAGCAGTCGTCTCAAGTTGATTTCCGAGCGTGTCGAGTCCGCGCTGGGCCAATCTCAGCAGCTGGAACTCTGACACGTCGCGCGGGTCTTCAGAATTGGCGCCTCCTGCAGTGTTCGATACCGGCCAGGTTACCTTTCGACCCTAAATTTTTACCTCGGGGTCGTGCACTGTCGGCAGCATTTGAGCAGGGCCGCATTAGCGGTAAGCCTGTTGCTGCCACGGCTGACCCCACCTGTTGCTCCGGTTCGAGAGCGACGGCCTGTAACGGCACAGGCGGGAGGCGTCTTTGAATCATCGTCTTGACGCGATCGACGACAGGCGGCACAAAGGCCTTGCCGCCCGTCGTTCGATTCATGAAAGCCTTCGGCANNCGAGAGCGACGGCCTGTAACGGCACAGGCGGGAGGCGCTTTTGAATCGACGTACCGATGCGATCGATGCCGCACGCAAGTCCGCAATTGCGGCGCGTCGCTCGCTTGATCCAGGCGTGAGGCAATCCGCCTCTGCCGCCATATCCGAGCACGTATGTCGCATGCACGAGTTCATGGCGTGCAAATCCATCGCTTGTTATTTGCCTGCTGACGATGAGGTTGACCCGACCATGATCATTTCGCGCGCATGGCGCATCGGCAAGCAAGTCTATTCGCCGGTCGTCGCCGATCACGGCGCCATGGTTTTTCGCCGCCTGACGGCTGACACTTCGCTGAGGCGAAATGTATTCGGTATCTGGGAACCGGAAGAAGGCCCGCAAATTCCAGCGCAAAAAATCGATCTTGTCATCACCCCTGTCGTCGCATTCGATGCGTACAACCATCGTATTGGCATGGGTAGCGGCTATTTTGACCGCTGTTTCTCTTTCCTGAAGCACCGCAAGCGCTGGCAGAAACCAAAACTTGTCGGGATCGCATTCAAATGCCAGCAAGTTAAAAAAATTATTCCAAATCCTTGGGATATACGTCTTTATGAAGTCATTACTGAAGATTGATAAGCAGTAATTCCTTACTCGAAAACGATTGTTTTCCACGGTGTGAACAGTGGGGCGCAATCTGCTTGATCCTTGCGCGCTGTTAACGCAGTTTTTAAGACTGTTTCAACTGATCTAAGTCGCTGGATTTTTTGCTTTTGTTGTATATACTCAGCCCCGGGTACCCGACACGGAGAAAACACATGGCTACTAAAAAGAAGTCACGTAGGAAAGCTTCTAAGCGCAAGGTCGCTAAGAAGCGGAAAGTAACGAGGAAGAAAGCGACGAAACGTCGCGTCGCGAAAAAGAAAGTCGCGAAACGTAAGACGAAGAAGAAAGCAACCCGGAAAAAGGCGAAAAGGAAAGTCGCCAAACGGAAAACAAAGAAAAAGGCTAAAAAGAAGGCCAAGCGCAAAGTAGCTAAGCGCAAGACCAAGAAGAAAGCCAAGAAAAAAGCGGCCAAGCGCAAGACCAAGAAGAAAGCCAAGAAAAAGGCTAAAAAGAAAGCAGCCAAGCGCAAGACCAAAAAGAAAGCCAAGAAAAAGGCTAAGCGGAAAGCAGCCAAGCGCAAGACCAAAAAGAAGGCCAAGCGCAAGGCTAAGCGGAAAGCAGCCAAGCGCAAGACCAAGAAGAAGGCCAAGCGCAAGGCCGCCAAGCGCAAGACCAAGAAGAAGGCCAAACGCAAGGTCGCCAAGCGCAAGACCAAGAAGAAGGCCAAACGCAAGGTCGCCAAGCGCAAGACGAAGCGCAAAGCTGCTAAGCGGAAGACCAAGAAGAAGGCTTCTCGCAGGAGACGCTAGCCTCTAGCCGGAAGTTTCTTCCAAAGTAAGACAAAGTGCCCGCTTTCGCGGGCACTTTTGTAAGACATAGGTATAAACTAGGCTCCAACTATGGACGCTACCGAGAAAAAACGTAAGGCCGCCGAAGCCTCGCTCCAGTTTATCGAGCCTGGTGTCGTACTCGGCGTCGGCACCGGTTCGACGGTCAATCAGTTTATCGACCTCCTGCCTTCGATTAGCGACCGGATCGACAGGGTCGTATCGAGCTCCAAGGAGTCCACGAAGCTGCTGCAGGAGAAAGGCTTCGAAGTTTCCACTCTGAACGAAGTTGGCGACGTCGATGTCTATGTCGATGGTGCGGACGAGGCCACCAAACGTTTGCACCTGATCAAGGGCGGCGGCGGTGCACTGACGCGGGAAAAGGTCGTGGCAGGTGCGGCACGGCGCTTCGTCTGCATAGTCGACGATTCGAAATTTGTCGGCATACTGGGCGCATTCCCGTTACCGATCGAAGTCCTGCCGATGGCGCAGGCATTCGTAGCCCGCAAGCTCGTCAAGCTCCGCGCCCAGCCGGTATGGCGTGAGGGTTTCGTGACCGATAACGGCAATCACATTCTCGACGTACACGACCTCAACATCAGCAATCCGCTCGAGATGGAAACGCGCCTGAACCAGATCCCGGGCATAATAACCGTCGGCATTTTCGCCCACCGGCCCGCCGATATTTTGCTTATCGCCAGCGACGACGGCGTCCGGGAGTTGCGCGCCTGAGTCGAGAGCCAGTCCGGTGACTTTGATCAAGTGGAGAAAGGAACTCAAGGTCGGCATCGAGGAGATCGATGAGGATCACCGCGCCCTGATAGAACTCATAAACGGGCTTCACGACGTCATGCAGCTCGGCGCGGATCAGGTCCAGGTCGTAGACCTGCTCGGCGAGATCTACACGCAGATAGCCTCACATTTCGCGCTCGAGGAAAAAATGATGCGCGATACCCATTACGTTGATTACGCCGTCCACAAGGAAGACCACGACACGCTGCTGGACGAAGTGCGTGAGATCATGGACGAGGTCGAAGATGACGGCAGCTTTGACGCCGCGCAGCTCTCCAGTGATCTGAACCGCTGGTTCTCCGATCATTTCTCCGAGTTCGACGCCAAGCTGCACCAATCTAGGTAATTCCCAGAATTGACCGGTTTCCGCGCGCTGCGCCAAGCTGAGCTTGTGGCATAGCTATGCGCATCCGTCAGGAGAGTGACATGACTGAAACCAAGATCGGCACCGTAACCCACTATTACAACCACCTGCATGTGGCCGGTGTGATCATCACAGACGGCGAGCTACATACCGGCGACAAGATCCATATCAAGGGCCATACCTCCGACTTCGAGCAGGAAGTGAAGTCTATGGAAATGGATCACGGCCATATCGAGGTCGCGAGGCCCGGAGACGACATCGGCATCAAGGTGATCGACCACGCCAGAGAGCACGATACGGTTTATCTGTTGAGCTAACGAAAAGGCCCCCGAATTGGGGGCCTTGTTTTTGGCTGGGGGAGAGGGATTGATTCGAATCGCCTCAGGGCGATCCTCACCCCTGCGGGGCGCACTGCGTGCGTCTTCCCCGTCCGCCAGCAAAAAACGGGCCCATCAAGGGCCCGTTTATTTTTGGCTGGGGGAGAGGGATTCGAACCCCCGTTGGCGGAGTCAGAGTCCGCAGTCCTACCACTAGACGATCCCCCAATTCTGGAGGTACAGCCGTATTTTAGCGCTTCGAGTACTGCGTTGCGCGGCGAGCCTTTCTGAGGCCGACCTTCTTGCGCTCGACTTCGCGCGCGTCGCGGGTAACGAAGCCAGCCTTGCGCAATGCCGGACGCAGTGACTCATCGTACTGCATCAAGGCGCGCGTCAGGCCGTGGCGGATCGCGCCAGCCTGGCCCGTGGTGCCACCGCCCTTCACCGTCACGTTGACATCGAAGTTGTCGGTCAGGTTCATCAGCTCGAGTGGCTGGCGCACGATCATCTGTGCCGTCTTGCGACCGAAGAATGTGTCCAGCGGACGGTTATTCACCGTAATGCTTCCGCTCCCGGGCTTCAGATATACACGTGCCGTTGACGTCTTGCGACGGCCGGTTCCGTAAAAACTCGTCTCAGTCATCTTATGCGTTCACTTCCAGTGGGATCGGCTGCTGGGCAGCGTGATCGTGTTCGGGGCCGGCGAATACGCGCAGCTTGGTCAGCATCTTGCGGCCCAGCGGACCGCGCGGCAGCATGCCCTTCACGGCGTACTGCAAGGCGCGCTCCGGATGCTCCTCGAGCAGCGTCTCGAGGTTTGTCGATTTGAGGTTGCCGATATATCCCGTATGGCGGTGATACATCTTGTCCTTCAGCTTGTTGCCCGTCACACGAATCTTCTCGGCATTGACGACCACGATGTAGTCGCCCGTGTCGACGTGCGGCGTGTATTCGGGCTTGTGCTTGCCTCGCAGGCGATGCGCGATCTCGGTTGAAAGGCGACCCAGGGTCTTGCCCGTGGCATCGACCACAAACCAGTCGCGGCGCACCTCCGCCGGCTTTGCAGAAAACGTCTTCATTATCTTGGTTCCGTCGGGAAATCTGGTGTTTCGGGTCCGGAATCATCCCCGGTCGCCGAAAGGCGCGAAATTCTACTGCTTTGCCCCCGCCAATGCAAACCTTCCGGCGTATGCCGGGCAGCAAAAAGAGCCCGTTTCGGGACACTTTTTCCTTTTGTTTTTCAGCGGCTTACAAGTAGGCTTCGCGAATCAGAAGGTGTACTCGAGCGACAGCGCCGTGAACTTGTCGGTGTTCTCGGTACCGATGGGCACCTCCGAGTTGTTCTTGATCGTGTACGAGGCCACCAACGCGAGGTTTCCGATGAGGCTGGCAGACAGCTTGGTCACCGATTCGGTGAAGGTGTTCTCACTGCCGGATTCAACGGCGATAGTCTGCTGGAAGGCCGACGTTTCGCTAATCTTCCAGTTGTAATCCAGCGCGGCCCGAGCAACCGTCTCGTCCTCCTGGGTACCGTCGGCCAGATCGGATTGCCTGGCACCGGCGCCGAGTTCGGCATTGAGCTTATGCTTTTCCTTGTCGAGCAGGCGGCGACCGTAGCCAATGACCTGCGCAAACTGCTGGTCGTAGCCGCTGAAGCGATCCTTGCGCCAATTCAGTTCGCCAAACATGTAGTTGTGCTCACTCAGGTTGCGCTGGCTCTTCCATCCCGCTTCATAGGCTTCTGCAGTCGTGACCTCCGCGCCGGTCGTCACGTCCTCCGTCGAAGCGAATATTGCTGAGGAATCAAAGCCGTGCACCCACTGGCCCTTGGAATAGCTGATTGAAAAAGCTGAATTCAGGTTGGAGCTGTTGGTATTTCCCGAGGTTGCGAGGTAGCCCAGCGTGGCCTTGCCAGCCCAGGGGCTTTCCGCTTCCTCTTCCGCCAGCGAGGGTGTCGAAAGGATCAGGGCCACCAATACCAATGTGCCGCGCCATGTCATATTTGATCTCCGGGAGCTTCCGCCAAAAGCGCGGAGTATATAGTCGGCGACGACCGGATTGCCACGGATTGTTATAATTGCGCTCATGGAAGAACGATACCTGACGCCGCTCGACCGCCTTCTGGCGAGCGCCGATAACGCCCTAAGGACCGTCGTCGCGCCTGCCGGCTACTCGGCGCGGCCAAATCCTGCCGGCAAAGAACCCGAGGCAGATCTCAGCCAGTCGCAGCGACGCCATGCGGCAGGGCTCATGCGTGTCAATCACGCCGGTGAAGTAGCGGCGCAGGGTCTGTATCAGGGACATGCGGCCGTGGCCCGAAGCCCCGACATCGAAGAGCAGATGCATCGGGCCGCCGATGAGGAGTTCGACCATCTCGCCTGGTGCGAGCAGCGTCTCACGGAGCTCGATGCGAGGCCGAGCGTGCTGAGTCCTGTATGGTATGCCGGCGCTTTTGCCATCGGCGCCGCAAGCGGCGTTCTCGGCGACCGATGGAGCCTCGGTTTCATCGCCGAAACGGAGAAGCAGGTCTGTGCGCATCTCGACAGCCACCTCGACCGACTGCCGGATGAAGACGCCAAGAGCCGCGCCATCGTGAAGCAAATGCGGGACGAGGAAGAAGAGCACGGCGCCAACGCGAAAAAGGCGGGCGCTGCCGAATTACCCGCGCCTGTATTGCGGCTCATGCAACTGACGGCCAGAGTCATGACGACGACCGCGTACCGTTTGTGAAATTATGTGACTGAACAATAACTTGCCCTTCCGAGCGAACTGTATTAAAAGAGGGGCGCTTGAGCGATGAGGACCCACCTATGCAGACCACCGCGAAGACCCTGAGCGATGTACCGGCAATCAATCGATTCCTGAGCTATTGCCGCGTACGGACCGTCCCGTCAAAAACTGTGATGATCCACGCCGGGGACCTGCCCGATGTGCTCTATTACATCGTTGATGGATCCGTCGAAGTCATGATCGAAGACGAGGACGGCAACGAAATGGTGCTGGCCTACCTCAACAAGGGCCAGTTTTTCGGCGAGATGGGCCTCTTCTACGAGCAGCCCACGCGCAGCGCCTGGGTCCGGACTCGCACCGAGTGCGAAATCGCCGAAATGACCTACCCTCGTTTTCGCCAGATTGCCAGCGAAAGCCCCGGACTCGTGTTCGAGCTTGCGACACAGCTGGCTACGCGCCTCGATCGCACCAATCGCAAGCTGGGCGACCTGGCATTTGTCGACGTTACCGGCAGGGTCGCGCACGCCATCATGGATCTGTGCAATGAGCCCGACGCAATGACGCATCCCGACGGTATGCAGATCAAGGTCAGCCGTCAGGAGCTCAGCCGCCTGGTGGGTTGCTCGCGCGAAATGGCCGGACGCGTACTAAAGGTTCTCGAGGAACAGGGCCTCGTCACGGCCAGCGGCAAGACGATCGTCGTTTACGGGGCCAGACCCAACAGAAACCTGTAGGAGCCCGCCATGCGGGCGAAGGTCGCCTCCGGCGACCCGCATTGCAGCTTCGCTGCAATGCTACGCGGGCACGGCCCGCTCCTACGTTGATCTATTGATATTCTCTTTCATCGCTGCGATCGTCGCAGCATAGTCGTCACTGCCGAATATTGCCGAACCTGCAACAAAAGTGTCGGCGCCGGCCGCGGCGATTTCACCAATATTGTCGACCTTCACGCCGCCGTCGATCTCGAGCCGGATTTCGAATCCGCTGTCGTCGATGATCTTGCGCGCCTGGCGCAGTTTGTCGAGCGCTGACGGAATGAACTTCTGGCCGCCGAATCCGGGGTTGACGGACATCAGCAGCACCATGTCTACCTTGTCGAGGACGTAGTCGAGGCAATCCAGCGGAGTCGCCGGATTGAAGACCAGTCCGGACTTGCAGCCCTCGTCGCGGATCAGCGCCAGCGAGCGGTCTATGTGCCGGCTCGCCTCGGGATGAAATGTAATGTAGCTCGCGCCGGCTTTGGCGAAATCGGGAATGATCCGATCGACCGGCTCGACCATAAGGTGCACATCGATCGGCGCCTCTACACCGTAGTTCCTCAAAGCCTCACAGATCAGCGGACCGATCGTGAGATTGGGCACGAAGTGATTATCCATTACGTCGAAATGAACGATATCGGCGCCGGCTTCGAGCACGGCCTTGACATCGTCACCCAGGCGGGCGAAATCGGCAGAAAGTATCGAAGGTGCGATCAGCGGTGTCACAGCAGAGTCCTCGTCAGCGAATTGAGCGGCGGGCCTTTAGCATCTCATAAGCTGCGCGTACCTCGCGAGTGCGATTTTCCGCAGCCTGGATATCCGATTGATCCGGGTTGCTCGACGCCAGCTTGTCCGGGTGGTGTCGGTTCATCTGGCGTCGGTAGGCTTTCTTGATTTCGTCGTTGGTTGCAGATTCATCCACGCCGAGCGTTCGATAAGCGGCCTTGATGCGTCGCATATCGGCGTCGCCGGCCGGCGACCGGCGGAATCCTTTTTGCGCGCGAATCATCGCCTCGAGTTGCGCAAGGTCGGCCCGGCCGACGTCGAGTTCGGTGCAAACCGTCCACAATAGCGCCCGCTCCTGCCTGCCCAGGCGGTCCTTGGCAAGAATGACCTCGAGCACAAGGCGCACGAAAACCAGCCGCAGCTCTGCACGCCGCGCGCTGACACGCCTGAGTTCCCGAACGGTCTTGACGAGCGGGAATCCGGGCTGCTTTCCTTCATCGAACCAGTTGATCGCATTGCGAACCTGCGCCGGCCCCAGGCCGACACGATGCATTACCGCACGGGCAGCGCGAATCTCTTCTTCACTGACACGCCCGTCGGCCTTGGCCAGATGGCCCATCGTCTGGAAAAGCGCGCGCAGGTATTCGTCGGACAGGCGGCCGATGCCTGCTCCCTGCCTTTCGAAGCTGCGGTAGCGCCGCTCGAAGCCGCGATCGAACTGGTGGCCTGCCAGGAGGCCGAGCAACACGAAAATCGGCTTCAGGGTCGCGAGGCCCGCCAATGTGCCGATGACCTTGCCCCAGTACAAGAAACGTCCTTACGGTGAGTCGTGGCGTAATCGTAACGCACGGGTTAGCATCCTGACCATGACTACCGGGGAAGCATTGTTCGAGTCGCAGGTACCCGGCATGCCATTGCTCGGGCGCGGCAAGGTTCGCGATATCTACAGCGTCGACGACGATCACCTGCTCCTCGTCGCAAGTGATCGCCTCTCTGCCTACGACGTCGTCATGCCCGACCCTGTTCCGGGCAAGGGCCGCGTGCTGACACAAATTTCGTTGTTCTGGTTTCGCATGATGTCGGACCTCGTCGAAAACCAGCTGACGGACCTGAGCGTCGAAGACGTAGTGCAGAACGCGGAAGTGGCCGCGCAATTGCGTGATCGCTCCCTCGTGGTCCGGCGACTCAGACCGTTGCCGATCGAATCGATCGTGCGCGGCTACCTGATCGGATCGGGATGGCGCGACTATCTCGACACCGGTGCCGTCTGTGGCATCGAGCTCCCTCCCGGACTCGAACAGGCACAGCAGCTACCTGGGACACTGTTCACACCGGCAACCAAGGCCGAGGCCGGCGACCACGACGAGAACATCAGCTTCGAGCGCACCTGCGACCTGATCGGCGAGGGGCTCGCAACACGGGTCAAAGACCTGTCGATCGCAATTTACGAGCGAGCGGCCGCGTATGCCCTGGAGCGTGGCATCATCATCGCCGACACCAAATTCGAGTTCGGTCTCGACGACGAGGGTCGCCTGTATCTCATCGATGAGGTTCTGACGCCCGATTCGTCCCGATTCTGGCCCGTTGACAGTTACCGGACCGGAACCAGCCCGCCGAGCTTCGACAAGCAGTTCGTGCGTGATTATCTCGATACGCTCGACTGGGACAAGACTGCGCCGGGACCCGAAATTCCGGCCAGCATCCTGCAGCAGACCAGCGACAAGTACGAAGAGGCCTACGTGCGCCTGACCAGGCCCGTCTGAGACCCAGTGCACCCGATCCGGCAGAAATTCGATCAACTGGTCTGGGGTGACCGGCTGGAGGGCCGTTTCGGCGTCTGGGGCCGGATGCTCGCATCGATCCTGCGGTATGCGTATGCGCTCCTCAGGGACATCTTCCAGGGGCAGTTGACGTTGCGCTCGATGAGTCTCGTCTACACGACACTGCTGTCCGTCGTGCCATTGATAGCCTTCAGCTTTTCTGTTCTCAAGGGCTTCGGCATCCACAACGAGCTGGAGCCGTTGCTGTTCAATGTCCTCGAACCGCTTGGCGAACAGGGCGCCAGAATTACGCAGCAGGTACTCGACTTCGTCGACAATGTGCGTGGCGGTGTTCTCGGTGGTATCAGCCTCGCCTTCTTCATCTACACCGCAATTTCGATGGTGCAAAAAGTCGAAGAGAGCTTCAACTACGTCTGGTACGTTGCCAAGCGCCGCAATTTCGCCCGCCGTCTGACCGAATACCTGGTCGTAATGTCAATCGGCCCCGTCGTTATCTTCGTCGCGCTCGGTATGATCGCGTCGCTGAACAGCACGACCCTGGTGCAGTTTTTCAAGAGCGTCGAGTGGCTCGAGCCGGTCTTCAATATGACCAGCAAGTTGACGCCCTATCTGCTTGTCACAGGTGTATTCACGTTCGTCTACATGTACATGCCGAACACCCGCGTCAAATTCAAGTCGGCGCTCGTAGGGGGAGTCGCCGGCGGGTCGATCTGGGCGACGATCAGTGTGATCTTTGCCACTTTCGTCGTTGCCGCGACGCGCACCCAACTCATTTACTCCGGCTTTGCAGTCGCGATCACGACATTGATCTGGTTATACCTGAACTGGCTGATATTGCTGATCGGCGCGCAGTTGGCGTTCTACTTTCAGAACCCTGCCTTTCTGCGCATCGGGCGGCGCGAACCAAGGCTCTCCAATGCGATGCGCGAGCGACTCGCGCTCAACATCATGCTGCTGGTTGGCCACGCGTTCCGTCGCGGCGACGCCACAGAAACGGTGCACTCGCTCGCCCGCACGCTCCGTATACCGTCCATCACTCTGACGCCTATCATCGCCGGACTGGAGGCGGATGGCCTCCTGACCACTACCGAAGACGAGAACCTGGTTCCCGGCCGCGAAATGTCGCGCATGCGTCTCAACGACATACTCACTGTCGTGCGCGAACATGGCGAAACCGGTTCTTATCGCGATCCCAAATGGGCCAGGGAAATTACCGGGCTCGGTAAGCAAATCGATATGGCGATTGCACATACCGTGGAGGACATGACGCTGGCGGATCTCCTGAATCAGGAAGAAGCCTGACGACGCATCAGGCTCCGGCGATTGTCATTTCGTCAACGAGCAGTGAGCCGCAGCGAATTCCCCCGCGAATGTCCTGATCGTTGCCGATCGCGACAATTCGTTTATAGAGATCGCGGAGGTTTCCGGCGATCGTCACCTCGTGCACCGGAAACTTGATCTCGCCGTCTTCCACCCACTGGCCCACGGCGCCGCGGGAATAGTCGCCCGTCACTGCATTGACGCCGTGCCCGATGAGTTCCTCGACGATGAGGCCCGTTCCCATACGGGCAACCAACGCATCCAGGTCTTCGGCATTACCGGGCACGAGCAAATTCTGTACGCCGCCTGCGTTGGCGGTCGTCTCCAGCCCCAGACGCCGCGCTGAATAGCTGCTAAGGATAAGGCCCTGCAATACACCATCGGTAACGATGTCGCGATCGTACGTCGCGACACCCTCGGCATCGTATGCACGGCTCGCCATGGCCCCGGGGAGATGCGGCCTCTCCTGAATCTGCACGAAGTCGGGAAAGATCTTCTCGCCGACTGCATCGAGCAAAAAGGAAGCGCGCCGGTATTGCGCTCCGCCTGTTATCGCGCCCATTGCATGGCCGATGAAGCCACGGGCAAGCTCGGGTATGAAGACGACAGGGGCGCGGGTCGTCGGAATCTTGCGCGCGCCCAGGCGTGCGACGGCACGCCGCGCGGAAATTTCGCCGATCAAACGAATGTCCTCGAGTTCGGTAGCGTCACGCGCCGCGCTGTAGTAGTAATCACGCTGCATCTCGTCCCCTTCGGTAGCGAGAACCACGCAACTGATACTGTGGCTGGTCTTCGAATAGCTGCCGACGAATCCGTGCGTGTTGCCATAGGCGCACGCACCACGATTACTGGAGACCGTAGCACCTTCCGAATTGTTGATTCTGGGGTCGTACTCCAGCGCCGCGGCTTCGCAATCAATGGCCATCGCTATCGCATCGGCGGCCTCGATCGTCCAAGGGTGATCGAGATCGAGGTCTCTGATGTCACTGCACATCAACACGGCATCGGCGAGGCCTGCGTACTTATCCTGTGCCGTGCATGACGCGAACGTGCACGCCTTTTCTACGGCCTCGCGTATTGCCTCCGGCCGGACGTCGGACGTGCTCGCACTGCCTTTCCGCGAATCCCTGAACACCGTAATACCGACGCCGCGATCATTCGTGTATTCGAGGTTCTCTACGTCGCCAAGGCGCGCCGTCGCCGACAGCCCGACATCGAGGCTCGCGGCCACCTCTGCCTGGTCGACGCCATTGCGTCTTGCCTCGTCCAGAGCCAGCTGGACGAGCGCCTGAAGTTCTTCGGGTTCCATGCGGTAAGCTTATCGGGTGACCAGCAAAAGCGAAAGAAAGCGGCAGCAACTCGCGCTGCAGGAACTCGGCGAAAAGCTCATCGCGCTCAAGGAATCGGAGCTCGATGAATTGACGCTGGATGAGAGGCTGCTGAAGGCGATTCGCGATGCGTCGGGTATCAAGTCGCACGGCGCCCTGCGACGGCAGAAGCAGTTGATTGGAAAACTCATGCGGGAGGTGGACCCCGAGCCGATCCGTGCCGCTCTCGCACGATTTACCGCCGATGACATGCACGAAAAACGGCTATTTGCCAGCGCCGAGAAATGGCGGGACCGGCTCGTTAGCGACGGTGCCGATGCCATCGAGGCGTTCAACACCGAAACGGGAACGGATGACCCCCGCTTGCGAAAACTGCTCGCCGAACTGGAGGTCGCTTACGACGAGAGAAGCGAAAAGACAGTGCGACGCAAGATTTTCAGGCGGGTGCACGAGATTCTGGTTAGAATTCCGCAATGAGTATCAAGGTTGGCATCATAATGGGCTCGCGTTCCGACTGGGAGACGATGCAACATGCGAGCGCGACGCTCGAGGCACTCGGCGTTGCGCACGAAACGCGCGTGGTGTCAGCTCACCGCACTCCGGACCTGATGTTCGAGTACGCGGAAACCGCCGTGGAGCGCGGCATTGAAGTCATCATCGCCGGTGCCGGCGGTGCGGCACATCTTCCCGGCATGACCGCAGCCAAGACGCGCATACCCGTGCTGGGCGTGCCTGTCCAATCGAAAGCGCTCAATGGCATGGATTCGCTGCTTTCCATCGCGCAGATGCCAGCCGGCGTGCCGGTCGGCAGCCTGGCCATCGGTAAGGCGGGCGCAATCAACGCTGCGCTTCTGGCCGCCGCTATCGTTGCAAATCATGATGCACAGGTAGCTGCGGCGCTTGACGAGTATCGCGGTGCGCAAACCGACACAGTGCTCGCCGACGGCGATCCCAGCCGCTAGAACCTGTCATGCGTATCGGCATTATCGGTGCCGGCCAGCTCGGCCAGATGCTCGGATTTGCAGCCCGTGACCTCGGCCACGAGTGCCTGTTTCTCGATCCGTCCGAAAACCCGCCGGCACGCGTCGTCGGTCCCGTTATTCAGGCGCCATTCGATGATCCGGTTGCACTCGCCGTGCTCGCCGAAAAAAGCGACGTCGTAACTTACGAGTTCGAAAACGTGCCCGTGGAAGCGCTTGGCGAGATCGCCGGCATTGCACCAATCTATCCGCCGCCTGCCGCTCTCGGCCAGGCGCAGGACCGGCTTAGCGAAAAACGCCTGTTCGAAACGACAGGCATCCCACTGCCCGCCTATCGGCAGATCGACTCGCTCAGCGATCTCGAAGCCGCTGCCGCCGAAATCGGGCTGCCGCTGGTGCTGAAGACGCGGCGATTCGGCTACGACGGTAAAGGCCAGTTCGTTGTCAGGACGGCATCCGACATAGAACTCGCGTTCAATGAACTCGGCGGGCGCAAACTGATTGCCGAGGAATGGGTGCCCTTCGACTATGAGGTATCGGCGATCGGGGTGCGCAATGTCGACGGTATCATCGCGACTTACTGCCTGACGAGAAACGAGCATGCCGGCGGTATCTTGCGTGTCTCACGGGCGCCCGTTGACGATGTGGCACTTACTGAGAGATCGGTCGGCTACATGCACAGCCTGCTGGAGCACCTCGATTATGTCGGCGTTCTGGCACTGGAGCTTTTCGTCGTTGGCAAGGGGTTACTCGCCAACGAGTTTGCCCCCCGGGTACACAATTCCGGGCACTGGACGATTGAGGGCGCAAGAACCAGCCAGTTCAGCAACCACGTGCTTGCCGTGACCAATCAGTCTCCCGGGCCAACAGAGACCCTGGGCTATGCCGGAATGATCAACCTGATCGGGGAGATAAGCGAGGCCGCCACATCGCCGCCCTGCGGTGTATTCCATGATTATGGAAAGACGCCGCGGCCCGGCCGCAAGCTGGGCCATATCACGGTCGTCGCGGACTCAGCGCGTGAATGCGATACGCTGTTGGCCAAACTGGAAGAATGTGTGACGGAGTCGCGGTAGACGCCCGGGACTCCAACATAGCCGGGAACGCCGAAAAGCGGTTAAACTGGCAAACAACATCCATATACCATGTCGTACGTCAAACACTTCAATCTCAGCGAGCAGCCTTTTCGGCTGACGCCAGATCCGGATTTCCTTTACTGGAGCAAACAGCACGCCCGGGCCAAGGCTTACATGGAATCCACGATCTGGCTGGCAGACGGTTTTGTCGTCATCACCGGTGAGATCGGCTCGGGAAAGACGACCCTGTTGCAGTCTTTCCTGTCAGAGCTCGAAGATGACATCGTCTACGCGGTAGTGTCGCAAACCCAGCTGACTGCGACGCAATTCTTACAGGCAGTATTGACCGAATTCGGTTTCAAGCCTTTCAACAAGCGCAAGGTCGAGCTGCTCGACATGCTCAACATGTTCCTGATCGAGCAGTACTCGAACGGCAAGAAGGTCGTGCTGATCGTCGACGAGGCGCAGAACCTGACCCCGAAGGTACTCGAGGAAATTCGCCTGCTCTCCGGGATTGAGACACACAAGGAAAAAGTCCTGCGTATCATTCTCGCCGGGCAGCCGGAACTCAAGGAAAAACTGGACTCGCCGATGCTCAAGCAGCTCGTGCAACGCGTGCGCCTGCGCTTCCACATAGAGGCGCTGGACGATGCTGAGACGCGCGAATACATCGAACACCGCCTCAAGGTGGCCGGTCGCGAAGACGATGGCCTGTTCGAAGAAGACACCTTCGAAATTATTCACCGCTACTCGGGAGGCGTACCGCGGCTGATCAATACCTTGTGCGATACCGCATTACTGTGCGCATTCGCCGACGAAAAGCACGTCGTCGACAGCGACGATGTCATGGCTGCTGTAGCCGAACTCAACTGGAAGGAGCACGAGAGCAATACCGGGCTTTACGACAAGCTCCGCCAGGTCGCCATGCCGAAGCTTAACGCCTCTCATGTGACGCAGATTGAAGTCCGCTCCGAAGGAGACACCCTGTCGATACAATCCTTTCCGATTGGTCGCATCATTGTCGGCCGCTCGCCTGACAATGAAGTCTATATCCAGAGTAAATTCGTCAGCCGACATCATGCGCAACTGATCAGTGATGCAGACGGATGTGTCATCGAAGACCTGAACAGCACCAACGGCGTTTTTCTCGGCGAGAAGCAGGTCAAGAAATACCGGCTGCGAAGCGGTGATGTAATCTCACTCGGTGTGCACGAGATCGTCTACACCGATTTGCGGCAGGAGGATGCCGTTGCCGACATCGAGGAAGAAGAAGACGACGACGACGCAGAGGCATCCGCCGTCGGGGAATGAACCCTCCGCTCAGCCGTCGTGCCGGTATCCCGGGCGCTTGTCGGTCACCCGGTAATCACGCCGCTTGAGCAACAGCACAAGCCCTGCCACCAGGCAGATGATCCCCAGCACGAAGCAGATGGTTGGCCAGTACCAGTAGGTAACGTACATCGAGGCGCTCAAAAAGACCGCCCCCACCAGCAGATAGAAGTAGGGGATGCTCTCGTAGATTGGCTTTGAGAACCACATCGGTTCTCATTGTCCATAGACGTATGGAGCGAGTCCAGCCTAGCGTCTGCGGCGATCCAGCCCGAAAAGCCCGAAAATGCGTGACAGGATCGATTCCGACAAACCGTCGACGGCCAGATCCGGCTCGCCATCGGGCAGATCGCCTCCAAGGTTTTGCACGTACTGCCGCGTAGTGGCGTCCAGATCGTTTTCTGTAATTGTGTTATCGAAGGACATCGTTCCGTTCCTTGAAATGACGAACGAACGATAGCGTGACCATATGTTCAATACGGTGAACGAACTCACATTGCGGTATGAGAACTGCCGAAGAATGTAGTTATGTCAAACACCATCCGCCGGTCAGGCGGTGCCCCCCACCGTGAGCTCGTCGATGCGGAGAGTTGGCTGGCCCACTCCCACCGGAACGGACTGCCCTTCCTTGCCGCAGGTGCCGACGCCGGTATCGAGTTCCAGATCACTGCCGATCATCGAAATCCGTGTCAGCGCTTCCGGACCATCACCGATCAGCATCGCGCCTTTCACCGGTGTCGTGATCTTGCCTTTCTCGATGAGATAAGCCTCGCTCGCCGAGAACACGAATTTGCCCGACGTAATGTCGACCTGCCCGCCACCGAAGTTCGGCGCATACAATCCCTTGTCGACGGAGGCGATGATTTCACCAGGATCATGCGCGCCCGCAAGCATGTAAGTGTTGGTCATGCGCGGCATCGGCATGTGTGCGAATGACTCGCGACGTCCGTTTCCCGTCGGCGCAACGCCCATGAGGCGTGCGTTCAGCTTGTCCTGCATGTAGCCGCGAAGAATGCCGTCCTCGACAAGCACGTTGCATTGCCCCGGCGTACCTTCATCGTCTACGGCCAGTGAGCCGCGCCGGCGGGGCAACGTGCCATCATCGACGATCGTGCAGCCTTGCGGCGCCACGCGCTCTCCCACCCTGCCGGAGAACGCCGACGTCCCCTTGCGATTGAAATCGCCCTCGAGTCCGTGGCCGACGGCCTCATGCAGGAGTATCCCTGGCCAGCCGGGCCCGAGAACGACCGGCATCATGCCAGCAGGCGCGGCGATGGCCTCGAGCTGCACCGCAGCCTGCCGCACCGCCTCCCTCGCGTATTCCATCGGCCTGTCGCTCGACAGGAAGTAATGCAGGTCGGCGCGAGAACCGCCACCGGCATAGCCCTGCTCGCGGCGTCCGTCCTGCTCGAGAATCACGCTGACATTCAGGCGAACGAGCGGCCGTACGTCGGATGCAAGCGTTCCGTCGGATGCCGCTACGAGCACGAGGTCCTGGCTGCTCGAAAGGCTGATGATGACCTGCTCTATACGATCATCGAGATCCCGCGTTGCCTGCTCCAGTTCCCCGAGCATTCTGGTCTTCTGCGCGTCCGTAATGCTCGTCGTCGGATCAATGACCGGATACAGGGGCTCCCGGTCGTGCCGGACCCAGGCCTGCAGGGCCTGTGACGCGCCCTGCCTGGCGATGGCGCGCGCGGCGCTGGCTGCGTTCTCGAGAGCCGGCAGTAACAATTCGTCCGAATATGCCAGGCCGGTCTTCTCGCCGCTGACCGCACGCACGCCCACGCCCTGGTCCAGATTGAAACTGCCCTCGCGAATAATACGGTCCTCGACCGTCCAGCTTTCGCTGCGGGTCACCTGGAAATACAGGTCGGCATAGTCCACGCCGCCACGCATCATCGAACCCAGCGTTTTACTCAACTGCTGTTCGCCGAGTCCCGCAGGCTCGAGCATCTGCGCCATGACGGCGTTGACGGAATTGTCATTCATTCGGATTGGCTTCGCTTCGCTCGCAACGAGCAAGGATTATAAGCGCCTGTTGGCCAAAGCCGGAAACTCGGCCCGAAGTCTTTCCGGAAGCTGCGGGTCGATGTCCGCGGCAATGTAACACTCCTCATCGGGCGCCTCCGCGAGTATTCGGCCCCAGGGATCGACGATCAGCGAATGCCCGAACGTACTTCGCTGATCCGGATGACTGCCATGCTGGCCGGGTGCAATTACATAGGCCAGATTCTCAATCGCTCTGGCGCGCAATAGCGTATGCCAATGTGCCTCGCCCGTCACCTGCGTAAAAGCTGCGGGAACCGTAAACACCGTGGCGCCGTTTTCCACCAGCCGCCTGTAGAGTTCGGGAAACCTCAGGTCATAGCAAATCGTCAAGCCGATCCTGCCGATTGGCGTATCCACCGTAACGGCATCGTCACCCGGATACATTGAGTAGGATTCCCGGTAGGACTCATCGCGATCCGGCAGCTTGACATCGAACAAATGGATCTTCCTGTAGCACGCTCGTTGTGCGCCGTCCGCATCGTAGACCGGGCAGGCACCGTAAACGCGCTCAGTTTCCGGCGAGACCAGCGGCATACTGCCCGCAATGATCCAGAGCCCGTGCTTTTTTGACACGTCTGAGAGGAAAGACTGGATCGGACCTTCACCGGGTGTTTCCCCGTGTGCGGCCTTGTCGCGGCTCTTGACGGGCATCAGCGCGAAGTTCTCCGGCAGCACGGCGAGTTCGCAACCGTCTCCCGCTGCGTCCGCCAGCAGGCGCTCGACGCGAGCGAGATTTTGCCCGACGTCGGCCCCACTGTTCAGTTGAATCGCAGCGACACGCATCAGTCTATTCGACATTCCCTTCGCCGTCCTCTATGCAGCCCATCGCGACACCGCTCGCCGCGAATTCTTCCGCCGTAATCGTCTGCATGTCCGGCGCATCGAAGTCTCCGTCAACACGGTAGTAGATCTGCGTGACTTCCTGCAATGGCTTCTTGAATATGCGCGAGAAGATCAACAATGCCGCCGCCACCTGCGGCCCCGCCACCAGCGCGCCGGCGACGGGCAAGGCGTTACCGAAATTGGCGCTGATGACCGCGGTCTGCTCGTATTCGCGGCTCACGAGCCCCGCCCGCCCGACAATGCCGATACTGGCCGCCGGGCCCTCGAGCGTCAGGTTACAGGTGTAGGTCTCACCGTCTTCGAGGCGGAAGTCGCCATTAATCTGGTCAAAAGCGAAACCCTTGCCGAAGACGTCACGGAAATCCAGTGCGAGCCTGCGCGGCAACTCCGTGACACTCAGGAGGCCGAACACCCTGCCTGCGCCGGGCCTGACTTCTTCAAGCTTGCCCTCGCCGATCCTCACCTTGACGCTGCCATCGAGCGTCTCCATCAGGTCGGCGCTCGGTCCGCCTGACCAGCTCAGGTCGAGTAACATCGATAATTGTTTGCTCCGGATACCCGGGTTGTAGTCGAGACGCTGCATGGTCTGTTCGACCGCTGTACTCGTCAGCGTTGCCATGATCGAGCTTCTGCTTCCCGCAGGGTCAGATTCGTCAATAACCCAACCGCCATTGCCGACAATTTCGAAAGTCTCGTCACGAGCCACGATGCCTTCAGCGACAAGTCCATCGGCGGTACGTTCGAAATTCGCATCGACGCTGCCGAAATTCCGGTTGCCGAAAGCCATTGCCTGCGCCTTTATGGCGACCGGCGGCAGATTACGCGGGTCGACCCGGACTTTCGGTCGGTCCTCGTCCGTTTCGTCGCCCGGAAGCAGCAACTTCTCTGCCTCGACGACAATCGGTTGTCCCGAGTTGAAGTCGTACGGCACGATAACCGAGGCCTGCACTCTGTCGCCCTCGAGTTCGACGTGCCATTCGTTTCCGCTTCGATCCATTTGGAAGCGGTGATCGACGAGATGCTGCCCGATCAGGTGCAGGTTGCCCACGTTTATGTCGATCGAGCGTATGCGTTCGCCGATACCCAGCTGCGCTTCGGAATCTTTGGCAAGGTCGTACCAGTCCTGCGCATATATATAGTCGGTCTCACCGCGAAGGTGCAGACCGCGCGTTTCGGCGGCCACATCCCCGACATCATCGACGCCGAACACGGCGACGCCACGATCCAGGTCCCAAGCCTCATCCCTGGTGAACGAGACATGCCATGCGGCAACAGCATCGGCGTGGCCGCGAGTTTCGATCCCCTCGCCGCCCTTTTGCATCGTGACTTGTGCCGAGATACCGAGCGCATCGTCGTGCGCCTTCCCCAGCGGTTCAGGAAGATCGATGCCGACACCGACCAGATCCGTCTCGATCTCGATCGTGAACGGTTCCGGCGTTTCCATCCTGCCTCGAGGAAACAGCAATCGTGCCGACCAGGTTGCCGCACCGCTTGCCCTTGCAGCGATTGGCAGCCCGAGCTGTTCCTGCACCGCTTCGACTGTCGCCGCACCGGTGGCATTCGCAATTACGCGAAATTCAGGCATGTCTTCGGGCGCCGGCTCGAGCTCGATAGCCACCGGCTGCCCCAGAAACATGCCGCTCAGGTCTTCGCTGGCGACGCTCTCGCGCTCGATGATGACGACACCACCCAGCTCCGTGACCGGTGCTGGAAAGCCTTCGATCTCGACGCTCGCGTCGCTTACCTGTACCTCGCTAACGAACCTGAAGTTCTTCGCGTCGCGTATGGGAATATGCAGTTCGAGCGTCGTGAAGGCGTCTCCCGAGACGGAAACCTGGTCCAGCTGGTTGCCCAGCATTTCGTTAATCGGACTTTGCAACGCCAGCTGCCGCAAGCTCTCGGCCGTGCCCTCCGACGACGAGCTGAGCGTCATCTGCGGGTCGATGCGAAAGTGCGAAATATCGAATTTGGCATCGATGGTCTCGTTGCCGACGTTAATCACGCGGTTCCGGTGCGAGCGCAGACTCAGATTTTCCATGATGACTTCAGCTTCGACGACTTGCGACACCGGCCACCTGGGCAGGTACTTGACGACGCCATCACGAAGTTTGCCCCGCACCAGCATCACCCCGTCGCCCTTGTCGAACGGAAATTTGTCCAGCGGGCCGTTGAGGCGCGCCCGGCCACCCGTAACCCTTCCCGCCTCAAAGCCGGACTGGAACCAGCGGCTGATGTTGGGTCGCCTCGGCATGAACGGAACCAGCGCTGCTGCCTGGGCGATGTCACTGACGCTGAAACTGCTCTCGAGATCGATGACCGGCGCGCTACCGTCTTCGGCAATCGATAACTCGACGCTGATCTCGCTGTCGAAGAATGTGTTCCGTAGCACGATACTGTCGGACAACACGGTGGTGCCATCCAGGGCGCGTCGCCAGATCACCGTGCCACTGGCCTCATCGACGGTCAGGGGCTCCCTGAACGCGCGCGCCGCAGTTACGGTTACGCCGGTTGAGTCGAGTTCGAGCAGCCCGCCCGAATGGTCGGCGCGTAAATTACCGGAGACGCCACGCACTCCGGGGCGATTGCCCTCCGCTGCTATGCCCACATTTTCGAATGCCACCGACAGGTCGAATTTCGGGGATTCGGAGTTGATGTCGCTGGCTGTCATGTCGAGATTCCGAATGATGCCGCTGGGATCGAATCGCGACATCAGGCTCCGGTAATTTTCGCTCAGCCATGGTTCGGCGATGCCAATGTGGCCGACATCGAGATAGGAGGCACGTGCGTCGATCATGACGATTTGACCTGCGTCGTTGGTGCTCGCTTCGAAGCGCAGTTGCGAGGCCGGCCACTCGCCTTCGGGTGTGGAGGCCCGCAGCTCATCTGCGGCGAAGAGCCAGCCATTATCGTCCATCAGGAACTCGAGCCGGCCGCTAATGGCCATATCGGAGAGGCCGGCGATGGCAATATTCTCGATATCGAGTTCCGCCATCGCGCTCTCGATTCTCTTGTTCGCCACCGCGAGCGACAGGTCAATGTCGCCGCGCCCGGCGTCGAAACGCGCCTTTTCCTCGGGCTGCAGCGCACTGATACCCGCGAGTCGAACATCTTGCAGCTCGGCATCGATGTCCCAGTGCCGGCCTTCGGGCGGGTCGGACAACAACTGCGTTGCAGTCACGTTCAGGCGCCTGCCGAGTTCGCCAGGTAGTTCCACCGTCGCATCGACGGCAATCCTGACCTTGTCCCGTGTCGCGACTACCCGCGACACGCGAAACCGCTTCGGCCTTTGGTCGCCCGGCTGCAGGAACCGCAACTCGATATCCTCGCCTTCGATATCGATCGAGCCTACATTCCCTGCACCGTTTCCACGCCGTCCCGGAAACAGCTGATCGAGCGGGCTGCCCTGTATCCACCACTCGCCGTTCTCGAGCTGGCGGATCTCTATACTTGTGTCCCGAATCGCAACCCTGTCCACGACAAACTTGCGGTCCAGCAGCAAGCGTATGAGGCCTACGCCAACACTCACTTCGTCGGCGGCAACGAATCGGGCCATCGTATCCTGCGACAGCAACTCCGCGTTATAGAACTCGACTTCAGGACCGGACAGGCCCCAGCGCGCATCCATACCCGAAAACTCGACCGTCATGCCGATCGCGGCGCTGGCCCAGCCCTTGATGTCCTCCTGGTACTCGGGCAGCCGCGGCAGGAACAGGCGAAACAGGCCAACAGCGATAGCCAGCAAGATAATGAGCCCGCCTGCCAGGTAGGCAAAAAACTTCAAAAGGCGGCTCAAAAAAATCTTCATCGATTCTCTACATCAATACGACGTCGAACTGGTCGGGCAGATACAGGGCTTCCGGCTGCATGCGGATCGATTTGCCCGTCTGCTCCTCGATTTCGGCAAGACCCGCGGCCTGCTCATCGAGCAGCAACTCGATGACGTTCTGATGCGCCAGCACAAGCGCTTCATCGAACTCGAACTGACGCGACTGGCGGATAATCTCGCGGAATATTTCGAAACACACGGTTTCGGCTGTCATCACGAAACTCCTGCCCGAACAGGTTGGACACTCTTCACACAGGATGTGTTGCAGGCTTTCGCGCGTTCTTTTGCGGGTCATTTCAACGAGACCAAGCGGCGAAACCGGCGAAATCTGGTGGCGAGCGTGGTCCTTGGCCATCGACTGTTCGAGGACCTGCAGCACGTTTTCCCTGTGACCCTCTTCCGTCATGTCGATGAAATCGATAATGATGATACCGCCGAGATTTCGAAGCCGTAATTGGCGCGCGATCGTCACGGCTGCCTCGAGATTCGTCCGGTAAATGGTCTCCTCGAGATTCCGGTGCCCGACGTATCCACCCGTATTGACGTCGATCGTCGTCATCGCTTCGGTCTGGTCAAAAATACAATAACCACCTGATTTTAAAGGAATCGTCCTGTCCAGCGCACGCCGTATATCCTCTTCGATGCCGTGCATGTCAAAGATCGGTCGGCGCCGCTGATAGCGCTCCAGTTTAGCTGCCACATCGGGCAGAAACGTATTGGCAAACTCTTGCATCGCCTCGAAATCCGCCCCCGAATCCACAAGTATTCGTTCCACGTCCGAGGTCACGAGATCCCGAAGCACGCGCATCGGCAACGGCAGATCCTCGTGTATCAGGCTTTTTACCGCAGCCTTGCTGCACCGTTCCTGAACGACCGACCACAGTTTGACCAGGAACTTGAGATCGGCCCGCAGCGGTTCCGCATCGGCGCCTTCAGCCACGGTGCGCACGATCGCCCCGCACTCGACTCCGAATTCGACGAGCAGCTCCTCAGTCATTATCCGCAAGCGTTCCCGCTCGTCTTCGTCCTCTATGCGCGCGGAAACGCCGACGCCGTCCCCCTTGGGCAGCAGCACGAGGTGGCGTGCAGGAAGCGTTACGAACGTGGTCAGCCGGGCGCCTTTGTTACCGATGGGGTCCTTGACTACCTGCACCAGCAGCTCGTCACCTTCACGGACCAGTTCACGGATGCCCGGCAGCTCACGATTTGAATCATCGCCGTTCAGGGGGCGCACGATGTCTGAGGCATGCAGAAACGCGGTCCTGTCGAGCCCGATCTCCACGAAGGCCGCCTGCATCCCGGGCAGGACACGAGTTGCGCGTCCCTTGTAGATATTGCTGATGACGCCGCGACGGGTTTCACGTTCGATATGAACTTCCTGCAGCAGCCCGTTCTCGAGCAGCGCCGCCCGAACCTCGCTGGGCGTCACATTGACCAGAATCTCTTCTTTTCGTGACTCGTCGGTCATTCGTTGATCAACACCTCTATCCCTGCTCGATAGAGCAGCTGCACCGTTTCATAAACCGGCAACCCGACCACGCCGGAGTAACTTCCCGAGATCGCCGCGACGAAAACGCCGCCCTTACCCTGGATCGCATAAGCGCCCGCCTTGTCTCGGGGTTCTCCACTTTGCCAGTACAGAAGCGCCTCGTCAGGACTGATTTCGCGAAATGTCACGTCGGTGGCGGACATAGCCGCCTCGATGCGGCCACCGGACCGCACCGCCACGCCGGTCAGCACCCGGTGTGTCTGCCCCGACAGCGCTTCGAGCATGGCCAGGCAGTCCGCCTCCCCGCTCGGCTTGCCAAATACCCGGTCACCGAGGACCACGGCCGTATCTGCGCCGATAACCACCGTGGAATCATCCGCCCCGGCCGCCGCGGCTTTGACCTCCGCCAGCCGCAATACCATGGCCTCGGGCGATTCGCCCTCGATCCGGCGCTCATCGGCGTCCACGCCAGCCGCGGTGAAGGTCAGGCCGAGCGCAGCCAGTATCTGCTGCCTGCGGGCAGATTGTGATGCCAGGTGCAGCTGTGGCATGTCTATTCCCGGTGGTACGGATGCCCTGATTGTAACGACCAGGCGCGATAGAGTTGCTCCGCGAAGAGGACGCGGGCAAGGCCGTGCGGCAAGGTGAGGTCCGACAAGGACCAGGTGGCGTCCGCCCTCTCCCGGCAATCGGGCGATATTCCATCGGGCCCGCCGATCACAAAGCACAGATCCCGGCCGTCGTTTTGCCAGGCAGTAAATCGTTCGGAGAGCGCTTTGCTCGTGAACTGCCGGCCCCGCTCGTCGAGCAGCACAAACAGCTCGTTGCTTTTGATCTTGTCCAGAATTTGCTGGCCCTCGAGATCCCGGGCCCGCGAGGATTTGTCGCTCTTGCCGCGACGTGCCGCCGGTATGACGTCGAGCTGAAATGCCCATTCGCGCGGAAAGCGCTTCGTATAGCCGTCGAAAGCCTCGTCGACCCACGCGGGTTGACGATCCCCGACGGCAAGCAGCCGAATGTGCACGGCTCAGCCGTCGGTGGCCGCGAGATCGCCAGGCGATCCAAGCGACCAGAGCTTCTCCAGATTGTAGAACTCACGCACTTTGGGCAGCATGACGTGCACCAGCACGTCCTGCAGATCCAGCAGAACCCATTCGCTGCCTTCCTCGCCCTCGACACCGATCGGCTTCTGGCCGGCCGCTTTCGCCTTTTCGGCGACATTGTCAGCCAGGGCCTGCACGTGGCGATTGGAGGTGCCGCTCGCAATAACCATGTAATCCGTCACGGTTGTCATGTCGCGAACATCGAGCCGGGTAATGTCCTTCGCCTTGATGTCATCAAGCGCGTCGATAACCAGCGTGCTCAGTTGCGCGCTATTCATGCGTGGTTCTCTTCGATGATCAAATTGACGCTCCTCTAATCAGCTGTAGCAGTTTGAGTTAAGAATGATGTCTCTGACGCTGTCGGGCATCAGGAACCTCGGATCGCGGCCCGCCGCGACGAGCTCGCGAATCTCTGTCGACGATATCTCGAGTTGAGTAACGGCGTGTATATGGACGCAGCCGGCCGCATTGTCGTGCAGATCACTGATACGGTGGGTGCCGTGCTCTGAAATCAGCTCGCCGAGCGCGCCGATATCGGGCGCCTTCCAGCCGGGGCGATGTGCGACGACGATATGCGCCAATTGCAGCAATTCGCCCCAGCGATGCCAGGACGGCAGGCCCAGGAACGCGTCCATTCCGACAATCAGACCGATGGGAGTCTCACCAAGTTCCTCACGCAACTCCGTGAGCGTGTCCACGGTGTACGAGGGCCCGGCACGATCAGTCTCCCTCGCGTCGACACTGAAGCCGTCCTGCCCCCCGGCCGCGACCTGCACCATTTCGAGCCGGAGCCGTGTACTGGCAAAGGTTTCGCCGCGATGAGGCGGATCGCCGCTTGGCATGAATCGAACCTCGTCGAATTCGAGCGCCTGCAACATCTCAAACGCCGTTCGCAGGTGCCCGTAGTGAATTGGATCGAAAGTGCCGCCGAAGATCCCGACCGGGCTCATGCAGCCTGCCTGCCACTCAGGGTCATGCCGAGAATGAGGTCGGTGGCCAGTTGCCAGGGGTCGGCGCGTGTCTGACCCTTTGCCGCCTGGTCGGCCAGGTTGGCCAGCTTGAGCAGGCGATGAAAATCACCATGCTTGTGGCGGCCGATGCAATTGCGCACGATTGCCTGCCGGTTGCGCCAGACACCAGCCTTTTGCATGCCGCTCGCGAGATCCGTGCCCTGTGCGATCAGGTCCGTCAGGCTCGCCAGCGTGCGCAGGTCCCGCGTCAGAGACCATACGACAATGACCGGTTCCACGCCTTCCGAGCGCAGCCCGGACAGGATTCTCAGCGCTCGCCGGGTGTCGCCCGCCAACGCGGCATCGGCCAGTTTGAAAACGTCGAAGCGGCTGCTGTTCGCGACGGCATTGCTCACGTCCTCGGCGGTGACTTTGCCTTCACCCAGCAATAGCCTCAGCTTTTCGATCTCCTGGCCTGCGGCCAGCAGATTACCTTCGACGCGATCCGCGATCATCGCGACAGCGCCACGATCCGGCTGCAGGCCTGCATTTCGCATACGGGCCGCTATCCACCCTGGTAATTCTCGCAGGCCGATCGGCCAGACGGGAACACTCACGCCTTTTGCATCCAGCGCCTTGACCCATTTCGCGGACTGCGCGCCGCGATCGAGTTTCGGGCCACTGACGACGAGCATGAGATCGTCGCCCGTCTGCTCTGCGAGCTCGACAATCGCCTGCGATCCGGCCCGGCCGGGCTTGCCGGTCGGCAGGCGCACTTCCACAATGCGCCGCTCGGCAAACAGAGACAGGTTCGCGCTCGACTCGTACAGCTGCGCCCAGTCGAAACCGGTTGTCGCCACGTGCAGGTCCCGCGACGCGAATCCGTGAGTACGGGCGGCCGCGCGAACGGCGTCCAGCGCTTCATTGACCAGCAAGTGCTCGTCACCCGTAATCAGGTAGCAAGGCGCCAGTTTATTTTGCAGATGGGAAGAGAGCTGGTTGGCGTTGACTTTCAACCGAGCTGCTCCATATTGACCGCCTCACCCTCGAGCAGGACCGGGATGCCGTTCTGAATCGGGTAGAGGACCTTGCCGTCATCCGTGACAAGCGCCTCATCCAGCGGCTCTTCGAGCACCCGGCCTTCGCGGTTGGAAAGGCCGCCGGACTTGATGGCGGAGTTAACGGCGTGTAGGGTCGCGCTCCTGGCGAGCGACAGGCCTTTGTGTGTCACCGGGCAGCGAAGGATTGAAAGCAGCCGTTTATCCATGAATCATCCGTTAGTCAGATAGCATAACGGCATCTTATTACAGATCAAGGTATGGCAAGACAAAGTAAGTGGCTTGACGGCACGGCAGTCGCCTTATCCGCGTTATGCCTGATACACTGTTTGGCTCTGCCGCTGATCGTGGCAGGCCTGCCTTTCCTTGCACAGTTCGCCGAAAGCCATCTGCACGCGCAGATGCTCGTCATCGTCCTGCCGCTCAGCTTCGTCGCCCTCGGCCTTGGTTACCGGCATCACGAAAGCCTGCACATCGTTGCGGGCGGTACCCTGGGCATGTTTCTGCTCGTCGTCGGCGCCACGGTCGCACACGACCAGCTCGGCCTGATGGCCGATCGCGTCTTTACGATTTCCGGTGCTTTGATCCTGGCGACGGCGCACTACTTCAACAGCATGCGATCACGACATTCCTGCCCGTAGCGCCTGCGCGAGCTCTTCGTTGCCCATGTGCTCGGCCGCCGCGACAGCCTTTTCGCGGTCTTCGCGGAGTGGCTGGAACGCTTCGTTCTCATAACGGCAACGCGCGATGACTTTGATGGCAGCACGAAAATCGTCATCGTGCAGCAAACGATGCAAATACTGCTGGCCGAAAAACAGCGCCGCTGTTCTGTCCTGCCAAAGCATCATGCCGTCAAAGTACCATTGCCACGCAGACTCGGGTTCCGGATCGTCAGCGATCCGGTCGTAAATGTGTTTGAATCCGCCGTCGCGATTGCCGCGGCTGATGAAGCCGTAGGCGTGATTGAGCGCCTCCGTTCGCAATGCCAGCAATTCCGCAGTTACTTTCGCTTCGTCGGGCGCGAGGGGCTCGTGTATGTCTACTTCCCCGTGCAGCCGCTGCGGGTGCATGATTTCTCCCGTCAAAGCATAGAATGCAAACAGAAGGTACAGGGCGATGAAGTCTGCCAGCCAGCCCGGCAGGGATGAATTGAATACCCACCACGCGAGAGTTGCCGCGAGTACAACGAAAACAGGCGCTATCCAGTAGCTGCCGCCACAACGCCTGATGATCTTGCCAATCGTTACCGGGTTAAGGCTTTCGAGTGGAGAGTGCGTCACCGCCAGCGTGGCGAGCGATGCCGGCAACGCAGCAGCGACCAGAACGACAACTGCGATAAGTCCCTCAGCGCTATCGAGGCTGGCGAGCTTGTAAGCCGCGAAGCCGACTGCGACGTAATAAAGGACCTGCAGCAAGCTCCAGCCGCTGCCATACCAGTGCAGGTGCTCGACCCCCGGGGGTTCCGGCTCTCGCCCCCGCGCACGGGCATCAAGCAGAAAAATCAGGTACAGGCTCAACGCCGGCACGGTAAACGCAGCAACTATGATCGCCGATACGAAAAAGAACGGACCGGTCGAAATGGCCCAACGAATGAACTCCGCTGCCAGATAAAACATGATGAATGCGAACAGGACGGTCTGGCTCAATACCGGACAGGCGAGTGCCCTGAGGAGATCAATCGGCTTCATCGCCGTCCTTCTCCGATTCCGGAACCGGATCGTAGCCGGACCCGCCCCAGGGATGGCAGCTCGCTATGCGTTTTGCAGCCAGCCAGGTTCCCTTGAACGCGCCATGGGTGCGCAAAGCCTCGATAGCATATGCGGAACATGTCGGGCTGTAACGGCAGTTATTGCCGAGGAACGGCGAGATCGTATAGCGGTACAGACCGACCAGCAGCAACAGCGGCCAGGCAAGCAGCTGCCCCAGTGCCTTCAGCATCAGGCCGCCTCGAGTGCCTCGGTGGCAAAATTGCGAATCGCCTTGAGCATCGACCCGAGACCGTTGCTGCGCGTGGGGCTAAGGTGCTGCTCGAGTTCGAGAGCGGCAATGAAATCCGGTGGCGTCTCCAGGATTTCCTGCGGGCGACGCCCGCTATAGATGCGCAGCAACACCGCAATCAGGCCCGAAACGATTGCTGCATCCGAAATCGCGCGAAACTTCAGCCGGCCGTCCGTCTTGTCAGCGACAAACCAGACCTGCGACTGGCAGCCACGGATCTTGTTGGCGTCGACACGATCGGACTCGGGAAATTCGGGCAGGCGGCGCCCCAGATCGATCAGGTACTGGTATCGATCCATCCAGTCGTCAAAGAACCGGAACTCCTCGATCAGCTCTTCCTGAGCGGCCTGAACTTCGTTACTCACCGCGTCTCCACGTCGTGCCTTGTGGGCCGTCCTCGATCTGGATACCGGCATTGGCGAGTTCATCCCGAATGCTGTCGGCCATTGCGAAATTTTTCTCCGCGCGCGCGGCCTTGCGCTTCTCGAGCATGGCTTCGATTTCCTCCGCCGACAGGCCACCTTCGCTCTCGCCGGCGAACCACTCTTCGGGATCCGACTGCAGGAGGCCCATCAGATCGCCGGCCGCATACATCTGCGCCGCCAGCCCCTGCTTCTCATCGGCATCGGCTGCCTTGTTCAGGCTCCTGGCAAGCGCGAAGAACTCGGCCATGGCTTTCGGCGTATTAAGGTCGTCCTCGAGTGCCGCGACGAGCGCTTGCGGTGGCTCCGCGCCGGCGCGCTCATCGTCGGCAACCCCGATGCCGCGGACTGCGCCATAGAGCCGGTCAAGCATGCGCCGGGCCGAATCGATCGTTTCCTGCGACCAGTCGAGCGGCTGCCGGTAATGCGCGCTGAGCAGTGCCATGCGGATCACTTCGCCGGGTATGGCCTTGATGAGCTCGTGCACGAGCACCACGTTGCCGAGCGACTTCGACATCTTCTCGTGATCGATCGACAGGAAGCCGTTATGTACCCAGTAGCGAGCGAAATCCTCGCCGTTGTGCGCGCAGCGACTTTGCGCGAGTTCGTTCTCATGATGCGGAAAGACGAGATCCTGCCCGCCGCCGTGGATATCGATCGTGCGGCCGAGGTGCTTCTCCGCCATCGCAGAGCATTCGATATGCCAGCCGGGCCGGCCGATACCCCAGGGCGAGCCCCAGCCCGGAAGTTCGGGCGTCGACGGCTTCCACAGGACGAAATCGTGGGCTGCCCTCTTGTAGGGTGCGACTTCCACGCGGGCACCGGCGATCATCTCCCGAAGATTGCGCTTCGAAAGCTGCCCGTATTCCTCGTAGCTCGATACGTCGAACAGGACATGGCCGTCAGCTTCATAGGCATGGCCGCTGTCGACAAGCGCCTGGATCATGCGAATCATCTCGTCGATATGCTGCGTCGCGCGCGGCTCGACGTCCGGTGGCAACACGCCGAGCGCGGCCATATCGTCGTTGTAGGCCTCGATGTACTTTGCCGTGATCTCCTCGATCGGCTTGCCGGTCTCGACCGACGCGGCATTGATCTTGTCGTCGACGTCCGTGATATTGCGCGCAAAAGTGACCCTGTAGCGCCGCCGCAGAGTCCGCACCAGCAGGTCGAATACGACCGCGGGCCTGGCATTGCCGATGTGGGCATAGTTGTAAACCGTGGGCCCGCAAAGGTACATCGTCACCACCCCGTCCTCGAGGGGTTCGAACGGCACCTTTTTGCCCTTTCGCGTATCGTGTAGCTGTATCGTCATGGGGCGTGAATGATAGCAATATTGCCGGTTGAGGTTGCCCTTAGTATTCTGCCGCACCGCGCAATCGTTTCTCGAGGTTCAACAATGTCTGGCGCCCCGGTTAAATTTCAATCCCGGAAATCGATCGGTCAGGTCGAGGAAGGCAGCGATTTGGCTCCCAGGTTTGACGACAGAGGTCTGATCACGGTGGTCACGACCGATGCCACGACGGGCGAGCTGCTGATGCAGGGCTACATGAATGCCGAGGCGCTCGGCCTGACAATTCAGACCGGCGAGGCGCACTATTACAGCCGCAGCCGACAGGTACTCTGGCACAAGGGCGCGACCAGCGGCTTCGTCCAAAAGGTTCGCGAGCTTCTCGTCGACGACGACCAGGATTGCATATGGCTGCGGGTCAATGTGGCTGGCGGAGCAAGTTGCCACGTCGGTTTCCGCAGCTGCTTCTATCGCCGTGTGCCTGTCGGTGAGGAATTTGCGAAGCAGCAGGCCGACGGCCACATCGATCTCGAATGGACCGATACGGAAAAAGTCTTCGATCCCGAAGAAGTCTACGGCGACGCGCCAAACCCGACGATTCTCTAGAAGCTGCCTTCCCTGTCGTGCCGTCGCTTTTGCCGGCGACGTTGGGCGGCCGGCTGCGGTTCCTTGTGGGCGATCGCACGCGCCTGGTAGGTATACTCGATCGTGCCGATCAGCCACAGGTAGTAACCGATCAGTTCAATGAATTCCTCGACAGCAAGTTTGGCCACGCGCTGGTAACCGTCGCCGAGTATCGACATCCACAATGTCTCATGGCCGACGAAACGAACGTAAACGAACAGAATGGCGGCGCCGGCGAACCATAAGGCAATACCCGGGGATGGCCAGATGCGGAACCATGCAATGCGCAGGCGCTTGCGCGCACGATAGGTGTAGGCAATAGCGAAAGCCAGCGCGACGCCGATCAGTAACTGCCACAAATTATCGATGATGTACCTGTTCAGGAAGTAATCGCATTCGCGTATCAGGAATGCCAGCGCCAACGCGCCGAATGGAAATGCGATGGGCCGTTGGGACGGGCAATACTGAGCGACCCAGGCGAGCAGCGCGCCGCAAATCAACAGAATGAGCGGCTGCATGATTTCGATCGGCGAGAATTCGCTGGTGCCCAACGGATCGCCGGGATAGGCGAGCACATGCAGCTTGAGGCTGCCCGGATAAGAGGCTTCCAGGTAAGTCAGGAACCACGTCAGCAGCGTAATGCCGACGAAATAGGCGATGTAGCGCGGCCAGACCATACCCGACTATACGATGTTAGCGACGTAGCCGGAACGTCGGTTCGCCCGCCTGGCTAATCAAACCTCTTTTAATCAGCCAGTTGCATGCATCATCAGCGTCGTCAGCGAACCAGCGCTGCGCGCTGCCGAGGCGAAAACTGTACCCCCAGGTGTCCATGTCACGCATCAGGCGATCGCGCCCGACTCCGTCCAGTTCATCGGCAAGCAGAATCTGCAGATAGCACACCGCAGCTTCCTCGAGATCGTCGCCACCAGCGTCACGATGGAGGCGCGCGCGGCGTTCGCTTGTCATGCAAATGCTGTGACAGGCTTCGTGCAATAGTGAATGGACCGGCGTGTCATCGCGGGCAAAGACATCGAGCCCGACGATACCGGCCTCCTCGTCGCCCCAGAAGCTCCCGGTGATTGCGGCGCCGGAAGGCTCGTGCACCAGATTAAGCCCGTAACGACCGAGCAGTGATTCGATGCACTTCTTCGGCACATCGGCGACGGTAATAACCATTCAGAGCGTTGAGATCTGTTTCAAAACGACGCGAACGAGATCGTCGACAAGCGCATCGCGCAACACTGACTCTTCCCGAGCCTTACCGAGAACCTTGCGCGTATCGTAGGTGTAGTCATTCGTCAGGGTAATGTCCTGCGGCGTCAGCAGCACTGCTTCGCCACTCGAGATCGAGTACGCCACCGAGTAATACACTTCGTACTCGGTTGGTTCGTTCCTGGCAGACACCGAGAGCACTCGCTGATCGGTTTCGTCAGCGAGAATAGACAGTACCGCTGTTGCCTCCTCGGCCGAGTCAACCAGCTCGACGCCCGCCATTTTCAGCGCCACCCGCAATTCGCGATAGAACTGGCTGTACTCATCGACCGGGTCGATAAACGTGCTTTCCATTTCTTCCGGTACGGTGACCGCGCCCTGTAAATGAAATCCGCAGCCCGCGACGAAGCTGACGCAAAGCAATGCAAGAAACCTAGACAACGATATTCACCAGGCGGCCGGGGACGACAATGGTCTTGCGTATTTTCTTGCCCTCTACAAAGCGCTGCACATTCAGGTCCGCCAGCGCCTGTGCGCCGATCGTATCGTTGTCGGCATCGGCGGCAACCGATATGCGGCCCCGAAGTTTGCCATTGACCTGCACGACAATCTCGACGAGATCTGCCTCGAGCGCATTTTCGTCGACGGCCGGCCACATGACGTCGATCAACGGCGTTGCGTGGCCCAGCGCTGCCCACAAAGCATGGCAGATATGCGGCACCATTGGCGACAGCATCACGACAACGGCCTCGAGCGCTTCGTGCTTGACCGCACGGCCGGCGTCGGACTCGTCCTCGAACTTGTTGACGGCATTCAGCAACTCCATCGATGCAGCAACAGCCGTATTGAAGGTAAACCGGCGGCCTATATCGTCCGAGATCTTTGCGATCGACTGGTGCGTCTTCCGGCGCAGATCCTTCTGCCCGGCATCGAGCGAGTCGGGATCAAGCTCGTCGACAGGCCCGTCGTCGACATGAGCCTGGACCGCGCTCCAGAAGCGCTTGAGGAAACGATAGCAGCCCTGCACGCCCTCATCAGACCACTCCAGGGCCTGCTCGGGCGGCGCAGCGAACATCATGAAGAGCCGCACCGTATCCGCCCCATATTTCTCAATAAGTTCTGCCGGATCGACGACGTTGCCCTTGTTCTTGGACATCTTGGCGCCATCCTTGAGCACCATTCCCTGCGTCAGTAAATTCGTAAACGGCTCGGTTACCTCGCTCAGGCCTTCGTCACGCATGACGCGCTGGAAAAATCGCGAATACAGCAGATGCAGGATGGCGTGTTCGATGCCGCCCGTATACTGGTCGACGGGCATCCAGTAAGCGGCACGCTCATCGAGCATGGCGTCATCGCTGTCCGGGCACGCATAACGCGCGAAATACCATGACGACTCGACAAAAGTATCGAAAGTGTCGGTTTCGCGCTTCGCATCCTTGCCGCACCGGGGACATGTCGCGTTATAGAACTCCGGCATATCTTTGAGTGGCGAACCATGGCCCGTGAATTCGACATCCTCCGGCAGAACTACGGGCAGCTCGTCTTCAGGCACCGGTACCGCATCGCAATCATCGCAGTAGATAATAGGGATGGGCGCACCCCAATAGCGTTGTCGTGATACGCCCCAATCGCGCAGGCGATAGTTAATGGTGCGGCGGCCGCGGCCTGTTTCTTCGAAATGGTCGGCTATTGCGTTGAAAGCTGACTCGTAATCCAGTCCGTCGTAGTCACCCGAGTTGACCGTGATGCCCTTGTCTGTGAATACGGCCTCATCGATGTCGATCTGCGAACCGTCCGCCGGCGCGATAACCTGTTTGATGGGCAAATCATGTTTCTTGGCGAACTCCCAGTCACGCTCGTCGTGCCCCGGCACCGCCATGACGGCACCAGTGCCGTAGCTCATGAGCACGAAGTTCGCGACCCAAAGCGGCACTTCTTCGCCGGTCAGCGGATGCATGACCGAAATACCGAGCGGCATACCCTTTTTCTCTATCGTCTCGAGCGTGGCTTCGGCGGCATCCGTCTTCCTGCACTCTTCGATGAATGCCGCAATCTCGGCGCTGTCTGCCGCGGCCTTCTCGGCCAGCGGATGCTCGGCCGCAACGGCCATGTAGGTGACGCCGTAAAGCGTGTCGGGGCGCGTCGTGAATACCGTCAAGGGCTCTTTCTCGCCGACGACATCGAAAGTGAGTTCGACGCCTTCCGACCGGCCGATCCAGTTCTTCTGCATCGTCTTGACCGATTCGGGCCAACCCGGCATGCGCTCGAGCTCCTCGAGCAACTCGTCGGCGTACGCCGTGATTTTCATGAACCACTGCGGAATTTCGCGTCGTTCGACCAGCGCATCGGAACGCCAGCCGCGACCGTCGATG
>JABAHS010004446.1_pt2 | contig 179293 bp, 147 predicted proteins | sample 7062111 | NCBI WGS metagenome assembly JABAHS01 (sample SAMN14534600, study PRJNA622989) | marine sediment metagenome | biome: marine biome [ENVO:00000428]; feature: marine pelagic biome [ENVO:01000023]; material: deep marine sediment [ENVO:00002113]; isolation source: pool of 4 deep marine... | reverse complement strand
AACCTCTACGACATCAAGGCCACGCCCAAATTCGGCATGCGGACGCTCGCCGTCCACGAGGGTATCCCGGGACATCATTTCCAGGTCGCGATCGCGATGGAGCTCGAGGGCATGCCGCTCATTCGGCGCTTTTCTCCGTTCACGGCATACGTCGAAGGATGGGCGTTGTACGCCGAGCGGGTCGCCTGGGAGCATGGCCTGATGCCGACCAACGCGGACAACATCGGTCGTCTGACGGCCGAACTGTTCCGGGCGGTGCGCCTCGTCGTGGATACCGGCATTCATCACAAGCGCTGGACGCGCGAAGAAGCGATCGACTACATGCTGGCAAACACCGGCATGGCCGAGAGCGACGTCGTCGCCGAGATCGAGCGCTACATCGTCATGCCGGGTCAGGCCACGGCCTACAAGGTCGGCATGATGAAGATCCTGGAACTGCGCCAGAAGGCGATGGACAGCCTGGGNNTTTCACGACGTCGTACTGAAGAATGGTGCCGTGCCTCTGGACATCCTCGAGCGGCTGGTCGATGACTACATTGATTCGACGCAGGCGGCCTGAGGCAGGCTCCTACGCTGAGCGCTTCACCAACTATCGGCCTGGCACTGGGGTCCGGCGCATCACGCGGTTGGTCGCACATCGGCGTGATCAATGCACTGCTCGATGAAGGGATCGAGCCGGATGTTGTTTGCGGGACGTCCGTCGGCGCACTGATCGGCGCTGCCTATGTAGCGGGAAATTTACAGACATTGCAGGAGTGGGTGACGGCGTCCAGCCGAACAGATGTTTACCTGTTTTTCGACATCAAGTTTTCGCAATCGGGTTTCGTCGACATTGGCAGGCTGAGCCGCTTCCTGCACGACAACGTCGCTTCGAAAGAGCTGAACATCGAAGACCTTTCCAAGCCATTCATCGCGGTTTCGACCGACCTGGACAGTGGGCGCGAAGTCTGGCTAAAAGAGGGCAATGTCGCCAACGCCGTGAGAGCCTCGATGTCGCTGCCCGGCCTTTTTCCGCCAGTCAGGGACAAGGATCGCTGGCTCGTTGATGGTGGTCTCGTCAACCCGGTGCCGGTCAACGCGTGTCACGCGCTGGGCGCTGACGTAGTGATCGCCGTCAATCTCAATTCGGATATTGTCGGCAAGCGGCTGAAACATACAAAAGTAACGTCGGCACAAGAAGAGGAAGGGCTGCTGCAGTACCTCAAAAAACAGGCTAAGGGATATTCGAACTCACTGTTCTCGTCTGATGATGAGATGGATGCGCCGCCGGGACTGCTCAGCGTTATATCGAATTCGATCAATATATTTCAGGACCGCATAACCCGCAGCCGCCTCGCCGGCGATCCCGCGGACGTGCTGATCTCGCCGAAGCTGAGTGATGTCGGCCTGCTCGAATTCGGCAAGGCGGCGGAAGCAATCGCCAGGGGAGAGGACTGCGTCAGCAAAGCCCTGCCGGAGATACGCTCGGTGATCAGTGCCGCCAGTAACTGACAGGCGCAGGCGCTATCTGCGCCGGAGCGAAGTGCGATAAGATAGCGCCCCTTCACAAGCGCCCGTAGCTCAGCTGGATAGAGTACTGCCCTCCGAAGGCAGGGGTCACAGGTTCGAATCCTGTCGGGCGCGCCAGAAAATACAAAGGCCCCTTCACGGGGCCTTTTGTACTTTCCGCCGGCCAACAGGCTCGAACCTTAGGTTCGATCCGAGGCCGACGCAGTCGGCCGACAGAACCAAGGGTCAGTCAATAGATGGCTAGCCCTTTTTCGTGCGTTATGTGCATTTGCTGTGGGTTACTTTGAGACGCTTTGTGCGAACGTCCGATCTCCCCAAGCCGGCATTAATTGGGCCATTGACCAATCGGCAAAGGTATACTCCAAACTCTTGAGCTTTCCCGAGGGGGTCGGGTTGAGCCAGCTTTTTGAAGAGCTAAAACGGCGAAACGTATTCCGGGTCGCAGTCGCCTACCTGGTGTCCGGGTGGCTGGTCCTGCAGGTTGCAGAACTGGTTATGGACAGCACGGGGGCGCCCGAGTGGGTCATGAAAGTCCTGTTGCTGCTCGGCTTGCTCGGCTTCCCTATCGTCCTGGTCTTTTCCTGGGCCTACGAACTCACGCCTGAAGGCCTGAAGAAAGAAAAGGACGTCGATCGTTCCGCGTCAATTACCCCCGAAACCGGCCGCAAACTGAACATCATCACGATCGGCATGCTCGTGGCCGTGCTGGCCGTCGTTGTCATCGACCGTACGGTTATGCGCCAGGAACCGGCACCCGTGACTACTGCGCCGGTCGCAGAGGCCGCCGAGAAATCCATTGCGGTACTCGCATTCGAGGATCTCTCGGCCGAGGGCGACCAGGAATACTTCGCCGACGGACTCTCCGAGGAGTTGCTGAATGTTCTCGCCAAGGTGTCCGAGCTCAAGGTCGCCGGACGGACGTCGTCGTTCGCGTTCAAGGGTTCGAACAAGGACCTTCGTGAGATCGGCGAACTGTTGAATGTTGCTCATATCCTCGAGGGGTCGGTTCGCAAGGCGGGCAATCGCATTCGCGTCACGGCGCAGCTGATCAAGGCCGACGACGGCTTCCACCTGTTCTCCGAAACCTACGACCGCGACCTGAAGGACATCTTCGCGGTACAGGACGAAATCGCGCGGGAAATCAGTAAGGCGCTTTTGACCGAAATCGTCGGCACGGAGATAGATGCCCAATTACAGACTGACACCGAGGCTTACGACCTGTATTTGCTGGCGCGCCAGCGTATCCACACCCGCGACATATTCAATTTGCGAGAAGCCAACGCGATGTTGGACCGGGTGCTGGAGATTGACCCGCTTTTTGCGCCGGCGCTCGCACAAAAAGCGCTTGTAATGCACCTTATGTCCGACTCGTTGGGTTCCTACGGCGATATTCCGATGGCGGAGACGATGCTGATTTCGCGCAGGGCCGTCGATCAGGCGCTGGCGCTCGACGCAACATTGGCGGAGGCGCACGCCATCAACGGGCTGTTGCTCGACAACCTCAACCAGTTCGATGAAGCGATCGTTGCGCTCGAGCGTGCTCGGGACCTGAATCCTACACTCAGCGATGCCGCCAATTGGCTCTCGGGGAGTTACGAGGCGGTCGGTCGCCGGGACGATGCTTTATCCGTGCTCGAAGAGGTCGTCGAAAGGGATCCAACCTACGGGCCGGCGTTTGGCAACCTGGTCGCCGCATACCTACGTACCAGCCGGTTCGATGAGATCGATGCGTTGTTGTCGCGCGTGGAGCGCATTGTTGGAGACAACGACGATATCCAGTTGGGGCGCGGATTTATGGCCTTGATGAGAGGCCAACCGGCCGCGGCGGCGCGTTACCTCAAGAGTTCGCTGGAGCAGAATCCAAATTCATCGGTCGACAAACTGTGGTACGGCTTTGCCCTGATGATGCTCGGGGATTTCGAGACGCTCGCCGACGTTGGACTGAGTGAACATCGAATTATCGCGTACGCAGAACTGGGCTACCTGGAAAAAGCGCTGCGGGAAGTCGAGAAGTTCGACTTCTCGATTACTTTCGCTCCACGGGCAATTGGCGAGATCGGCCGTGCGTTGATCGGTAATGGCGAGGTCGATACCTTCCTCAGGCTCATTGAGGACGAATTCGGCACCGCGGCCGATCTGCTTGCCAAGCATCCCCTGACACAGAGCTGGGGCACCGAGTACCTTGCCGAGCTGGTTTGGGCGTACCGACAGGTGGGCGATGAGGAGACGGCCGGGATGCTCGTCAAAGAATCGGCCAGGATCGTCGAGACATTCGGCGACGACGTGCAGGGCAACTGGGCCTATTCGGATGCCGTGGCGCGTCACGGCGCCATGACGGGTGACGATGAACTTGCACTGCGTGCGCTGCGACAGTCGCTGGACAACGGGATGCTGTTGCTTATCGAGATTGATTCGCCCTTGTTCGCTCACCTGCGGGAAGATGAGCGCTTCCAGGCGATACGCGCGGATATGCTGGGACAGATCAACGAGCAGCGCGCCATCCTCGGCATGCCGCCCTATCGTCCCGTGCGGCCGACCGAGGAACGGCCTACCTTCGTCAATTAATGCCCGGACTCGTTGGCGCGCCACGAGAGCTTGCCGGCAGGCTGCTCGACCATCGGCGGGCTACGACGATTCGGGGTGGCAGGGGAAGAAAGACTCTACCTGGTTGGGCTGCAGATACAGGCTGCGCGGCAGGTACGGCCCCATCGTTTTTTGCAGGTGTTCCTGTTCATCCACGCGCTGAACAGCATGAGAGAAATCCGGGGATGCCAGCATGTTGCGAATCTGCACGATTGTCACGTCGTCGTCGAACATGCCATCGCCGTCCTCGGCCATCGGCAGCCAGGCGATTCCGCAGTCCTTCCTGGCATTTCTCGGACGGTCGGCCTCACGGCTGATGACGATCGTGTAAAAACCGTTACGGTCGAGCGGCACTTCTTCGTCGAACAGGCACGCGTTAACACGCGTGTTGGCGAAACCCTGGTTGGAACACAGCGACCAGTAACGCAGTTCCGCGTCCGCCATCGTGTCATCGCGGTGATATGTGCGGGGCGTGACCGGCATCTTCCCGCGCAGGACAAAAACCTTGCCGTGCTTGCGGTTGACGATTGTCCTTATGTACTGGTTATCGAGGTTCGGGTAGAAACCGCCCTCGCTGCGGCGCGGGTTTTCCGACATCTGGCCCGTGTAGATCCCGAGAAGGCTTTGCCGGTCGAGCTGGATGTACCATTTTGCCGGCACCTGCGCAGGCCAGGTGTCGGGCTTGCCAGGCTGATGCAACAGTTCGCGATACACCGGCGGCGGGATGCCGGCGGCATCCGGGCTGATCTGCAGCGGCTGCCGTGTACGCAACGCCGCGCATGCCGCCTGGCCCTCCAGCACATCGCCGCTGGCCAGAGTCAGTATGGGCGCCGGGAGCGGGACGCCGCCGTCGGGCCAGCGGCCCTCGTCGGGCAGGTAGATGCGGTAGATGATGACCTGCTGCCCTTCCCCGTATGCGGGGGTGTGCAGCACATTCGAGTATTGATCTCGCCGGAATTCACCGATCGCGCGGTCGGCTTGCGGGGCACGGTCGAGAATCTCGACGCTGTAACTGCGGCTCTCCGCGTTGCGATTTGCCCCCGGACGGTAGGGGTTGGTCGAGCCGTCATCGGCCTGCATCAGGTAGTCCGCCAGCGATTCGATCGGCCGGCCGCGCGCGTCATAGCTGATGAACGACTGGTAGCGGGCATGCGCGAAGTCGCCGCGAATTTCGAGCGAGGACCCTTCGGGCGCCGAAAACACCGCTGCCCAATAGAAGACCGAAGCATCCGGGTAGGCAAGGTTGATATAAGGGTCTGCACTGTGGGGGCCGCGCAGCCAGAAGCAGGAACGGGGTCCGGGGATGGGCCCGTCACGTTCGACGTCGTGAGCCAACGGCGAGCCGTCTCGCAGGCGCTGCACGTCGGGGCTATCAGTGCCGGCCGCGACGTCGGCCGCAGGCTTGCCCGCACGGTCATCGCAGGCTGCCAGCGCCAGGCTGGCGAGAAGCGTGATCAGCGGCAGGGCGCACGCCGATGCTGATACTCGCTGCGGCCCTGGCACGATCATGGCGACATCGCGCTACGCTGCCGGCCTGAATTCCGACATATTGGCCCAGGTGCCGTGGAAACCCAGCGGGATCCGCTGCGGGATATGCACCTGGGCAACCGGCTCATCGGCGAGGTTCCGGGCATCGAGAATCAGGGCGCGCGACTCGCCTGTCCTGGCGTTGCTGACAAAGGTGATGACATAGCCGTCGTCTTCGTCAGCGGCATCCAGGCGCGGCGCGAACGCCGGTTCCGAGCCGTAGAAGTGTTCCTCGAAACGGTGCATGACGTGCGAGCCGTCGGTCAGGTCGTATTTGAGGATGCCGTCGAACACCTGGGTCTCCGTGTCCGGGATGGATGCATGATAGGCATACCGGGTCTTGCGGCCCACGAGGCCGAGGTTGACGGCGGGGAATTCGCTGATGGAGTCATCGACCTGTTCCTCCCTGGACTCACCCGTTCGCAGGTTCATGGTCCACTTCGTGAGCACCGCGCGCAGCGCCAGCACATTGACCATGGGTGCATAGGGGCCGTAATGCCGTGGCAGGTCGCGGCCGTTGTCAATCATCTTGCAGCAGTACAGCACGACGTTGTCGCCCTCCTCCCAGGCATTGACGACGTGATAGATATAGCAGCCGGGAAATTCGAACCAGCGGATATCCGCGCCTTCGCCATGCCGCGGCAGGACACCGAAACGCGTCGGCAGGCCGGGATCCTGGTGAATCGTCCACAGCTTGTTGCGCAGCCCCTGCTCGGTGAATACCACCGGCAGGTCCATCAGGATGGCGTAATTCTCGGTAATCGCCATGTCGTGAGGAAGGCGCGGCCCCGGCATTTCTATCTGGGTGAAATGCGCCAGCCGGTTGTCTTTATCGACGATGCCGAAGCTGTACCAGGGCTCGTAGAGTGCGTAGTCGAAAAACAGGAACTCACCCGTGCTCTGATCCACCTTGGAGTGCGCCGAGACGTTGTTCGGCAGCTTGCCGTCGAAGGTTTCCGTGCGAATCGTCTCGAGCGTGCGGGGATCGAGCCGCACAGGCTGGCCGCTGATGTACCACAGCGCGAGCAGCTCGCCATCGTGCATCACGATGTCGGTATTCGCGGTGTCCTTGTAAACGGTCCTGCGTTCGTCAACTACTGCGGGGTCGAAAATGCCGGGCTTGTTCAGCGTGCCATTTTTTTCGGCAAGAAAGTCGGCGGTCTGTATGTAACGGTTGCGGTATTCGGCCTTGCCGTCTTCGAAGTGAATCGCGTGCAGCATGCCGTCGCCGTCGAACCAGTGATGCATTCCCGTCGGCTCATGTAACGGGTTGGGGCCGTTTCGATAATAAGCACCGGCGAAGTCCCTGGGGATCTCGCCAGTCACCTCGAGATCGACGGCGGTAATTTCGTTTTCTACATGGGCATACGGCCCCAGCAGATAAGGGTTCAGCTGATTGAGTCCGTCTGTGTCAGGCAACATCTTGGTCGGTCTCCTCGGGTAAATTGCGGTCGCTGCTCCGCGCCAGGTTGTACTCGGCGATGAGCTGGCCGACGATATCCGCCATCGGGGCGATTTCGGTGACGCTGCCGACACCGTGACCCGCCGACCAGGCGTCCCGCCAGGCCTTGATCCGCTCCTGCGAATTCGCGAGGTTGAAATCGGTTCCCGATTCGAGATTGTCCGGATCATAGCCCATTCTCTGCAACGACTGGCGCAGGTAATAGGCTTTTGCACCCGTGAGCGCGTCACTCAGAACGAGGTCCTCGAAAGTCGCCGCTACGACCATCTGCTTGTACTCGTCGCTGGCGAGGCTTTCTTCCGCGGCGATGAACCGCGTCCCCATGTAACACAGGTCGGCGCCGGCGACTTCCGCTGCGCGGATGGCCGCGCCGTTGCCGATACCGCCTGCCAGGACGACGATGCCGTCGAAAAAGCTGCGCACCTCGGTCAGGAAGGGCACGCCGGCCATGTCACCCGTGTGCCCGCCCGCGCCCGCAGCGACGAGAGCGAGGCCGTCAACGCCTGTCGCAGCGGCTTTCCTGGCGTATTGCACGGAGTTGACATCGGCGATGACGATGCCGCCGTAACGGTGAACGACGTCGACGACCGGCGCGGGGCTGCCCAGCGCCGTGATGACGATGCCCGGTTTATGTGCGGCGATCAGCGCAATTTCGTCGGCCAGGCGGTCATAGCTTCTGTGGGTCGTGAGATTGACCGCAAAGGGTGCGGCGGCAGGCGAGTCGCGAACGGCCGCGCCGATATCGTCCAGCCACTGGTCCAGCGTTGCTATCGTGCGGGCGTTCGGAAAGGGAAACGCACCGATGACGCCGGCGCGGCAGCTTGCCTTGACGAGCTCCGGTCCGGACACCAGGAACATCGGGGCAACCACCACGGGTAATGCCAAGTTTTGTTTAAAATTCAATAGCCTAGTAAAATTTTTATATGACAAACTATACTAATCCTGGCAACAGGCCGTTGCAATGCGGCGAAGGTAGCGGCGGGAAACGCATATGACGCAAAAAATTTACCTGCTCGGCGGTGCGCAGACGGATTTTGCCGAAAACTGGAGCCGGTCCAACAAATCGCTGTTCGATTTGTTTTCCGACGTCGTCCTGGCGGCGCTCGAAAACACGCGCCTGGAGCCGAAGGACATCGACGTCGGCCACGTCGGCAATTTCGTCAGCGAGCTGTTCACCGGGCAGGGCATGCTGGGCGGTTATTTCGGGCACGTCCATGCTGATTTTTCCGGCATGCCGGCCGCGCGCCACGAAGGCGCCTGCGCGTCGGGCTCACTGGCGGCTTTGGCGGCAATGGCCGACCTGGAGAGCGGCCGCTACGAAATGGCTTGCGTTGCCGGTATCGAGCTGATGCGCAACGTGCCCGGCGAAGTTGCCACGCAGTACCTCGGAGCCGCCGCGTGGGTCGGGCGCGAGGCGCTCGGCGCCAAGTACCTGTGGCCGGCGATGTTCTCGGAATTATGCGACGTCTACGACGAACGCTACGGGCTCGAATATGCGCACCTGGCCGAGATTTCGAAGATCAATTTCGCCAATGCGAGGAACAACCCGAACGCGCAGACGAGGAAGTGGCAGTTCACCGAGGCAAGTTTCACGCAGGATGACGACGCCAATCCGGTGATCGAGGGCTGGATGCGCAAGCAGGACTGCGGCCAGGTCACCGACGGCGCGGCCGTGCTCATGCTCGCGACCGAGCCGAAGGCGGCGGAGTACGCCCGCGAGCGAGGACTCGTCCTGGAGCAGTTGCCCTACATCAAGGGCTGGGGTCACAGGACGGCGCCGATGCTGCTGGGCACCAAGCTCGAGGAGAGCCGCGATGGCGGTTATGTGTTGCCCTGGACGCGGCGGGCGATTACCGATGCCTATGCGCGCGCCGGAATCGCGGGGCCCGGGGATCTCGACGCGATCGAAACCCACGACTGTTTTTCGATCACGGAATACATGGCCATAGAGCATTTCGGACTGACCGCGCCGGGCGAGGCGTGGCAAGCGATCGAGTCCGGCCGCATCGCGATGGGCGGTGAGCTGCCGATCAATCCGTCCGGCGGGCTCATAGGCCAGGGTCATCCCGTCGGCGCGACCGGGGTGCGGATGCTGCTGGATGCGGCACGCCAGACGACCGGGCAGGCGGGCGACATGCAGGTCGAGGGCGCAAAGACCGTTGCGACCTACAACGTCGGCGGCTCGGGCACGACCAACGTGTCCTTCGTCGTTGGTGTCGCGTGAGCCTGCCCGACGTATTCATATTCGATGCCCTGCGCACGCCGCGCGGCAAGGGAAGGCCGCCAAAAGACGATAAGCCCGGCGGGGCCCTGTCGGCAGTGCGCCCCCACCAGCTGGTCGCCGGCCTGATCGAAGCCCTGGAAGGACGCAATCCGGGCATGGCCGATCGTGTTGCCTGCCTGACGCTGGGCTGTGTCGGCCAGGTCGGCGCGCAGGGCGGACACATCGCGCTGGTCAGCCGGCTGGCCTCGAGGCTGTCCGACGGCGTGCCGGCCAAGAGCCTGAACAACTTCTGCGTGTCGGGACTGACCGCCGTGGCGGATGCAGCGATGCGGATCAGGTCGGGTGAGACCGGGCTGCAACTTGCCGGCGGCGTCGAGAGCCTGTCGCAGGTGGGTTTCCTGGCGGACAAGGCCGACTACTACAGCGACGTCGAGCTCATGCGGGCCATCAGGTGGGCGCCGCCCGTCATGGGGGCCGAACTGATCGCGACGCTGGAAGGTTTTTCCAAGCCGGATCTCGATGCAGTGACCCTGCTGTCGCACCAGCGCGCGCACGGCGCATGGCAAAACGGCGCCTACGCGGCGAGTGTCGAACCCGTGCTTGATGCCGCAGGGGACGTGCTGCTCGACAGGGACGAGCTGGTCCGCGGAGAGTTGACGGCCGACGCCCTGGCGGCGATGCCGCCGGCGTTCGCGGAACAGGGTGCGATGGGTTTCGATGCGGCGATGCTCGCCGAGCATCGGGGTCTCGAGGCGATCAACCACGTGCACTCCATCGCCAACTGCCCGGGCATGGCCGACGGCGCGGCGCTGCTTCTGCTCGGCCCTCGCGAGGCTGGCGAGGCGGCGGGGCTCGAGCCGCGGGCAAAGATTGTTGCGATGGCGGAAACGGCGGACGACCCGGTGTTGCAGCTGACCGCCGGGTTCAAGGCGATGGAGCGGCTGATGGCGGAGGCCGGCGTGCAGATCGGCGATTTCGATCGCATCGAATTCATGGAGGCGTTCGCGGCGGTGCCGCTGAAATTCGGGCGCGACTACGGGCCCGATCCCGACAAAGTGAACGTCAACGGCGGTCACCTCGCGATGGGGCACCCGATGGGCGCAACCGGTGCGATCCTGCTGACCACGCTGGTGCATGGACTGGCGCAGTGCGATGGCGAGCTCGGTCTCGTCGTCGCGCAGGCCGGTGGCGGCATCGGCTCCGCGATGATCGTCGAACGGGTCTGAACCGATGTTCTACGAAAAACACCAGGCGACACTCGACGCGGCGCTCGACGCCTGCGCAACGCGCAAATACTGGAGCCCGTTTACCGAGTCGCCGAGCCGCGCCCTTCACGCCGAGGGCGCGCACGAGGCCGGCAAGGCGGCCTTCGAGGCGCTGCTGGGGAAACCGTTCGAGCTGGTCCAGCCCGGCGAGGTCGGCCGCACCGGCCAGGAAATATCGCCGTACACGCAGCAGGCCCTCGGCATCGATTACCCGAAGGTCGACGTCGATGCCGTGATGGCTGCGGCAGGGCAAGCCATGCAGAGCTGGAAAAAAGTACCGCCCGGCGAGCGCGTGGGCCTTTGCCTCGAGATGGCGTTTGCGCTGGAGCAGCAGTGCTTCGTTAACGCTTACGCGACGATGCACACGGCCGGCCAGGCGTTCCTGATGGCGTACTCGGGCAGCGGCCCGAACGCGCTCGACCGCGGCGTCGAGGCGCTGGCTTATGCGCACAAGGCGATGGCGGACGTACCCGAATCGGCAAGCTGGTCCAAAGCTTTCGGCAAGGCCGGCGACGTGACATTGAATAAATCGTATCGGCTGATGCCGCGCGGCGTAGCGGTCGTGGTCTGCTGCGCGACGTTCCCGATGTGGAACGCCTACCCCGCGATCTTCGCCAATCTCGCCACGGGCAACCCGGTGATCGTAAAGCCGCACCCGAACGGCATCCTGCCCGTGGCCATCGCCGCCAGAACCATGCGGCAGGTATTGCAGGACAACGGCCAAAACCCCGACGTGCTCATCATGGCGGCAGATACCCGCGAGGAGCCGGTCACGGTCGAACTGCTGCAGCATGCCGATACGGCGATCGTCGACTACACGGGCAGCCAGCAGTTTGGTCGCTGGATAGAGCAAAACTGTGCCGGCAGGCAGGTCTTCACCGAGACGGCAGGCTGCAACGCCGTCGTCGTGCATTCCACCGACAATCTTGACGGGCTGATTGCGGGCCTTGCCAACTCCCTGTGCGGGTTTTCGGCGCAAATGTGCACCAGCCCGCAGAACATCCATATTCCAGCAGACGGCATCGAAAGCGACGAGGGGCATTTGAGTTTCGATGCCTTTTGCGAGCGCCTGACTGCGACGATCAGCGCCCGGGTGGCGGACCCGAACCGGGCTGCGGCCATGTGCGGCGCCATCCAGGCGGAGCAGTCGCTCGATATTCTTGCGCGGTTGCGGTCCGACCCGAGGGTGCGGGTCGCACTCGATACGCATGGCTACGAACATCCGGACTTTCCGCAAGCCCGCACCGCCACGCCGCTGGTACTCGTTGCCGGGGCCGCGGACCGCGAGCTGTATGCGGAAGAGCACTTCGCGCCCGTGTCGTTCCTGATCAAGGAAGAAAGCGCGGATGCGGCGCTCGACAACGCCACGCAGCTTGCCAGGACCCGCGGGGCGATTTCGTCTTACCTCTACAGCGCGGATGGGGAATTTTCACAACGGGCACGCGAAGCCTTTGCCGATGCCGGCGCATCGCTCTGGTGCAACATGACCGTGCCGATGCCGATCAACTTTGCGGCGGCATACAGCGACTACCACGTAACCGGACTCAACCCGGCGGGCAATGCCTGTCTCGCCGACCTTGCGTTCGTGGCCAACCGCTTTCGCATCGTCCAGTTCCGCGAGCCGGCATGAACGGGCTCGCGGAAAAACTCGTCGGCGCCTGGACGCTCGTCGATTGGCGCATCGAGTACGGCGACGGCCGGGTCACGCGGCCATTCGGCGCCGATGCCGCCGGACAGTTGCTCTACGACGCCGATGGCTGCATGTCGGCAACCGTATCTGCGGTGGCGCGGCCGCGGCTCGACCAACCAAACGCCCGCGATGCGAGCGATGAGCAGAAAGCGCGCGCGTTCGACGGTTACTTTCACTATGCCGGCAACTGGCATGTTGAGGGCGAGTTTGTTATTCACACGATAAGCCTGGCACTGAATCCGGATATGACAGGAACGAAACAGAGGCGGCACGCAAGGTTCGAAGACGCGAAGCATCTCGAACTGTCCGCAGAAGAGACGCTGGACGAAGCGGTGACCCGCCGCCACGTCCTGGCATGGCGCAGGGTGGACGATGAATAAAGGCGGCATTTTGCTCGCAGGGATAGGGGCGTTATTGGTCGGGATGACCGTGTTCGGGAAGACGGACATCCGTCCGCGCTGTGCCGGCCTTGCCGAAACTGCGCTGCACGCGAGCATCCTGATCGAGAGCTCGGAAACTGTAGAGCAAACCGATAGCCTGCCGGCGTTCTGCCGCATCCGTGGCACGATCGATCCCGATATCGGTTTCGAGGCCCGCTTCCCGCTGGACGGCTGGAACGGCAATTACTTCCAGGCTGGCTGCGGTGGTTTCTGCGGCCGGATCGAGCCCGATCGCGAAACGCATTCCAATGCCATCAACCATGCATTGCGGCGCGGGCACGCCACGATCACGACGAACGGTGGCCACGAGGGCGAGAGTCTCGGCGACGGCCGCTGGGCCCTCGACAACCCGGCCGCCGAGGAGGTCTATGCGCATCGCGTGTTGCCGCTGACGCGCGCGGCAGGTCATCGGCTGGTCGAGGCCGTTTACGAGGCCGAGCCGGCGTATTCATATTTTTCGGGTTGTTCCAACGGCGGCCGACTCGGCGCGCAGGCGGCGCAGCGCTACCCCGATCTTTTCGACGGGATCGTTATTGGCTGTCCCGTGCTCAAGCTGTCCGTCAACGGCGGTGCGTTCGGCGCCTGGGTGCTGCAGTCCAACTCGGACGGTGACGGCGGGCGCATCCTCGATTACAGGTTCATCCCGAAACTGGCAATGCTCGAGCGGAATGCGCTTGCGCAGTGCGACGCGCTCGATGGCCAGGCAGACGGCGCGATCGCCGAGCCGGGCTTGTGCCAGGTCAGCCTCGACGCGATACCGGTTTGCGAAGGCGAGCCGCGCAATGACTGCCTCACGGCAGCGGAAAAACGCGTCGTTGGCCTCTGGTACCAGGGTCCGGTAAACAGCAGGGGCGAAAGCGTTTTTCCCGGCATGCCGGCCGGCAGCGAGCGTTTCTGGGGGCACTGGTACCTCGGCGACGAAACCTTCCAGGGTATCGGCACGTTGCTCGCCGACGGCTACGGAACGTATCTCGGCTTCGCGGAAGATCCGCCGGGCTACAGCGCGCTGCAATTCGATTTCGACACGGACGTCGCGAAGCTTGCCGCGCAGGGCGAGCTGTTCGACGCGCTGGATCCCGACCTGGCCGCGTTCCGCGATGCTGGCGGAAAGATAATCATGTGGCACGGCATGGCCGACCCGCTGGTGCTGCCGGGCCAGAGCCGCGACTATTACGAGGCGGTCATGAGCGAGCTGGGCGAGTCGCAGACGACGGCCTTCTTTCGCCTGTTCGAAGCGCCGGGGCTCGGGCATTGCTGGGATTTGCCCGCCAGCCTGCCGGACGGAATGGACCTGCTCGGCGCACTCGAACAATGGGTAGAGGCCGATATCGCGCCCGACGAGATCCCCGTAACGCAGCGTGGGGCGGAGGGTTATGTTGCTGCAAGCGGCATGCTGCGCCCATACCCGCAGTTCGCCCAGTACGCCGATAAGAGCCCATAAAAAAACCGGGGCCAGTGGCCCCGGTTATTATGGCGGCAATCTCTCCAATCAGAAGTTGTAATCGAACTTCAGGGTGATATTCCGCGGGCGGGCATAGATCGCGTCATACGCCGTGCCGTCCAATGTAAAGCCGGATGCAAGCCGGATAAAAGTTCTCGCGAGCGGCAGGGTGCCGCCGATAATACGGATCCGCTCGTCGGTGAGGTTATCGCCGATCAGGGACAGGCGCCATTTGCCCTCGCCACCGCCGATGCCGATGACTGCACCTAGCTTCGTGTAACCGTTCTCCTTGATATTGGGATCGAGGTTGGTTGCCAGGAAGTAGTCCGACGCATGATCGACGTTGATGGTGAAGTCCAGGGCCAGGTTGTCCGTCAGCTGCCTCTCGACGTCGAGTCTCAGGTTGCCCGTGAACTCCGGCGCGAAAGGCGCGGTGAACCCGGAGCGGTCGCAATAGATTCCGCTCGTGGGCGGTTCCTGGTAAGCGCACTGGCTCTGCTGAAAGTCCGTGTACTTGTAGTCCAGGGTCGCGGCAGAGGCAGACAGGCGGACGTTGTCCGACAGCAGGAAACGCCCGTTCAACTCTATGCCATCGGTTTCGGCCGCGGATGCATTCTGCACCAGGAAGCTCAGCGTGCCGTCGAAGATGTTGGTCTGCAGGTCGTCGTAATCCGTCTGGAAGAACGTTAAGTCGAGCTGCGCGCGGTCCCAGTTCATCTTGGCGCCGAGTTCGATATTGGTGGCTTCTTCGCCTTCGAACTCGAACGTGCCGGGCACGGCCACGAGCGGCGTGCCGGGGATGGAATTGCCGCGGATGTCGAAGCCGCCGGCTTTGGATCCCTCGGTATACGAGACGTGGAAGGCGACCTGCTCGTTTGCGTGGTATTGCAGCCGAACGAGCGGGTCAAACGAGTCTTCGTCTCGCGTGCCGGCGATCTGGTGCTCGCCCACGTTCAGTACCGCGGCCCAGAGGAAGTTCAGCAAGCTGATGCCGGGAACCGGCGACGGCAGCGTGTCGGCGATATTCGTCGGCCCGGGCAGGATGTCCAGTTGTCGTGACCCCTTCTTGTCCTCGCTGGAGTAGCGTGCGCCGATGGTCAGGTCGACTTTCTCGCCGAGCTCGAAGTCGGCCTGGGCGAATATCGACCAGAGGTCCGAGCTCTGTGCGTACACGCGCGACCACTGCGAGTCGACCAAAAAACTTATGGGAGCGCCGGCCAGAGCGAGGAACGAACCGAGGAATACATCGTCGGTGACGTCGACGTCGCCGTTCTGGAAGTACATGCCGGCAATGTAATCGACCCTGGAGTCACCCGGCGACGACAGCCGGAATTCCTGCGAAAACTGACTGTACTTTTCCGACTGGTTCGTGCCGTCCAGGATGAGCAGGTTGGTGTAATCGACGTCGAGAATTTCGAACGTGTCATAGTCCACGAAACCCGTGATCGACGTCATCCTGTGGTCGCCCCAGTCCCAGTTAGCGGTCAGCACGGCGTTCGTCATTTCGTTGACGCTGGAAACTTCGCCGCTGGCGCGCTGCCAGTCTTCGGTCACGTCCACGGCGATGGGGCCCGCGAAGAATGTGGTATAGGCGTCCTGTGGATTCAGGTTCTCCATGGCGTAGCCGATCTGGTCGAACTCGGCGTACTCGACTTTCAGATTGACGTCCAGCGAGTTGTCGTTGGTCCAGGCGAGTTGCCCCCGCACATAGGTTTCTTCGCGCTGCACTTCCTTGCGGTTCAGCTGGACGTTGTCGATCCAGCCGTCGGCATCGCGAAACGATGCCGTCAGCCGCCCGCTGACGTTGTCGGATAGCGGCCCCGATATCACGCCGAGGAACTGCGTCTCGTCGTGCTCGAATTCATTGGCCAGCGAAATTTTGCCCTCGAACTCGTCGGTGGGCTTGGCGGAGATGACGTTGACCGCGCCCGCGATTGCATTCTTGCCGAACAGCGTCGGCTGCGGCCCGCGCAGCACTTCGACGCGCTCGAGGTCGACAAGCGGCGTGCGGATCAGCTGGCTGCGGCCGTAGGAGACACCGTCGAAATACATCGTGGCGGACTGCTCGAATCCCTTGTTATTACCGGTGGTGACGCCCCTGATGCTGATTGTCGTATCGATCTGGTTCTCGTTGATGAACACGTTGGGCATCGACTGGGACAGCACGGACATGCTGTCGATACTGCGATTCTGGATCTCCTGACCGGAGAAAACGGCGATCGAAATCGGCACCTCGGCGAGGGATTGCTCCCTCAATTGGGCCGTTACGACGACTTCCTCGAGCCCCTGCGCGCCCGCAGGACCTGAAGTGATGCCAACAAGAAACGCGAGCGGAAATAGCTTCGTAAGTCTGATTATTTGCATTTTCGTACCCCCATCGACCGGTATTGTAGGATCCGGCTTAGACGTTCATTATCTGATCGGGGCTGCAGTCATGTAAATAGCGCCGGTTAGAATAACGCGTGGAAATCGCGAAGCCGTGGCCGACATTACAATTAATATTATTTATTTCAGTAACTTAGCGCACCGCAGGTGCGGCGGATTAACGGCCTGAACGGCGTCGCGGCGGCAGATATTCTCCATTGGGACGGACTATGAGAACGACACCACGGGACCTGATCGAAGCCTATACCGGCAAGGGCTGGTGGGGCAGAGAGACCCTGGACAGCCTCTTCAGTGCCGCTGTCGCTGACGCGGCCGACCGGCCGGCCCTGGCCGATCCGCCCAACCGCGAGGAACTCGTCGGCGGGGCCGCGATGCGGCACACCTTCGGCGAACTGGACGCGGCCACGACGGAGCTGGCGACGGCCCTGTATGCCGCGGGGCTGCGGCAGGGCGACGAGATCCTCGTGCAGCTGCCGAATTGCACCGAGATCGTTCTGGTTTACCTCGCGGCCGCCAGGCTCGGGCTCATCGTCAGCCCGATCGCGATCCAGTACGGACCCTTCGAGCTCGGGCATGTCACGAAGGTCGTCGAGCCCAAAGCCTATCTCGCTTTCGAGAGCTTCAAGGATGACGACTACGGCAAGCGTCATGCCGAGGTCCTGAACGAAGGTTGCCGGGCGCTGTTATTTCAAAACGGCGCTGCCGACGGGCTTCGCCTGGGTCAGGACATCGAGTCCGCGCGCGCAGCCTGCGCCGACTACGTGTCGGGCCTCGTTCACGACGCCAACGACATCTTCACGATCTGCTGGACGTCGGGCACGACGGGTACGCCGAAGGGCGTACCGCGCAGCCACAACCACTGGCTGTCTTCGACACTGGCCAGCGAGGACTCGGTGCGGCTCGTGCCGGACGACATCATGCTCAACCCGTTTCCCTTCATCAACATGGCTGCCATCGGCGGATTCCTTTATTACTGGCTCGAACTGCGGAACCTGATGGTGCTGCATCACCCGTTCGACCCGGCGGTATTCCTGTCGCAGATTCAGAGCGAGAAAATCAACTACACGATTGCGCCCCCGGCCGTCCTCAACAGGCTGCTCGCGGACAGGGAAACAATACAGCAGGCCTTTGACCTGTCGAGCCTGCACACGATCGGCTCGGGCAGTGCGCCCCTGTCGCCGTCCATGATCCGCGGGTTCGAGGAACACTTCGGCATAAAGGTCACCAATCTGTTCGGCTCGAACGAGGGAGCGGCACTCGTCGGCAATGCTATCGATATCCCCGATCCCGGGGACCGCGCGGGTTTCTTCCCCAGGTTCGGGCGCCCCGAGTACGAATGGGACAACAGGCTCGCCGCCATGATGCGGACCCGGCTCACCGACCTGGATAGCGGCGAGGAGATTACGGAGCCGGGCACGCCTGGCGAACTCTGCATCAGCGGACCGACCGTGTTCGACGGCTATTACAAATCAGACCGGGACAATGCTGAGGTTTTCACGAAGGACGGCTTCTTCAGGACCGGAGACCTGTTCCAGATAGCGGGCCCGCAGAACTGTTTTTACCAGTTCGTCGGTCGCTGCAAGGACATCATTCTCCGTGGCGGCGTGAATATTTCACCCGAAGAGCTCGATAACGTTCTGCAGGACCACCCGGACATACTCGAATGCGCGGTCTGCGGATATCCCGACGAAATCATGGGTGAGAGAATCGCGCTGTTTGCCGTGCCGAACGAGGGCGCGGCGGTGGAACTCGATTCGGTAACGCAGTTCCTCGCGCGCAAAGGCGTCGCAAAAATCAAATGGCCGGAAAAACTGGTGGTAATCGAGGCCTTGCCGCGCAACGCTTTGAACAAAATATTGCGGAATACACTGGTCGAGCGGCTTCAACAGCCGCCCGCGAATAAGCCATAATTCCCCCGGCTGAATCGAGTACCGCCGCTGTATGGACAAGTCATTCCTCATATTTCTCGCGATCCCGCTTTTCTTCGTGATGATGCTCATCGAGCTCGCCTATGGGCTGCTCCGGGGCAGGAATAACTACCGGCTCAACGACGCAGTCACGAGTATCAATATAGGCCTGATCAGCAGGTTTCCCACCATCCTCAACCTGGGGTTCCAGGGCGTCATCTTTGCGTACGCGGCGGAATCGCTGAACCTCAGGCTGCTGCCCGAGAACTCGGCCTTCACTTATGTGTTCGCCTTTGTTTTCTACGATTTCTGCTACTACTGGATGCACCGCTTCCATCACGAGTACAAGTTCTTATGGGGGACTCACGTGGTGCATCATCATGGGGAAGAATTCAACCTGGCGACCGCCATGCGGCAAACGTCGACAGGGTTCCTGTGGAAATGGATTTTCTTCGTGCCGATGATGATGGTCGGCGTACCGGCCGCCGTATTCGTAACGGTTGGCGGCCTGAACCTGGTGTACCAGTTCTGGGTCCATACCGAGCACATTCCCAAGCTCGGCTGGTACGAGAAGATTTTCATTACGCCGTCGAACCACCGCATCCATCATGCCAAGAATCCGGAGTACATAGATGCCAACTATGGCGGCGTGTTTATCATCTGGGACAGGATGTTCGGCACGTTTATCGAGGAGCGGGATGATCTCAAGCCAGTTTACGGCACGGTAAAACCCCTGCGTAGCTGGAATCCCCTGTGGGCCAATGTCGAAATTTTCGTGCACATGGCTCGGGACTCGTTTCACACTGAGCGATGGTCCGACAAGGTGAAGGTGTGGTTTGCGCCGACCAAGTGGCGGCCGGCGGACGTCGCCGAGCGTTTTCCGAGTGCGGGGGAAACGATCGATTTCCATGACAAGTTCGATTCCAAGATTTCCATGCCGTACCAGGCGTTCATCTGGGTTCAGACCATCATGAATCCCGTTATTGGCATGATGGTATTTTTAACCGTCAAGGATCAGGCATACCTGGAAACAGCCATATTTGGCGGCCTGCTGATTGCGGGCGTAACCAGCATCTCCGTCGTACTCATGGGCAATCAATGGGGCCTGATATCCGAAAGCGTCAGGGCGATGGTCGCAGTCTATCTGTGCTGGTTCAGCGGACTGTTGAATCCGGCGCTGCCCGTAACCCAGGCGATATTGCTGCAAGCCCTGGTCAACCTGGCCCTGGTGTTGCTTATTTTCAGCCTGGGCAGTCGGCAGGCCGCGCTGGCGGGTCGTAAACGCTGACGCATGCCAGGAATTTTTCCCTCGCAGGGAAAGCAGGAACCTTGCCTGCGGAACTGAAGCGCAGCGAAGCCATGCCGTCGGGCGCGCCATTAAACGGCAAGGGATCCGGCATCAGGGCCCTTCCCGCCGCCAGGTAAAAGAACTCGGGGTTTCAGAATGCAACTTTGTCGGGAAATCGCCAAACGATAGAATTGGCCGACAATCATCAATTATAAGGATTGGCAAGCGATGTCAAAGTTAGCTGCATTCAATTTTCAGGACTGGATCGAAGAGCACCGGCATTTGCTAAAGCCGCCTGTCGGCAACAAGCAGATCTGGGAAGACGCCGACATGATGGCGTTCGTGGTCGGCGGCCCGAACCAGCGCACCGATTATCACGACGACCCGGTCGAGGAATTCTTCTACCAGCTCGAAGGCGACATGGTGCTGAAGGTGTTCGACCAGGGCGAGTTCTACGACGTCGTCATTCGTGAAGGCGATGTTTTCTTTTTGCCGAAGCACGTTCGGCACTCGCCGCAGCGGCCGATGGCCGGCAGCGTCGGGCTTGTGATCGAGCCCAAACGTCCGCCCGGCGAAAAAGACGCGTTCGAGTGGTATTGCTTCGAGTGCGGCAGCCTCGTGCACCGCGTCGAGGTGCTGCTGAAGTCGATCGTGCACGACTTGCCGCCTTTGTACGAGGCGTTCTACAACGACGACGCGGCACGAACCTGCCCCGAATGCGGCACGCTGCACCCCGGCAAGGAGCCGCCGGAAGGCTGGGTTTCAATTCCTCCGCAAGACAGGGGTTGATGTGCAATACGAGTCGACGCTCGAGTTTGCCAGGTCAGAGGACGACAAAGACCCGCTAAACTCGTATCGCGACCAGTTCCATTTCCCGTCACTCGGCACGCCGAAGCTGGTGTATTTCACCGGTCACTCGCTCGGGTTGCAGCCGAAAGCAGTGCGCGCCGCAGTCGAACTCGAGCTCGATGAGTGGGCGCGGTATGGCGTGGAGGGCCACTTCGACTCGACGAACCCCTGGTACAGCTACCACGAACTCCTGACACCGCCCATGGCGGAAATCGTCGGCGCCAAGGAGTCCGAGGTTGTCTGCATGAACTCGCTGACGACCAACATTCATTTGCTGTTTGTGTCCTTCTACCGGCCGAGCAATGAGCGTTACAAGATCATTGCAGAAGCGAAGATGTTCCCCTCGGACCGCTACCTGCTCGAGACGCAGGCGAAGTTTCACGGATTCGAGCCCGATGACGCGATCATCGAGATCGGGCCGCGCGAGGGGGAGTGGGCAATTCGTGAGGAGGATATCCTTGCAGCCGTCGATGCCCATGCAGAACAGCTTGCCATGGTGTTTTTCGGCGGCGTGAACTACTTCACCGGTCAACTGTTCGACATGGCAGCGCTGACCAGGGCGGCCCACGCCGTCGGTGCTATTGCCGCCTTCGACCTCGCTCATGCGGCCGGAAATGTGCCGCTTGCCTTGCACGACTGGGGCGTCGATTTCGCTGCCTGGTGTTCCTACAAATACCTGAACTCGGGTCCGGGCAATGTCGGGGCAATATTCGTCCATGAGCGCCATGGCTCCAGTTTCGAGCTGCCGCGATTCGGCGGCTGGTGGGGCCACGACAAGGCGACCCGTTTCCAGATGAAAAGCGGTTTCCAGCCGATGCCGGGCGCGGAGGGCTGGCAGCTCAGCAATGCGCCCATACTGGGCATGTCGGCGATGAAAGCGTCGATTGAAATGTTCGCAGACGTTGGCATGACAGCTTTGCGGGAGAAGAGTGAAAAGTTGACGGGCTACCTCGAATTCACCATCGATCAGCTGGCCTCGGAATTTCCGGATGCCGGCATAAGCATGATTACGCCTCGCGACCCGCAGCAGCGGGGCAGCCAGATCTCTATCAACATTGCTGGTCGTGAACGGCAATTCTTTGACGATATGATTGCCGAGGGTGTGATGGCGGATTTCCGCGAGCCATGCATCATCCGCATTGCGCCGGTGCCGCTTTACAATTCGTTTGAAGACGTTTTCACCTTTTACGAGGTGGTGAGCGAATTGCTGGCAAAAGGATGAAACAGGTGACGCGGCAATCGTTCACAATCGTCGGTGCCGGGCCGGTCGGGGCCTTGCTCGCTATCTCGCTGGCCCGTCACGGTTACAAGGTCGGGCTTTATGAAGGGCGGCCGGATTCGCGTCAAACCAACATCTACCAGGGCAGATCGATCAATATCGCATTGTCCGATCGCGGCTGGACGTCGCTGGAGAAGATCGGGATTACCGCGGAGGCGAAAAACCAGTCAATTCCGATGTATCACCGTGCGATTCATGGTGTCGACGGCGAATTGACTGCGCTCCCATACGGCAAGGAAGGCGACGCTATCTGGTCGGTGTCCAGGAGTGGTATCAATGAGCTGCTGCTGGATATTGCCGATGATGAACCGAACATCACGACACACTTCGAACACAAGTTGACCGGTATCGACTTCGAATCGGCGGCTGCAACGTTCGCAGACAAAAACTCCAACGAGCTGGTTGTCGAAGCAGACTTCGCTTTCGGCGCGGATGGTGCAAATTCGAAAGTCCGCCGCCTTGCGCACAATTTGCCGAGGTTCAGCTACAGCCAGACTTACATGCCGCAGTCCTATATCGAACTCAATATTCCCGCCAATTCGGACGGTTCGCACCAGCTCGAGAAGAATGCATTGCATATCTGGCCACGCAAGGATTTTATGCTTATTGCGTTACCGAACCCGGATGGCAGCTTCACGTGTACGTTGTTTCTGAACCATTCCGGCGACCCGTCGTTTGAATCGTTACAGGACCGTTCGGCAACAGAAGCATTCTTCAACACAAATTTTGCCGATGCGATGCCGTACCTGGAAGACCCGGTTGATACTTTCCTGGGAAAGACGGCGGCACCGCTGTTCCTGGTGCAGGTGTTCCCGTGGTCGTTCAATAACAAGGTCGCACTTATCGGCGATGCTGCGCACGCGATCGTGCCTTTCTATGGCCAGGGCATGAATTGCGGCTTCGAGGACTGCGCGGAACTCAATGCACTGATCACCGAGTACGATCACGACTGGGACCAGATATTTCATGCCTACGAAAATGTGCGCAAACCGAACGGCGACGCTATTGCCGAGCTGTCAAAACGAAACTTTATCGAGATGAGCGACCTGTCCGGGGACAAGCTGTTCCAGCTTCGCAAGAAGATCGAGGCGAAGTTCAGCGCGCAACACCCGGAACTGTGGACGCCGCTCTATTCGATGGTGACCTTCTCGCCCGAGGTTCCGTACTCGGAGGCGCTGCGGATAGGCGATGAACAGCAGGCAATAATGGACAAAATAATGGGGCTGGCGGATATTGAAGACGACTGGGACAAGCAGCATGTCATGGATCGGCTATTGAGCCTGGCTGCGGCAACTTTCGGGGGCAAACAGTGACTTCGACACCGAAAAATTACAGAGAGCTCGAGAAGAGCATCCACACTGATCTCGAGGACCAGCTGAGCTACGGCAAGTACTTGCATCTGCATGAAATCCTGAATGCGCAGCACAGGCTCTCGGACGAACACGACGAGATGCTGTTCATCATTATTCACCAGGCGAGCGAGCTGTGGCTGAAGCTGGCCGGACATGAGGTGGAAGCGGCGATTCAGAACATCAAGGACGATAATTTCCGGCACGCATTCAAGGTGATCGCGCGAGTCAAGCTGATCCTGACGCAGCTGACCCAGTCCTGGTCGATCCTGTCGACGATGACGCCGGTCGACTACCTGAAATTCCGCGATACGCTCGGCGCCGCGTCCGGCTTTCAGTCGTACACGTATCGCAGGCTCGAGTTTCTCCTGGGCAACAAGAACCGGCAATTCGTCGAGGTCCATCGCCACGATCCGAAGACGTACGATGAGCTCAAGCGTGTTCTCGTCGAACCCAGTCTCTACGACGTCGTGCTGCAAAAGCTGGGTCAGAGAGGATTCGACATCGGCGAACAAAGGCTGGAGCGGGATTTCAGCCTGCCTTACGAAGCGGACGATTCCGTCAAGGCGGCGTGGTTCGCAATCTACCAGGATCCGGACAGGCATTTCGAACTGTACGAACTCGCCGAGAAGCTGGTGGACATCGAAGATGCTTTCCAGAACTGGCGGTTCAAGCACATGTATACCGTGCAGAGAATTATCGGGAATCGCCCCGGGACGGGCGGATCCTCCGGTGTGCCGTTCCTGAAAAAGGCGATTGATATCAGCTTCTTCCCGGAGCTGTTTGCGATAAGAACGGAGCTCTAGCCCATACAGCTACACGATCGACAGGCTGTGAGAGACGTTCTTGGTGATCATGTAGTTGTGCAGGCCTTCGGTTCCGCCTTCGCGGCCGTTGCCGCTTGATTTGACACCACCGAAAGGCGTTTCGGGCAGCGACGCTTCCAGCGTGTTGATCGATACGTTGCCTGCTTCGATGCCCTCGACCATGCGATCGGCATAGTCTGCGCGGTTGGTGAAGCCATACGCGGCCAGTCCGTAAGGTACGGAATTCGCTTTCTCGATGCCTTCGTCCAGCGAAGCGACCGGGTTGATGATGGCCAGCGGTCCGAACGGTTCTTCCTGCATCACGCGAGCATTGTCGGGCACGTTAGCCAGCACGGTGGGCTCGAAGAAATAGCCTTTGTCACCCATCTTGTCGCCGCCGGTCCTGAGTTCCGCTCCCTTGTCCAGTGCATCCTGAACGAGGTCCGCGAGCGCTGTGGGCCGGCGCTCGTTGGCGAGCGGCCCCATCTCGACACCCGGTTCCATGCCGTTACCGACGACGGTTGCGGCAGCCCGACGTACGAAAATGTCAACGTACTCGTCAAAGATACCTTCGTGCACGAAAAAGCGCGTCGGCGACGTGCAGACCTGGCCGGCATTGCGCATCTTGCGGACGGCACCGCTGATCGCGGCCGCTTCGACGTCGGTGTCTTCGCAGACGATAACCGGTGCGTGTCCGCCCAGTTCCATCAAGACGGGAGTCATGTGTTGTGCTGCCAGCGTCGTGAGATGCCTGCCCACCGCCGTCGAACCCGTGAACGCAACGAGGCGCACCTGGTCCTGCCGGATCAGGTGATCCGAAATTTCAGCAGGTGTCCCGAAGACGAGGTTAAGCACGCCGGGCGGCAGCCCTGCATCGTGCAGTGCGCGGGCTATGTGCAGCGCGCCGGCAGGCGTTTCTTCCGCTGCTTTGAGGATGATCGAACATCCGGCCGCGATGGCGCCGGCTACCTTGCGGCAGGGCTGACTCATGGGGAAGTTCCATGGCGAAAATGCCGCAACCGTTCCGATCGGCTGGAGGTGTACGACGTAGCGAACCCCCGGCGCGCTGGGGATGACGCGACCGTAGGTGCGCGCAGCTTCACCGGCATCCCATTCGAAAAACTCGCAACCGCGGATGACTTCGAGGCGCGCCTGGGGGAGGGGCTTGCCGTGCTCGGCAGTAATGGCGGTGGCGATTTCTTCCTGGCGCTCGCGCATGATCGCGGCAGCTTTCAAGAGCACGTTGGCGCGCTCGACGGGCGCCGTCTTGCTCCAGACCCTGAAGCCGCGGTCGGCTGCCTCGAGCGCGTCGTCCAGGTCGCTCGTGTCGGCATGCGGCAGGCGACCGATTTCCTCTTCGGTCGCCGGATTCAATACAGGAAGATCGCCGGCGCTCTTGCGCCACTCGCCGTTGATATAGAGATGCAGGTCAGGATAAGTGCTCATCGTCGACGCCTCGCGCGCGGCCGTTCATGGTCCGTCAGCGGTGAGCTTGCAATACGATCACGTGATTTGAAAGAAAGCAGATATCGGTTTTTTTGATAACAGGGAGTTTCGGCTTCCTGGCGAGGTCAGCTTTTCTGCATGGCTTTAGCAGCCTGGCGCAGCGCATTGAGAAATTCCGCGGCTGCGGGCGACAGGCTATCCGGGCCGCGGTAGGAGACGCCAACCGGCCCCTTGCCGAACGGCACCACCCAGTCGACCTCGACGAGCAGCCCGTTTTCGATGTCGTAAGACACGACGTGCTCGGGCATCAGCCCGATAAGGTCGCGGGTTTGCAGCAGCGACCGGTTCGTCAGGTAGGACACCGACTCGAAAACCGTCGGCGGCACATACTGGTTCTGGACGACGAAGAACTGGTCGACCTGCCGGCGAAGCGTCGTTTCCAATGGGGGAAGAATCCATCCATAGGGCTTGACCTGGTCGAAGCGCAGCTTCTTTTTTCCTGCCAGCGGATGTTGCCGGCCCACGACTGCAACGATCCGGTCGTCGAACAGCTTTTCCTGCAACAGTCTGGCTTTCGCTCGGTATGCGGGCAGGCGGCCGACAATCATGTCGATCTCGCCCGAAAACAGGGCAGGTATCAATGCATCGTCAGTACCCTCGACGACCTTGATCGCGACCTTGGGACGGTCGGCAAGCACGGTTTTGATCGCGCGCGGCAGCAGGTTGGGGGCCGCCGCCAGCAGCGTGCCGACGACGACACGTCCGCTGTTGCCCTCAGCCAGGTCATCCAGTTCCTGCGCTGCGTTCGATACCTGGGCAAGAATCAGTTTGCCGTGGCGAATGAGCGCTTCTCCGTACGCCGTCGGAATCACGCCGCGATTCGTTCGCTCGAACAGCGTCACTTCGAAGTCCATTTCGAGATCCTGAATCAGTTTCGTCGCGGCAGGTTGCGATATCTGCAACTCACGGGCGGCGTTCTGGATGCTCCCGTATTGCCCCACGGCGACCAGCAACCTGAGCTGCCGGAGCTTGAGCCGGGTTATCGCGCGGTCGACGATGCGCGTGTGTCGTGCAACCAAAGCGGTCTCCTAAAAACGAATGCGCTGCGTTTGCTGCTCGAGCGCGCTGAGTACGCTCATCGCAGCAAGCGCCGAGCTGCGCGGGTTATCGGGCAGGGAACGCCCCCTGATTTCGAAGCTGAAGCGGCCGAAATCCCCGTCCGCCTGAACTTCATGAATGTTCTCATCGACGTTCGGGTCGGCGATCAGCCTGACGCGAGTGTCGTCGAAGCCAAGCCCGGCCAGAGCGACGGCCGCTGCGACGTTCGCGTTCCTCGGATACTCCACGGCCGCAACCCGGGCCGGACCGTCGAAATGCACTGCAGCTTCGTCGCGAAGATCGTCGAGGTCGAGCTGCGTCTCCGCGGGCGAACCCTTCCACCCTGCGGGCGGTTTTCTGCCGATATAGGTAACGCTCCGCAACGCGCCGGCACTGGCCGCGCGCAGGCAATCGAGTGCGCCGATCGCGCCACTGGCCAGGCGCAGCCTCGAGTCGCCCTCGGCCGCCGCCTGCTCGAGGCTTCGATAGAGATCGGGATCGGCCAATGCACCGATCGATACGGTCGTCAGGTCGGTTCCGGCGCGCAGGATATCGGGCCCGTAGGACCGCAGCGCCTGGTGCCCGGCGCAGTCGACCATATGGTCGATGTCGTCCGGCAGGTCGCGGACGGTTGCGACGTAAAGCGTGCTGCCGCCCTGGTTTGCCCGCCGTTGCAGCCGCTCCGCGCGCACGAGAATCGCGCGCACCTCGTGGCCGCGTTCAATAACTCCGTCGCGGACGTATCGCCCGATAGCGCCTTCGCCAATTAAGCCGATCTTCATTGGATCCTCCATTCCAGGCTTTCTATTATTGCAGGAACAGAGCACTCAGATATTGGTTTCTGCTATATCGAATTGCCGCCATTCGGGGCTGCTTTCGCGTATCTTTCGCCGTGGCGGGCCAGATAAACCAGAAGGATGAATCGTCATTAAGTATTCGAAGCTCGAAGCAAAGGACTACGCCCGGGAAAACATGCGCGGGATCTGGGCCGCTGCGCTCAATCCATTCAACGACGATTTGTCGCTGAACGTGCCCGGCCTGCGCGCCAACATTCGTCACTGGATCGACGATCTCGACATCCAGGGGCTGTTCATTGCCGGCAAGCAGGGCGAGTTTTTCTCGATGAGCCTCGACGAGCGCAAACGCAACTTCGAGATTGCGGTCGACGAATGCGACGGCAGGGCGGGAGTGATCGTTTCTGTTTCGGATCAGAACTTCGACATCGTCAAGGAGTTGTCGCTTTACGCACAGGACTGCGGGGCCGATTACATCGTGGTTCATGCGCCGGTGCTGAGTTTCGTGCACGAGCGCGGTGAGGTCTTGTACCAATACTACAAAGCGCTTTGCGACCAACTCGACATCGGCATCGCCATGTGGAGCCATCCGGATTCCGGCTACCTGATGCAGCCCGAGGAATGCGCGCGCATAGCCGAATTGCCCAACATCGTCGCCATCAAGTACTCCGTGCCCCGCGAGATGTACGTGCGGCTCACGCACATGGTTGGCGACAAGATCCAGGTGTCTACGTCCCTGGAAGACGACTGGCTGGATAACATCGAAGAGTTGGGATGGCGGCTCTACCTCTGCTCGTCGCCGCCTTACCAGCTGCAGACGAAAAACGACAGGCGCATGGACGAATACACGCGCCTCGCTTTCGACGGTAAATTCGAGGAAGCACGACGCGTGCGCGACAGTCTAAACCCTGTGCGCGAAGCCATGGCCCGGACCAAACCGGCCGACAAGCCGCAGGCGTTCGGCAAATACTGGCAGGAGCTGCTCGGCCAGGTCGGGGGGCGCGTGCGACCGCCGATGCTGGAGCTGACGGATTCGGAGAAGGCGGCGATTCGCGATGCATTCGCGGCCTGTGGGCTGACTTTGTAAGTCAATGCCTTCGATCCCGGTCCTTGGCCGGGGGGTCGAGTCACACACTGCTGTCAGGATCGCCGCATTGCGGCGCTAACGACTTCTTCCAGCCCCTTGATATGGCGCAGCGCCTCCTCGCGGTGATGTTTGGTCATCAATAGTTCGAACCGCAGCTCCTGCAGGGACATGTCAGCACGCACGATCAACGGCGGCACGACAGGCACCATCACGCGATTGATATAACGTTCGATTGCGATTTCGACGTCCTTGCGGCTCGAATCAGGGAGCGAAGCAAATGCGCCCTGGTTGACCTTGTATCTGATGTACTGCGAAGGCGCCATTGCATTCTCGTTCACCGGGATGGAGATCACTTCCTGTTTGCCTGCCCGGCCGACCGTGCGTACGACAAGCAGATCGGGCCTTATTCCGGGCGCAATTTCCTTGCCCGCGGCAGGCAGGATTTCGAAAGAGACGTCGAGGCCATCGTCTTCCGCCTCGCCAAATATTTCGACGAGGCGGTGGTAATTCCGCATGTGCCCGGTCCACCAGCTCAGTGCATCGACAACCAGCGGATCGGTGTGTGGCTCGACTGCGATCTGTGCCAGCTCGGATTCCTGCTGCTGAACCTGGTAGGTGATGATCGGCGTGACTTTCCAGATGCCGATGAGCGCCACAAGGAACATGCCGAATGTGGCCAGCGCCTGGATGCCGGATGTCATCAGCGACACGCGCTCGCGGTATTCGAGATCTTTCCAGGCCATCCTGCAGTCTCCCATCCCTACGCAATGGAAATCGGCGCTGCCCCGGGCAAATCAAGCTGTGGCTAATACGGAGGTTCGGCCGGCGGAGCTCAGGTCGCAGCAGGCGTCTGTCCCTGCATCACCTGCACATACCAGTCGGTATCGACGTTGCCGCCCGTGAGAATCACGGCCACTTTCCTGCCGCTCATCCGGTCGCGCTCACTGAGCAAGGCGGCAAGTGGCGCAGCGCCGGCACCCTCGGCGATATTGTGTGTTGCCCGGTAATACAGGCGCATCGTCTCAGCGACTTCGTCTTCGCTAACCGCGACGATCCGGTCGGCGCCTGCGGAATAGATATCGAATGCATCCTGCACAGGCACGCGCACTGCCATGCCGTCGGCAAAGGTATTTGCGGTGCCGGTTTCGATGAGCCGGCCGGCCTCGAATGACAATTTCACGGTCTGCGCCTTTTCCGAAACGACGCCGACGACTCTCGTTTTCAGCCCGAGCGCGTCGCGCGCCGTGATCACTCCGCAGATGCCGGAGCCGCAGCCTACAGGCACATAGACGGTGTCGAGGTCTGCGACATGGGTGAAAAGCTCGAGCGCATAGCTGGCGACACCCCGGACGAGTTCACGATGATAGGACGGAACCATGAAGAGGCCTTTTTCTTCCGCCACGCGCATCGCTTCGACACGTGCCGTATCGAAATCATTCCCGAACTCGATCAGTTCGGCGCCGAAAGCGCGCATTGCTTCGTTTTTCTCTTTCGAATTGCCGTGTGGAACGTAGATTCTTGCGGCCAGGCCGGCTGCCGTTGCAGCCCGGGCCTGGCTCTGGCCGTGGTTTCCGCGTGTCGCCGTGCAGATGCCGCGCACGTCGGGGTGTTCGCGCAACAGCCAGTCCATGAACGTGATGCCGCCGCGTACCTTGAATGCGCCGGTCGGTGTGTGGTTTTCATGTTTGACCCAGACTTCCGTGCCGACCGCCTCATTGATCAGCGGCCAGCTGTATTGAGGCGTCGGCAGCATTTGCCCATACACGAGCTGTGCGGCCTGTTCGAGATCTGCCCGGCTAAAGAGCGGCATCGGTGAATCCTACTCTCATTTGACGATGCTCCAAATCTGTAATTAGATGAGACGCCGGTCTTGCCGACCGGTCCGCTGCTGCCAATGAGAGGAAATATTCATGTCGAACCTGGTTCCCCCGCACGGGGCGGACTCGCTGAAGCCCCTGTTGCTCGCGGAAACAGAGCGCGCCGATGAAGCAAAACGCACTGAACACCTGAAGAAAGTGCCGCTGTCCAGCCGCGAGGTGTCCGATCTTTTCATGCTCGGCATGGGTGCTTACACGCCGCTCGACGGGTTCATGGAAGAAGCCGACTGGCGCGGCAGCTGCGAGACGATGACGCTCGCCAGCGGCATCTTCTGGCCTATTCCGATCACCCTGTCCTGCACCCGGGAACTCGGCGACAGCATCGGCATCGGTGAAAACGTTGCGCTGGTGGACGGCGAGAGCGATGAATTGCTCGGCATACTCGAAGTTCAGGAGAAGTACGCCATCGACCGCGAGTTCGAGTGCTCGCAGGTATTCCGTACGACGGACGAGGCGCATCCGGGCGTCAGGAAGGTCATGGAGCAGGGACCGGTCAATCTCGGCGGACCCGTGCGTACGCTTTCGGAGGGCCATTTTCCCGAGACCTACGCCGGTTTCTACCATCGCCCGGCGGAGACCCGTGCGATGTTCCTCGAAAAAGGCTGGTCGAAGGTCGCGGCCTTCCAGACCCGCAATCCGATGCACCGCAGCCATGAGCATCTCGCCAAGATCGCGATCGAGGTTTGCGACGGCGTGCTGATCCACCAGGTGCTGGGCGCGCTGAAGCCCGGCGACATTCCGGCCGAGGTGCGGGTCAGGGCCATCGATACGCTCGTCGAGAATTACTTCGTCGACGGCACGATCGTCCAGGCGGGCTACCCGATCGAGATGCGCTATGCGGGACCGCGCGAGGCGTTACTGCATGCGGTTTTGCGCCAGAATTTCGGCTGCTCACACCAGGTCGTGGGGCGCGATCATGCCGGTGTCGGCGATTACTACGGGCCGTTTGATGCTCATCACATCTTTGATACGTTGCCCGACGGTGCCCTGAAGACGCAGCCGCTCAAGATCGACATCACCTTCTTCTGCTACAGGTGCAACGGCATGGCGACGGGCAAGACCTGCCCGCATACGGCCGAGGATCGGCTGGCGATCTCGGGCACGCGGCTCAGGGAAATGTTTGCCGGCGGCGAGGATATTCCGCCCGAGTTCAGCCGGCCCGAGGTGGTCGCCGTGCTCAGGGAATATTACGGCGACGCTTGAGGTCGGTACTATTTCGGATTGACAGAATCCGCCTCACGTTTTACAAAGAAACATTAGAAAAACAGAATATTCTTAAATAGCCCGACATTCATTTGGGAGATGTAATGTTCACGAGCAATCCGTTCGTCGAGCTCTCGGCGACCATCGCTCCGTCTGTGATGCAGATCTATATCGTTGTGATGGTCATTCTTGTCGCACTCGGCACGATGTATGACGTTCTCCATAAACAGAGCGCCAGGTACTTCCGCGAGAACATGAAGAAGTCCAAAGCCGCCGGCACCAAGGTCGGTGGTGGCGAGATGATTTCGATGGCCGTCAAGACTGCGATCGTCGACGTTGCGCTCTCGGGCGAGTTCTGCAGCCAGAAGCGGCGCATCGCACACCTGCTCGGCATGTATGGTTTCGTGCTGTTCGCCCTTGCGACCGCGATGATGGTGTTCTGCTACCCCACGAGTGACGCAACGCCGGCCATCTGGCCGACGCTCTGGTGGCTCGGCGCCGCGATGGTCTGCGTCGGCGGCTACTGGTTCTGGTTCTTCATCCGTGTCGATGTGCAGGCCGAAGGCAGCTCGCCGTTCCGGATCATGAAGGCCGACCTGTTTATTCTCTCCCTGCTCGGCAGCGCCACGTTTGCCCTGATCTGGGGCTACCTGCAGGAGCAAGGCCACGCATGGACGATGATCGCCTTCTGGCTGCACGTCATCTTCACAACGGTCCTGTTCGCTTCAGTGCCGTGGTCGAAGTTCGCGCACATGTTTTTCAAACCCGCAGCGGCGTTCGAAAAACGTCTTTCGGCCGCCAACGGCACCAGAACCAACTTGCCGGCGCCGGCGGACGAGCCGGAGAAGTTCACCAAAGTCAGCCATTCGCCGACTAACTACTAAAAGGGACGGAACACATGCCTACTTTCGTTTATATGACTCGTTGCGACGGCTGTGGACACTGCGTCGATATCTGTCCGTCCGACATCATGCACATCGATCCGACGTATCGTCGTGCGCTCAACATCGAGCCGAACATGTGCTGGGAGTGTTACTCCTGCGTCAAGGCCTGCCCGCAGAACGCGATCGATGCGCGCGGCTATGCCGACTTCGCGCCGCTTGGCCACAGCGTCCGCGCGCTGCGCGAGCCCGAGAAAGGCACGATTTCCTGGAAGGTCAAGTTCCGTAACGGCCACGTAAAAGACTTCGTGTCGCCGATACGAACAACGGACTGGGACACGATTCCGTCGCCTGCCGAGCTGCCCGCGCCGAGTGAGGAAGAGTACAGGAACCAGGAACTCGCACACGAACCGGACGCATTGAACATTGAGGGCGGATTACCCGCGCTGACGCCGGACCAGCTCAAGAAGGGAGTCGTCTGATGGGCCTTTTTTCACGCAGAAAAACCAAGTTTGTAGATGCCGACGTTCTCGTCATCGGCGGTGGCATGGCCGGTTGCGGCGCCGCTTATGAAGCGCGCCACTGGGGCCGAGATCTCAAGGTCGTCGTCGTCGAAAAAGCCAATATCGAACGTTCCGGTGCCGTTGCCCAGGGCCTGTATGCCATCAACTGCTACATGGGCATGCAGTGGGACGAGAACCAGCCCGAGGATCACGTTCGCTACGCGCGTAACGATCTCATGGGCCTCGTCCGCGAGGATCTCGGTTACGACATCGCGCGGCATGTCGACTCCACGGTGCACAAGTTCGAGGAGTGGGGCCTGCCGATGATGCGCGACCCGGAAACCGGGCGCTACCAGCGCGAAGGCAAGTGGCAGATCATGATTCACGGCGAGAGCTACAAGCCCATTGTTGCCGAGGCTGCGCGCAAAGCCGCGACCGAAGTTTACAACCGGATCATGGTCACGCACCTGCTGATGGACGACAAGAAGGAGAATCGCGTCGCTGGCGCCGTCGGCTTCAATGTCCGCACGGGTGACTTCTATGTCTTCCGCGCCAAGGCCGTCATCGTAGCCGCGGGCGGCGCATCGCACATCTACAAGCCGCGCGCCGTCGGCGAAGGCATGGGGCGCACCTGGTATGCGCCGTGGAGCAGTGCGTCTGCGTATGCCCTGCCGATCGAGGTTGGCGCCAAGATGACGCAGATGGAGAACCGTATCGTCCTGACGCGCTTCAAGGATGGTTACGGGCCGGTCGGCGCCTATTTCCTGCATCTCAAGACGTACACCGAGAACGCCTACGGCGAGGAATACGAATCCACGTGGTACGAGCACACCAAGGAACTCGTCGGCGATTATGTCGATCGACACCCGGTGCCGACATGCCTGCGTAACCACGCGTTCCTCGAGGAGCTCAAGGCGGGGCGCGGTCCGATCCGCATGGTCACCAAGGAAGCCTTCCAGGATCCGCACAAGGAAACCGTGGGCTGGGAGAATTTCCTCGGCATGACGATTGGTCAGGCTGTCGTCTGGGCGTCGCAGGACATCGATCCGAAATTCACCAACCCGGAGCTGACGACATCCGAACCCTACGTCATGGGCTCGCACGCCACCTGTTCCGGTGCCTGGGCCAGCGGGCCCGAGGACTACGCGCCCGACGAGTACCAGTGGGGCTACAACCGCATGATGACCGTCGACGGCCTGTTCGGCGCCGGCGACACGATCGGCGGTACCGCGCACAAGTTTTCTTCCGGCTCTTATACGGAAGGCCGCATCGCCGCCAAGGCCGCAGTCAACTACATCAAGGACATGGGCAAGGATACGCCGCAGGTCAGCGAGGATGAGTACGAGGGCCTCAGGAAGGAGGTGTTCCAGCCACTCGAAAATTACCAGGTCGGACGCAACGAAATCGTTGCCGGCACGGTATCGCCGAGCTACCTGCTGCCGATCCAGGGCCTGCAGCGGCTCGAGAAGATCATGGATGAATATGTGGGCGGCATCAGCACGGGCTACATGACGAACGAACCGCTGCTGACGCGCGGTCTCGACCTTCTGGGGACGCTGCGCGAAGATCTCGAGCACATCGGCGCCGAGGACCTGCATCAGCTGCAGCGCGCCTGGGAACTGAAGCATCGACTGATTGCTTCCGAGTCCGTGACGCATCACACGTTGTTCCGTAAGGAAACGCGCTGGCCGGGTTACTATTATCGCGGCGACCACATGAAGCTCGATGACCAGGACTGGCACGTCTTCACCCTGTCGCAGTACGACAAGAATACCGGCGAGTGGCAGATGGATACGGCCCCCGTCTATCACATCATTGACTAGGGCCGCGTATTGTTAATCGCCCAGATCAGCGACACGCACATCCTGGTGCCTTCAACAGATCAGCCCGCGGCAACGCTGCGGGCTGATTGCTTACGGCGCTGCGTCGCGGCAATCAATGAAGAGAATCCCGACGCCGTAGTTTTCACGGGCGACACCGTGCAGCACGGGCAGCCCGATGAGTATGCATTGCTGCGCGAGTTGCTGGCACCGCTCGAAGCAAAGCTCTATTTCGTGCCCGGCAATCGCGATGACAAGGAAAACATGCGCGCCGCATTCGGCGAATTGTCGTTTCTTTCTGCCAACGGCGAGTTCCTGCACTACACGGTCGAGGATTACGATGTCCGTCTCGTCGCGATCGACTCGACGCTGGCAGGTGAGCGTAAAGGACGATTCTGCGAAGAACGCCAGGCCTGGCTCGAGAATGTTCTGCGGGAGCAGCCGGAGCGACCGACGTTGCTTTTCATTCATCATCCGCCGTTCGATGTCGGTCACCACTATGTCGGGGGATATCGTCTGCCCGGCGAGGCCATGGCGCTGGAGGCCATCGTCAAACGTCACCGGCAGGTCATCGGCCTGCTCTGTGGCCACGTCCACTGGCCGGTCGACCGCCGATGGGCGGGCACCGAGGCGCGTATCATGCCCAGTGTCGCTATCGATGTCCGGAAGGGTGTCGATGAAGACGAGGCGCGGGGGCGGCCCGTCTACATGATGCACCGGGCGGCTGAAGACCAGCTCGCCAGCCAACCCCGGTTCGCGAAGTAGCCGGCCGACAAGCGGCGTTTCCCGCCGGACGAAGGGCATTTTTCCGACGAACGGTCGATTTCAACCGACCGGTGACATGTATTCCCTGATTTCTCTCGGTCAATATAAATACCGCAACACGGTTTTTCAGGGAAAGATCATGAAGTTACATAATCCGGCGAAAGACGAGATCGTCCGTCACGAGTCAGTCGAAGTAGAAACTGACCACAAGGGCGCGCGCATACTCCGTTCGAAAATCGTCCATAACAATGAATGGGCCTTCGAAGTCGAAGCGGAAGACGACGGCGGCGATCCTTACAACAGCACGGGCAAGCATATCGTGCTGCCGGACTGGGACGACTGAACAGTCCGTATCCAGCCCCTACTGGTGTCTCCAGTTGCTCAGGTCTCCACCGTCACTGGGCGAGAGCCCGATGATGTCGCCCTCGGTGTTGATACCGAGCCCGAGCACCGTCCGGTTGGCGTACGCAAAGTAGGCCGCCACCTGATTAACCTCCAGTATCTCGCCGTCGCTCAGTCCCGATTGTCGTAATTTTTCCACGTCCGCGCTCGTGAGTTGCTCGGGCGAACGGGTGAGTCCGGCAGCGTATTCCAGCGCGGCAAGTTCGCTTCCTTCGAATGCATGTTCGGGCTGGCCCGCTTCGAGAGCGGCGCGAATGCCGGCGGCCCTGTCGTTGTCGTGCAGAAGTCGCTGCATGCCGACGAAGTGGTGCTCGGCACAGTAATCGCAATTGTTTATCAGGCTTACATAAACGCCGATCGCCTCCAAGAGCCACTTCGGCAAAGCGTTACGCGGGTGGTGCAATACGTACTTGTAGATGGCCATGTGGCCTTCCATCGTATGCGGCCGCAGGCTGTGCGCCATCATGATGTTGTCGACGTTGTTGTCGGGGCCCTTGATGCGTTCATACAGATCCCGCAGCTTGCCGGTGGCCTCTTCGAATTTGATTGTTCTAATCCAGGTCATGGATGATTCTCCGCAGCGACGCTAGACAGATCGCCTCTATTGAGCACTTTACTAGCACAACGACGGACAGCGCGGTGGATGAAAGTGTTAGGCTGCTGCGGAATGCAATCTGAATATCGGAGTCTGTTCCCGGATGCGGGGCCTCACTTCAATTACTGAATTTCTGCGCAAACGATCGGACGTCCTGATCAATGCGCTGGTCGTCGTAGCCGTGTTTGTCGGTGTCAGCGCTTATCAATCGCGCAATATGCTGCCAACCTCAGGAGAACCCGCCCCTTCGCTGACTCTCGCGACACTCGACGGCGGCAACTTCAGTCTCGATAAGGCCGGCGGCAGGCCGGCCCTGGTCTACTTTTTCGCCCCCTGGTGCACGTGGTGCAAAGTCAGCTCGGATAATCTCACTCGCCTGCGACGTTGGCGCGATGAAGATGAACTGGAGATCGTCTCGGTCGCTCTTGACTGGCAAAGTATCGATGAAGTTCGAGCCTACGCCGAGCGTCATGAGCTGAATATTCCCGTTGTACTCGGCGACGTTGAGACGGCAAAGAACTGGAAGGTCTATGCTTTCCCGACCTACTACGTGCTCGACAGCGAGCGGCGCATTCGCAGGCGAGACATCGGCTACAGCACACAACTGGGGCTGTGGTGGCGCAGCTGGGCAGTGGATTAACCAGGCCCCGAAGCCGCGCAAGCGCATGCCATTCGGGTTATATTGCGCGTCAATGAAACTCGCACCGATCAGATTCCTGCTCGCGTTGTTGCTGTGCTGCTCGTTTGTACTGAACGGCTACGCGCAGGATGCGGAAGATGATCAGCCGGGGGCGCCGGACCTGCAATCCCTGTCCGGACCGTGGTGGGCCTATTTCGAAGGCAGCCGCGAGGACGTCGAGTTACGTGTCGAAGCATTTCTCAGCCTGCTGCGTGAGCAGACCTCGGGCCTGCAGACACAAAACCAGGAAATCGCGGCATCGGTTCTCGAGGCCGTCGAAGACAATGTCAGCGCTTACCTCGATCTGCTCGACGACACGGTGCCCTCGCCCCAGGTTCTCGACCCGGCGGCAGACGGGTATTCGCTGGATGAGCTGCTCGAGATCGCGGCATTACTGAGGCGCGTCGAGTCGGAGGCGAATGACGAGCGGATCGAGGTGCAGCGCGAGGCACGCGTACTGGCGGGTGCGACGAGGCGGCGCGATGCGGCATTCAAGGACTATGTCGAGGCGGGCAGCGGCGACGCACGCTGGCTTGCCGGCCTGAGACTGCTGCAGGCCCGCTCGGCCCAGGCGATATCGGCGCGCCGGCTGGAACTGTTGTCGTTGAGCTATGAGCAGGCGGCCGACTACGCGGCGGCCATGGCCGAACGAGTGGACCTGGCGCGCGAGCGCCTTGCGACGACGATCGACGACGAAGGGTTCGAGGCGCTGCTTGACCGGGAGAACGCGGCGGCCGAAGCCGTCGCAGCCGCGGAGGAAAGCCTGCGGGAGGCCGGCGTTGCAGCGGTTGGCCTGGATCTCGATACGATACAGGGCCGCTCCGAGCAGCGGCTCGAACAGCAACGGCTGATCGACGCCGAAGTGGAGCTCGCGCTCGCTGAGACATTGCACGCAAAGGTCGAGGCGCGCCGTTTATGGACCCAGCTGCAGCTCGACAGGGACCCGGATCTCGGTGAACTCGAGCAGAAATCGCTTGCCTGGGCAGAACACTTGCGCGGCATCTCCGAGCGCATGCCCGACTGGACACGCGATACGGAAGCGGAGCTCCTCGCGGTGCAGGGGATCGATCGTGACGGCCTCGACCGCAGCCTGCGACGATTGCTCGACCTGCGAATCGGCATGGCGCAGGAAACGCTAAGCCATATCGGTGAACTCGAAGCCGCGGTGTCGGAGGTCGCGTTACTCAGCGAGGTCACCGATGACGCCGCCGCGAAATATTCTGGCGCTTTTCGTTCCTGGCTCATTGGCGTAAGCCGCCAGGTGAAGACGCTGTATCACCGGGTACTCGATCTCGGCGATTACACGCTGTTCTCGATCGGGGAAGCACCCATTACGGGCGGCGATATTCTGCGCGTCATTATCATATTGGCTATCGCGTTGCTGTTATCGAAGCTTGCGCGATACGCCATACGGCGCGTAGGTACTACCGACCCCGGAACGCAAGCGTCCATCTATACCGTCGGCCGTTTGATGCATTACACGATTGTCATCCTGGCCGTCTTCATCGCGCTGTCGACGATGGGTATCGACTTCAGCAATCTCGCGCTGATCGCGGGCGCACTCGGCGTCGGCCTCGGCTTCGGCCTGCAGGCTATCGTCAGTAATTTCGTTTCCGGACTGATTATCCTGTTCGAACACACGCTCAGGGTCGGTGACTATATAGAGCTCGACACCGGGCTTACGGGAACCGTCAAGGCCATCAATGTGCGCAGCACACTGATAAATACCAACGACAATATCGATATCGTCGTGCCGAACTCGGAGTTTGTTACGACGCGACTGACGAACTGGACGCTCGGCGAGCGCACGCGACGAATGCGCATCTCGTTTGGTGTCGCGTATGGCTCGGACAAGGAACTCGTCAGAAAAGCAGCGCTGGAAGCGGCGGCCGAAGTGCCGTATACGCTGACGCACATGAAAGGCCGCGAGCCGGATGTCTGGCTCGTGAACTTTGGCGACAGCAGCCTCGACTTCCTGTTACTGGTCTGGGTCAACCGCCAAGGCGCACGGCGCCCGACGCGCACGACGGCAGCCTACCTCTGGGCGCTCGAAACCAAGCTGGCCGAATACGGCATCGAGATTCCGTTTCCGCAGCGCGATCTGCACCTGCGCTCGGGATGGAAGGAAAACGCTACTTCACCGGAGGGGTTGTCCAGCCCTCCGGCATCGGGCCCTGATCGAAAATAATCTCGCGGTGCGCGCTCCAGGTCGTGATGATGGCCTCGGGCGTGCCGATGCCGGCGCCGCGCGGGTCGCCGCTCGGGCCGAACCAGTGGTTTTGCGGCGCACCCGTGGTTCTCGCGCGCATGCCGCAATACGTCGTGCCATTCACTGTCGCCGCAAGAACCCTGCGCTGGAACAATACGTCGGCACTGACGACGGCGGCGGTCAGGTGGTGTGACATGCGCTCGAGAATATCAAGCACTGCGTCTATGTCGTCGTCGCCGTAACGAACGACGATCTGGAACGGGCCGAACAGCTCGGTAGTCAACAGACCAAACCGATCGCCGCTCAACTCATCCAGTGGCACGCTGATGGCAGTCGGTTCATATGCGCCATAGACCTTCGGAATGCTGTGTCCCTCGAGTGCCTTGCCGCCGAACATGAGTTCCGTGCCCTTCACCTTGAGTACGGCATCGACGTGCGCCTGGATCTGCCTGTTGTTCCAGGTCAGCACCGGCCCGTTCGTCAGGTCGTCGAGGCTGCGCCTGGCCGCGAGTTCGCCAAGCCTGGGCAGCAGCGCGTCGGCCCAGTTGTCGTGCACGAACAGCACGCTCTGCGCCGAGCACTTCTGCCCGGCGGCGTTGTAAGCATCCTCGTCGCATTGCCAGGCGACGTAGTCCAGCCAGCTTTCGTCATAGTCCGGGCCGATCACTTTCCAGTCGAAGCCGGCGTCCTCGAGCCGCACGCGGCCGTTGAGGCTGCGCGAAACATGCTCGGCAACGCTGCTCGAGCCTGTGAACTGTGCCATGCGAATAGTGCCCGCGGCATCGTCGATGAGTTCGCCCATGCGTTCGCCGCGGCAATGGATCAGGTCGACGTCGCTCGCCGACAGGCCGCAGTGAATCAGCATGCGCAGGAATTGCTCGAACACGACGCTGACCTTGGAGTCCACTTTGACGAGCGGCCGGTTGCCCATGAAGAGCGATCCCATGACCTGCAGGGCCGGAATCTCGAGCGGGAAATTGAAGGGCGCTATAACCACGACGGGCCCGAACGGCCAGCGATAGCCGCGCGATTCCTGGCCCACATGGTCACCAGGATTCGAAAAGCCGCGCGCAAGAAAACGCACGCCGTCGCCCGCGAAGTTTTCGAGGAACACGCGCGTGACGACGACTTCATTGAGGCACTGCTGCCAACTCTTGGGCATGACACGCTGCGTGAGCTTCGTGAAGTATTCTTCGACATCGGGTGTCGCAAGCAGCGCTGCGGCTTTCGCACACACGCGACCGAGGTGAATGTATCGGTCGTTGTTTTTCAGCGGGTTGTGCAAGCCCGTTTTGGGACAGCTTTTCAGCCCATCGAGAAACGGCGCAATATCTATCGTGTCCGGCACGCGCAGGAATTTGCCACCGTGCAGAGGGTCGGGGATTTCGTCGCGGAACACGGCGGGTGTGTTCCATCGGCCGCCGACGAGGTTCGCGACATGCCCCGGTGCTTCGGCATTCATGCCGTTGAAGGGATCGACGGTGGCAAAGGATTTCCAATTTTCAGTCATTTCAGTAATCTCAAGTTGCACCGGGCGAGTATCCGCCTTTGGAGCCGCCAGTATACCGGCACTGCTTTTCCCTTGTGAGCGAGGGGTACTGACCCAGGTCAAAAACTGTGCATATACTTTTCCGGGTCGGCCGTGTTTCCATGAGGCGCGCCCGGCATCCGGCCGGAGAGTAGCCGTTTAGTGATCAAGGGACTATCGTGAAAGGACGAATTTTTGCCGCCAGCCTTACGCCGCTCAATCGCGAGCATGCGATCGATGATACGCGTTTCGCCGATCACGTCCGGTGGTTGCTGCAGAACGGCTGCGACGGTGTTGTTTTGTTCGGCACGACGGGCGAGGGCAACTCGTTTTCGGTCGACGAGCGCAGGGCTGCGCTCGATGCGTTGATTGATGCCGGGATCGATGCCGGCAAGCTCGTCGTCGGCACGGGCTGCTGCGCATTACCGGATACTGTCGCTCTCTCTCGCCATGCTGTAGAACATGGCGTCGAGGCCGTGCTGGTCCTGCCCCCGTTTTATTACAAAAACGTTACCGATGACGGGCTGTTCGACACGTTCGCTGCACTCATAGATACGGTGGCCGATCCGCAACTCAGGATGTGGCTGTATCACATCCCGCCAATGGCCGTGGTTGGATTCTCGGCAGATCTCGTGGCGAGGCTCGCTGACAGCTATCCGCAGACGATTACGGGCATCAAGGATTCGACCGGTGACCAGGCACACACACAGATGCTGAAGGCACGGTTTCCCGAGCTTAGCGTTTTTGCGGGCACGGAAGGGTTCCTGCTCGATTTCCTGCGGCAGGGCGGCGCGGGCTGCATCTCTGCGACGGCAAATATCACCGCGCCCCTGTGCGCCCGGGTCAGGGACACGCAAGACAGCGACGAGGCCGAGACGCTCCAGGAAAGGCTCGGCAAGGCAAGGCTTGCACTTCAGAAATATCCGGCGACGGCCGTGCTCAAGGCATGCCTGGCAAGGCGAACCGCGCATGCCGACTGGGCGATCGTGCGCGAGCCGTTATCGGCATTCGACGCGGCGCTGCTCCCGGAGCTCGACAAGGCGCTGGAGGGGCTCCTTTGAGTCCGGAGTATTTCGATGTCGTCATCGTCGGGGCGGGACTGTCCGGTATCGGTTCCGCGTGCTACCTGCAGCGCGAATGTCCCGGCAAGAGTTACGCAATCCTCGAGGCTCGCAATGCGATGGGCGGCACCTGGGACCTGTTCCGTTACCCGGGCATCCGGTCCGACAGCGACATGCACACGCTCGGCTACAACTTCAAGCCCTGGCGCGGCGCCAAGGCGATCGCCGACGGTCCGTCCATTCTTTCCTACATAAAGGAGACGGCGGCCGAACACGATGTCGATCGCCATATCCGCTTTGGCCACCAGGTCAAGAGCGCAAGCTGGTCGAGCGACGATGCGTCGTGGAAGGTCGAAGCTCGGTGCGGCGATAAAACGGTTACGCTTCGCGCCAATGTTCTGCTGATGTGCGCCGGATACTACAGCTACAAAGCTGGCTACCTGCCCGAATTCACAGGAAGGGAGCGGTTCACGGGCGAAATCATTCACCCGCAGGAATGGCCCGGGAATCTCGACTATGCGGGTAAGCGGATCGTCATCATCGGTTCGGGCGCAACCGCGGTCACCCTGTTACCCGAGCTGGCAAAAGAAGCCGCGCACGTGGTCATGCTGCAACGCTCGCCGACGTACATGATCTCATGGCCCGACACCGATCTGATCGCAAACCTGCTGCGCCGGCTGTTACCGGAAAGGTTGGCGTACGCGATAACGCGCTGGAAGAATATAAAGATACAACGGTGGATCTATCGATACAGTCGCAGGTCGCCGGACAAGGCCAGGCAGCTGCTCATTAACCGCGTGCGAAAGGAATTGCCGCCCGGTTACGACATCGAGAAACATTTCACGCCCCGCTACGACCCCTGGGACCAGCGCCTTTGCCTGGTGCCGAACAGCGATCTGTTTCAATCGGTCAGATCGGGCAAGGCGTCGGTCGTGACTGACGAGATAGACACCATTACCGAAACGGGCATCCGGCTGAAGTCGGGGGAAGTACTCGACGCAGACATCATCGTTACGGCAACGGGCCTGAATCTCGTCGTCCTAGGCGAGGTAGAGCTTGTGGTCGACGGCGAGCCCGTTGATTACCCGAACACCTATGCCTACAAGGGGATCATGATCTCCGGCGTGCCGAACATGGTCTCGACGTTCGGCTATATCAACGCCTCATGGACGCTGCGTGCCGATCTCGTCGCTGAATTCGCATGCCGTCTCGTCAATCACATGGATAAGACAGCGGCTCGGCAGTGCACGCCACGGCTCCGCGCCAGCGACCGGGACATGACACCGCAACCCTGGGTCACGGGGTTCTCGTCGGGCTACATCCGGCGTGTGCTGGACAAATTGCCGAAACAGGGTGACCGCGAACCATGGCTGAATCCGCAAAACTACCAGGGTGACAGACCGCGTTTCCTCGACGCGCCCATGGATGATGGCGTGCTGGAGTATCGATCTCCGTCGCGCAATCCCTGAGTCATCGAATCACACTCGAATGGTGATGTCGCCGTGATCTTTGCGTGACATCTGTCGGGAAAGCTGTCTGTCGCATGCTTGCAACCAAATGTCGGCACGCGATTCGAGTTCGAACTGCCGCTGTACCGGCGGGCCGCTTGGTGACCGATGTCCTTGACGCATACGTAGCATTGCGAATAGTCTTGCGGTCACCTCGAAGGAATAATGCAGCGGACCATTGAAGGTACTTTGACTTGAGCCAGAGCAGCACAACAGGCAAACGCCAACAACCTATGGGCCGCCGCGCTCTGGGCCTGTTCGCCGCTGCATGGTTCGTTCTTGCGTTGCAGCCTTGTGCGGCGGCGATGGAACAGCTTAGCGGTTGCCTGCATTGCCCGACGCCGCAAGTCGAGCAGATGGCAATGCACCATGACCACAATGTGGTCAAAGATGACTGCGCGTCTCTTCAGGCGCAATGTGGCGAGCCAGGTGATATCAATGTTGATGGCCGCACTGGCAAACTCAAGGTCAAGGATGTCGTCGAGCTTCCCGTTGCTATCACAGCTCACGCCGCCGAATTTGCCGGCGATGTCGCGACAAGCACATTGTGTGTGCCCGACCCGCCACATCTGAAGGGCAATCCACAGCCCCTTTACCTCCTCAACTGCGTCTATCTGGATTAGCAATCTCCTCGTTGTAAGCCGTTCCTAACCGGTTCCTGACGAAGGAGATTGATCGATGACGTTTTCTTGTGGGCGATTGCCCCAATACATACTCACACTTGCATTACTGTGTGCGGGCGTTGCCAACGCTCAGCAGAACACACAGCCAGCGCCGATCAAAGCCGATGCTTTGACACTCGACGACGCGGTTGCCATCGCCTTGCACAACAATCCCGACGTTGCCGGATTGCAGGCTCAGGCGGAAGCAATGTCGGCCGTGCCATCGCAGGCAGGCGCGCTGCCGGACCCGGTCCTGTCGCTGAATGCGATGAATCTGCCCACCGATTCCTTTGATCTTGACCAGGAACCGATGACGCAGTTGCAGGTGGCGCTGAGCCAGAGTTTTCCATTTCCTGGCAAACGGAAGTTGCGAAGGGAGGCGAAAGAGCACGAAGCACAAGCTGCGCAGGACGTTCTGGCGGAACGACGCACAGCCTTGACGGGGCAGGTCAGGAATGCCTGGTGGCAGCTGATGGGTCTCGATCGCTCACTGGAAATCGTCGATCAGAATCAGGCGCTGATGAGAGATTTCGTCGAGATCGCCGAGACGAAGTTCAAAGTCGGGCGCGGGCTGCAACAGGATGTGCTCCTGGCGCAGCTTGAGCTTTCCCGACTGCTCGATCGTGAACTGCGCCTGCAGGGATTGCGCGGCTCGGTGCAGGCAGAACTCAATGCGATGCTCGACCGCCCTGCGGACCGGGCAATCACGTTGCCGCCGACACCTCCGAATACCGACCTGCCGAACTTGCCTACGGAAGAACAATTGCTGCAGCAGGCAGGAAGTGAGCGTCCGCTGATCGATGTGCACAGGGATCTTGTGGAAGCTGCGCAAAAGAGACTGGACCTGGCGAGGAGAGACTACTACCCGGACTTCAAGCTGGGTGTTGGTTACGGAAATCGTCAGGGATTCGACGCGTTTCGCGGTACGGACAGATCGGATCTGATGAGTGTCATGCTTAGCGTAACCGTACCAATCTACACCCGCTCGAAGCAGAGCAAGGCGGTGGAGCAGCGAACACATGAGATATCGCGGCAGAAATACGCTTTCAACAACACCCTGCGCACTGTTCAGGCGGCGATTTCGCGCGGACTCGCGGAGTACCACGCGGCGCGGGACCAGGTCGAATTGCTCGAAACCGCAATCATCCCGCAGGCGCAACAGACAGTGGCTTCGATGCTCGTGGGATATCAGGTCAACCAGGTGGATTTCCTGAATCTCGTCAACACTCAAATCACACTCTACAACGCCCAAATCAATTACTGGGAGTCATTGAGCAGAGCCAAACAGGCGCTGGCGAAAGTGGCTTCGGCCGTTGGGGTGGAGGCGCTTTATGAATAACAAACTTGTACCCACTATCCTGGCTGCTGCTCTGGCGCTATTTGTCGGGGCAGGTATTGGCTATTGGTTTGCCAAATCTGAACCAGCGACGCAGCACACCGACGCAGCGTCAGCGGAACGCCAAGTCCTGTATTACAGGAATCCTATGAATCCGGAAATCACGTCTCCGGTTCCGGCTAAAGACGAGATGGGGATGGACTATATAGCCGTCTACGCCGAGGCAAAGCGTAAGCCGCTCTACTACCGAAACCCGATGAATCCGGAGATCACCTCGCCGGTCCCGGCGAAGGACAACATGGGTATGGACTACATTCCGGTCTATGCCGACGATGATTCTTCCGGACCGGCCGGCACCGTCAGGATCGATCCGGTGACCGAACAAAACATCGGTGTTCGGACAGCGATGGTCGAGCACCGATCGCTGGCGCGAGAGATACACACGGTCGGACGCGTGGACTTTGATGAGCAACGCATCACGCGACTGCACCCAAAGACGCAGGGGTGGATCGAGGACCTGCGGATTGGTACGACCGGCGAGCAGATCAGCCGTGATGAGATCTTGCTGAGCATTTACTCTCCCCAACTCGTCTCGTCGCAACAGGAGTACTTGCTCGCACTGAACAATCTGGATGCTCTGAGCAAGAGCCCCTTTGAAGACGTGCGTCGCGGTGCTGAGAACCTCGTAAGGACCTCACTCGAGCGGCTGCGGCTGCTCGATGTGCCTGAACATCAAATCGATGAACTTGAACAGTCTCGTGAAGTAAAAAAAGAGCTTCACATTCACTCGCCGGCCAAAGGAATCGTGATCAACGTCGGTGCCCGTGAAGGCCAGTTCGTCACGCCGCAAACGGAGCTCTATATGATCGCCGACCTGTCGTCCGTATGGGTATTCGTCGACTTGTTCGAGGAGGAGATGCCCTGGGTAGACGTTGGTGACGTAGCTGAAATGCAGGTATCGGCCATACCGGGCAAGACATTCAGAGGGAAACTCACGTACATCTATCCATATGCAGAAAGCAAGACGCGCACGATCAAGGCGCGCCTGGAGTTCCAGAATCCGGATCTGCTCCTGAAGCCTGACATGTTCGCGGATATCACGATCGATGCGAGCCCGCGCAGTCACGCGGTGGTGGTTCCATCGGAGGCAATAGTACGCTCCGGACTCAGGGAGCAGGTGTTTGTCGTCCGCGATGCAGGCAAGTTTGAACCGCGCGAGGTGGAGATCGGACTTAGCGGTGGCGACTTCACAGAGATACTGAGTGGGTTGGCTGTGGGCGAGGAAGTCGTCGTTTCCGGCCAATTCCTGATCGACTCGGAATCGAAGCTACGCGAAGCCGCCGCCAAGATGCGGGAGCAGAGCAATGATTGAGCGAATCATTGACGCTGCATTGCGAAATCGCTTCCTGGTCATAATAGCGACGGCCCTGGTGGTTGCATCAGGTGTGTTTGCGGTCAAGACGACGCCACTGGATGCAATACCCGATCTATCGGATGTGCAGGTCATCGTGTTCACCGAGTTTCCCGGGCAGGCACCGCAGGTGGTGGAGGATCAGGTTACCTATCCGCTCACAACCGCCATGCTCGCGGTGCCATTCGCCGAAGTCGTGCGAGGATACTCATTCTTTGGTTTCTCCTTCGTCTATATCATCTTTGAAGATGGAACTGATCTCTACTGGGCGCGGTCACGCGTGCTTGAGTACCTGAACTATGTCAGCGGGCGGTTGCCACAGGGAATAACGCCATCACTCGGTCCGGACGCAACGGGTGTCGGTTGGGTCTACGAGTATGCGCTGGTCGATCGAACGGGTCAGCACGACCTTGCCGAGCTGCGCTCCATCCAGGACTGGTACCTTCGCTATCCTCTGCAGACTGTACCCGGCGTTGCGGAAGTTGCGTCGGTGGGCGGCTATGTGAAGCAGTACCAGGTCGAAGTCGACCCGAACAAGTTGTTGGCCTACAACATCCCGCTGTCGAAGGTACGCCACGCCATCATGCGCTCCAACCTGGACGTCGGTGGACGGCTCCTGGAGATTTCCGAAACCGAGTATATGGTGCGTGGCCGCGGGTATATCCAGTCCGTGTCGGACATCGAAAGCATTGCCGTCGGCGTCGATGCACGCGGCACGCCGATACGCATCAAGGACGTTGGCCAGGTTCAACTTGGGCCGGAGCTGCGCCGCGGCGTCGCCGAACTCGACGGTGAGGGCGAGGTTGCAGGTGGTGTCGTGATCATGCGGTTCGGCGAGAATGCGCTGGCGACGATTCGAGGTGTCCGGGAAAAACTGGAGCAGCTCAAATCGGGCCTGCCGGACGGTGTCGAAATCGTCCCTGTCTACGATCGCGGCTCACTGATCGAAAGGGCCGTGGACAACCTGTCCGGTACGCTGGTGCTCCAGTTCGCGCTCGTGACGATCATCTGCGCCGTGTTCCTGCTCCACCTGCGATCTGCCATGGTCGCTATTGTTGCCCTACCGATAGGCATACTCATGGCATTCATTACCATGCGCCTGCAGGGAATCAATGCCAACATCATGTCACTTGGAGGAATCGCAATCACGATTGGCGCGATGGTCGACGGCCCGATTGTGCTTATCGAGAATGCACACAAGCACCTGGCGCAGGCGCGAGCGAGATTCGGTGACGTACTGAGCCAGAGTCAGCGCTGGCAGGCTATCGGTGCGGCGGCGCGTGAGGTTGGTCCCGCCCTGTTTTTCTCATTGCTGGTGGTTGTGGTTTCGTACTTTGCGATTTTCACACTGGAAGCCCAGGAAGGTCGACTATTCAAGCCCCTGGCATTCACCAGCAGTTACTCGATGGGAGCCGCGGCAATTCTGGCAGTCCTGGTGGTGCCCCTGCTGACCGGCTACCTGATTCGTGGTCGCATCGTGTCGGAGTCCAGGAATCCCATCAACCGTGTTCTGCATGCGGCTCACTCACCGTTTCTGGGCACGCTGTTGCGGTGGCGGAAGACCACTCTTGTGGTCGTAATCGGTTTGCTTGCGTTCACCGCATATCCGGTCTCGAAACTCGGTAGCGAATTCATGCCGCCACTGGACGAAGGCGACATCCTGTACATGCCGACCTCATTCCCCGGCGTGTCGATTACGAAGGCCAAGGAATTGTTGCAGCAAACGGACAAGATCCTACGCACTTTTCCAGAAGTGGAGACGGTATTCGGTAAAGTCGGTCGTGCAGAAACCGCCACCGATCCGGCGCCACTCTCGATGTTGGAGACCATTGCGCGACTCAAAGACCGTTCCGAATGGCCCGACCCCGACAAGACGACAAAGGAGCTCATGGCGCAAATGGATGCTGCGATCAAGTTTCCCGGTCTGGCAAATGCCTGGACCATGCCGATCAAGACGAGAATCGACATGCTATCTACAGGTATCAAGACGCCCGTGGGAATCAAGGTCAGCGGGCCGGACCTCGTCGTGCTGGAGCGAATATCGAAAGACATCGAACAGATCATGAAAACTCTGCCCGATACGCTTTCCGCATTTGGCGATCGGGCCGTGGGTGGCTATTTCCTCGATTTCGATATCGACCGGGAACAGGTAGCGCGCCATGGGCTCACCGTGGGTGATGTGCAGGACGTCATCATGAGCGCGATCGGCGGCATGCGAGTCACGGAAACCGTGGAAGAACTCGAACGTTATCCCGTGAATCTACGATACCCGAGGGACCTGAGAGACGACCCGGAGCAACTGAGTCGAGTCCTGGTGCCTACGCCGTATGGCGCGCAGATTCCACTTGCGCAACTCGCAAGTATCGAAATGCGTCGCGGCGCACCAGTCATCAAGAGCGAAGACGCCCGGCCGAATGCCTGGGTTTATGTTGATTTGAAAACGTCCGACGTCGGCGGGTTTGTGGCAAATGCCAAACAGGTCTTGAGCGAGCAACTGGATCTGCCAGCGGGATACTCCATTGTCTGGTCTGGGCAATACGAATACATGGAGCGCGCGGCTCAGCGTCTTCGCATCGTGATACCCATGACGTTGTTCATGATATTCCTCTTGCTCTACTTCAACTTCGGCAATGTCGCAGCACCTGTCGTTGTGATGCTGTCTGTTCCCTTCGCCCTCATCGGCGGATTCTGGCTGGTCCACTGGTACGGCTTCAACATATCCGTCGCTGTGGCTGTCGGGTTCATTGCCCTTGCGGGCGTCGCGGTTGAGACAGGTGTCCTCGTGCTGACCTTCATCGAAGAGGCGATTGCCGATCGACGACGAGAAAAGCTCGACGAATTTGAGCAGGGTGGCATTTCATCGCCGCACCTGGGTAAGGAGGACATTGTCGCGGCCGTGCACACGGGTACGTCACGTCGCGTTCGGCCCGTTGTCATGACGGCAACGTCAACTATCGTCGGACTGCTGCCGATCATGCTGGGTGGAGGCACAGGCTCGGATGTCATGCGACGTATCGCGGCACCGATGGTTGGGGGGATGCTGACGACGACCTTCCTGTGTCTCCTGGTACTGCCCGTGATCTATACCTTCGTGCTGCAGTGGAAAGCGGCAAGAGCAGCACGTGCTGACATCGTGTCGGACCAGAAAGAAATCTTACATCAGGAGAAAACGCATGAATAACTTGAAATCTGTATTCATACTGGGATTGGTGCTCTTGATCATCGGTTGCAGCGCCGAGGCGGAGCCAAAAGCATTGGTCACGGTCTATAAGTCCGCGACCTGTGGTTGCTGTTCCGGATGGAAAGATCATATGGCGAACAGTGGTTACCAGGTCGAGGAGATCAACCTGGACCAGCAAGAGCTCGCACTGGTCAAGCGTCAGCATGGCGTTCCTCATTCGCTGATGAGTTGTCACACAGCGTTGATTGGAGAATACTTCGTCGAAGGCCATATACCATCCAAGGTGATCGACAGGCTGCTGGCTGAGCGTCCGGCAATCGACGGCATCGCAATGGCCGGCATGCCGTCAGGATCGCCGGGCATGCCCGGGCCGAAAAACGAGGTGTGGAGAATCTTCTCTCTCAAGGACGGCAAAGTGTCCCAATACCAGGAACTCTAGCCGACGTACCAAAGAGTGCCGGTGAGAATTGCCATGAAAAGGCATCGACGTCATTCGCCACCACCATTCTGCCCTTGCGATGGGCTCTTGCCGGATACACTCTTGTTACTTACGTCTTCCGCAGGCGTTCTCGAGCAATTTGTGTGATCGGTCCGGTTTCAGCGTTGCTACCTGTTTCCGCACTGATGGGCCAGAGAACCGCCCGAAACCACAGGGCGAGAGTCGTGGTCGACCACGTCATCCCCTGCTGCAATGGCTGGTGACGATGAAGATTCTGATCAAGAACATGGTCTGTGATCGCTGCAAGTACGTTATCGAAAATGTCCTGCACGAGGTAAGCCTGACGCCAGTATCCGTGACTCTCGGTGAGGTGGATTTTGGAGACACCGAAATCGATGCTGGTCAGTTGGAGAAATTCCGCGGCAAGATAGAGCCGCTGGGCTTTGAACTGATCAACGACAGGAAAGGCCGGCTGATCGAAAACATCAAGAAAAGCGTCATTGCGTTGATTCAGCAACAGGAAGCGCCCGAAAAGTCCAAAATATCGGACTTTCTGGCTGGCCGGCTCCACCATGACTATGCGTATCTGAGCAACCTTTTCTCGGCGGTCGAAGGAGTGACAATAGAGCAGTACTTCATCAGCCAGAGAATAGAAAAGACAAAGGAATTGCTCGTTTACGACGAGTTGACACTGACAGAGATCGCCTATCGCCTGGGGTATAGCAGCGTTGCCCACCTGAGCCGGCAATTCAAGAAAGTAACCGGTATGACGCCCTCATATTTCAAGCGGCTGAGGGATGCCGGGCAGCGCAAGTCGATCGACAAGGTGTAAATTCTGCAATTAATTGCCAAAATCATGTAACAGTCATTTCCGCGGCTGACGGCATACTTGCTCGTGTAGATTCCGAGCGTGCGCGACAAATCAGAACGGGTGGCCGCGCCACACCGAGAAACAAGAGTACGAAAGGGTAACAGCGTGAGCGAACACCACCACCAGCATTCCTGCTGCCACGCGGAGCACGGTGCCGCGGAGGCCGAACCCGGGCGCGATTACGACCTGATCCCGCCGGGTTATGACGGCATGGTCTATACCTGCCCGATGCATCCGGAGGTACGCGACGTGCGTAACTCGGGTTGCCCGATCTGTGGGATGGCTCTCGAACCCGAAGGTGTCCTCGTCGGCGAGGAAGATACGAGCGAGTTCGACGACATGAGCCGCCGCTTCTGGTCAAGTCTCGCATTTACGCTGCCGTTGTTCGTCTATGCGATGGGCGAAATGTTGCCCGGCGATCCGTTCAGCGGACTCGTATCCGAAGGCTGGGGAGGCTGGCTGCAACTGGTGCTCGCGACGCCCGTGGTGTTGTGGTGCGGCCTGCCGTTCCTGCAACGCGCCGTGCAGTCCCTTCGAACCATGAACCTGAACATGTTCACGCTGATCGGGCTCGGCGTAACGGTGGCCTTCGTATACTCGCTCGTCGCGACCGTGGCGCCCGGGATTTTTCCCGCGGCGTTCCGCGATGCTTCCGGGGAAGTGGCGGTCTACTTCGAGGCCGCCGCCGTCATCACGGCCCTCGTGCTGCTCGGACAGGTGCTCGAGCTCAAAGCCCGGAGCCGCACCGGCAGCGCATTGCGCGCGCTGGTCGAACTCAAACCGCCACGAGCCAATCGCATCACGGAAGCCGGAGATGAAGAATCGGTAACGCTCTGCAAACTGCATCCCGGAGACCGGCTGCGCGTGAAACCGGGTGAGAAAGTCCCGGTCGATGGCGTCGTTGTCGAAGGGCACAGCTCTCTTGACGAATCGATGATCAGCGGTGAATCGATACCGGTCGAGAAGACAGAAGGTGAAACGGTGATCGGCGGGACCGTGAACGGCACGGGCAGTTTCATCATGGAAGCGACCAAGGTCGGCAGCGATACCCTGCTTTCGCATATCGTTGCGCTGGTTGCCGAGGCGCAGCGGTCGCGCGCGCCGATACAACGGCTGGCCGATGTCGTTGCCTCGTGGTTCGTGCCGGCGGTCGTCGCCATTGCCGTCATTACGTTCATTGTCTGGGCGCTCGTCGGCCCGCAGCCGGCGATGGCCTGGGCAATCGTCAACTCGGTCGCGGTGCTGATCATTGCGTGCCCTTGCGCACTCGGACTGGCAACGCCGATGTCGATCATGGTCGGCATAGGAAAAGGCGCACAGAACGGTATTCTCATTCGTAATGCCGAAGCACTGGAGACTTTCGAGAAAGTCGACACGATCGTTGTCGACAAGACCGGCACTTTGACCGAGGGCAAGCCGGAGCTCGTGAGCGTCGTTCCTGTAGAAGAGCACGACGAAAACGAGATTGTGCGCCTTGCGGCTTCTGTTGAAATCGCGAGCGAGCATCCGGTGGCCGCCGCGATCGTTGCCGGCGCACAGGCACGGAAACTCGGCGTGCTGGATCACCGGTCCTTCAGATCCGTCACGGGGGAGGGCGCCGAGGCTGATGTGGGTGGCAAGCGCGTATCCGTCGGCAACGAGAAAATGGTCGAATCGGGAGGTGCGCTCGACGATAACCTCATCGCCAGGGCCGAGCGGCTGCGGAAAGAAGGGCAAACGGTCGTTTATGTAGCAATTGACGGTCGCACGGTCGGCTTGCTCGGCGTTGCAGACCCGATAAAGGAATCCACACCGGCTGCGGTGGAAGCCCTGCATCGTGCCGGGCTAAGGCTCGTCATGCTGACTGGCGATAATGAAATCACCGCACATGCTGTCGCACGCAAGATCGGAATCGATGAAGTACATGCGAACGTCTCGCCCGAGGACAAAAACCAGGTCGTTAAATCGTTGCAGGCTGGCGGCGCCGTCGTTGCGATGGCGGGCGACGGCATCAACGATGCGCCGGCGCTCGCGCAAGCCGATGTCGGCATCGCGATGGGGACGGGCACGGACGTCGCGATCGAGAGTGCCGACGTCACGCTGGTCAAAGGCGACCTCAACGGTATTGCCAAAGCGAGGGCGCTGAGTCATCTGACGATGCGGAATATTCGCGAAAACCTGGTCTTCGCGTTCGCCTACAATACGGCGGGCGTGCCGATTGCAGCAGGAATTCTCTATCCGTTTTTCGGTCTGTTATTGAGCCCGATGATCGCCGCCGCGGCGATGAGCATGAGTTCGGTATCGGTTATCGGTAATGCGTTGCGCCTGCGGCGGGCCAGAATCTGAAACCGAAAAGTAAACGAATACGCTGATCCGGATTGGCGGCGTTTATTCCGGCAGCTGGATCAACGACGACTTGTCGATGATGGATGTTTTGACGCTGGTTTTCTTGTCACTTACATCGGTCCAGGCGAACACGGCATCCGAGCCGCGCTCGATAATCTGCGGAAAACCGGACAGCCTTCCGGCGGCCGTCGTCGCGATCGACACAACGTCCCCGAGCACGCCCGAAGCGGAAACAGCGCGCACGAGGACCTCGCCCGTGCCGCCATTCCCCTGGCGCAGCCAGCTGACGAGTGTCGTGCCGTCATCAAGCAGCTCGACGCCGACGCGGCCCAGGGGTTTATCAGCCGACACTTCGATCGCTTCGCCAAATGTCTGGCCGCCATCGGCGGACAGTGCGAGCCTTACCTTCGGCTCGTTGTTCGCCGCCGTAAACCAGGCAACGGCGACATGCTGCTCCTGCGTGGCGATCGCGGGTCCGTTGACCGGGCAACCGGCGATCTCCCAGCCGTCATTGGCGACCGGCCGGCCCGCTTCCCATTGCCCGTCGACCATGCGCATGACGTAGATGTCGCGGATTTCGTCCTCGGTGCGATTTCGATAGACGGCGATCGGACCTTCAGGGCCGATTGCGACGTCGGTCTGGCAGCAATCGCAGACCAGCTCGTCGGCCAGGGCGTCATTACTCAACTCCCCGGCGGCGGAAACCACGGTCGAGCGCAGGGTCATGCCGGTTTCCATGCTGCGGCCGTCGAGCCACAGTGCGCCTACGCCACCGCGATCCGGAAACAGGCTGACGAAACCATGTTCGCTCAGCGTGCCGTCGGTGTGCGGCGTGACCGGCTCCCCCCACGTCTTGCCCGCGTCCGTCGATATCGAAATCGCGACGTCGTATTCATAGGTGCCGGACGCGGCTTTCACGAGCCAGTGCGCGGCCCACAGGGAGTCGTCGATAGCCACTACGGAAGGGAAATCGGCCCAGTTGACGAACCAGTTGTCGCCGCTGGCGATGGTCTTCGGCGCGGACCACTGATCGCCGCTCAGGGTCGAGAAGCGCAATGCCGTATCTTCGCCATCCGGCTCGAGCCAGCTCAGGATGACCGATCCGTCCGGTCCCGACGAAAGATGCGACTCGGCACTGCCGGGGCCCGGTCCCTCGTTTTGCGATGGTCCCGAACATGCCGCAAGCAGGGTAGCGGTCAATATTGCGAATACGTTGGAATACTGATTGTACATGGCTGTCTATACTCTACCGTAGAATAACGAAAAACATCCCCCAAAGGCCCATCGATGAAAAATATTACGCTGCTCCTGTTGGCGTCCGCGCTCGTCGCGTGCAGCCAGAGTGGTCCGGAAAGCACCGGACTGGAATACCCAGGAACCGCTCGCGTCGACCATACGGACGACTATCACGGCACCGCGGTTGCGGACCCGTATCGCTGGCTGGAGGACGACGTTCGCGAGAGCGACGACGTCAAAGCCTGGGTCGATGCGCAAAACGAGGTCACGTTCGCCTATCTCGACACGATCGACGAACGCGATGCCATTCGCGAGCGCCTCGAGGCGCTCTGGAATTACGAGCGATACGGCTTGCCGCGAAAGGAAGGCGGTCGATATTTCTATACATACAACGACGGGCTGCAGAACCAGAACGTCGTCTACACGCAAAAGACGCTCGACGACGAGCCAAAGCTGTTGATCGACCCCAATTCGTGGTCGGACGACGGCACGGTGGCAATGTCCGGATTTTCCCCGAGCCCCGACGGCCGCTACGTTGCGTATCTCGTGCAGGATGCGGGCTCGGATTGGCGCATCGCACGCGTGCTGGATATCGAGACCGGCGAGCTGCTGGCCGACGAACTCGAATGGCTGAAGTTTACGAGCCTGTCATGGAAGAAAGATGGCTCGGGCTTTTATTACAGCCGCTTCCCCGAGACCGAGAGCGGTGACAAATTCCAGTCGCTGAACATGAATAACGCGCTGTACTTTCATCGCATCGGCGACGACCAGGGCGAGGACACGCTCGTCTACACACGTCCGGAACATCCGGACTGGGGTTACAGCGGCTCTGTCACGGACGATGGCCGTTACCTAGTTGTTGTCGTCTGGAAGGGTACCGATGACCGCTACCAGATCGTCTACCAGGACCTCGCGACCGAGGGCGCCGAGCCTGTCATGCTCATCGAAGGATTCGATTACGGTTATACGCCGGTCGGCAATGTCGGCAGCGAGATCCTGTTTCGCACGACCAACGATGCGCCGCGCGGCAGGCTGATTGCGATCGACGTCGAGAATCCGGACCCCGAAAACTGGCGCGAACTGATTCCCGAGTCCGAAGACGTGCTGGTGTCCGTCAGCCATGTCGGCGGCCACCTGGTCGGTGTTTATATCCAGGATGCCTGGTCGCTCGTCAATATCTATGACATGGAAGGAACGCGGCTGCGGTCGCTGGACCTGCCCGGCATCGGCAGCGCCTACGGATTCGGCGGTAAGCCTGATGACCCGGAGACGTTCTTCGGTTACCAGAGCTTCAACATGCCCGATACGCAGTACCGGCTGGACCTCGAAACCGGCGAGATCGAGGTGACCAAGCGTGCCGAGGTGGATTTCGACAGCGACGACTACGTCGTCAACCAGGTTTTCTACGAGTCGAAAGACGGCACCCTGGTGCCGATGTTCATCGCGCACCACAAGGACGTCGTTCCCGACGGCAAGCGCCCGACGATGTTATACGGCTACGGCGGCTTCAACATTTCGCAGCGGCCGTCGTTTTCGATCACGCGCCTGGCGTGGATGGAGATGGGCGGCGTCTACGCCGTGGCCAACCTGCGTGGTGGCGGCGAATACGGCGAGGAATGGCACAAGGCCGGCACGAAGCTGCAGAAACAGAATGTCTTCGATGATTTCATTGCCGCCGGCGAGTACCTGATCGAGGCGGGCTATACCAATCCATCAAAGCTCGCGATATTCGGCGGCAGCAATGGCGGACTCCTCGTCGGTGCCGTCACGAATCAGCGCCCAGACCTGTTCGGTGCCGCTATTCCGGCCGTCGGCGTCATGGACATGCTGCGCTTCCACAAGTTTACGGCCGGCCGCTACTGGGTCGACGACTATGGTTCGTCGGATAACCCCGAGGAATTCGAGGCGCTGTACGCCTACTCGCCGTATCACAACGTCAAGGAAGGCACCGAGTACCCGGCCGTGCTCGTGACGACCGCGGACACCGACGATCGCGTCGTTCCCGGGCACAGCTTAAAGTATGCCGCTGCCATCCAGGCCGCACAGGCCGGCGATGCACCGGTCCTGATTCGGATCGAGACACGCGCTGGTCACGGTTCCGGAACGCCGACGACCATGGCTATAAAAGATTATGCGGATCGCTGGGCGTTTCTCGTGGACAACCTCGACATGCAGTTGCCGGAAGGCTACGGGGAATAGGTTTTGGGCAAAACTTTCGCATTTGCCCTGCACGGAGGCGCGGGCGCCGTCGCCGGCCGTGACTACGCGGTTGTCGAAGAGCACATGGGGCGGCTGACCAGCGAGTGCAAAGACAGGCTCGAGGCCGGCGCGCAGGCGCTCGATGTGGTCGAATATGCCGTCGCCGAAATGGAAACAAGCGGCCTGTACGTTGCGGGCAGAGGCTCGGCGCCCAATTCGGCGGGCTACGTCGAACTCGATGCGTCCATCATGGATGGCGCGAGCCGCGAGGCCGGCGCCGTTGCCGCCGTCGTCGGTGTTATCAATCCGGTCAGCGTTGCGAGACGAGTCATGGAAGCGACGCCGCACGTCATGCTGGCAGGCAGAGGCGCACAATCGTTTGCGCGCAGGCAAGGCCTTGCGATGGTCGGCGATCCGGAAACCTACTACGTGTTGCCGGTCGGCGTGCAAGAGCACGAAATCACGGAGCAAAAGCACGGCACGGTTGGCGCCGTCGCGCTCGACCAGGCGGGCGCACTTGCCGCGGCAACATCGACAGGCGGTACCTTCTCCAAGCTCGAAGGCCGCGTGGGGGACTCACCGCTGATCGGCGCGGGTACCTGGGCGGACGACGATGTTGCAGTTTCGTTCACGGGCACCGGCGAATACATCATTCGTTCCGGCGGAGCGATAGCCATTGCACACAAGATCCAGGCGGGCGCCGATCCGGCGGATGCGGTCAACGCAGTGCTTGCGGAGATCGAGCGCCTGGGCGGCGACGCCGGCGTCATCGTCGTGACGCGCGACGGACGCATCGTTATGCAGTACAACTCGGAGGGAATGAAGCGGGCTTCGGTCGCTTCTGACCAGCCCTTGGTCGTGAAGACGTTTCGCTGACTGTAGGAGCCCGCCATGCGGGCGATCATGGCATTGCTGACGGCGAATCACCGCGCACCCAAACTGCATCCCACAAACTGTACTCGCTCACGGATTTCACGATTCCGGCGCGTAACGGATTCGCAATGATATAGCGCGCCACGGTTGGCAAATCTTCGTCATAGCGAATTGCCCGCTCGTAAAACCCCTTCTGCCAGAGTCGTCCTCTGTCGCCATGTAGCCGGTTAATGTTTCGTGCCGATTCTGACTTAACGGCATTAACGACAGCCTGTAACGATGATCGCTTCCCGAGCCGCATCAACCAATGCAAGTGATCAGGCATGATCATGAATGCAAGTGTTCTGGAATTCCTGGCAGCCTCCTGTCTTTGTAACGCCTGGACAAGCAGGCGTCCTGCCTGCAACGAACGGAAAACCGGTTCGCGGCCATTGGTCGACGTCACGATGTGGTAGATGCGGTTCTTCTCGCTGTAACGTCCAAGCCTGAGCTGGCGCGTCCCTTTTCTCGGCTTGGCATACACACTGCCCATAAATCGACATAGTGAAATGCACAAGTTATGAGCGACAGGTTCAAATGTCGCTTTTCCGAGAGGAAATGCTTTCGCCGCGGATCGCCCGCATGGCGGGCTCCTACAACACCAGGCCGTTCTTCCTGTCGCTCGCGATTCGATCGGGATCGCGGGCGGCCGGGTCGCCGCGCCCGCCGCCGCCGGCCGTTTCGAGGACCATCGCATCGCCGGCCGGGATAATCTCGCGGCCCATACCTTTGAGTTTCGCGCCGCTCTTGAGGTAGACGCACGCGTTTGCACCGGCTCCGCCACCATCGCGTCCGCGCGGCGGATGATCGACGCGATCGAACATCTTGGAAACGGCGAATGCCTCGCCGTGCAGGTGTGCAAATTCCATGATCTGGCCCAGGCCGCCGCGGTATTCGCCGGCGCCGCCCGAATCGGGTCGCAATTCCTTCCGCCACATGACGAGCGGTGCGGAGTTCTCGACGATCTCGACCGGCGTGCTGCGCACGCCCGACGGAAATGCCGTCGCCGACAGGCCATCCCTGCTCGGCCTCGCACCAGTGCCGCCAGCATAGAACGCATTCATTACAAAGGTATCGCTGTCGCTTTCGCGAATTACGCCACGGCCGCCGAGGAAGACGGGACCGAACAGGCAGGCCGCGCCTTCGACGGGCACCTGCCCGCCAAGCGGCTCCTCGAGGCAACCGAGCACGACGTCGGGCAGCATCTGTCCGATTGCGTGCCTTGCCGAGACGGCGGCCGGCCGCGGCGCGTTCAGGATGCAGCCTTCGGGTGCACGGACCCGCACGAGGCTCAGGGAGCCGGCATTGTTGGGGATGTCGTTGCCGATCACGCAGCGCGCGCCGAAGGATGCGTAGGCCTGCGTGTAGGTCAGCGGCACATTGATGCCGTGCACGGCGGTCTTCGACGTGCCGCCGAAGTCGATGTCGATTCCATCGGCACCGATCGTTAACGAACAGACGAGGTCCACCGGTTCGTCGTAGCCGTCGATGCGCATGCGGTACTGCCAGCAGCCTTGGGGCAGTTTGCGTATCTCCTCGAGCATGGCATCACGCGAGTTGTTGATGATCATGTCGGCAACGACGCTCATGTCGTCGATGCCGAATTCCCCGAGCATCTCGACCAAGCCATCGGAGCCGGCCTTGTTGCAGGCCGTCAATGAATGCAAATCACCGATCGCCGCCACGGGATCGCGCACATTGGCACGCAGGATCTCGACCAGCGTCTCGTTTATATTTCCCGCACGAAACAGGTAGCTGATCGGCAGGTTGATGCCTTCCTCGTAGACCTGCGTGCCGTCGGGGCCGAAGCCCAGCCCGCCGACATCGGCGATATGCGACGTGGCCGCGAACAATGCGACGGCCTGGCCTCGATGAAATACCGGCGTTACGACCGTGAAGTCATTGAGGTGTCCCGTTCCGTACCAGGGATCGTTCGTCACCAGCACGTCGCCGGGCTCGAGGGTGTCGACAGGAAATTTTTTCAGGAAGAAGCCGACGCTGGCTGCCATCGCGTTGACATGCCCCGGCGTGCCCGTTACCGCCTGCGCCAGCATGCGCCCCTTCGCGTCGAATACGCCGGACGACAAATCTCCCGCTTCGCGAACGGTTGTCGAAAATGCCGTACGCATGAGCGTCTGTGCCTGCTCTTCGACGATCGCCAGCAGGCGGTCCCACATGATTTGTAAATGAATGCGATTCATGTCTCGACTCGCCGTGTAAGCACGATATTGTGCTGTGCATCGATGCTCGCATCGTAAATGCTGGTAACGACCGTGGTCGTCTGGTCCTCGGTGATCAGCGCGGGACCATCGATGCGTACGCCGGGCTGCAGTTCGTCACGCAGATAGACAGGAACGTCAACGCGCCCGGCAGCGACAGGGTCGTAGAGCGATTGATGAGCAATCGGCCCAGGTGCCGAACGCGCGTCGACTTCACCCTGCTCGATCGCCCCGCGTGGTGATGGCGCGCTGATCGTCAACGTCCAGCTCAGCACCTCGATATCGACGCCGTCGATCGTGCGGCCATAGAGCGACGTATACGCCTGCTCGAACGCCTCGCGGAAAACTGTCTGATGGTCGTCACCGTAAGCCTCCACGGGAAGCGTCACCGGTATTTCGTGTCCCTGGCCTGCGTAGCGCATATAGGCCTGTCGAGTCTCGCTGCGATTACTGTCGCTGCTGCCTTGCTGAACCACGGCAAGGGCTTCGGTTCGCATGTCATCCATCAGCCGGTTCACGAGTTCCACGTCCAGCGCCGAAAGGCTTTGCCGCCGGCTGCGCACGACTTCAAAGGAAATCTTCGCGAGAAGGAAACCGATTGCCGAACCGACGCCGGCATTCGCGGGGATCAGGATACGTTTCACGCCGAGCTTCTGGCCCAGCCTGGCTGCGTGCAGCGGGCCCGCGCCGCCGAACGCGATCATGTCCCGCTGGCCGAGATCGAGACCGAAGTCGGCGGCATGTGCGCTGGCAGCGGCCTTCATGTTCTCGTCGACGACCTCGGCGATGCCGAAAGCGCCATCGTCGAGCCCCAGGCCGAGCGGGACACACACGTCTCTTTCGATGACCCGGACGGCCGCCTCTGTGTCGAGCTCGAGCGAGCCGCCCGCAAACTTCGCGGCGTGGATGCGACCGAGCTGCACATCGGCGTCGGTGACCGTTGCACGGTCGCCGCCGAGTCCGTATGACGCGGGTCCGGGCTCGGAGCCCGCGCTCTCCGGGCCGACCTTGATGCGCGAGAGTTTGTCGACACTCGCAACCGAGCCGCCGCCCGCGCCGATCTCGACCATCTCGATAACGGGAATGCGCACGGGCAGGCCGCTGCCTTTTCTGAATCGATAGACCCGATCGACTTCGAAACTGCGTGACAGCAGCGGCTCGAAATCGTCGATCAGGCACAGTTTTGCGGTCGTGCCGCCCATATCGAACGACAGCAGGCGCGACAGGTTTGCCTCGCGCGCAATGTTCTGCGCGAGTATCGCGCCGCCGGCCGGGCCAGACTCGACGAGACGAATCGGGTACTTCGCGGCCGTCTCGAGCGTCGTGAGCCCGCCGCCCGATGTCATCATGAAAAACGGGCAGTCGAATCCGCGCTCGGCGAGCTCGCCGGCAAGCCGTTCCAGGTAACGCGCCATGAGCGGCCGCACATAGGCGTTGGCGCAGGCCGTCGACAGGCGCTCGAACTCGCGGATCTCGGGGCAGACCTCGGAAGCCAGCGTCAGCGACAGGTCCGGCCGCGCTGCGAGCAGCATGTCGGCCACGCGCCGTTCGTGCGCCGGATTGACGAACGCATGCAGGAACCCGATCGCAACGCTTTCAACCTTATGTTCGTCAATGACGGCGAGGGCATCGACGATCGACTGCTCGTCGAGCGGGACCAGCACATTGCCGTCGCGGTCCATTCGCTCGGTAATCGGCAATCGCAGGTAACGCGGGACCAGAGGAGTGGGTCGATCAATATTGACGTCGTATTGTTCGAAGCGGTCTTCATGGGCCATCTCGAGAGCGTCCCGGTGCCCTGCTGTTGTCAGCAGCGCGGTGCTCGCGCCGCTGCGCTCGATCAGCGCATTGGTAGCCAGCGTCGTGCCGTGAATGATGAGCGCTACATCACCGGCTTTCGCGCCCGCACGTCCCATGACATCTTCAATTCCGGCCAGCACGGCCTCGCCCGGATGGTGATGGGTCGTCAATAGCTTTGTAGTAACGCGGCTGCCGTCCGCGCGCTCGAGCACGACGTCGGTGAAGGTGCCGCCGATGTCGACGGCAAGCCGGATATTGGAAAACGTTTCAGCCATAGCCAATTCTATTCGAGAGCCACGCGTGGCACACTGCGCTTACAGAACAATACAACATGTGGGGAAAACTCCGTGAATAGAACACCAGTCGCAATCGCGGCTTTGGGTTTTCTTTGTGCTGCTTGTGAAGTAGGCGGCAAAGCGGACGGGCGGAAGCCTTTCGAAAGCCGCTACCAGCCACTTGCGAGTGAAACGACGTTGTTGACAGGTGCGACGATTCTCACCGGGACCGGCGAGCGCCTGGACAATGCAGATATTCTCATGAGCGACGGCAAGATCGTTGCCGTCGGCGAGGGCCTGAGCGCGGACGGCGCAAGCGTGATCGAAGCCGGCGGGCGCTGGATTACGCCGGGTGTCATCGACGTCCACTCGCACCTCGGCGTTTACGCGTCGCCCGGCACGCTGTCTCACTCCGACGGCAACGAGGCGACGGCGCCGGTTACCGCCGAAGTATGGGCGGAGCACAGTGTCTGGCCACACGATCCGGGATTCGTTACGGCGCTTGCCGGCGGCGTGACGTCGATGCAGCTCTTGCCGGGCTCGGCCAACCTGATCGGCGGCCGCAGCGTCACGGTCAAGAACGTTCCGGGCCGCAACGTGATGGACATGAAATTCCCGGGCGCGCCGCACGGACTCAAGATGGCCTGCGGCGAAAACCCCAAGCGCGTGTACGGGACCGGACGCGGCATGGCGCCGTCGACGCGTATGGGCAATGTCGCCGGCTACCGCACGGCCTGGATCAAGGCGGCGGACTACAAGAAGAAGACGGAAGCGGCCAGGAAAGGCGCGGACGAGCCGCCGGTTCGCGATCTGCAGCTCGAGACGCTCGTCGGCGTCCTGGATGGCGAGATCCTCGTGCATAACCATTGCTATCGCGGCGACGAAATGTCGGTCATGCTCGATATTGCGAAGGAGTTCGGCTACAGGATCAGCTCGTTCCACCACGCGGTCGAGGCTTACAAGGTCGCGGACCTGCTCGCCGAAAACGACACCTGCGCCTCGATGTGGGCCGACTGGTGGGGCTTCAAGATGGAGGCCTTCGACGGCATCCGCGAGAACGTGGCGCTCGTCGACCAGGCGGGCGCCTGCGCCATCGTCCACTCGGACTCGGGTATCGGCATCCAGATTCTCAACCAGGAAGCGGCGAAGGTAATGGGCGCAGCGGCGCGAGCCGGTGTCGTGATACCCGCGGAACGCGCGATTCGCTGGATCACGAGCAATCCTGCCAAGGCGCTCGGCATTCTCGATCAGGCTGGCACGCTCGAGGCCGGGAAGATGGCCGACGTCGTTCTCTGGAATGGCAACCCGTTCAGCGTGTACGCAAAGGCAGACCAGGTGTATATCGACGGCGCATTGGCGTGGGACAGAAACAATCCTGAGGTGAATCCGGTTACCGACTTCTCACTTGGCACCGCGGGTGCCACGGGGGGTGCGCAATGAGGCGTTTGAAGAACGTGCTTGCAGCGACGGCGCTCCTCGTTGCTGGCGTATCGCAGGCGGATACGATCGCCGTCGTCGGGGGCAAGGTCCACACGGTCGGGCCGCAAGGCGTCATCGAGAGCGCAACCATCGTCGCGGTCGACGGACGAATAACTGCAGTCGGCCCGAACATTGCCGTTCCCGAAGGCGCAACGATCATCGACGCGAAGGGCAAGCTCGTCACGCCGGGTCTTTTCGCACCTGCGGCAAGTCTTGGGCTGGGCGAAGTGGGCTTGTCAGCAGATCCTGTCGATTCCGGACAGAGCGGTGATCAGTTCACGGCAAGCTTTGACGTCGCGGACGCGTTCAATCCGCGCATGACGCACATAGCCGTGAACCGCATCGAGGGAATCACGCGCGCCGTTATCGTGCCGAGACCCTCTTTTTCCTTTGGCCAACCATCGACAGCGCATGTGATCTCGGGCCTCGGTGCAGTGGTCAATCTCGGCGACCCGGGGGATAACGTCGATCGCCGCGCAGCCGTGCTTGTCGTGAGCCTCGGCGCCGGCGGCAGCGGACTTGCCGGCGGATCGCGTGCGGCGGCACTGCTGACACTGAGACAGGCGCTGGATGAAGCTCGCGTCTATCGCGAGGATCCGGACGACTACGAGCGCGACGAGTTCGTTCACAGCGCGCGCGATCTTGAAGCGCTCGTCAATGTTTTGGACGGGGAAACGCCATTGATGGTCCTGGTCAATCGTGCCAGTGATATTGACGTTCTGCTGCACCTTGTCGACGAATATGCGATCGAGGCAATTATTGCCGGTGGCGCCGAGGCATGGATGCTTGCCGATGAGCTGGCGCAAGCCAATGTATCGGTATTGCTCGATCCGACGGCCAACCTGCCCGGCAACTTTGACCGCATCAATGCGAGGCGAGGATCTGCCGCCGTACTCGTATCTGCTGGTGTCGACGTCGGCTTCTTTTCAGGCTATGAAGTGCACAACGTGCGCAACATCACACAGCTTGCCGGCAATGCGGTGGCTGATGGTCTTTCATGGGACGATGCGCTGCGCGCGATCACTCTCACGCCTGCCGAGATTTACGGTGTGGACGATACCAACGGCAGCATCGAAGTTGGCAAGAACGCAGACGTCGTGATCTGGCCCGGCGACCCACTCGAACTGACGAACTTCCCGGATGCGGTGCTGATCAATGGCCAACCCGTGGATATGGTCAGCCGGCAGACGCTGTTGCGCGATCGTTATCTGAAAACTGATTCCGGCACACCGCCGGCGTACCGGAGGTGAGTGGCTTATGACTGTTTCGGGCGGTACACAGAACTGGTCGTCGGGGTTAACGTTCATTCTTGCCGCCGTCGGTGCGGCCGTTGGCCTCGGCAACATATGGAAGTTTCCTTACGTCACGGGCGTTAGCGGCGGCGGTGCGTTCGTACTCGTCTATCTTGCTTGCGTGGTCTTTGTTGCGATACCGATATTAATCGCGGAGCTCCTGATTGGCCGCCGCGCGGCCAGCAGCCCTCCTGTCGCCATGTCGAAGCTCGCGGAACAGGCGGGGCGTACACGAAAGTGGTCCATTGTCGGCTGGATGGGTGTGCTCGTCGGGTTTTTCATCGTGACCTACTACAGCGTCATTGCGGGCTGGACGCTGAGTTACATTGCGAAGGCGGCCAGCGGTTTCAGCGGCGCAGCGCCCACCGAAGTTGCGGGTCAGTTCGACGAGCTGCTTGCGCAGCCGATGACGATGACGCTGTGGCACACCGTGTTTATGATTGCGGCCCTGACGATAGTCGCCCGTGGCCTGCAAAACGGCATCGAGCAGGCCGTCAAAATCCTGATGCCGTCGTTGTTCATCATGATGCTTTTGATGATCGGCTATGCCGCTGTCGAGGGTGACTTCAGGGCCGGTTTCGAATTCCTGTTCAATGCCGACTTCAGCAAGATCGATGGCAAGACCGTGCTGGCCGCTGTCGGCCAGGCATTTTTTTCCATCGGTGTGGCGATGGGCCTGATCATGGTGTATGGCTCCTACGTCCCGAAAGAGGTGTCGTTGACGCGTTCGGCCGTCATCATTGCGGGCGCCGATACCCTCGTCGCTTTACTCGCCGGACTGATGATTTTCCCGCTGGTGTTTGCCAATGGCCTTAATCCTGCCGACGGCCCGGGGCTGATCTTCCGCACACTGCCGACAGCATTCGTGGCGATGCCGGGCGGCTCGATTTTCGGCGCTGTATTCTTTCTGTTGCTGGCATTTGCGGCGATTACATCGCTGATTGCGCTCATCGAACCGATCATCGCCTACGCCGAAGAGAAGTGGGAGATTCAGCGCACGAAGGGCTGCATGATCTTCGGCTTCCTCGCCTGGCTGATCGGTATCGTCAGTGTGCTGTCGTTCAACGCCTGGCAGAACTTTACGCCGCTCGAAATGATTCACGCATTCGAAGGCAAGACCCTGTACGACCTGATTGACTACATAACGGCCAATCTGCTGATGCCGATCGGCGCGATCCTGATCGCGGTCTTCGTCGGCTGGCGCATGCGGCGCGAGTCTCTCGTGGAGGAGCTGCCCGTCATGGGCCCGAGGCTGTTCACATTCTGGTATTGGATGATTCGTACGGTAGTGCCCCTGGCTCTGCTCGGTATATTGATCAGCGGCCTGAACTAGGCGCCAAACCGCCTGTTCTGCTGATGTACGCTGGTTGCATGCTAAACTGTTGTGAAACAAGGAATAACGGGGGAATAGCTATGTTGATACGTCCACTGCTGATACTGGCAATTCTGGTCATGCCCTGGTCGGCTCATGCCGACGCACTGTTCGGCAATGAGCTCGCGGGCGATCGCAAGTTGCCGCGAACCTGGGGTATTGGTATCGACTATTTCGATATGAGCCAGCCCTACAAGCTCGATAGTCTCAGCCTCGATTTGCCTCCGCTGGCGGCGCTGATTCCCGACCCGAGCATTCTGCCGATCAACAACGAGATCGAGCACGTCGATGTCAAGTTCGATGTCTGGCTTACCCCCTTTCTCAATGCCTTTTTGATCTATGGGCAAGTCGATGGCCGCACGCGCATCGACCTCAGTGTGCTTGGACTGCCGTTGCCACCGGAGACGAACGCATTGAGGGTGAATTATGACGGCGATGTCTACGGAGGGGGCATTGTGCTCGCAGTCGGCGGCGACCGCTGGTTTGCATCGCTGACGGGCACCATCACCGAAACCAGCCTGGACGGTGATTTCAGCTCATCGGTCGAAACCACGGCAATACAGCCGCGTGTCGGCTTGCGATTTGGCGACCACACCGAAATGTGGATCGGCGGTTATCGTATAGATACTGAAGAAAGACATAGCGGTTCAATCAGCCTGAATCTCGGCCCGTTCGTGCCGATTCCGGCGGATAACGTCGCTTTTGCCGTCGATCTTTCCCAGGACGAGGACTTCAATTTCAGCTTTGGTGCGCACATGATGATGTCAGACGCGTGGGAAGCGACAGTCGAAGTCGGGGCTGGCGACAGAACCACCGTACTGGCCAACATTACACGACGGTTTGAGTGATACAGCCACAAGATTCTTTTACATAGCAGCGGCCGCCGCTTTCGCGGCGGCCGTCTTGTTTTTCCCCCGGTCGTCGGGCGCCTACGAGACGGACCAGTTCTCGAACAGGCATATACGAATCGCCGATTCCACCGATGCCTTGAATCGCAAGATGAACCAGACGATCGAGGAGATCGTGGCCGAATGGAACAAGGGTCACGACCAGTGGGCATTCGTGAATGCGATTTATCGCAAAGTCGGCGGTCGCCACTGGGTGGATCGCATCGAAAGATGGGCGATGAAATCACCGGAGGTGGAAAAGCTCGAAATTCCGCGATACCGAAGTATTTATTCGAAGCACCCGTTCTGGGCGACGCGCACGATCGCGCTGTTCGGCATCGGCAAAACGATTCGCTTGAACGACCAGCTGATCGGTACCGACAAGCTCGGACATTTCATATCGCAGGGCCGCAAGTTCTATCGACGATTTATTCGGCTTGGCAGCGAGGATGAGGCCGCGTTGAAGTCGGCGTTCACGGAGAGGGCAATTTTCGGCCGCATGACGACAGGCAGTTATTCGAACGCGGACCTCGTTGCAAATTATGAAGGACACCGCTTTTATCGCAGCTTGTTCGAGGACGGGATTGTCGACGGCAAGCCGGCAATACTGCGATGGGAAGGCGCCGGCTGGGTGATTCAGCGGGAGTTCGACTGGGCCGACCACGTCAACGAGTACTGGGACGAAGCGCTGCTGATCAACAGCTATGACGCCCTGCTTTACAAGCACATGCACAAACGCCTGATCGGACTATGTCCGCAATATTGGGAACAACCCTCGCTTTATTCAATCGCGAATGAACAGCCCCTGAAGCAGCGTTATACGCACCTGGACCTGGAGGACAACTCGGAGCTCAGGCTCGATTCATTGTGCCCGGTACAGGTTTTTCTCGAGACAGGCACTATTGCGGCAGAAAGATCGTCGCCGGGTGTTCAATCATCTCCTTGATGCGTTGAATCATCGCTGCGGCGTCATAGCCGTCTACAAAACGATGATCGAAGGATGACGACAGGTTCATCATTTTGCGCACGGTGACCTGGCCGTCCAGCACCACGGGCCGGTCGACGGCACGATTGACGCCGATGATGCCGACCTCCGGCATGTTGATAACCGGCGTCGATACGATGCCGCCCAGTTTGCCGAGACTCGTGATCGTGATCGTGGAGCCTGTGAGGTCTTCCTTCGCAATGCTGTTGTTGCGCGCTGCCTCGGACAATCGCCGGATCTCGGCGCCCAGGTCCTGCAGCGACCGCGCATGCGCGTTTCGGACCACGGGAACCTTGAGTCCGTCATTGGTCTGCGTTGCAATACCGAGATGCACGGCGCCGTGCTGCAATATAACGTTGCGTTCCTTGTCGTAGGTCGCGTTGCATTGCGGGAATTCGCGCAGTGCCCTAACCAGGGCAAGGCCCAGGAACGGCAGCATCGTGAGGCGCGCCATGGCGTCATCGGTCTTGTCGTTCAAATGCCTGCGCAGGCTTTCCAGCTCGGTGACATCGATTTCCTCGACGTATGTGAAATGCGATATCTCTCGTGTTGCGGTGGCCATGCGCTCCGCAATCATGCGCCTCAGGCCGATGACCTTGATCTCCTTCGTTTCGGCGGTCGCGACGGCGGGAGCCTGGCCCGGCATTGCGGTGGGCACGCCGCTCAGCGTGGCATCGAAATCCTTGCGCGTGATGCGCCCGCCCGGACCCGTACCCTCTACAGCCGTGAGATCTATACCGGCCTGCTTGGCCCGGTGACGAATCGCGGGCGACGTCATGACACGGTGGCGCGGCTGCGCAGCGGGCGCGGCCTCTGCCGCTACGACGGCGGGTGGCGGCGCTGCCTGTTCCGTCGCGGGTTCGGGCTCGGCTTCGCGGCTTGATTCCGCTTCCACGCCGCCTGCAGTGTCGAACACGACCAGCGGTGCGCCGACGGCGATGATGTCGCCGGGTTCGCCAGCCAGTTTGATCACTTTTCCGGACACCGGCGACGACAGCTCTACTGCCGCCTTGTCGGTCATCATTGTGGCGACGATATCTTCCTCGGCAACCTGGTCACCGACCTTGATGAACCATTCGCCGATTTCGGATTCGACGGTGCCTTCGCCCAGGTCCGGGAGCTTGAAGATGTACTCGCTCATTCAATCTCCATCATCGTTTGTATGCCGGCCATGATGCGTTTCTTGCCCGGGAAGTATTGCCACTCGAATGCGTGCGGATAGGGCGTATCCCAGCCGGCGATGCGGCCGATCGGCGCCTCGAGGTTCCAGAAACATTCTTTCTGAATTCGGGCGACGAGTTCGGCGCCGTAGCCACCGAAGCGCGTAGCCTCGTGCGCGACGACGCAGCGGCCTGTCTTGTTGACCGACTCGGCCAGCGTGTCGACATCGAGCGGCGCAATTGTACGTACGTCGATGATATCGGCACCGACGCCAAGTTCCTCCGCGGCGGCAATGGCGACATGGACGAGCGTGCCATAAGTTACGATCGTGAGTTCGTCACCCTCGCGCACGACTTCGGCCTTGCCGAGCGGCACGGTGTAGTGGCCCTCCGGTACTTCGCCTTTCGGGTGCGAAGCCCAGGAGACCGCCGGCTTTTCGGGGTCGCCGTCGAACGGGCCGTTGTAGATTCGCTTGGGCTCGAAGAACACGACAGGGTCGTCGGATTCGATCGAGCTGATCAACAGGCCCTTCGCATCGTAGGGGTTCGACGGCATGACGGTAACGATGCCGGTGACGTGCGCGAAGATCGCCTCGGGGCTCTGCGAATGCGTCTGGCCGCCGCGGATGCCGCCGCCGCAGGGCGTGCGGATCGTCACCGGCGAGAAGAACTCGCCGCAGGAGCGATAGCGCAGCCGGGCGAGCTCGCTGACGACCTGGTCGAAGCCCGGATAGATATAGTCGGCGAACTGAATCTCCGCGACCGGCCGGAGTCCGTTGACGCCCATGCCGATCGCGGCGCCGATGATGCCGCCCTCGGCGATCGGCGCGTCGATGACGCGGTGCTCGCCGTATTTGCGCTGCAGTCCGTCGGTGCAACGAAACACACCACCGAAATAGCCGACGTCCTCGCCCATGACAATGACGTTCGGGTCCCTGTCCATCACGACGTCGAGTGCCGACCGGATTGCCTCGATCATATTCATCTGCGGCATGATCAGCTTCCCTGCTCGACTTTGATCATGCGGCGGCGCTGCGACTCGAGATGGCGCGGCGTAACCGCATAGACGTCGTCGAACATCGTCGACGGATCGAGGAACGGCCCTTCGGTCATCGTGCCGTACTGCTGTGCCTCCTTCCATGCGGCCGTGACCTCGTTCGTGAGTTCTTCCTCGAGATTGCCGTGCTGTTCCTCGGACCAGTGGCCGCCGAGGATCAGGTACTGTTTGAGTCTCTCGACCGGATCGCCGAGCGGGAACGATTGCCATTCGTCCTTGGGCCGGTACTTCGACGGATCGTCGGATGTCGAGTGCGCGCCGCCGCGGTAAGTGACGTGTTCGATCAGCGTGGGTCCGCCGCCGCGGCGCGCGCGATCGGCCGCCCAAAGCGTCGTTGCATATACGGCGAGCAGGTCGTTGCCGTCGACGCGAATGCCGGGTATGCCGAGACCCAGGCCCCTTGCCGCAAACGGGCGGCGTTCGCCGCCGGCAAAGCCCTGGAAGGTCGAAATGGCCCACTGGTTATTGACGACGTTGAGAATGACCGGCGCCTGATAAACGGCGGCAAACGTCAGTGCGTGGTGAAAGTCAGCTTCCGCCGTTGAACCGTCTCCGACCCACGATGCGGCAATATGATCTTCGCCCTTGATCGCAGACGCCATGGCCCAGCCGACCGCGTGCGGGTACTGCGTTCCCAGGTTGCCCGAGATAGAGAACATGTTGGCCTTGGCGCTGTGATACATGATTGGCAGTTGCCGGCCTTTGCACATGTCGCGAGTATTCGACAGGCACTGGCACATCATGTCGACGAGCTTCATGCCGCGATACATGTAAAGGCCCTGGTTGCGATACGACGGGAAGCACATGTCGCCCGGCCTCAGCGCCATGCCCTGTCCAATCGATATCGCCTCTTCGCCGAGCGCTTCCATGTAAAAGGAAATGCGGCCCTGGCGCTGTATCTGCCACATGCGCTTGTCGAACGCGCGATTCAGCATCATCCAGCGCAGGGCGACCTGCAGCTTGCCCGGGTCGAGGTCGGGCGACCATGGGCCCATGGCCTCGTGATTTTCATCGAGAACGCGGACGAGGCCTGCGCTCAGGTACTCGATGTCGCGCGTGCGCGAATCGATCGACGGTTTGTCGACGCTGCCGGCCGGCGACAGCTCGAGATAGCTGAAATCAGGCGTATCGCCCGGGCGCGCCGTCGGATGCGGTATATGCAGTCGCGATTTCTTGTTCATTATGTTTCTCATTAACGATGCGGCGCGCAAGGTCATCGGCAATCAGGTTGGTCGGCCTGGCCGTTGCCTCTGCCTCGGAGAATATGGCTTGCAGCCGCTCGGGAATTTTCTCGACGTCGGCGCGCGCGCGGTCTTCCGAGCTGTTGCCAAAATATTCGTGCGCGACATTGATGATGCCGCCGGCATTAATGACGTAGTCCGGGGCATACAGAATATTGCGTTCGGCCAGGCGAGCGCCGTCTGATTCGGTGGCAAGCTGATTATTCGCGCCGCCTGCGATCACTTTCGCCTTGAGCCTGGGAATGGTCACCGAGGTCAGGATATTGCCGAGCGCACAGGGAGCGAGGACGTCGACGTCGGTGTACAGAATTTCTTTTGGCGAAACCTCCGTGACCGGCAACTCACTGCCGACCTTTTGCAGGCATTCGCGATTAACGTCGGCAACGGTCAGGATGGCGCCGGCTTCGTGGAGCAGGCGGCAAAGTGACAGGCCGACGTGGCCGACGCCCTGCACGGCGACGCGAATCCCTTGTAGCGAGTCCTTACCGAAACGTGCCTTGACGGACGCCTTGATACCGAGAAAAACGCCGAGAGCGGTTACCGGCGAAGGGTCGCCACCCGCACTTTCGCCACTTTTCGGCAAGCCCGATACGAAGCTCGTTTCTTTCGCAACATGGCGCATGTCATCGACGCTGCAGCCGACGTCTTCCGCCGTGATGTAGCGCCCGCCGAGTGATTCGACCGTCCGCCCGAATGCGCGGAAAAGCGCTTCGGATTTCGGCGCCGCGTCCGAGGCAAGAATGACGGACTTGCCGCCGCCGAATGGCAGTCCCGCAACGGCATTCTTGTAAGTCATGCCGCGCGACAGCCGCAGCGCATCGGTCAGCGCATCGGCATCGGATGCGTACTGCCAGCGGCGGCAGCCGCCGGCCGCGGGACCCAGTGCAGTCGAGTGAATGGCGATAATGGCCTGGAGGCCGGAGTCCGGATCCTGCGCGTAGTGCAGCGATTCGTGCTGGTCAAATTCGGGGTGGTCGAACACGCCCATCAGGAAGACTCCGCGCATGCTGGGGCACCTATGATATCCCTCTTAACAGGCAATTTTTTCGCGTATTCATTTGATATTTTCGCAATTAACGCATAATTTATGCGTTTTAATGTATAAAATAGCATACGTCATGCAGCAAATTGACCTCGATTCCACGGATCGCCGCATCCTCGAATGGCTGCAGAAAGAGCCCGGCATCAACGCCTCCGAACTCGGCGAAAAAATCGGCCTGTCGCAGTCGGCGGTTTGGCGCCGGATCCAGCACCTGCGCGACGAAGGCGTCATCCGTGACCAGCCCGTCAAGATCGATCGCGAGAAGGTCGGCCTCAATACGATGGTGTTCGCGCACGTCAAGCTGACCTCGCACGGCCGCAGCAATCTTGCCGACTTTTCCGAAGCCGTACAGCAGTTCCCCGAAGTGCTCGACTGTTACGTCGTGCTCGGCAACGTCGATTTCCTGCTGCGTATCGTGACCGAGGACATCAAGGCCTACGAGCAGTTCTTCTTCGAAAAACTGTCGCAGCTGCCCGGCATCCAGGAAGTCAATTCGTCGATCGTGCTATCGGACATCAAGCACACGACCGTGCTGCCAATCTAGTCCGCGAGCGCGTATACAAAGTCTGCGTAAGCTTTCTCCACTTCGGCGAGCCCCGCCGCCCGGACGCCGTCGGCAGGCTCGATCAGCATGATCTCGTTGGGCGCGTGGGCGCCCGTGCCGAAGCCCATGCCGGCCGGCACGAGCGGCAGGCCGAGCCGTTCCGTGAACTGGTAGAACGGCGCGCTGCCGGCGATGCGCGGCTGCACCGCGATGTCGGTCGCGTATTTCTTGAACACAGACAGCGCTGCCTGCACCGGCGGCGCATCGACAGACGTCTGTGACGCGGGATAACCGCCGAGCTGACGGATCTCGATGTCGTCGAAACCCTTCGCAGCGAGATGCGCGCGAATCTTCGCCATCGCCTCAGCGGGTTCTATGTCGGGCGGCAGGCGAGAGTCGACCTTGGCCGCGGCCCTGTGCGGCAGTATCGTTTTTACACCTTCGCCCGTGTAGCCGCCCCAGATGCCGTCGATGTTCAGCGTCGTCGTATAGAGCAGTTCCATAGCAGCGTCGACGCCGGTCTTGCCGTCGACCCATTGTTCGACCCCTGTGACTTCGTACATCTGCTGGTCCGACCACAGCTCGATGCCGGCGTTGACCAGCCGGGACTCCTCATCCGTTGGCGGCCGGATGTCGTCGTAGTAACCGGGAACCAGGATCGTGTTGCCGTCCTGTGACACCAGCGTCGACAGCGCCTGCACCAGCCGCCAGACCGGCGAGTCCACGATGGCCTTGTAGGAACCGTGAATCTCGGCGCGCGTCGGTCCGCCCCGGTCGCCACCCGTGGCAATCATCTCGAAATAGATGATGCCCTTCACGCCGAGGATGACGCTGATCCTGCCGTCCTGGCGCTGCGAGTTGAACGGGAACAGCACGGCGTCGGCGGTTTTCAAACGGTCTTCGTAGGCGTCGATGATCTGCGGGTAATTGGGCGAGCCGAGCTCCTCCTCGCCCTCGGCCGCGATCATGATGTTGACGGGCAGCGTGCCGTCGACGGCGATGATCGATTCGAGCGCATTGAGGAACGCGCGCTCGGGTCCTTTCTGGTTCGTCGCGCCGCGCGCCATGACGACCTTGCCGAGTTTGTGATCGATCAGGTTTGCATCGAACGGCGGGCTGTCCCAGTCCTCGGGATTGACGGGCTGCACGTCATACATGAGATAGACGACGAGCGTTTTGTCGGCGCCCGCATCGTAGAAACCCCACACACCCGGGTGGCCGTCGGTCGGGACAATGGCGGTCTCGGCAAATCCCAGGTTCTCGAGATCCTGGCGCAAGAGTTCCGCCATGTCGTCGATGCCGACATCCTGCGCCGATATCGACGGTTGCCTTAGCCAGCGCTGGATCGCTGCGAAATGATCATCCAGGTGTTCGTCGATGTAGTCGTAAACGGCCTGATGGTTGTCGATATACGCCGGTATCGCGTCGAAGTCGTAGGCCTCGTCGGTCACCGGGGTGAATACCGGCCGCACGACGTCCGCGCCGCTATGTTCACCAGGTGCCTCGGCCGGCTGGCAGGCGGCGAGCAGCAGGATCGGGAAAACAGCGGCAATCTTATTCATCGATATCCCTCAGGGTAGTGAGAAGCCGGCGGAATTGTGCCGGACGGTAACGCTCGTCATTGTCGAGCGATGATGCGAGCGTGTCGAGTTCTGCTTCCAGATACGGATCATCGAGCTCGATGACGAGCATCTGCACGGCCATGAACGCCTGCTCGGCGCTGACATAGTCGAGGTAATTCCCTTCGGCGCCGGTTTCGAGTACGGCTTCGAGAATCTGACGTTCGCTTCCACGCATCTTGCGCGGCGTCAGCTGAGAGGAGACCCGGTTCAAAACGGCGTAAAGCTCGGACGCAGCGGCGCGAATGGCGTCGACGCTGCGGCTGCCCGCGCGATGCAATTGCTTCAGCGCATCTTCCAGGCCCTCGGCCTCACCCGGCGCGATCGAGCGCGCCAGCGCCAGTGACATCACGAAGGTGCCGTCGTTGATGAACGGAACGCCGGGCCCGACGCCGCCGTGGCGCGGCAACGCTCGCCATTGCACGGTCTTCATGCTGCGGTGGCAGGCATGGCAGTCGTAGAAAGCCAGCTCGGGGAACATGCCGGGCACTTCGAAATGCGGGCTGCGAATCAGCTCGAGGCGCCGGCGGGACTCGGCCAGCAGGCCGATCGCCCACGTGTAGCCGTGGGCCCAGGTTTCCTTGCGGTCCCGGTAATCCCTGTCGACGCGATAGTGCGGCTGCCGTCCGAGGGTGCGCCATAACTCGGTAAACGTGTCCAGCTCGAAGGCCAGCCGCGGATGGCCGGCCGCCATGATCTTGTGGGTTGCGAACTTGTCGCGTGTGCCGAGGTGGCAGGACAGGCACAGGTCGACCCGGGCGATCGGGTTCTCCGTCGGGTACAGGCCGGCGGCCAGGTTGTCCGCATGGGTCACGGCCGGCGCGTTGTAATGCGTGGACAGCCATTTCTCCGCGCCGCCGTGACAGGCTTCGCAACCGACGCCGTCCGAAATCTGGAATTTCTCGCCGCGCTTGTCCGGCGCAACGTTGTCGGCATGGCAGTCCAGGCAAATCTCGGCTTCGCGCGCCCGGCCGATACCGAGGCGGGCGGCCATCGCGCGCGACTGCTCGTTGCTGAGAACTTCGTAGGCCTTCGAGTGCGGGTCCGATTGCGTCCACGTGACGTACTCGTTCTGGAATACCCCGGTGGCATCACGCGGTATTGCCGAACCGTGGCACTGCGACGACGCGCAGGTGGCTACGCCCATGTGTTTTTCGACGCTCTTTTCGGGCAATTCCGCGGCTGCGGTTGTGAAAGCCAACAGTAGGAGCGCCCCACGGGCGCGATTCCTAATTTTCATCCTGGACATACCATGGGTTTCCTTCATCGTCGAGATACAACCTTCGCATCTCCTCGAGGTTCAATGGCCGCGAGCCGCGGCGGCCGAAGATGGCAATCTGTTCGCCGGTCTCGTCGACGCCACGGTCGCGGTCCAGTCCCTTGGACAGGGACAGCGCCGGGCTGCCGGTTTTGTATGTGGCGATCAGTTCCGGCTTCGGCTTCGGGCTGAAGCCGTAGAAATTGGGCTGCGATTCGGGTGAGGTCAGCTGTAGCACCCGGATTCCGGCATCGCCGTCGGCGAGGTAGGCAAACAACGATGCGTTCGTCGTGCCGACGACGACGTCGTGCGCATCGCGTATTTGTCCGCCGGCATCGAAAAACTCGATGAGCTTCGGTTGCTCGGCTTTCCAGGCGTCGATGATCGCGAGGCCCTGGCTGCCGGCCGCGACATAGGCATAGGTGCGCGCAACGTAGACGCGCCGGGCATCGGCGATGGCAACGGCGGCGTCGAGCAGCCGGGGAGTTTCGGGATGCGTGACGTCGATGACCCGAAGGCCGGAACTGTCCGTGACGAACAGGTAGCGGAACTGCAGCGCCGAAGCGCGGGCGTCATCGAGAGGCACAATTGCTGCAAGTTCGGGCTGCAGCGGGTCGTCGAGGTCGACGATGACCAGGCCCCGGTCGGCCGTGATGTAGGCGTAATGCCCGCCGAGCGTTATGTGCCGCGCACCGGCGAGCACATTGTCCGGGTTCCAGACAGCGGCTCGGCGCAGGCGATTGTTGTTGATGTCGCCGTCGGAGAAGCGGGTGATGTCCGTGAGGATCAGGCCTTCCTCACGGTCCGTTACTGCTGCGTAGTTGTATATGGGGTGGAAGGGTTGCTCCTGGTTGGTCACGCGCATGAGTTCGCCTTCGTTGCTCGGCGGGTGCACGGGCTGGTTGGTCGGTAATGCCACGCATGTCGCGAACTTCGAGTTGAGTTCCGAATCATGTCCGAGCCTGCCGAAGGGCGCTGTAACGATGCGCAGGCTGAAGCCCTTGTTTGCGACATTGGCGACGTCGTAGGCGACCATGCCCTTGCGGCCCGCCGCCGCATACAGGTACTCGCCGCGCAATTGCAGGCAGCCGGTCCGCTTGTCGTTGTATTCGAACCCGTTCTGCAACCGTCGATCGTTGCTGAGATGTTGCCTGTAATTGTCGGGGTAGGCGTAGCGGTGCAGGTAGCTGCCGATGACGGCCTGCGGTTCATCCCACTCGGTTACCTGTGCGGCTACGACGCCGTCCTGCAGGCCGGCATAAGCATGGAAGCCCACGAAATTGACGAAGTTCGTGCCGAGCAGCATCAGCTGCGCCATCCAGGCATTGTTGCCGCCGTCTTCGGTCAGGTGGCAGTTGCTGCAGGTTTTCGTCTCGGTCTTGCGTGCCGTGTGCGGGAAATGCGGATTCAGCGCCTGCGAGCTGAAGCCGCTTGCGGCGATCGGCGGCTGCTGGACGTAGATACGCTCGCGGTTGGCGTTCGTCGACGACAGCACCAGCGCCGAAGACGACCTCACGGGCGCAATCTTGCCGCCGTTCGCAGGCCCGCGCTTGCCGATCATGAACATCTGGTCGCGCACGACCTGCGGGTTGTAAGTCGCATAGTTGCGCGTCTCGCCACCTTCGTAGTGGTGTTTGGAGGTTTTCCAGTTGGCCTCGATCGGCAGGTGACAGCCTGCGCAGCTCGTTATCCACGAGGTATGGCAGGTGTAACACTCGATTTGCTCGTCCTGATGCGCGAGATCCCCGGGAGCGACGTCGAGTCCCCAATGCTGCGACTGTACGTCCTTACCCATGAGTTTCGCGCGTGCTGCTTTGTCGTTGTATTCGCCGTGGTCCGGGTCGACCGTATCCCGGACGAGGCTCAGCTCCCATTCGACGCCGGGATCGAGCACCGAACGCTGGATGAGTTTGCCGTCGCGCCACTCGAAACGGCGTTTGCCGTCCGGATTGCGATACAGGCGCATGTCGGTGCCGCCCGGCGGCGATGCCGGCCCGGACGTTCTGAGATCCGGATAGCCCTGTGCCGTGCCGTGACAATCCTTGCACTCGACTTCGATGGCGCTCGCGACTTCGCCATAGAGGTGGCCGTTACCGTGGTTGTCCTGTGTGAAATGACAGTCGACGCAGTGCATGCCCTTGTCCACGTGTATTGAGGACAGGTGCACGGCCTTTTCGAACTTGTCCGGATCGTCGTTGGAAACGATATTGCCCTCGGCGTCGAGCAGGTTGCCTTCGAGGTCCCGCTTCTGCACGGCGCGGAAATTCCAGCCGTGGCCGTGATAGTCGGCGAACTGCGTGTCCTTGAGCTGCGGATTGAGTTCAGACACTCTTTTCAGGAACTCGATGTCGGCCCACTTGCCGCGAACCACCGCGCCTTCGGGATTGCGGTCGAGCACCTCGCGCTGTTCCGCGATGCTCAGCTCCTGCTGTTCCTCGGGCCACATGAAGGGCGCATCCGATTCGTAATCCCACATCGTGTAACCGAGATAGGAGTTCACGAACATATTAGGCTGGTGCATGTGACAAACCATGCACTGGCTCGTCGGAATTGCGCGCGTGAAGCGGTGCTCCAGCGGATGCCCGGACTCGCCGGCCGGAATCGCCGGGTCGGCGGTGATCGCCTTGCCTTCATGGCCATGTGCTGCATACGGGCCCGAGTGGCGCGGGTCGCGATCGTTGGCATAGACCACGTGGCAGGACGCGCAGCCCGAGGAGCGATAGTCGCCGGGCTGGTCGTTGGTGCCGAGGAACCAGGTGAACGGATCGTTGAGCCGCGTCTTGTGGATATTGATGAGCGGCACCGCAATGCGCGCGCCCGTGCCGGGGCCGCGGTTCGACTGGCGAATATCCGGCCGGCCCGGTTCCTCGAGTCTCTGAATCTGACCGACGACATTGGGCACGCCGGTTTCGGGGAACAGGTTCAGAATATTGCGCCCGCCCTTCTCGAACACGCGGAAGATGTCACCGGGTTTGACCGACTCCCAGGCCGGCAGCGGATACAACACGGGCAGAATGCCGTATTCCTCGGCGATTTCCGGAGGCACCGGCTGGCCGGTGATTGTCGACGCCTCGCCGTCGCGCGTATAGCTTTCGCCAAGAATGTAATTCTTGAACGGCAATATGCCGTTGTTGTAGGCGGCGCCACCCCAGAGCATCGCCCCCGTTGCCATCATGCTGCGGATGGCGGCATCGATGATCGGCTGATGGCATGCGCCGCAGGCTTCCGGCGCGACACGATAGTCGGACGGGTTCACGAAGCGGACGAACTCGGGGCTTTCGCGGTTCAGGAGCGTGTACGATTGCTTCGGGTTTGCGCTGGAGGGGTAGTGCCAGGTTTCGGGATACAAGGGCAGCACATGCGCGCGGTCCCGCGCGGCAACGACGGCCCCATCGGTGGGCGCACCCTGTGGACGATGGATGCCGGCGTCGCCTCCGTGACAATCCGTGCAGCCAAGAACTACGGCGTCGGATACGTGCATCGTCACGGCATCCGATGACGAATGGCAGCTGATGCAACCCGCGCTCTTCCGGTCGGCGTCGGCCTGTTCCTGCTTGACGGGCGCCGGCGGGTAAAACGGGTAGTCGATCTGGCGCGGTTTTTCGCCTTCGGCCGCGAGTAAGGCCAGCGGAAGAAATAAAGCTGCAAATGCTGTGGGTCGTGTGAACATCAGTAAGCCAGTATCAGGTTTGCAAACACGGAATACGGAATGTCGTCGGAGCCGAAAAGATCCTTGTAGCCCTGTTGCGGCACGAGCATCGATCCGGTCACGCGAAGAATTACATTCTGCGACGTAAACGGACGGTATGTGAGCGACAGTGACAGATCGGCGCCGATGCGCCTGCGGATGCCGCCCTGGTTGCGCGCTGCCTCGAGTACGGCCGTGTCGGCGAAAAACAGCTGATTCGCGTTAATGGATGCGCGCAGCCGCGGCGACAGATCGGCATCGACGCCCAGGCCGAGGAGCACCAGGCCCGGGTTCGTGAAATTCGATTGTCCCTGCAGTTTGTTGGGTCGCAGTGAGTTGAGTACGCCATTCTGCCCGGACACGGTGACACGGCCGCCGCCGATAAGCGGGAAAGCCTGGCGGATCCAGAAGCTGGTATCGGCGCCCGCGATCAGCGGGTTTTCGAATATCGCGTCGAAACCGGTCGACTTGTCATCGTAGGGGTCGTCGTCGCCCGAACCGTAGATGCCGGTCAGACGAGCGCGTATCCAGTCGTAATCCCGCGACAGTTCCACCGCGGCAAAGGCGGCGCTGATGTCACTCTTGCGATCGACGAACGTGCCCGGCGTCTCCTCGCCAAAAGCGTAGTAAGCCGACAGCGTCAGATTCCAGCGGCCGATGTGGCCGTCGCCGTTATAGCCGATGTAGGTAACGTCGTACTCGCGGTTTTTCTGGATGCCGAGCGCTGCCGGGCGCACGAGGAAGTCGTTGTCGTCGATAAACTCGCGGTCGTTCTCCCGGTTGCGGTTGTGCACGAGGGCGAGTTGCGACGTAAAACCGAGGACCGGGAAGTCCTGGCGATAGACGTTGAAAAGCAGAACGTCGTCGTCGCGCAGGCCGTTGTCGGTGATGTCGTTGAGCGTCGAGTTCGTGTCTTTTTCGATGCGCCGGAACAGGCCGATGTTGTACTGCCAGAGGTTGTTGTTGCGTGTGCCGAAAAGCCGGACGCCGAACGGGCTGTCCTGGAACAGGAAGCCGCGAAAGTCCGCCGTGATCGGCTGGATGCCGATTCGGATACTGTCGAAGTCGTAGCGTTCGGACACGTTGCGCAGATGCTTGTCGAAGAACAGCTGCTGGATGCCGACGAAATTGTCAGTGCGCCGCCTCCCCTCCGACGGATCGACATTCGTGAAGCCGAGCTCGTTTGTGACGAGGCGCGTGAGGTTGGCAACAGGCAGGAAGCGGAATTCGTAGTCGGGCGGCTTGAAGACGGTTTCTCCCTTGTACAACACGAACTCGGCCGCGACGTTTTGCGTAAACATGAGCTGCTTCTGCCTGCCGAGCACATCGAGCTCGCCACGGTCGGGCGAGGAAGCGATACCGACCGGCGTCGGGACGCCGCGGCGCTCGAACGTCGAGTCCGATACGGCCGCGAGCGAAAAGAACCAGTCCTCGCCGAATGCGGGCCGGTCGCCCTTGAACACGTTGTTGCCGTTATAGGGATCCCACCAGCGTTCCGCATAGCCGAGCGCCGAAACGATGCGCCAGCGATCCGGCACGGCCGAAAAATCGGGCATTGTGCGCCAGACGGCGGGCTGCAGTCCTGCTTCGTCGCAAGGGTTCTCGTCCGGCGGCGGCTTACCCGGCCGGCGGCGCAGCTGATCGGCGCTGAACTGGCAGTCCGGCCGCTCGTCGTAACCCGCATCCCCGGCGGCAGCAGCCTGCGCCGGGACAGAACCGGCGATGATCACCGCGAAGGCGAAGGATTTATTTACCTGCGCAAACATTCTGGGTGTCGCTGTCGATGAACGGGGTTACGGGACAGTTGATGTATCTGAGGCGTGTGCCCTGCGGCACGAGGTTGTCGGCGCGGATGGCCTTGTCGGCATTGCCGAATCCGCCGAGCTGATTGCCCGCTTCGTGCACGCCGAGAAAGGCGATCATGTCGTCCTGGTCGACGCCGTCGCCCGATACGCCGATCGCGCCGACGAGCTGTTGACCGCGGTAGATCGGCACCGAGCCCGGGAATATCTGCGTACCGTTTGCGAGCTGCGAAATAACGCCCGATGGAACGAAGCCGTTGTCGAATCCGTCGATGCCGGTGCAGTTGGCGGGCACATCCGGGACCAGTCCGGCAACGAAACCGACGTGCTGCACGATCGCGTTATAGACCAGGTCGAGTTGCAGGCCCGTCGAGAACGGGCTCCATTGACCCGCCGGCTTGCTGAACGGCCCGGGCGGATTGCCCGTGACGCCGTCCGGGTAGAACGGCCGCGACAGGTTGCCTCCCGCGCGGTCCGAGAACGCGACGGCGCCGTCGGCCAGCGCGTTCGGAAGGCCGAGGAAGTTCTGCGCCGCGGTGACGTACTGCGAAAGTGTTTCCTTGCGCAACACGGCGAGCCCGCCGTTCAGGTACGTCGCGGCCGGCACGCCGTTGAGAGCAGCGGCGGCCAGCGCCGACGAGAAAAACGCCGCCGTTCGCGCTTTCTGCAATGACACGTCGATGCCGAACACCGGCGCGTCGCGTGTGCGGACGATCCCCAGGATGACGCCGTTGGAATCGACCACCGAAATCGTGACGCGTGACGGCGTGCCTGCGGGCTGGCGAATCTGCGCGCGGGACCTGTTCGCGAGAATCAACGCCTCGGTGAGAATCGCCTGCACCTCGGCTGCCGTCAGCGCCATTGCGCCGTCGGTGCCGGCGATCGGCCGGTAGCGTTCCACGTTGGCGGAATCGACGAGCACGAAAGCATCGAGCCCGGGATAATCGAGCGCGTCAGGCCGGATACCGGATGCGGGATGCCCGAACGCCACGCCGGCATTCGTCGTTGCCGCCGTATAGCCCGGCACGGCAATGAGCGCTCCGGCCACGTTGTTGATGCTGGCGAAGCTCGCCGCAGCGTTCGGGTCCGCCATCAGTTCGTTCATCGTGCCGTCGGAAAAACGGAGGCTGCGGCCGTCGACGGCGATGCGGTTCGCACGCCGGTCTCCGGGTGCGGCGAGGCTCGTCGTTGCGGCAACCGCGATCAGTTCGTCATCGTCGATGTCGACGTCGGAAATATCCGCATCGAGAGAGTACAGGCCGTCGGAAATGATGCCGACACCACCAACGGGGGTGCCCGCCTTGTACAGCGGCAGGCCGCCCGGGTCGGCCGACAGGCCGAGGGGCGAACGGAACGGGCCTGCGTCGGGCGCGCCGCCACCGAAACGATTCATGAGATCCGAGCAGGCCAGCTGTGAGAATTGCACGCCGAACAGCGGCCCCGCCGGCTGCTGATTGTCCAGCGGATTGAAGTGGTCCTGCACGATCTGGCTGGCGGTGCGCGTCGTGAAGGCATTGCCTTCGGTGGAGAGATAGGCCGCCGTGATCGCCTTGGCGATGGCGGCGGCGCCGTCGGGCACGATATTGACCCCTTCGAGGCCGCCGTCGATGGCGCCGCCGGGCGACTGCACCGTAATCGCGGTACTCGCGCCGTTCATGCGAAACACGCCGAGCACATTGCCGACGCGGTCAACGACGGCGATCGTCGCGCTGACGCCGCGCGCCTGCGCCTCGGCGACGGCGCGCGCGATGACGCCCTCCACCTCGGAAGCGCTGAGGCTCGTCGCGGTATCGGCGCAGCTGCCGGTGCAGCCGGGGTCGGGCGTCGACGGGTCCACACCGGCGGGCTCCTGTCGCGATCCGCCACCGCAGGCCGCGAGCAGAGTCGCGGCGAGCATGAGCGTGGCGAACCGGCCGGTCATTCGAGCGCCTCTTCGCCGAGCTTACCCCTGACCTCGAAATGGAAGCCGTGGCACATGATGCAGGTGCTCGGCGTCTGCGCCGCAGTATTGCGACCGGAGAAGCCGCTGCCGTGGCACTCGCGGCAGTTGTCGATGCCGGGAATCAAAACGTCACGGGCGGACGAGGACGCGCTCGCCTCGTGGCAGCTTTCACAGTTCGTGACTTCGGTCTGGTGCGCGGCGTGCGTGAAGTTCGCATGTACGAAGAATGTCTCCGTCAGGCGCACGGGCCGGACTCGCCACGGAGCGTCGCGATTTCCCTCGTCGCGGCTGACATCGTGACAGGTTGCGCAGGCACGGCGTTCGAACAGGTCGCCGGCAACCTGCATTGCCTGCACCCGCGCTTCGGCGGCGGCGCGATCGCGGTCGGCGCGCGACAGACGCCTGCCCGGACGGCGTACGCGCTGTTCGACGGCGTCCGGATCCGCGCCCAGCAAGCGCGCGCTGTAGTACTCGATCAAGGCCTGCATGACTTCGAGCGGGTCGCCATGCGGCACTTCGCGACTCGGGAAATCCGGGTCGAAGCTGAGCGTGTGGCAGTCGCTGCAGTGCTCGTCCATGACGATCGGTTTCATGCGGGCGCCGCCGGGTTCCGGTTCGTGGCACTCGGCGCATTCGATCACTCGCCGGCCGTCGGGGGTGACGATGCCCTGTTCGTCGAGGTGTGCGGCGTGATCGAACTTCAGGTTCGATTGTTCGGCGCCTGCAGCAATACTCATGGGCAAATGCTCGACGCTCCATTCGAAATCGCCGTCTTCGGTTTGCGAGGGCTGCAACAGGCTCAGCTTGAACTCCGGATGCGCGTCGAGGAAATCGGCTGCAGGCTGCAGTCCGGATTCCGCCGGCGGGTCGGCGTGGCAGTCCGCGCACAGGCCCTGGTGGCGGTTGACGAGTTCAGCCGGTTCATTGTGTTCCAGGTGGCAGGAAGCGCAACGAATTTCGCCGAGCACGGCTTCGCCGGGAGGCGCCACGTGACGCGCCGCGTCGTGGCATTCCGTGCAGGCCTGATCGGGCACCCGCTGGAAGACATTGATGTGGCAGGCGCCGCAGTCGTTCGCGACGGACGAATGCGCATTGTGTAACGGGCCGGCCAGCCAGAAGGCGTCGGTCGATACCGGTTTGACGATGCTGATGCCGGGCACGATCAATGCTCCGGCGACAACGAGCATGACCAGCGCCCACGACAGCCGCCGTTTACTCCATTTGCCGATGCCCGGAACGAGTTCGCTCCAGTCCGTTACGAAATGATCCGTGCTCGCCGTCTCGCTGAGCTCGAAAGTCAACGCAAAGTCGATGCCCGCGGGCGCCTCGACGATGCGCAGGATGTTCGAGCCGACTTCGATGACGTCGCCGACGTCGAGTTTCACATCACGGCGCGAGCGGCCGTTGACGACGACGCCCGTAACCGCGGTCGCAACGATGTGCACGCCGTCTGCCTGTCGTTCGATGCTCGCATGCTGCAGCCGTGCGCGCTTGTCCCTGAGTTGCAGCACCTGGTCGGTCGCGCGGCCGATCGTGACGGCCGCCGCATCGACGATCTTGTCGGCGTGTTCGGTTCCGCCGGCCGCGTTCTTCGTGACGAATCGAATCAGGTATTTCACGGCGTCACCAGTAGATGAACACGGTCAGGATGTGAGCCGCGAGCGCCGCGAGCAGCCCCGCGGTCAGCGGCACGTGGAGGTAGAGCCAGATCTCGAGTTTCGCCTGCAGCCTGAGATCTTCGCGGAGCTGTCGCATGAGGGCTCGCTTGGTTCGCAACAGTGCCGAAATCTCACCGATGCGCGCCGCGGCGTCCGCGTTTGTGGTACGCGACTGCTGTTCGGCGAGCCAGTCGAGCGCTGCCTCCTGCCCGGGGTTTTCTACGACCTGTGTCTGGCCATCCTTTCTGATGACGACGCGCGACAGGTCCTTGCCGCGCAATCGCGTCCACAACGTGTTACCCAGCTGCGTCCGGCTGATGCCGCTGGCAACCAGTTCGCGGTAATCGTCCGGCAGGTCTTCGGCGACGCGGCGGCTGCGCTTGTCGAGATCCTCGAGCTGGTCGAACAGCTCGGGCCGCGATGCGCCGCCGCGGTTCTCGCTCATGCGTTCGGGATACTTCATATAGACGAAAACGCCCCACAGGCCGCTCGCAATCACGAGCACCATGAGGACGAAGGCCAGCGTGTGCACGTTCCAGCCGAACTGAAAGCCCGCATGCAGGAGCACGATAACGAGCAGCGCAATACCGAGATACACGTGTGCGGACAACCAGCCTTGCACGGTGCCGAGCGTCGAGGAGTATCTGCGCTTGCGCACGCCGAACCAGGTCAGCCATACGATCAGCAATGCGCCGATCGTGCCGAGGGTATAACCGAGCACGGTGCCGCCGTTCGGCGGCTCCTGCGGATCGTGGATCATGTAAGCGGCGACGGAGAGTATCGTGACAGCCATTGCGCCCCACAGGTAGCGGCGTTTGCGGAAAGCGAGTATCGACTCGTGCACGTTAGCTCGCCTCCTTTGTCAGGTTGACGAATTCCGACGGGCTCATGCGCAGGGCTGCACCGGTCGGGCAGGCGCGCACGCAGGCAGGCCCTCCCCTGAGGTCCTTGCACATGTCGCACTTGACGGCTTTCTTGACGGATTTTTCCGCGGCGAGCGGCTGACGCTCACCGGGCCCGGGCCCGCGGCCCGTCATTAGCCAGGCGATCAGGCCCGGCGCTTTTTCTTTTGCGCTGGCCATCTGGATGACGCCATACGGACAATTGCGCTCGCAGTTGCCACACCCGATACAACTGTCTTCGATGAACACCTCGCCGTTCGGGGCCCGGCGGATTGCATCGGGCGGGCAGTCCTTCATGCAGTGCGGGTCCTCGCAATGGCGGCACGATGTTGGAACGTGTACCTGTGCATAGGACGGGCCGGCCGAACGATCGAGGCGAGAGGTGCCGCCGTGAGTTTCGGCGCAAGCCTTCTCGCAATTGTCGCAACCCACGCACAGCGATTCGTCGATCAGCAACACGTCGGTGGCTTCGCCCAGGCCCTGTTGCATCAGGAAGGAGATCAGGTCGCCGGCCTCGGGCGCGGCTTCCATGCGCAGGTTTTCGCTGAGCCGGTCCTTGACCGTGTCCTGCACGCGCTCCCTGAGGCCGGTCTGCGACAGCAACAGCTGCGCGAAAACCTCGGCGCCGAGGAAAATCGACTCGGTGAGCACGGTGGCGCGTACCGTGGCCGAGCGTTTCGACTGGCCGAGCAGGGCCATTTCGCCGACGTAGTTGCCCGCGGAGACATAGGTCGTCACGATGTCGCGGCCACCGATGTTTCGCGACACGGATACCGAGCCGCTGCGAATGAGGTGCAGGCCATCCGCATCGTCGCCTTCCGCGAACAACATGTCGTTGGCCTTGAAGGTCTTGAGTTCGGTCTTTGCGGCGACCGCAGCGACCTCGTCGAACGGCAGGTCGGGCACGAGGCCCTGGCGGAGCGTGCGGATTATGAAGAACTGGTCGATGATCCGGCGCACCCGCTCGTAGCTGTTCATGAGCCTGATGATTTCGCGGCGTGGAGATTCGAGCAGCACGCAGTCCCCGGATGCCCTGACGGTCGCCGAGCGCCGCCGCCCCGAAAGCAGGCTCATTTCGCCGAAGAACTGACCTCGCTCGAGGCGTATCGATTTGCCTTCGTCGGTTTCGACCTTCACCTCGCCCTCGACGATCGAGATGAAGGAGTTGGTGTAGTCGTTCTTGCGGAATATGATGTCGCCGTCTTTCGGCGTGAGCAGCTCGCTCGCGAGCACGAGTTCCCGTAGCACGAGGCCGTTTACATCGGCGAACAAAGGAATGCGTTTGCGGATCAGCGCCAGCGTGTCATCGACGTCGAGCCCGAACGGCAATGCGCGGAATTTCTGTTCCAGGATGCCGTGGTCGGCGGGCAATATATCGTTGCCAGCGATGAACTCGGCGATTTCGAAGCCCTGGTTCATGGCCTGTTTGATCAGGGGATAACCGCCGAGCGCACCGATGACGTACAGGCCTTCGACGTTGGATTCGTACTGATTGCTGAGCTCGGGCAGGGTCGTGGGATCGCTGCTCGGAAACTCGATGCCGCAGGATTCGACGAAGCCGCGCGGCGGTATTGCCCCGAGGCGCGCAATGATGCGGTTGCACTCGACGCGCGTCTGGCCGGTTTCCGTATTCAAGACGATCGCCTGGCCCGGCTCGACCGAGTCGACGTTGGTCTTGTTGAAGCAGGTGATGGAACCGTCTTCGATGGCGCGCGTGATCAGCGCGAGGTTGCCCTCCTTCGCCCTCGCGAATTCGTCGCGGCGGTTGATGATGATGACCGAGTTGCTGCGTGCGAGCGCGATGGCGTTTTCGATGGCCGCGTCGCCCGCGCCGACGATGACGATGATCTCGCCATTGTATTCCTCGGGATCGTCGAGCGTGTACTGGACGAAGGAATCGTCTTCGCCCGGTACACCGAGTTTGCGCGGATTGCCCTGCAGGCCGATCGCGAGAACGACGGATTTCGCTGCCAGCGTATCGCCATCGGCCAGCGTGATGGTGAATTGCGGCCTGCGGCCCTCGATGGCCGTGACCTCCGCGCCGTATCGAACATTGATGCCGATGTCGTCGATACTGTTCTGCCAGGCGCCGAGCACAGCCTCGCGCGTGCCGGCCGCAAACTGCAGGTCGCTTCTCAGGGGCACGACGGTGGGCTCGGCCATGACGTGTTTGCCCTTCTGATAGCGCTGAATCGTGTTCGCGGGTGCCGCCGTGCCTTCGAGCAGCACGTACGACAGGCCAAGACCGGCGGCGCGCGCCGCCGCGCTGAGGCCGGCCGGCCCGCTGCCGACGATGGCGACGTCGAAACTCACGGATTGCCGAAGGCGGCGGCACCCGAAACGGTCGTCGTGCCTCCCTGGTCCTGCAGGCTGTAGGTCAGGCCTGCGCCACCCGGGAACGATGGATCCGAAGTCTGGCCGGGTGCGCTGAAAAATCCCGAGAACGTGCCGGTGCCGCCCGTGATGCCATCGACGGCCACAGCGTTATAGAAGCCCTGGAACAGGTGCGCCGGCAGTTGCGCGGCGGCACCGATGTTGCCCTGGCCCGCTGCGGTCCAGGTGGAGCCGGCGATGTCGATGACGAGCGTACTGTCGACGAGCATGTTCGTGAAGTCGGCGTCGAACGTCGCTGCGCCGAGCACTCCGACATTTCCCTGGTCGTCGGTCGGCGATGTCGAACCTATCAGCGTATAGCTGGCCGAACCCGAAACGGGCATTACCGGCACCGCGCCGTCGGGGCTGGAGATCCAGTGCAGGCTCTGGTTGCCGAGGTTTTCCGGCACGGGAGTGCCGTCGCTGAGCGTAATGTCCGCCGTGCCGCCGGCCCAGCGGCCCCAGCGCAGCACGGTCATCTGGTCGAAACCGGTGTCGACGTTGTTCGACGTACCGATGTCGAAGTCCGAAACGTCCGTTGCCGCCCGGCCGGGATACAGTCCCGAGAAACCGGTGACGTTGTTATTCCCGTCGAGCCGCAGCTGTGTGGGGTCGTTGAACAAGGACGCGCTCCAGAACTCCGTCGCCGCTCCGAGCGGCCCGGTCGACATCGAGATCGTGCGCCCCTGTGGGTCGGGCGGGCTGCCCGGCGTCAGGTCGACCGGGGTGCCGTCGCGGTCGATGCCCTCGATCGACTGCTTCGGTATCTCGGGTCGGCTGCTGTCATCCTCGCCGTCGCCCTGTGGCTCGGGCGCGCTCGAGTCGGGTTCGCGACGGGTGCCGAGTTTGGTGTCGAACCCGGCCGGCGGTGATTCGGGGCTGAGGTCCGGCTGAACTTCGATCTGGAAACTGAAACTGCCGTCGTCAGCGGCAAACACCGGTGGAGCGATGTCGAGTCTCTCCGGCTTGCGGGATTCGAGCGGCACGAACAGGAATTCGCCGGCGTTCACATCGACCGTCGCGATTTCATTGCTGAAGAAGATGCTGTCCTCCGAGACCCGGACGTAGAGGCCGTCGGGTTCTCCGCCGCAGTCGCCGCTGCACAGGAGCACCGCGAAATCCGTACCGCGGATGCCGAGAACGCCGACGGCGGTGCGTACTTCGTAATTCGACGGATTTTCTTTGCCGATCGCGCCGGTAATCGTCCGGAAGCCGCCCTTGACGAGCCCGATGACGCTGCTGTCATCGTCCGACGTGGTTACGGTAGCGGTCGAACCGGGATCGGCAGCCGCATAGACGTACTCCTCGATACTGATGCGGCTGTCGGGCCGGACCGCAATGCGCGCGCCGTCGAGCATCAGCAGCTGCGCGCGCGACGCCGTGCCGGTAATAACCTGGTCGTCGACGCGTACCGCATCACCTTTGGACAGCGTCGCGGCAGGTGCGCGTTCTGCGGTGACCGAACCGGTCGCAAAAGTCACGGATCCGGCGTCGGCCCCGAGCAATGCCCGCGGCACACCGAGCAGTGCGGCGGCAGCGATGAATGTAAAGCGTTTGAACGTCTTCATGGTAACCACCGAATCAAGAGGCCAATTTCGGTTCTGTCGTAATCGTAAAGTGCGACATCGGAGTCGTTGTCGATATAACGTATGCGCGGCGCGATCGTCAGGCCGTTCGTTATCACATCCCGAAACTCGATCTGCAGCATGCCCGTCGTCTGCGTGTCCTCGCGAGGAATTCCGAAAAACAGGCCGTCGTAATCAGATTTCAGGCTGCCTATCGATGCGAACAGGTAGGACATTCGGCCGAGCGGTGCGTTCACGCTCAGCCGCCCGCCCGACTTGGAGTTGCCGTATGGGGAACCGGACTGCTGCTCGTCATCGGACCCGCCAATCGCTTCCAGGCGGAAACGAGCCCGGGGATTGAACCGGTACGCGAACCCGAGCGTATACAGGCTGCGGTTGACGTCGAGGATCTCGATGGCGTCATCGTATCGGAGGGCGCCACTGCGAATGCCGAGGCTGACGTCCCAGCGTTCGTTGATATGTCGTCCGACGAGCAGGTCGAGCCCCGTATACGACTCGTTCGATTCCCCGTCGCGGGTCGCGGCGTAAGCGGTCAGCGCCGCGCGGCCGAATATCGAGCCGCTGCGCCAGCTGAGCCCGGCCAGGCCGCTCAACACGCCCGAGTCCACGAACGATGCATCGGGGTTCTTGCGATAGCCCGCCCTTGCGCCCAGGTGCCAGGCGATGGTCGAACTCGTCGGATTCGTCCAGTCCACACCGGCGGCGGCTTCGAAGAACGATGAATCGGTCTCGAGGTTTTCCGGATTCAGCGTGAATCCGAGGAACTGTTGATCGTCGGTCGAGCCGTTCGCGTTGTCGTCGTAACCCATGAACAGTTCGGCGTAGAGTTGTGTGTCGGCCGGCGGTGTTGCGGGGCCGGCATCGATCGCCGCAATGTAACGGTCGATGATGTCACGTACGCCCGGCGGCGGGTTTTCGTTAAGCAGCGCCGCGAACAGCGGGCGGGCGTCGAGCGGACGGCCGTCGTCGAAATAGGCGCGGGCCAGTTCCATGCGGGCGCCGGCAAACTGCGGCGCGCCCGAGACCGATCGCTGCAGGCTGAGTATGGCTTCGCCTGTGCGGCCCGAATCCAGCGCGGCGACGCCGAGCAGGTAGTCGAAATACGCATGCCCGGCCAACTCATTCTCGCGCGGGGCGAGCAGCGCATGGGCCGCGTTGGCGTCGCCGGCGGCTATCAGCGACTCCGCCTGCGTCAGCAGCGTGCGCACCTCTGCGGACGCCGCAACCTGCATCGTGTCCTGTGCGGATGCGACAGCGGGCATGGCCAGAATGAGGGCCAACGCCAATGCGCGACCCAGGGATTTCGCTGCGGTCATCATTGTTGTTCGCCTTTGTGACGTCGCAGGCGGACCGGAGTCCCCCTATTTGCCCAGGTGGTCGAAGACGCCATCCCAGTCCCCGGACGGCGGCTCGCTCCTGAACATCCTTATCCGATCAAGGTACACATTATATAGGAGCGCGGCATCGCGTTCCGTCAGGTTTTCGAAAAGTTTTGCGGCCTCGTCCCAGTTTTTTCTCCGGTACGCGCGGAGTGCGGCGTCGTATGTCTGCAGCAATTCACGCCTTTCGCCGTCGATGACTCCGGTCGGTCCGACGGGCTCGAAAATGGCGACGGGTTCGTGTTTGCCTTTGACGCGCACGAGATCGAGTTCGCGAAAAGTAAAATCGGGAACGAGTTCGGCGGTCCTGTCGTTGACGATGATGTCCACACCGTATTGCTTCGTCAGGCCCTCAAGCCGTGATCCGAGATTGACCGTGTCGCCCATGACGGTATAGGCGATCCGGAACTCGGAGCCCATGTTGCCGACGTTCATTCCGCCGCTTGCGATGCCGACACCGACCCGGATCGCTGGCCAGCCTTTTTCCCGGAACGGTTCGTCCAGGGCTCTGACTGCTTCGATCATGTCGAACCCGGAAAGGAGCGCATTGCGGGCGTGGTCAACGTCGGGCAACGGCGCTCCCCAGAACGCCATGACGCAGTCGCCCATGTACTTGTCGATCGTGCCCCGGTGCGTCTGAATCGCTCTCGTGAACGGCGTCAGGAATTCATTCATCATTCGGGTGAGCTCGCGCGCGTCGAGCCCTTCCGAAATCGTCGTAAAGCCGCGTACATCGGAAAACAGCACCGACATTTCCCGGGTTTCGCCTTCGAGAGAAACTTCCCGGCCGCTTTCGTCGATCTCGTCGACGAGGGACGGCGGTATGTACTGGCCGAAAACCTGTGACAGGTGGCGCTTGTTTCGTTGCTCCACGAAGAACCGGTAGGTGATCTGCAACATCGCCGCGATCAGCGTGAAAGCGAGCAGCGATGCGATCGGGACCACCAGTCCGAGGGAGATCCACATCCAGAGGTTCAGTGCAGCTGCCGCGGCAAGAATGCCGAGCGTCAGCGCCAGGGCGTTGAGCGGGGCGAGCCGCGGCAACAGCAACGCGGTCAGCAACGCGATGATGAACAGCAGAAAGAACTCGAGCCCGTCCGCGTAGGCGGGTTCCTGCCGTATGTCGGCGTCGATGAGCCCGGCGATCAGGTTGGCGTGCGCCTCGACGCCGATGTAACGCTGTCCCACGGGGGTCGAGCGCAGATCGAGCAGGCCCGCCGCACTCGCGCCCAGCAGGGCGATCTTGCCCTCGAGCAGCTCCATTGGCGCCGTTCCATACAGCACGTCCTTCGCTGAAACGAACGGGAAACTCTCCTGCGGGCCGCGAAACGGAATGAAGACGGACACCTGCTCGTCGACAGGAATACGCACATCGCCGAGCGTGAGGTACTCCAGCTCGATTCCGCTCATCCTTCCGGCGGCATTGTCGGCGAAGCTCAGCCCGACCGGCGGTGATCCCATGGCGACGCGGGCAACGGCCAGGGCGAGCGAAGGATACAGCTGACCCGCATATTCCTGTACGAGCGGGGCGCGCCTGAACACGCCGTCTGCGTCGATCAGCGGGGCATCGAAAAAACCTCCGGCGAACGCATTCTGCTGCAGCGCCGGCAAATTACCCGCGTAGCCGGCAGCCCGGACAAATGGGACGGTGACATTAACGAGATCGGCTCTGCCAATGATTGGCACGGGCAGAGCACCGGTCGTGGCGGGTTCGTTTTCAGCCAGCGAATCCTTGAACACGAAACCGGTGACGACGTCGCGCGCGATGAACGACTCGGCGAACCTGATATTGCTGTCCAGCAGCGCTTTGCGGCGTTCCAGTTCGCGCAGCATGGCAGGAGTCTGTGCGGCCTCGCTTGCGTAAAGGTCGTCGAGCAGGCGCTCGGCCGACGTTTCCTCCGCCTCGGCAAACAAAACGTCGAGTCCGAGTACGCGCACGCCGTAGTCGTCGAATAATTTATCGACGATATCGGCCAAGGTGTTTCTCGGCCAGGGCCACTGGCCGAGTTCGAGCTGGCTCGCTTCGTCGATATCGATAATGACGATGCGATCATCGACCGTTCCCGGCATCGTCAGGCGAATACGCACATCGTAGAAATAGTTTTCGACGCGGTCTATGACTTCGAAACGCGGCTTCCCGGCGATGTGCAGTGTAAACACCGTCAATGCGATGCCGCTGATCAGGAGGCGCGTGACGAAGCGCACGAGCCTGACGCGACTTGCAAGATCTTGATTAATCCCCTGGGTCATCGTTCGCCGTTCATGCCCTCGTGTTTGTCGCAACCAGTCCGGACTTTGTAATCATAACAATCGCCATGTTGCCTGAACGGCCAAGACCTGAAAGTGGCACAGCGCTTTCCTGAGCCGGGCTGCAAAAATCGGCCGGTAACAGGACACCCGGAAGGCGCTCGAAAGTGGGGGGCGACGACCCGGATTACCGGCCCCGTTGTGTGCCCGGAGGCGCAGAAAACTATCAGTTGTTGTAATTATGTGACAAACGTTTTGCGCAAATGCGACTCATTTGCGCCATTTGCGTTCAACGCAAGCGCCTGTTTTCTGGTCGCATAGACCGTTTGGGAATAAACAGTTTTCATATAATGTCCAGCAAAAATAGTTAGTTACGCACGTTGCGGAAAATATGACAAACCCCCTTATGGTGATTTGGGTTGTGGCACTTCTGCAACAAAGGTCCAAGGGGGTGTTTTTTTGCTACTATCCCCTCGCTTAGCGTGGCCGTAGGCGGGCGTTCTCGCAAGTCGATGGTCGCGTGTTATCAAAACAGCATAAGGGGAAAATCTATGCGAATCTTTAAACTAACTGGACTTGCGTTCCTGGCTACTGCGCTTGCGCCCATGGGCGTCGCAATGGCACAGGGCGAGGCCGCAGAACCGGAAGAGGAACTCGAAGAGATCGTCACGACCGGTTCGCGCATCGCACGCAAGGACCTGACCGGCGCAGCCGCCGTTACGGTACTCGACGAAGAAGCCATCAAGGTGACGGGTAACGTATCTATCGGTGACGTCCTGCAGGACCTGACCGTGAACGCAAACGGTATCAACACGCAGTTCAACAACGGCGGTGACGGGTCGACGAGGGTTAACCTTCGCGGCATGGGGTCTGCACGTACGTTGACGCTGCTCAACGGCCGTCGCATGGTCGGTACGGCTGCTTCTTCAAGCGTCGACCTCAACGCGATTCCGCTGGCAGCCATCGAGCGTGTTGAAGTACTGAAAGACGGCGCTTCCGCTGTATACGGTTCTGACGCAGTCGCCGGTGTTGTGAACATCATCACGCGCACCGACTACGAAGGCGTCGACCTGAACGTGTATACCGGTCAATCGGCCGAAGGCGACGGCGAAATCGTCGACGTCAACCTGACGTTCGGCATGGCCAGCGACCGCGGCAACGTGATTATTTCTGCCGGCTTCTACGAGCAGCAGGACATCTTCCATGGTGATCGTGACTGGGCGTTCTACGACCTGGACTACGACTGGACCACGGGTGACGTCAGCACGCTCGGTTCGAGTGCACCGCCGCAGGGCAACATCATCGGTATCTGGTCAGCCGCTCCGGGCAACGCAGCCTGGCAGGCTCTGACGGGCGCCGGTGGCGCATGCCCGAGCGCGATTTGCTATAACGATCCGAGCGTCGGCTGGCGTGACCTGAACACGGCCGGCACGTCCGATTCGGGCGAAGGCGACCTCTACAACTACCAGCCGATCAACTACCTGTTGACGCCGCAGAGGCGTGCCAATGTGTACATGGCTGGCCGTTACGAGCTCAGCGATTCGGTTTCGGCTTTCATGGAAGGCCACTACCTGAACCGCCAGTCTGACCAGCTGCTCGCACCGACGCCGCTGTTCACGATCTCGGAAGGCATTGCGGTTTCGCAATACAACGAGTTCAACCCGTTCGGTCGTGACTTCATCGACGTCCGGCGCCGCTTCCTCGAAGCCGGCGGCCGCAACTTCCTGCAGGACGTTGACACGTTCCGCACCGTTGCCGGACTGCAGGGCGCCTTGCCGAACGACTGGAGCTGGGAAGCAAGCGTCAATTACGGCCGTACGCGAGCCGTCGATACCGGCCGTGGTCGCTTCATTCGCAGCCGCGTGATCAACGCGATTGGCCCGTCACAGGGCGGTGTGTGCTATCAGAGCTATGACCCCGTTAATCAAACTTACTCGGGGGCGATCGCTGGTTGTGCGCCAATCGACCTGTTCGGCGGTTATGCAAACAGCCCGATCTCGCAGGACGCGATCAACTACATCTCTTACGAGGGTATTGATCAGGGTTACCAGACTCAGCGTACTTACCAGCTGAACTTCTCTGGTGACCTGTTCGATATGCCGGCCGGCGCTGTGGGCATGGCTATCGGCGCCGAGTACCGCGAAGAGCGTGGTGGCGACATTCCCGATCCGATCACTAACGGTGGCGACACCACGGGTAACAAGCGTGAAATCACGCGCGGTTCCTATGACGTGACGGAAGCCTACATTGAGTTCCTCGTCCCGATCACTGATGGCTTCGAAGCGAGCCTCGCAGCTCGTCATTCGGACTACAGCGGTTTCGGCACGACGACGAACGGCAAGATCGGCCTGATCTGGAACCTCAACGAGCAGTTCACGCTGCGCGGTACGGTCTCCGAGGCTTTCCGCGCTCCGTCGATCGGCAACCTGTTCGGCGGCAGCTCGGACAGCTTCCCGGCGGCCACGGATCCTTGCGACACCGATCCGCAGAACGGCGGTCCGCGTTCGGCGAACGAAGACGTCAACTGCACGGCTGACGGCCTGCCCGCCGGCTACGTCGACGCCCGTACGCAGCTGAAGTCGCGTGTCGGCGGTAACCCGCTGACTCAGCCCGAGACGGCTGATACGTTCACCGTCGGTATGGTCTGGCAGCCGAGCTTTGCCGAAGGCTTCGCCATGACTTTGGACTGGTGGGACATCGAGCTGGATGACGCAATCACGTCTCTCGGCGTCAACGTTATTCTGGCCGGTTGCTACGACGTGGCGCCGTCAGAGCGCCGTTACTGCGACCGCATCATCCGTGATCCGGGTACCGGCTTCCTGTCGCTCGTCGACAACCGTACCGGCAACGCCGGTGGCGCGGTCGGATCGGGTCTGGACGCGACGTTCTCGTACGACATGGACTCGGACGTTGGCGATTGGCGTTTCAACCTTGATGTCACGTATCTCGATGAGTTCACCCGCATCGAGATTGACGGCACGGAGACGGTCGGCCTGGGTTACTACGACCTCGGCGTATACGCAGAGCTGAAGTACAACCTCAACGTGAACTGGCGTCGTGATGACTGGATGGTGAACTACAACATGCGGTTCATCGACGGCTTCACCGAGTGTGAAGACGACAACTGTCAGGCTCTCGAGAACTCGGATCCGAGTGACGATCCGCTGCTTCGCAGTGTTGACAGCTACTTCCAGCACGACCTGCAGATTGCCTATGGGCTGGACTTCGGTGGCATGGGCCAGGGTCAGGTTACGTTCGGTATCCAGAACCTTCTGGATGAAGAACCGCCGCGTGTTTACAACGGTTTCATCTCCGGAACCGACACGGCGAACTACGATTATCTCGGCCGGTACTTCTACCTGTCCTATAATCACCAGATGTAATCTGGAAAGACTTGGTTTGTTGGACGGCGCAAGCCGTCCAACATCCGGCCAAGACTCGAAAATACCCGCATCTAGCGGGTATTTTCTTTTAGAATCGCAGAACTTTTATTGCTTCATCCGGACTAAGTACCGGATAAGAACAAAACAGCAGGGGAAGCCATGAAGAATCTGACGCTAATTATTGCCTGTGCCCTGGGCGTGACGGCGTGTGCATCATCACAGCCTGAGCAGGCGGCGCCATCTGCTGTACCGGCTACGGGCAGTAGCGCGGTGCAATCCGGCACCCAAGCTGCCAACGATACTGGTGAATCGCTTGATGTCGTCGAGGTTCCGGCGGCCGCAAAGACGGCAACGGCGCCGGATTCGGGCAAGCGCGACGAGCTGGTCTGTTGGCGGGAAAGGTCGCTGGGCTCGCATCGTTTCGAGAAGATTTGCCGTTTCCGGTCGGAAATCGAGGATGAACGCAAGGATACCCAGCGCAGTATGAGGAAAGCGCAACGCGGCGGTCCCACGATCAATAGCGAATAACGGAGCAGGTGTGAAGCAATGAATAGACTTGTTGGCTTGTCATTCATAATTATTGGTCTGGCTGCATGTGCCAGTTCAGGGCCACAGGACGAACTGCAAGCGGCGAACGCGAGCGTAGCGCCGACGGCTGAGTCGTCCTGGGCTGACCAAAGTGAGGAGAGGACGGACGTCCTGATCTGTGTTCGGAAGCGCGTAACAGGCTCCAACCGAATGGAAAAGATTTGCCGTTTTAGATCTGACGTCGACAACGACCGATTAGCGACCCAGGACGGGATCCGACAGCTGGGCCGTCGAAATCCGAAGGACGTTGAGTCCCAGTAGGTTGAACTTTCGCCCGCAAATCCGGCCAAACGATCGGAGAGGGAAGCGAGCGTAGGGGACGCCATGATTAGAATAATTTCATTGTCCGCAATTCTGCTCGGACTTACCGCGTGTGCCTCGTCCGAGCCACAGAATGACCCGGAGACCGCTGTTCAGGTCGTGCCGGCTGCCGCCCTCAAGCCGTACGCCGGCGAAAGTGCGGCATCGTCCGGTGACAATGCGAATTCTGACGGGGCACTAGAGATTGTCGCTGTGCCTGCAGCCCGGCAGAAGGGTGGGAACACTTCCAGTAAAGAAGACTACCTTATCTGCAAAGAAGAGCTCATTCTGGGCTCACACCGGAAAGAAGAGGTCTGCCGCTACAGGTCGGAAATAGAGGCAGAGCGCCTGGAGACGCAGAGAGAACTGCGCCGGGCGAGCATGAGGCCGGTCGGCAACCGGCGCTAGACTCTGTAGTAATATTGCCGCGTATTGGCATTTCCAACGGTACGACTGATGCGTGTATTGATTTTTTTGTTGAGCGCCGCGGCGGCGACGGCGGCGCATGCCGGCGATCTTCAAAGCTGTGTCGGCATCGACTCCGATGTCGCCCGGCTCGAGTGCTATGACCAGCTGGCCGGACTGGAAGCAGCGGAAGAATCCGCGGCGTCCGCCGCAGCCTTGGCACCAGCGCAACCCGCAGCTTCTGCGGCGCCCGAAAAGCCTGCCCCGCCTGCCGAGGCAATGTCGGAACAGGTTTTCGGCAAGTCTGTGGAGGAAGCCCAGGTAGCCTATGCAGAGGCAATGGGAACAAAGGAAGTCGACGAGATTAGCGGCACCGTTGTAAGCGCTGGCAAGGACGGATTCGGGCATGTGATCGTCGAGCTCGACAATGGCCAGCGCTGGCGGCAGGCTCGGAAAGAGTATTTCAAGCTGCGCCCCGGCGACGAGGTGGTAATCAAGAAGGCCGCGCTCGGGTCGTACTCCATGCAAAAGATGTCTGGAGGCCGATGGACCAAGGTCCGTCGTATCGACTAGTAAATTGTCATTCGCTGCGCGGGATGTCCTCGCCCAGTATCAATGCCCGGATGTACTTGACCGGCGGCGAGCCGTAGCTGAGCGCCTGGTCGTGATAGCGCCGTAAGGTGAACTCGTCGCCCCAGACCGCCTCCACGGCCAGGCGCATCCCGACGTGTTCCTGGTAGCCGACGAAGTAGGTCGACAGCTGAGCGGACGTCAGCTGCGCACGCACCCACTTTCCAGCCGCCTCTCGCTCCTCCTGGAAGCCGCCCTCGATCATGAGCTTCATCGCCTGGTCCCGCGTCATCCCGTCGACATGGATCGCGGAATCGATAATCGCGTTCGTGATGGCCCGCAGGTACCACTTCAGCATGATCAGGCGCTGCAGCGGGTCGCCACCGCCGTACCCGGAATCAATCATCACCCGCTCGGCGTAGACGGCCCAGCCTTCGACCATCGGTCCCGACCAGAGTATGCTGCGCAGCGTCGACGGGTAGCGATTGCTCAGCGCCAGCTGCAGGTAATGGCCCGGCACGCCCTCGTGAATCGTCAGGTCCTGGATCGAATACAGGTTGTACTCGCGCAGGAAGGACTCGACCTGCTCGTCCGTCCAGTCCCCGGGCAGTGGCGCGACCGCGTAGAATGCGCTTTGTCCTTTATCGAGAGGGCCGGGCGGGTCGAGATACGCTAACGACACGCCGCGCTGAAATTCGGGCATGACAATGATCTCGACAGGGTCCTCGGGCATCGTGACGATATTGTTCTCGACGACGAAGTCCGTTGCCTGCTGCAACTGCTGCTTTGCGATCTCGACAATGCCGTCGCGCGGCGGCAGCTTCGCATAAGCCTCCTCGAGCGCCGCACGAATGATGACCTGCTTGTAGGCCGCGTCGGGTGCGTCGGGAAATGCTGTATATGGATGCTTGCGGGCGTAGATTTCTTTTGCAATCTCGTACATCTGGTTGCGCACGGATTCGTATTCGGCATCGGCGCGTGCCCGTATCTCCTTGCGGCTCAGCTTTGATTCCAGGGTGAACGCAAGCTTGGTGTCGTACAGCTCTTCACCGATCCGGAAGTCACCGGCGGCGCGCGGCAGGAGTTCCTCCTCGAGCCAGGTCTGGTGCTCGGCGACTGCGTCTTTTGCCGTCTCGATCGCCGCTTCGAGCCTGGCTCGCGTTGCCGGCTTCAGTGCGCTCATCTGCGGAACGATCATCGCCTCGATGATGGATAGCAGCCCGGGGTTCTGCCTGACCGCCGTCTCGGCATGAATCTTCGGCACGCGGGCGGGTTCGATAGCCGCGCGCGCTTGCTCCAGGAATCGCGGCAGCTGCTCCATTCTTGCCGCCGCCGATGAGAGGCGTGCCTCGATGGGCGCGAAGTCCCTCGCGACGAGCCCGTAGATCGCACCGCCCGAAATATTGATGTAATACCGCGGGTTCCATGCCCATTCCTGCAGCGTCTCGAGCTGCCACAATCCCGACTCGATCCTGTTCCTTAGCATTCCTGCGTCGACCTGGTTGGCGCGCGACAGGTCGTCGTGATCGATTGCAGCAAGCAGGGCCAGGTAGTCGCGGTATTTGTCGGCAACGCGCTCACGCGCCCCTGCGCTGACGTCGTCGAGCTGGTCGTCCACGCTGTGATCGCCGATCTGTGTTGCGCCAACCGGGGAAAACGACGGCAGGTCGCTGAGGTATTGCTCGGCAATCACCTCGAATGCCTCGTCGGCGGTCGAGGCGACAGCGCCATTGAATGCAAGAAGAGCAATGGCGGCGAGTGTGATGAGCGGCTTCACGATGGATCCCGTTAAGTTCCTGCGAAGGCCTCAACATAGCATGGAGAGCTACGGCGGGCAGCTGTAATATCGACGCATGGTTCGGCCGATCGTCCTATTGCTGCTGCTGGGTGGTATTACCGGGACCGCGGTGTCCGAGCCCGGCGCGGGGGTGCCCGCATACGTTCTGCAGCTGCCGGCGCAGGTTGCGACAGTCCTGATCGCCGAAACGAACAGTTCGGCGCTGCACCGAATCGTCAATGGTAGCGACGGTGTCGAATACGTCGACGAGCGTTACATGTCGATCGGCCAGAACGGCGTCGGGAAGCAACGGGCGTGGGATCGCCGCACGCCGCTGGGCATCTATTTCATCACGGAGCAGCTGGATACGACCAGGCTGCACGAACGCTACGGGCCGACCGCGTTTCCGCTCGATTATCCGAATGCCTGGGATCGCCGGAATGGACGTGCAGGCGACGGCATCTGGATTCATGGTGTCACCGAGGGCGGTGAGCGCCGTCCGCCGCTCGATACGGATGGCTGCATCGCGTTGCCCAACGACGAGCTGCTGGTGCTCGAGAAGGAACTCCTGCCTATCGTGACGCCGGTCATCATCGCCAAGGAAATGCGCTGGGCCAGCCCGGAATCGGTTTCCGAACTGCGCAAGGATCTCAACAACGCCCTCGACGCCTGGGCCACGAGCATCCTGGACGGGGACCTGCAGCTTTATCTGTCTGCCTACGCCGATGATTTCGGGTATCGGGGCATGAGCAGGGAAGAGTGGGCGAGGTACCGCGTCGAGACATTTGCAGCCGCGGTCGTCGACGCCATTTCACTCGACCAGGTCCTGCTGCTGGCGGACCCCGAAGAAGAGGGTCTCTACCTGAGCCGCTTTCGCCAGACGATCGTCGAGGGCGGGCGTACGCTTACGACGAGCAAACGACTCTACTGGCGGCGCAACGGCGCCGGCCGGCTGCAAATCGTGGCTGAGGATAACGGCTAGCGCAGGCTCTCGCGCACGACGAGTTCGTCGAGCAGCTCCAGCAGGTTGCTGTAGCCGCCGGCTTCGGCACCGCCGGTGCGATACTTGCCGTTGACGACCATCATCGGTGTGCTCGAAATACCGTAGCGCCGCATCAGGTCCTGCGCGACGCGTATCTTCTGAGCGACTTCGAACGAACTCCAGGTTCGATCGAAGTCCTCGGCACTGACTCCGAAACGCCCGAATAACGCCCGGATCGAACTCTCACTCGCGAGCCGGTTGCCGCGGCGGTGAATTTCAGTGTAGACCGCAGCGTGGAAACCTTCTCCATCGGCGAGCGCACCGTTACGCGCCAGCACTTCGTGCGTGTAGTACATCTGCGCATGCAGCATCAACAGGTTGTTCCAGGTCGCCGGGATCTGCACGAAGCGCACATTCGCCGGCTTATTTTCGGACCAGCCTTTAATAATGGGTTCGAAGTCGTTGCAATGCGGGCAGGAGTAAAAAAAGAACTCGGCCACTTCAATCTTGTCCGCGCCGCCGAGCGTCGGCTGCGTCGGCACGATGCGGGCGTAATGCTGGCCTTCCTTGTATTTCCATTCGGCCGGCGCGACCGGTGCGTCCGGCGGCTCGAGAACGATTGCTTCTTCCTCCGGCTCCGGTTCTGCGGCCGTCTCCTCGACGATCTCGACCGCTTCGTCGGCATCTTCCTCGGCAGCAGTCGGTTCCTCGGTCTCCTCGGCTGCAGGCACCTCGATAGCCGCCGGTTCCTCCTCGGTTACCGGTTCGGCCGGTTCTTCCCTGGAGCAGGCAGTGACGAGAAAAAGCGCGGTGAGAATCCAGATAAGGTTTTTCATTTACGCAACCCCTGTATGTAAGACGCCAATGCATCGATATCGTCGGAACCAAGACGTTTCGCAATGTCGCGCATGATGCGGGTGTTGCCGTCGGTCTTGCGGGCGCCAGACGCATAGTCACGCAACTGTTTTGCGGTGTACGCCGCATGCTGTCCCTGGATCGCCGGATAGTTGGCTGCCGGGTTGCCCTGGCCGGTCGGACCATGGCAGGCCAGGCAGGCTGCTACACCCTTGTCGCTGTCGCCGCCCCGGTAGAGCGCTTCGCCCTTGGCGACGGTCGACGGGTTGGCGACAGACATGGCCGGCGTCGGCAGGCTCTCGAAGTAAACGGCCAGGTTCCTGATGTCATCCTCCGACAACATCATGGCTTGCGGCATCATCAGCGGATCCTGGCGCTTGCCGGTTTTGAACGCCTCGAGTTGTGAAACGGTATAGGTCGCGCTCTGGCCCGCGATATTCGGCCACAGCGGGTTAGCGCTGATTCCTTCCTGACCATGACAGGCGGTGCATGTGAGCGAGCGTGCCTTTCCCGCTTCCGCCGAGCCCTGGATAAGGCTATCGGCCTCGGCCTGGACCGCCAGCAGCGCCGCTGCCAGCACCGCAATCGAGTTCAACCTTGAATTCATATTTCCTTACCGTTACTTTCTTCGCGCGCTGGACACAAACCGCGAATTATACACGTATTCCCCGGGGCACAACCCATGTCGCAGTACCCTGACGCCCACTTCATCAAGAGCGCGAACGCGCCGGAACAGTTCGTGCGCGACGACGGTGTGGAGGTGGCTGTCGCCGGTCGCTCCAATGCGGGAAAGTCCAGCGCAATCAATGTGATCGTCAATCGCCGGCAGTTTGCACGGACCAGCAAGACGCCGGGCCGCACGCAGCTGGTCAATTTCTTTGCCCTGCGGGAAGGGCAGCGCCTCGTGGATCTGCCCGGCTACGGTTTCGCGCGCGTATCCGACAAGACGCGGCGGCACTGGGACGATTTGCTCAGCCACTATTTCCAGTCTCGCAGCAGCCTTCGCGGGCTGCTGTTGATCGTCGACATCCGCCGCAAGCTCACGGACTATGACCGGCAAATGATGGCGTTCGCCGGGGCCGTGAACCTGCCGATTCATATCCTGTTAACCAAGGCGGACAAGCTGAAGCGTGGCCAGGTCGCGACAGCGTTGCTGGAAGTCAGGAAAGAGGTTGCTGAGCGCGCGACCGTGCAGGCATTTTCGGCGCTCAGGCGCCAGGGCGAGGCTGAGGCTCGCGAGGTGCTGGAGCGGTTGCTTGAAACGCACGCATAAAAAACCCCGGGGCATCTGGTGCCCCGGGGAATGAAGAAGCAACCGGCTTGGGGTAACCGTGTTGCGCACCTGTCTAGGGAGGTAAACAGGCGAGTGGGTAATCCACTCGTTAATTAAGATTCTTTCCGAACCGGAAAGTTCCGCGCTATCCGTAAATCTTTGAAAATTCTCAAGAAATGGGCGAGGCGTGGGCTGAACCCCACCCGTGACAATGTTTCGGCCTAATGTGCTTCGTCCCAGTTCTTGCCGATGCCGACGTCGACCTTCAGGGCGACCTCGAGGTCGGCGGCCGAGCACATCAGCTCCGTGGCTTTTTTCGCGACGGCATCCGCATCGGCTTCGGCAGCCTCGAACACCAGTTCGTCGTGAACCTGCATTATCATGCGGGCATCGGTATCGCCTTCCCGCAGCCAGTCATGCGTACGAATCATGGCGCGCTTGATGATGTCAGCCGCGGTACCCTGCATCGGCGCGTTGATTGCGCTGCGTTCCGCATACTGTCGCCGCTGCGCATTGCGCGCATTGATTTCGGGCAGGTACAGGCGGCGCCCGAACACGGTCTCGACGTAACCCTGTTTGCTGGCCTTCTCGCGGATGCCATCCATGTACGCCTTGACGCCCGGATAACGATCGAAATACACGTCGATGTATTCCTGCGCCTGCCCGCGCGGAATGCCGAGTTGCTTGCCGAGGCCGAACGCCGACATGCCGTACATGAGCCCGAAGTTGATGGCCTTCGCCGAGCGGCGATCGTCGTCAGTCACGTCATCGAGCTCGCATTCGAAAACCTCGGCCGCCGTGGCGCGGTGGATGTCCTGGTCCTCGGCGAAAGCGGACACGAGGCCCTTGTCGCCCGACAGGTGCGCCATGATCCGCAGCTCGATCTGCGAGTAGTCCGCCGCCAGCAGGACATAGCCTTTCGGCGCAATGAATGCCTGCCGGATGCGCCGCCCCTCCGGGGTGCGGATCGGGATGTTCTGCAGGTTCGGGTCCGTCGATGACAGCCGGCCCGTCGCCGCGACCGCCTGGTGATAGGAGGTGTGCACCCGCCCGGTGCTTGCAGCGATCTGCAGCGGCAGCTTGTCGGTGTAGGTGCTCTTGAGTTTGCTGACGCCGCGGTAATCGATAATCACGCGCGGCAGGTCGTAATCCTCGGCGAGCTCGACCAGCACATCTTCGGCCGTCGACGGCTGGCCCTTGGGCGTCTTGCGAATGACGGGCAGCTCGAGCTTGTCGAACAGGATCTCCTGCAGCTGTTTCGGCGAACCGAGATTGAACGGGCCGCCAGCCAGCTCGTGCGCCTCGCTTTCGAGTTCGGCCATTCGTTTTGCCAGCTCACTGCTCTGCTTTGCGAGCATCTTGCGGTCGATCAGTACGCCCGTTTCCTCCATTGCGAGCAACACCGGCACGAGCGGTTGCTCGATATCGACGTAGACATTCCTGAGCGGCTCGATGTCGTTGAGCTTCGACCACAGCGTTTCGTGCAGCTGCAGCGTGATATCGGCATCCTCGGCCGCATACGGTGCCGCGGTCTCGAGATCGACCTGGTTGAAGGTCAGCTGCCTGGCGCCCTTTCCAGCGACGTCTTCGTAGTGAATCGTTTCGCGGCCGAGGTACAGGCGCGCCGTCGAGTCCATGTCATGACGTGTCGCGACGCTGTTGAGCACATAAGATTCGAGCATCGAGTCGAAAGCCATGCCCTTAAGCTCGATATCGTGGCGCGCGAGCACGTGCGCGTCGTACTTGAGGTGGTGGCCGACTTTCTTTTGCCTCGGGTCCTCGAGCCAGCCGCGAAGTTTCTCGAGCGCCTCCTCGCGCGGCAATTGATCGGGTGCGCCCGGGTAATCGTGCGCCAGCGGGACATAACAGGCGGAACCGGGCTCGACCGACATCGACACGCCGACGATTTCGGCCTCCATATAGTCGAGGCTCGTCGTCTCCGTATCGAAAGCAACGAGGTCTGCTTTCATTATCTTTTTCAGCCACGCGTCGAACGCCTTCCAGTCGAGCACGGTCTCGTAGTCGCCATCGGTCGACTCCGGCTCCGGTGCGGGTTCGCCCGCCTTGTCGTCGAGCTGCTTCAGAAGCGTGCGTAACTCGAAGCGGCTGTAAAGTTCGCGCAGGTTTGCCAGGTCGGGATTACTTGCATCGAGTTCGTCGATCTTGACCGGCAGGTCGACGTCGCATTTGATCGTCGCGAGTTCGCGCGAGAGCTTCAGGTTGTCGATGTTGTCGCGCAGGCTCTCGCCGATCTTGCCCTTGATGTCATCGGCGTGTTCGATGAGATTGTCGGCCGTGTCGTAGTCGTTGAGCCACTTCGCCGCCGTCTTCGGCCCGACCTTCGGCACGCCCGGGATGTTGTCGGAGCTGTCACCGACGAGGGCCAGGTAATCGATGATCTGTTCCGGGAAGACGTCGAACTTCTTCTTGACGGCTTCGCGGTCCATCACGCTGTCGTTCATCGTGTTGATCAGAGTGACCTTGTCGTTGACGAGCTGCGCGAGATCCTTGTCGCCGGTCGAAACGAGGACGTCGAGTCCTTCCTGCGCGGCCTGCCGGCACAGCGTGCCGATGACGTCGTCGGCCTCGACTCCTTCGATCTGCAGCAGCGGCAGGCCCATGAGCTTTACAGCGTCGAGGATCGGCCGCACCTGCGAACGCAGCTCGTCGGGCATCGGCGGGCGCGTCGCCTTGTACTCTTTATAGATATCGTCGCGGAAGGTCTTGCCGGGGGCGTCGAAGACGATGCCGACATGCGCATCCGGCTGTTCCCGGACGAGCTTGTTGATCATCGTCAGGACGCCATGCAGCGCGCCGGTCGGCTCTCCTTTGGCGTTGCTGAGACTGGGTAAGGCGTGGAACGCCCGGTAAAGGTAGGACGATCCGTCGACGAGGACGAGGTCGTACTTACTGACTGCCGGAATCTCCGTTGTCCTCGTCCTGCTCGTCCTCGCTTTGCGGCTGCGGCTGCGTGGTTTCGATCGAGCTCGGATCACCCGGGATATACAGCGGGCCGCTCTGGCCGCAGGCGCCGAGTGTAAATGCGAGAAGGAGTGCAGCGAGAATCTTGTGCGTCATGTCGGTGGCCTCGATTGAAGTGGAGCGATTATATCGGGTTTTGCAGCTCGGCTTCGATCTCTGCGCGTAACTCCTGGGTCATTTCGATCGCCTGACGACCGGCCGTGACACCAATCGCGGCTACCCGCGTGCGGAAGATCACCTGTCTGCGAATGTCGCCCCAGCTGGTTGCGCTCGCCGGTCGCAGCAGAGCATCGTCGCGCGGTAAGTCGAAATCACTTCCCATTGCTTCGGCGAAGTATTGATTTGCGGCCGACAGGACCGGGTCATGGGGTGCGAGCGAGACGCTCGTGATTCCCATCTCGAACAGGAAGCCGTCATACAAATCGTCGATGAATGCGCTGTTGTTCTTCTCGATGACCAGTTCGGTGCGCTCCGCCCGTACGAAGAACCGCACGATGCCCTGGCGCAGGTCCTGATTCCTGATCAGCTGAAGATTCCCGGTGCTTTGCAGATCGGTGTACGTAGCGCTGGTGATCTGCAGCGTTTTCCGGGCACTGAGCGTTGCGAGCATCAACTGGATCTGAGCGTATTCGGCAGAAGGATTGTCGACATCGAGCATTGCATAAACGACTGAGCCGGTCTCGACATTGGTGGCTTCGAAGTCGACGTAGCTCCGCAATTCGCCCTCGATCAGGGCGAGGTCTTCGCGAAGCAACTCCAGGTAGGCTTTTTCGGACTTGCGGTCCTGCCGGTCCTGCATCCAGCCATCGATGTAAAGCGCCACCAGGATGCCGACGATGATCAGCACGAACTCGACGAGGAACTCGGGCCAGCGTCGGCGCAGGAATGAGTGGCTGACGCGACCAACAGGGGATACGGGGCGATCGTGCGTTTCGAGTTCCTCGCTCATGACCGGGGCCTCCGTTTCTTATTTGTACTTTTCGGCGACCTGCCGATAGGCCTCGCGGAAGGGTACCCCTTTTTCGGTAACGAGTCTGTAGGCCTCTTCGGTCGCGAACAGGCCTTCGCTGAGTTCGATGTTTTGCGGCACGAATTCGAGGCCGTCGAGCAGGAAGGCCATGATGTCGACGCTGTCGACGGCAAGGTCGATGCCGCGGAACAGCGGCGGTTTCAGGCGCTGCAGGTCGCGCTGGTAACCGGACTGCAGCTTTGCCGTGATCATCAGCGTCTCGTCGAGGCAGGCCTGCGCCGTGCTCGACGATGCGCGCAGCAGTTCGAGCACGTCGGGGTTGCGCTTCTGCGGCATGATCGACGAGCCCGTCGTCACGTCCGAGGCGAGCTTGATGTAGCCGAACTCCTGCGTATAGAAAAGCAGGAGATCGGTTGCCATGCGGCTGATGTCGTTGAGCAATAGCGTGATCTCGAACAGCAATGCGCTCTCGGCCTTGCCGCGCGAGAGTTGTGCGGCCGTGACGGGGTCCTGTTTTTCGCCGAAACCGAGTTTGCTGGTTGTCGAATCCCGATCGAGCGGCAGGCCGGGTGTGCCGTAGCCGGCGGCACTGCCGAGCGGATTCTTGCCGATACGACGCTGCGCGGCACCTAGGCCGGCCATCGCGTCGGCGAAGGCTTCGTCGAAGGCGCCGCACCACAACGCGACCGATGACGGCATCGCATGCTGCATGTGGGTATAGCCGGGAAGTTTTACGGCGCCGTGACGCTTGCCCAGGGAAGCGACGGATTTCCGCAGATTGCTGATACGCGTGGCAAGGTCCGATGCCGCATCCCGCATATACAGACGCAGCGCCGTCAACACTTGGTCGTTGCGCGACCGACCGAGATGCAGCCTTGCGCCCGCGTCGCCGATATTCTGGGTCAGCCGGGATTCGAGTGCGGTATGACAATCCTCGTCCCCGAGCGCGATGTGCCAGTCCTCGTTGGCGAATTCCCTCTCGAGTTCGTTCAGGCCATCACGAATCGCAGCTGCGTCCTCATCACTGATGAGCCCGGTTTCGGCCAGCATCTCGGCGTGGGCGATCGAGCCCCTGACGTCGTAAGGCACGAGCCGTGCATCGAGCCGGTGATCCTCGCCCGCGGTATAGCGCAGGACGCGCTCGTCCAGCGGCAGCCCTTTCTCCCAGAGGCGGGTCATGACTCGTCACCCTGTTCCGCGGGCGTCAGTGCAGCGATGTCGTTGACCACGAGGGTCCCGGTACCTTCGTTTGTGAATACTTCGAGCAACAGGCTGTCGGGCACGCTGTACGAGATGACGTGAACGCGACTGACGCCGTTCGCGAGCGCGGCGTCGATGGCGGCCGCCTTCGGCAGCATGCCGTCGGCGAGCTTGCCGTCATCGCGCAGCTTGTCGAGATGCTTGCGATCGATGTAACTGATCAGCGATTGGGGGTCGCCGGCGTTCTCCAGCACTCCGGGCGCGCCCGTGAGCAGGATCAGCTTCTCCGCGCCAAGTTCTGCGGCGATGGCTGCAGCCACCGTATCCGCGTTGATGTTCAGCAGCGTGCCGGACTGGTCACAGGACAAGGGACTAACGACGGGCATCAGGCCGTTGTCGAGTTGCTTTTGCAGAATATCGGCTTCGACCGACTCGATATCGCCGACAAAACCGTAATCGATCGGCGCATCCCCTTCGCGTTCGACGGGCGGGCGCTTGTGTGCGCGGATCAAACCGGCGTCGACGCCGCTGATGCCGACCGCGGGTATCTCGAGGTCGCGACAGGCAGCCAATATGCGCGTATTGATCTGGCCGTTCAGGACCATGGTCGCGACATCCAGGGATGCGCCATCGGTGACGCGCCGGCCCTCGACGAACGTCGTATCGAGTCCGAGCGCCGTGGCGAGCTCGGTCGACTGCGGGCCGCCGCCGTGAATCAGCACGACGCGTATGCCGACCTGGTGGAGGATGCCGACCTGTTCCATGAGCGCGCTGGTCTGCACCGGATCCGCGAAGATCTCGCCGCCGGCTTTCAGAACGAAGGTCTTGCCCTTGAACAGCCGTATGTAAGGTGCCGCATGCTTGAGCGCGGATACGACGATGGCGCGATCGCGATTCGTGGTCATTTCGCCCCCCCCAACATCTGGTGCAGCACGGCCATTTGCGCGAGCATGCGGTTGCGTGCCTCCGGGATGACGATGCTGCGCGGCCCGTCGAGAACATGCTCCGCGACGACGACGCCGCGCCGGACGGGCAGGCAGTGCATGAAGCGGCAGTCGTCCTTGGCGTTGTCGAACCAGGGCTCGTCGACGCACCAGTCGATGAGATCCTCGCGCAGTTTCTGGTCGCCGAGCCTGTCGCCGTAGTGCGCCGTCGACGACCACGACTTCGCATAGATGACGTGCGCGCCTTCCATGGCCTCCTGGCGATTGTCCGTCTCGGTGACCGAGCCGCCGTTTTCCTCGGCTGCGAAGATAGCCTTTTGCATGACGGGAGCGGGTAGCTGGAAGCCCTCCGGCCGCAGCACGGTTACATCCATGCCGCGCCGGGCCGCGGTATAGAGCGTGGATGCCGGGACGGCGAGCGGCAACGCCTTCGGATGGTACGCCCAGCTGAGCACGAACTTGCCGCCGTTTTTCGGCATGTCGAAGTCGTCCATGGTCTTCCAGTCCGCGAGGTTCTGGCAGGGATGGCCCATGGCCGACTCCATGTTTATGTACGGTGTGTCAATAAGCTCGGTCAACGCATTGAACTCGACTTCCGACATGTCGTGTTCGAGACTCTTTCGCTCTGCAAAGGCGCGAATACCCATTGCGTCGCCGTAGGAGGCGATCACGGGCACCGCTTCGCGGATATGCTCTGCCGCCGCGCCGTCCATGACGATCCCGGGCCGCGTCTCGATGCCGTGAATGGACATGTCTGGCGAGATGACGAAGGAGCCACCGCCGAGCCGCGTCATCGCTGCCTGGAACGACGCGAGCGTCCTGAGTGACGGGCTCAGGAACAGCAGCGACAACACCTTGCCGCGCAGCGCCTTTGGTTCGGGATGCTCGTCGAGTCGGTTCGCGAGATCCAGCAGGCCCTGGAGTTCCTCGTTCGAAAAGTCGGCAAGATCATTGAATGCTTTCATCGAATATCTCTTTCTAGTTCACGCGCGGCGCGATCGCGGCGAGCGCCTGCGCAAGGTGGTCGATGTGATGGTCTTCGATCACGAGCGGGGCGAGCACGCGCAATACGTCTGGCTCTCCACTCGTGCCGGTCAGGATGTCATGTTCTAGCAGGGCAGATTGCACTTCGCTGGCGGGGCGGTCGCAGACGAGGCCGAGTAACAGGCCCATGCCCTGTATCTTCCTGACCGGCCCGACGACACACTGCTCGCGAATCTGCGCCTCGCGTTCGCGAACGTTTTTGAGCAGCCCGTCTTGCTGAATCGTTTCGATAACGGCGACGATCGCGGCGGCCGCGACGGGACCACCGCCGAAAGTCGAGCCCAGGTCGCCCGGTCCGAAGTGCGCGGCAACATCTTCGGTGCACAGTATCGCGCCGCAGGGAATGCCTCCGCCCAGCGCTTTGGCGCTCGTCAGGATATCGGGCGTGATGCCGTGCGCCTGCACGGCAAAGAAATGACCGGAGCGGCCCATGCCCGACTGCACTTCGTCTGCGATCAGCAATGCGCCGGTGCGCTGAGTGTATTTGCGCAGCGCCTCGAGAAAGTTGTGCGACAGGTCGTAGGCGCCCGCTACGCCTTGCACGGGCTCGACGATCACGGCTGCGACATCCTGGGCGATCATTTTTTTGGCTGCGTCGCAATCGTCACGGGGTATGAAACCGACGTCGAAAGGTTTGTTCGGAAAGCCGTACCACTTTTTAGCGTTCCAGGTGACGGCTCCGGCCGCGGCCGTGCGCCCGTGAAAGCCTTGTGTGATCGCGAGCACTTTGTTGCGATTCGTCACGACACAGGCCATGCGCAGCGCGTTCTCGTTGGCTTCGGCGCCCGAGTTGACGAAGAACACGCGGCTGAGGTCTTCGGGCGATGCGGCGACGAGCAATTCGGCGGCGCGGGCGCGAACCTCGAGCGCGACTGCGTTGCTCTGAAAAAGCAGTTGCGTGCTTTGATGCCTGACTGCCCCGACGAGCCGCGGATGCCCGTAACCGAGTGCTGTGACGGCATGGCCGCCGTAGAGATCGAGAATACGGCGGCCGTCGGTCGTAATGATGTCGCAGCCACTGGCGCGCTCGGGCACGAACGGCAGATGGCCATAAACCGGGAGCGTGGTCCGCGCTTCACGCGCACGCGGGTCATTCGTTCCGGTTGTGCCGATCCGTTCGTTCATCGTCAGGTCCATCCCGGCGCGGCGGCCGTCAGTCCCGCTGTCTCGGGGAGACCCCACAGCCGGTTCATCCATTGCACGGCGCCGCCTGCCGCGCCTTTGACGAGATTGTCGATGACGCTCATGACGACCACGGTGTCGTCAGAGCTCGCTACGCCGATCTGGCAATAGTTGCTCGCGACGACGCTCTTGATACGCGGCGTGCCGCTGACCACCTCGACGAAGGGCGCATCTGCATAGGCCTCGCTATAGAGGTCGTGCAGCGATTCCGCTGACACGAGCTCTTTTGCCTTCGCCTGGACAGTCACATGGATGCCGCGCGTAAAAGGGGCCGAATGCGGCACGAAGTTCACCTTCGTTTCACGCCCCGTCGCTGCCTCGGTCATTCCTGCCATCTCCGCTGCATGGCGATGCGCGAGTGGCTTGTAGGCATACAGGTTGCCGTGTCTCTCGGGATGGTGCGTGCCGGCCTGCGGCTTGTTGCCCGAGCCCGTGCTGCCGGTGATGCCCGTCACGAATACCTCGTTCTCGGTCAGGCCTGAAGCCAGCAGCGGCACGGTCGCAAGCAGCGTTGCCGTGGCGAAGCAGCCCGGGTGACCCACGTGCGGTGCCGTCACCTTCTTCGAATGCTCGGGGAGGCCGGAAGAAAATACATCGAGCAGGCCCGGCGCGCCGTGTTCGGACCCGTAAACGACTTCGTAGTCGCGTTGGTTCGCATAACGAAAGTCGGCCGACGAATCGACGACATGTACCTTTGCGTCTTTCGCCGACGCCTTATCGAGCGCTGCGGCGATCACTGCGGCTGACGCGCCGTGCGGCGCCGCCGAAAACAGCGCGAGCTTGTCACCGGTCGCAAGCGTGTCCGCCCAGTCGTCGTGCCCGACGAAGCAGGTCGAGCCGAAGGCATTCGCCAGGTGCGGAAACGCGGCGGCAATCGGCTTGCCGCTACTGCTCCCGGATACGGCAGCGGCAAGCGCGAAATTCGGGTGCGCGCCGATGAGGCGCAGCAGCTCGCCGCCGACGTACCCGGTTCCACCCAGGATTACAGCCTTGATCGTGTCGGTCATTGGCCCTCCTTGCCAGCGAGCAATCTGGCAACCAGGTCGCCGAGCGCCACGCCGTTGGAGAGCGCGTTGATCGCGGGCAACGAGGTGCGTTCCGAGATCTGGTTGACGCCAACGTCATTGTCGGTGGCGGGTCCTGTGACGACGGCCGGCTCGATGCGATAGGTTTCGCGCAGGATCTTCGCGCCGCCCCATGCCGAGACGGGATCGTTGGCGCAAAGAATCACGACCGTCAGCGCCTGGCGAATGGCTTCGTCCGACAGGATTGCGTCGACACCGTAGGCTCCCAGCAGCCCGTCGCCGAGTTCGAGCACGATGACATCGGGCTTGTGCTCGGCGAGGCTCGTTAGCAGAGTGCGCGTCAATGCCGGACCGTTTTGCGCAGTCGTCGTGACGATGCCCAGATCGGAGAAAATCATCGACTTGCTTGCGCCCGCGTCTTCCATGGCCAGAATGTCACGGCGCAGCGAGACGCCGGTTGCCTTGCATGCGGCGACGTGTTTGCCGAGGTGGCGTAAGCGGCCGACGATGGCGCAGGCCGCCGCAGTTTTGCCGGAATCCATGCAGGTCCCTGCGAGCGCCACGACGGGCACGCCCTGGGTATTGAGGGAGGCGTCCGCGTCCAGCGCCTTCTCACCGGCCCGGGCAGGCACGCCGATGCGTTCGCCGAGATACGGGAAGTGCAACACGGTGCCGAGCACTTCGCAGTCGAACGGCGGGCCGACATCGGGATTGGCCGAGTCGCAGATGCCGAGCACGCCGCCGATATTGAGCAGCTGAATGGTATCGCCCGCTTTGAGCTTTTCGGGCAGATGCCCCGAGTAACCGCGCAGTGCCTTGCGATGTCCGAGCGCGCCGACGACGACGTCGCCCTGGTTGACCGTAGCCATGCGGCCCGACGTCAGTTCGAGCTGGTTGTAGCGCGTCTTGTTGTTCCTGACGCGCACGGCGACCAGCACGCCCTCTTCGCAGGGAATATCGTCCGACAGCCGCAGCTCGTGACCGAGCTTGCTGTGCTGGGCGACGGAGGAGATCTTGTCGACGACGACGCTTTTCATGTCAGCTTCCTGCTGCCCGCGTTTGCAGCGATCCCGGCAGCGACAGGATGCGCGCATAGCCGAGAGCGTCCTCAGCCGACCACTCGCCGGCCGATTCGCCGTAGACACCCCTGGTCGCCGCCAGGAGCGAATGCGCCGAATCGACGCCTTCGACGAACAGGCACCCCGGCTTCAGTGCGAACGTGACGGTGCCCGTAACACGCTGTTGCGACGACGCGAGCAGCGACTCGATGTCCGCACAGACGAGGTCGAGCTGTTTGCCTTCGTGCACGAGGTCGCCGTAAACAGCGGCAACGCTGTCCTTTACTCGAATCTGCTGCGCACTCAGCACGAGCTTCTCGAGTTCACGATGCGCGGTTATGAGCGCGATTGCGGCCGGCGCCTCGAAGGCGACCCGTCCCTTGGTGCCGAGCACGGTATCGCCGAGATGGATGCCGCGGCCGATACCGTAGCCGCCGGCGAGAACTTCCAGTTTTTCGATCAGCGCAACGGGAGACATAGACTCGCCATCGAGTGCAGCCGGTATGCCGCGCTCGAAAGTCAGCGTGTGTTGGGACGGTTCTTTCGGTTCGCCGAAGGCATTGGCCGAGAGCACCCAGGCTTCCTCGGGTATGGTTGTGTGCGATGTCAGCGTTTCCTGCCCGCCGATGGTGATACCCCAGAGACCACGATTGATGGAGTAGGCCGAGCCTTGTGCCGGCAGCGGCATGTCATGTTCCTCGAGGTACGCGAGCTGCTCCTCGCGGACCCAGCTGTTGTCGCGCACAGGCGCGAGAACCTCGAGCCCGGGGTTCAGTGTCCGCAGCGCTACTTCAAAGCGCACCTGGTCGTTGCCCGCCGCCGTGCAGCCGTGTGCCACCGTCGTTGCGCCGCGGTCCCTTGCGAGTTGCGCGAGCCGTTCGGCCTGCAGCCCGCGCTCGGCGCCGACGCAGAGCGGGTAAGCCTGTCCGCGTAGCACGTTCCCGGCAATCAGGTAACGGATCACCGTGGCAAAAAAATCCTGCTTGGCGTCGATCAGCACATGCTCGATCGCGCCGAGCGCTTTGCTCCTCTCTTCGAGCGCCGCTGCGGCTCCTGCATCGATGCCGCCCGTGTCCACGGTGGCGGTGATGACGTCGCGGCCGTTGTTCTCCCTGAGCCACGGGACACAGAACGACGTGTCCAGGCCGCCCGAAAACGCAAGAATGATAGGAGATTGGTCTGTGCTCACGATGCCGTCCTGTAGCTTTGGGATTACGAGCGTGCGCGCTCGATTTTCGCGATGAGGATTTTCTGGCTGGCGGCCGAGCCGGATGCGATGAATACCGTGTCGTCACCGCCGATGTTGCCGACCATCTCGGGCCAGCCGGCACGGTCGAGCGCGAGCGCGACGCGCTGCGCCGCGCCGATGGCGGTCTTCAAAACCGTGAGATGGGGCCCCGCAGGCGCGATGTCGCGCACGAACTCCCCGATGGCCGCCAGGGCATCGGGGTTTTCGCCGGACGTATCGGGCAGCTCGTAGCCGCGCGCCGTCTTGATGGCGCCGAGGTCCTTCAGATCACGACTGACGCTCGACTGCGTCGCGACGAGGCCCTGCGCATTCAGCTCATCCACGAGCGCCTGCTGCGTATCCGCGGGGGACCGCATGAGCAATTGCCGGATCGCATCCCGGCGCAGCGCCTGTTCCTGGGCTGTGGGCATGAGCCTTCTCGCATAAATATGCGCATATCAATATCAAAATGCGCATATTTCGTCAAGCCCCTGTTCCGCAGTTTTGCGCTACACTGCGCGCCGTCCCAGCCCGGATAGAGCGCATGAACACCACTCAGACTGTAGAGACAGAAACCGGCGAAAACCCCGTCGGCTCGGTGATCTGGCTGCACGGCCTCGGCGCCGATGGCCATGACTTCGAGCCGATCGTGCCCGAATTGCGGCTGCCGCCGAAGCTGCCGTTGCGCTTCGTGTTTCCGCATGCGCCGGTGCGGCCGGTCACGATCAATGGCGGCATGGCCATGCGGGCCTGGTACGACATTTACAGCCTCGACCGCGACGGACCGCTGGACGAGGCAGGGATTCGCGACAGCGCCGGCATTCTCTCGGGCCTGATCGAACGGGAAAAGGAGCGCGGTATCCCGGCCGGACGGATTATTGCCGCCGGCTTTTCGCAGGGCGGAGCTATCGCGATTCATACTGCGCTGAGATACCCGGAAAGACTCGCGGGACTGATGGCTCTTTCGACCTATTTGCCGCTGCCGGAGTATTTCGACGCAGAGGTGCTCGCGGACCCGAATTGCGGCTACAAGGATCTGCCGATATTCATGGGGCACGGCAGCTTCGACCCGATGCTGCCGATGCAGATGGGCCTCGACAGCCGCGCCTTACTCGAAAGCGCCGGCTTCTTGGTGGAATGGCACGATTACCCGATGGCCCATGCGGTGTGCGCCGAGGAAATCGACCATATTCGCGGCTGGTTGCTATCCGTGTTCAGTAATTAGCGTCTCGCCGCTCCGGTTTCCAGAAGGGTCGTAGCGCCTTTCGGCAAGCTGCCATGATCCGTCACTTTGCACCATGACGGTGGTCGAACAGCGGGTGCCGAACTCGGGCGTAACCACAAACGGCGCATCTAACGGGTTCGTGGATGAAGACTCACGGTCGTCGAGCAGTTCCATCAGCACGCCGCTATCGACCCGGTTTTCGTTCAGCAACTGATTCAGCCTGTCCCTGGGTCGGCCGATGCGTTCGCCATGTGCGTCAAGACGCGTATTGGCGAGGCCATACACTCCCGGCGCAAGTTCACGCGGCGTGTCCCCCCGGTTCGAGCAGTAGGCCAGCGCCCTTTTATCCGCGACGATCAGATTGAATCCCGCGTACGCATCGCCTTGAATTGATTGCAGATACGCGAGCGGCGCCAGTTCACTCCTGAGGAAGCCACTGACGAGATGGCCGCGCGACAGTGGCCGCTCCGGTGCAGCGCCTGCTCCCCTGAAATTCGTTACCGTTGCGAAACGACCGTTACGATGCATGGCGAGCCACGTGCCACCTTGCAGCAAGTCACGCCCGCCGGCAATATCGGGCTCGTCTTCCCACCAGTGTGCTTCTCTGGTCGGCCGGGAATGGAATTCATCACGATTTCCCGCAACGACCAGTCGGTAGCTGTCGTGAATATCATAGGCAACGACGACTAGGCACATTTCAGTCCTCTTCGCCCAGACCAATCCAGTCGTCGATGAGGCGGCGCGAAATGGATATCCGGAACGGCAGGGGGTGATCCCCATCGAGCAGCTCCGCGCGAGTAAACCACCTGGCATCCTCGAGTTCGCCATCGTTCAGGGAAATTTTCGTCGACGCGGCCCTGGCATGGAATCCGATCATCAACGACGAAGGAAACGGCCAGGGTTGCGAGCTGTGATAAGTGACTTCACCGACACGGATATTCGTTTCCTCGTAGACCTCGCGGCGAACCGCGTCTTCGAGACTCTCACCGGGCTCGGCGAAGCCGGCAATCGTCGAGTAACGGCCTTCGGGCCAGTCCGCCTGCCGCCCGAGGAGGCAACGGTCGCCGTCGGCCACGAGGACAATGATCGCCGGATCCACACGGGGATAGATTTCGCGGCCGCAACCGTCGCTGGTGCAAATCCGCGAATTGCCGCCGGCCCCGGGGCGCGCCGCCGCACCGCACACGCCGCAAAAAACCTGCGACGCGTGCCAGAGCACCAGGGCGCGCGCATGAGCTGCAAGGTTTGCCTCATCGAGAGGCAACACGGTGCCGAGAAACCGCAGGTCGCGGAACTCGCCGCGTCCCTCGAGTGGCGCCACATCGCCGGTGACGGTGACCGCAAAGGCCGGCTGCTCGCGAAAATTGCCCAGGAAGATCAACTCGTCGTCGACGATAAACTCCCGGACCTGCTCCCTTTGCAGCAGGGCCAGTCCCGGCGGATCGCCTGCGACGAGACAGCGGTCGTGCCAAACGGCAACGAAGCGCGCATCGCGGCTTGCCGCGGTTCTGCGAAGCCACTCGGTATCCTTGCGCCGCTCGCCGCTGCGCTCGACGAACGCACCGGCAAATACGTTGGGGTTTTCCATCCCGCAAGTGTACTTGATCAACCGCGTCGTTCGATCTGGCAGGAGGGGCAAGTCCTGTCATCCAGCGCATACGCATCCTGCACGTAGCTCGACAGGCAGTCGTCGCAGCGCGCAAGATACAATTCGTCGTTGTAGGAGATTGTCTGCAGCAGATTCCATGCCCATTCGAAACTCAGGCGGACGTCTTCATGCAGCATCAGGTAAGTCTCGAATGCGCGGCATACACGATGGCCAAATTCGACATCGGGTCGCGGCCAGCGCGGCGCCACCCTGTTATGCAGGTCAACGTTGAGTAACAAGCCTCCGCAAAAAAGGGCGACCAGGGTCGTGGCCTGCAGCTGGTTTTCCGGGCTGGATACGAAGCGCGTCACCTGGCGCGGCGACTTGCCACGGCGCCTGCGTATGTCGCTGCGGCCGACATTGCGAAAATAGGTCGTATACAGTTTGCGGATGCGATCGTCCGAAAGGCCGGTGCACTCGCGTATCGTCCGGGTCCTGGCTTCATGGCGGATCATCCTCAGGGCGAGCTCGAACTGGCTGCGCTCCTGCGCGTAGCGGTCATCCGTCAGTCGCATATCAGCTCCTTTATGCTAGAAATAGACCATATATAGTATTAATATAATATATAAGATCCATAACTGGTCCAAATAATAAACGCCGGCATACGCCGAAAAATGCACCACAAGGGGTTCATATGGATTTTCACCCACCGGCAGCGGAGGATCTGGCCAACGTCCGTTCACTCAACAGTGCGTTCCTGCGCATCGTGCGGGACAGTATTTCAGGAAAGAAGCTGCAGCAGTCTCTGCCCGAAGATCTCCGCGGCATTGTCGCTTCTCTGAACGATGTGCAGCTTGAGAGGCTGTCCGAATCACCTTTTCTGCTTTTGTCGTTTCGCGAACACGACAGTACGTTCTGGAATGTTCTGGACGAGGACAACCTTATGCGCGACCTGTTCGTCATCGAGCGTGCCGCGGATGAAAAGGAACGGCTCATCATGGCCGGCCTCGGTTTTCTCTGGCAGCTTGCCAAACGCAACGCTTACGCAGCCCGCCTCGTTACGGGTGCGCCGCTCGCGTGGTGCGAACGCATCGCCGATACCACACTGATTCGGCTGCTGCAGGCGGTGGCGAACCGCGACGAGATGCCCGGCCTGCGGTTTGCCGGTCAGCGTAAATACTGGGAGAAGCTTCTCGGTGCCGGTCTCGACTCTGCGCCAGCCGTGCGTGCCGCCGCGCAAATGACCGTGCTGCAGACGATGCTGACCGCCGAGACCGGTCTCGCGTACCGCAGCCATCGCGCTGCTGCGTGCCCGAGACCGGTGAGCGTTCGCCGCCGACACGGTTTGCCGGGATCGGGCTGAGCGGTTGCGCGCAGTGCCATCGCGGGGCTGGGTGGTTACAATACGCGGCCTCATGAAAGCGCTGTCGATCAAAAACCTGCAAAAGACCTACGCCAACGGGACTGAAGCACTAAAAGGCATCAACTTCTCGGTCGAAGAGGGAGATTTTTACGCGCTGCTCGGACCCAACGGCGCCGGCAAGACAACGGCTATCGGCATCATCACCTCACTGGTCAACAAGACGGCCGGTGAGGTGAAGATCTTCGGTCACAGTATCGACTCCGAACTTGAAGCCGCCAAGGCATGCATTGGTCTCGTGCCCCAGGAGATCAACCTGAACCTCTGGGAGAAGGTGCAGAACATCGTTCTGAACCAGGCGGGTTACTACGGGCTGGGTCGCCGCCTCGCCTGGGAGCGGGCGGAGAAATACCTGCGCGCGCTGCGGCTGTGGGACCGCAGGGAGGATAGTGCGCGCAGCCTTTCCGGCGGTATGAAACGGCGCCTGATGATCGCCCGCGCGCTGGTGCATGAGCCGAAACTGCTGATCCTCGACGAACCGACAGCCGGCGTGGATATCGAGATTCGTCGTTCGATGTGGGGTTTCCTGCGCAAGATCAACGCTGCGGGAACCACGATCATCCTGACGACCCATTATCTCGAGGAGGCCGAATCACTGTGCCGCCATGTCGCTATCATCGACCAGGGGAGAATCATCGAGGATGCGCGCATGTCGGATGTGCTACGCAAACTTCAGCGTGAGGTCTTCGTGTTGAGCCTCGAGAAACCCATCGAATCAGCTCCGCAACTCGATGGCTTTGAAGCCGAACTTATCGATGAGCGAGAACTGGAGGTCGAAAAGGGGCCGGACCTGGATCTCAATGACCTGTTCGCCGAGCTGGATGCTCGCGGCATAAAGGTCGTGAGTCTGCGCAACAAGGCCAACCGGCTCGAGGAGCTGTTCCTGCGCCTGGTAGACAACAGTCAGAAGGATACAGGCGCGGTGGTCGGCCGATGAACATTGCCCTGAACCTCGTTGCCGTCAAGACCATCGTGCGTAAGGAAATAGTGCGTGTCCTGCGTATCTGGGTACAGACCATCGTGCCGCCGGCGATCACGATGACGCTGTATTTCATTATCTTCGGCAACCTGATCGGGCGACGCATCGGGCAGATGGACGGTTTCGATTACATGCAGTACATCGCCCCGGGTCTGATCATGATGTCGGTCATCACGAACTCATACGGCAACGTCGTGTCGTCCTTTTTCGGCGCCAAGTTCGGGCGTCATCTCGAGGAGATGCTTGTCTCACCAATGTCGAGCGCCACGATCATCATCGGTCACGTGGCCGGCGGTGTTTTGCGCGGCGTGCTTGTCGGCATGCTCGTTACGGTAATTGCCTTGTTCTTCACGAAGCTCGAATTGCGCCATCCGCTGATCACAATTTCCGTCGTCTTGTTATCGTCGACCGTCTTTGCCCTGGCAGGCTTTATCAACGCCATATTCGCGAAGAAATTTGACGACATCGCGATCGTACCGACCTTTGTGCTTACGCCGCTGACCTACCTGGGCGGCGTGTTCTACTCGATTTCGCTTCTTCCAGAATTCTGGCAGGACGTCTCGCGCGCAAACCCGATCCTGTACATGGTTAACGCCTTCCGCTATGGCGTCCTCGGTACTTCCGATATCGGTATCGGCACGGCCTACGCTATCCTGGTCATCTTTGTCGTGCTTTTGTTCGTCGCCTGTCAGCAACTCATGCGTCGTGGCGTCGGCATTCGGGAGTAGCCATGTGCGGGCGATTCGCGTTTTATTCACCGAGTGAGGCAACAGCCGCGCTGTTCGGTGTCAGCGGGTCGCTCGATCTCGAACCCCGTTACAACATCGCGCCTACACAGTACGTCGCAGCGATTCGCAATGCCGAAGACGACGGCAGGGAGCTGGCGCTTCTCAAATGGGGCCTTGTGCCGTTCTGGGCAAAGGATCCGACTGTCGGTAACCGCATGATTAATGCGCGGGCCGAGACTGTTGCAGAGAAACCGGCTTTCAGGGCCGCCTACAAGCGCCGCCGCTGTCTCGTACTCGCCGACGGTTTTTACGAGTGGCACAAGGAGAATGGCGGCAAGACGCCGTATTACATCTCTCTCGCCGATGAGCAACCGTTCGCGTTCGCGGGCCTGTGGGAACATTGGCAAAGCAAGGAGATCGATGAGTCGATCGAGAGCGCGACGCTATTAACAGCGGAGGCCGACGATTTCATGGCGCAACTCCACCACCGCATGCCGGTGATCCTGGAGCCGGACACGGCCGACCGCTGGCTGTCCGGCGACGACGGGGTCATCGACTACGCCATTCACCACAGCCCGAAACTTCGCGCCTGGCCGGTCGACCGCACCGTCAACAACCCCAAGCACGAAGGCGAGGCCCTGATCGTGGCGAGGGGCGAGTCGCTCAGCTCCTAGGTGAGCACTCCGCGCTTTTGCATGGCGCGGGCATAGAACCACAGTCCCAGCGCGATCATGAAAATCACGGCTGAAAAAATGGTTCCTACCTGGCCCATTATTTCCATGCCGTTTGATAGCACGAAGTTATGGAACGCGGTCAGCGCCATTGCAATGAATGACACGAGCAGGACCGGAGCTGCGAAGGCCTTGCGCAGGAGCAGCAGTATCGCGCCGAGCAGGCCACCCCACACGGCGATTGCCCAGAGCGCGGTCACCCAGGCCGGGAAGCCATAGAAGAATTCCAGTTGTTCTTGCGTGAACTGACCCATGTACGCCTCGTTCTGCGTCTGCGTCATAAAGTAGTCGAACGCGCCCACTGCATCCCATAGCAGCGCAAGGATGCCGATTGCCCAAAGATGGCGAGGTGTTTTTACGCGCGCAGGAAGCTGATCTTCAGTCATTTTTATCCTCCCGGTCGTTGAGGTTCCTGTTCATCCGCGGTAAGACTTGGTCGCAACACGACCGTCGCGGCGAATATAGTGCCAACAATCATCACGAACTTTCTCCCGAGGGAAGCCCAGGGAACAACCCTGGGACCAAAGTCGCTATTCATGTCTCCGAGTTGCCCGGAAATTATCTCGACGGCCCTGACAGCGCCGAGATAACGCATGTAGAAGACCGCACAGGCCACGATATAGAGCACGAGTATCAATGCTCGGACTGTGTTGTTCAATTTGTGGCCGGCCGTGTAGCTGGCGATGACAACCGCAAAAGTGGTTGCCATCCAGAAATTGAACTGCTCGGAAATAGCGCCTCCGTACTCTCTCAACAGAATGACAAGTTCGAATTCGCTCATAGTGACTATTTCCTCGTTGAAGTATCGAGCACTGGTTGTACCGCAACCACCAGCGCTCCCGGTCCTGTGTGTGCGCCGAGCCCCGAGCCGAGTGCCGTCACGGCCAGCCGATTGATCTGCGGCAGCGCATCCTTTAGCAGCTGCACCAGTTTGCCGGCCTCGTCAGGGCAGTCCGCATGGCCAATGGCGAGTGTAATCGGCCCGGACGATTTCAGGCGCCGGATCATGTGTCGGGCGAATTTCTTCGTGCGATTACCGGTGCCAAAGGCGAAACCGCTGGCGGAGATACTGCCTTCCGGAGTCGTGCGAATGAACGGCGTCACCCGCAGCAATCGGGCGATTGTGCCGACCCATTCGGGCAGGCGGCCGCCGCGCACTGCATACTTCATGTCGGCTATGACTCCGAAGCTGCTGGTCTGCGGGATGATGGTTTTAACCGCCGCAACGGCATCCTGGATCGGCACGCCGGCGTGGGCGAGTTCGGCTGCGTAGACGGCGACCAGCCCCTGTCCCAGTGTCGCGTTGCGCGAGTCGACGACATGAACCTTGCCTCGTGCGTTCGTTCGTTCCGCCGCCGACCGCGCGGCCTCATAAGTGCCGCTCGCGATCCCGGTAAGGTTTACCGACAAGACGTCATCGAAGTGGCTGGCCAGATACTGGAACTGCCGTCGAAAATCACCTGGCGATGGCTGTGAGGTCGTCGGATGGTGCGGATTCGTTTTCAGCTTCGCGAAAAATTCCTCTGACGTAATGCTGACCTTGTCGAGGTAGCCGCGATCCCCGAACTGTACGCGGCAGGGCACCATGTGAATGTCGAGACGTTCCATGTCCTCATCGGCAATATCGGCTGCAGAATCCGTTATGACGGCGAAACTGCTCGACCGGTCATGGCTACTATGTGCCTGTCGATGCATGTCGTCGGCTTTCTCTGCGCTGACCTCACCGTAACGTTGGCCGAGTTCGAAAACTTGTTTCGGATTGTTGACGTGAATGTGAATCTTGGCTTTGCGCTTCGTGCCGGCAAGGACTACTGAATCGCCGAGTTCGGCGAGTGCTTCGCGCAACTTGCGCCTGTCGATGTCCGTGCCGGTTACGATGCACTCTGTGCAATAGCGGTATTCCGAGTCCTCGCCGCTGCCGGCCATCTCGATCTCGGCCTCGCCGGCGTGCAGGACAGACAAGTCCGGTTCTTCCTCGACTTTGCCATGCATCACGTAGCTCGCCATACCCTCGATCAGCGCAACAAATCCCTTGGCGCCGGCATCCACGACGCCGGCCTTCTTGAGCACGTCGAGCTGCTCCTGCGTTTCGACAAGGGACTGGCGACTTCGCTCCAGCGCAACCGCCAGCATTTCGGAAAACATGCCTTCCCGATCGTCTTTAACGTGATGGGTGATGCTCTCGGCAAAAGCGGCAATCACGGACAGGATTGTGCCCTCGGTGGGGTTGGACAATGCATCGTGCGCATACTCGCTTCCCATCGTCACCGCCTTGCCGAAAGTATAGGTCGTGAATCGCGACAAATCCCCGGCGGAATCGGACACGCCCTGGAAGAATTGCGCGACGATGGCGCCGGAATTGCCTCTCGCGCCGTCGAGCAGCGCATCGGCGATCGCCGCGAGCATAGTGCCGAGGTGTTTGTCGCCGGGCTGTTTGAGCACGGCGAGCGCGGCGCCGAGCGACAGGCTCAGGTTCGTACCCGTGTCGCCGTCGGCGACCGGGAAGACGTTGATATGGTTGAGTACGTCCTGCTCACCGATAACGCGATGAATACCTGAAACGAGCGCCTGGCTCAGCGCGTCACCGTCGAGGTGATTGGTGATCGGCCCGTCCAAGCCGTGCTTACTCGCGCGGCAGCAGGAAAGTCATACCCTGGTAGTCCAGGATGACACCATCAGGCGTGATTTCGCTGACGACCGGCCCTTCGTCAAGCCGCGATCCTTCGCGGTGCTTGGCCATGTTGATGAATACGAAGCGCTCGTCGCGGTTATCACTGAACACATGGATGTCGAGGTGCAGATCTTCCAGCTGCAAGCTTCCTTCCAGGCGCAGTTCATCGATCGTCCTGATGCGTCGTGTTGCCGGCGCGGGCGTCGCAGATGCCGCCTCCTCTGCTTGTGTATCGCGCACCCGGAGTTCCGCAGTTTCAGCACGGACTTCCGCGCGCGCTTCGTGCGTCTCCCTCGCGATAGCGACCTGTTCCTCGAAGCTCGGCTGTGCAGGTTCCGCCGGCTGGCTCGCGGCGGGTCCCGCAGGCGGCGCGACAACCGGTGCAGGATCCTGTGGCGCAGATCCGGGGCGAACCAGGACGACAAGCAGCGCCGCGAAATTCACCACGAGCAGCAATGCGAGTATCCAGAGCCATTTGTAGCGGCGCGAGTCGCCCGACCCGGAAGGTACATCCGAGAACTCGGCGCCGGTCTGCTGCTGGCGGTCGCTTTCGGATTTCTTCAGGGCGTCGAGAATGAACGACATGCTTACTCCTGGGCCAGAAGCGCCGTAACCAGGCGTGGCGAATCGTCGGTAGCGAGCAGCGAGTTGATGATGATTTGTGTCTGCTGTCCGGCAAGGCCGTCTACGTCCAGTCGATTGTCGCGTTGAAACGCGCGCACCTGCTGCTCCAGGTCGGCGTCGTATACGTCCGAATCGGGGTTTTCGCTTCGGTAGCGGGGGTCGACTGCAACAAGGCTGTTGCGCAGCCAGACGACGTTTTCACCGGTCGAGCCCGGGCCGAGCGAGATAGCGACACCATTGGGCGGACGCCACAGGAGCATGTACTGGCCCAGCCAGAGATTCGAAACCTCGTCGATACCATGTTCAACGCCAACGCCACCGATCGACAGGCCGGCCCTTTGCCCGTCGATCGACGTCAGTACGACCTCGTGAGAATTACCGCGCTGGTCGACGAGCGTCAGGATTGCAGGGAGGTTGTACTGTCTCAGGTTTCCCCAGGTACCGCGCTGCCGCAGGCAGCGGTATCCCGCCGCCTCCGCCCCGGCACAGTTCGTGAAGTCGACCGCCCAGAGGTCCATCAGCGTCGCGAAGGCAGCGCTGTCACCCGTGAGTTCCCGGGCGAGCTGCAGTTCCTCGTCGAGCGAAGCCTCCGGTTCGGCCGGCGCTTCAACAGGAGCAGCTTCCGCTGTCTCGGCCACCACGGTCTCAACGGCGGGCACCTCGGCAGCCGGAATGTTGCGTTCCTCGAGCATGGCCAGATAGCTGGCTCCGAGAACGGCCACTGCCGTGATGCCTATCGCGGTAAACGCCCATTGCGTCCAGGACGTTTTCTTGGTCTGGCCAGCCACTTCGTCCGCAGCTTCGCGAATCAGGCGGCGACTGATGCGTCGCTCCTCTCCGCTGTATGCGCCCAGTAATGCGCGGTCGCAGATGACATTGATCAGGCGCGGCACGCCTTCGGAGTAGCGGAACACTTCCCGCTTGGCCCCCGGGTCGAAAACCTCACCCACGGCGCCGGCGACTTTCAGGCGATGTTCGACATACTGTGCGGTTTCGTCACGAGATAGCGGTTCGAGGTGATAGCGCCCCGTGATGCGTTGTGCGAGCTGCCTCAGATCGTTGCGGGCGAGCAACTGCCGTAACTCGGGCTGACCGATAAGAATGATCTGTAACAGCTTTTGCTTCGAGGTTTCCAGGTTTGTCAGCAGGCGCACCTGCTCGAGCACGTCGGGCGCCAGGTTCTGCGCTTCATCGACGACGAGTATCGTACGCCGGCCCTCTGCGTGAGCTTTGAGAAGATGCTCATTCAGGGCATCGATGAGTGCCTTGATGCTGTTCCGGTCCTCCGGCATGGTCACGTGCAGTTCCTCGCAAATCGTCTGCACGAACTCGAGCGCGGACAGCTGCGGATTCAGCACGACGGCTACGTCGGCGTTTGCGGGCATACGATTGAGGAGCAGGGTGCGCACGAGCGTCGTCTTGCCCGTGCCGACCTCTCCCGTCAGCTGCATGAAACCGCCGCTTTCCGTGACGCCATAGACCAGGTGGGCAAGCGCCTCGCCATGGCGCTCGCTCATGAACAAATAACGCGGGTCTGGCGTTATCGAAAACGGCTTTTCGTTGAGACCAAAAAAGCTGGTGTACATTGTTATTGCCGTTCGTTGAGACCCTGATTCTACATCACTCGGGCCGGCGTAAGGTCCTGGCCCGGGCGACCGAGGTGTCGCCGAAACGGTCGCGGATGCGGTCAGCGGCAATATCGACTCCCGCAGGCGCCATATCCGGGTTATCCCCGAACAGATCGGGCTGCTCAGCGGGCGACAATCTGGCGCCACCGACGCCGAGAAGCCGCAGGCGCGCTCCGGGGTTTGCGGCCAGCCATACACCAAGCAGTTCACGCGCAATGTGGAAGACCTGGTCCGTACTGCTCACGGGCGGCGCGACACTTTTCTGCCGGGTGAAGGTCCGGAAATCGGATTGCCGGATCTTGATCTGGATCGTGCCGGCCTGCAGCCCGGATTTGCGCAGGCGTCGGGCGGTGCTCTCGGCGAGACGCAGTAATTCGCGCTCCAGGTCGCCGCGATCGCCGAGATCGACGTCGTAAGTTTCTTCCGCGCTGATGGATTTCTCCACGCGTGAACCGGCGACGGGCCGATCGTCAATCCCGGCAGCGCGGTCCCGCGTGCGTCGGGTGTAGCGCCCGAATATCGGCTCCAGTTCGCGGTCCGGCGCCAGGCGCAAATCGCGGACGGTGCGCACATTGACTTTCTGTAACCGCGCAAGCGTTTGCTTCCCGATACCCGGAATCACGGATACCGGCAGCGGATCGAGCCGTTCGCGGCAATTTTCCGCAGATATGACAGTGAGGCCGTCCGGCTTGTCGAGGTCGGATGCGATTTTCGCGACAAGTTTGTTTTCAGCCACGCCGACCGACGCGGTGAGTTGGGTTTCGTGGAGTATGCGCCGCTTGATGCTGTGCGCGATTTCGACGCCGCTGCCGTGCAGGTTAATGCTTGCCGTCACGTCGAGAAACGCCTCATCGAGTGAGAGACCTTCAACGATCGGCGTGTACGCGCGAAAGATCGAAAAAATAACCCTCGACACCGACTTGTAATGTGACATGCGCGGGCTGATGCGAACGAGGTCCGGACAACGCCGCAACGCCTCGCGCATCGGCATTGCCGAGCGCACGCCGAATTTTCGCACCTCGTAACTCGCAGCGGCCACGACGCCGCGGTTACTGCCGCCGCCGACGACGACAGGTTTGCCGCGGAGCTCCGGGTTATCCCGCTGTTCGACCGACGCATAAAACGCGTCCATATCGACGTGCAGGATGCTGCGAGTTGTCGTCGACATCGACAGGCTCAGCTGCCGCGGTTGACGATGAAGTGCGCCAGCCAGCGCAGCGAGTCGGCATCTTCCATGAAGTCGTCCAGTTGTTCGATCGCGCTGCGCAGCAGTTCGTCACAACGCCTGCGCGCCGCGTCGATTCCGAGGAGACCCGGGTAGGTCGCTTTGGCCAGGCGCTGATCCGCGCCCGCCTGCTTGCCGATGACCTCCGTCTTTCCTTCCACGTCAAGGATGTCGTCCTTGATCTGGAACGCGACGCCGATCGTCCGGCCGAACGCATCGATAGCCGCCGCCCGTTCCGGCGCGAGTTTCTCCGCGAGCAGGGTTGGCGCCAATACAGCAGCATGTATCAGCGCGCCGGTCTTGAGCGCATACATGTTCTCGATCTCTTCGGCGGACAGGGTTTTGCCCTCCGCCGAGAGATCGATTGACTGCCCGCCGGTCATGCCGGTCGAACCACAGGCATTGGCGACGAGCCTGACCAGGCCGGCGCGCGCCACATCCGATGCATCGCTTGACTCGGCCAAAACCCTGAACGCCAGTGGCTGCAGGGCATCGGCGGCNNCAGGTCGTCGTCGTCCATCGACGGCAGGTCGTCGTGAACAAGTGAGAATGCGTGGATCAGTTCGATGGCAGCGGCGGGCGCATCGAGCATGGCCTCGGATATGCCGAGACACTCGCCGGATGCGTACACGAGCAGCGGCCGAACGCGCTTGCCGCCGTTGAACACGGCGTAGCGCATGGCATCGTGGAGACGCCGCGGCGACTGCGTCGCGGACGGCAGGGCCTCGTCGAGTTTTTTCGCAACGCGTTCCGTGTAATGCGCTATCCGAGTCTCGAAACTGGCTGCCAAAAGGAGTCTCCGCTCTGATTCCGGGCCATGTAGCGTACACGCACAGAGCCTTCCTGCGCCACGCCTGGGCTATAATTCGCGTCCGGTTTTTCCAGCGACTGAACTTATGCGGGCAAAGTCCCAAGCCCAACCGAACATCGCGCTGATCAAGTACTGGGGGAAGAGCGACCTTGCTCGAAACCTCCCGGCGGTCGGCTCGATCTCGATCACCCTCGACGATTTGTACACGATGATGTGCGTCGAGTCGGATGCCTCGCTTGCCGCCGATGTGCTCATGATCAATGGGCGCGAGGATGTTGCATTGCTGCCGCGCGTCAGTCGCTGCCTCGACGCCGTTCTGGGCGGAGACCGCGAACCCCTTCGCGTGCAGAGCGAATACAATTTTCCCATGGCGGCGGGGCTTGCCTCCTCGGCATCGGCATTTGCGGCGCTCGTCGTTGCGGCCGACGCGGCGGCGGGTACCGGACGCGCGACCGCGGAGCTCGCCAGCCTGGCGGGCGCCGCCTCGGGCTCCGCGGCGCGATCCCTGTACGGCGGCTTCGTCGAGCTGGAAAACACGGGCGACGACGTCGCGGTCAGCAGCATCTGCGGCGCGAGCGAGTGGCCGCTGCGGGTTGTCGCCGCAATCACCGAGCTGGGCCCGAAATCCGTCGGTTCGACCGAAGCGATGGAAATCAGCCGCAAGACTTCACCGTTTTACAGCCGCTGGATCGAGCAGCAAGCCGGTGATCTCGCGGTCGCTCGGGAGGCGATCGAGTCGCGTGATTTCCGGACACTTGCAACGGTTGCGGAACACAATTGTCTGAAAATGCATTCGGTCATGTGGGCGTCGCGGCCGCCGCTCAGCTACTGGAACAGCGCGACGCTGGAATGCATGGAGACCGTGCGAGGCCTTCAGGCGAAGGGTGTGGATGTATTTTTCACGATCGATGCGGGACCGCAGGTCAAAGCCGTCTGCACGCCCGAAGCGGAAGAGCAGGTTGCCGAGGCGCTGCGCTCGACGGCCGGCGTAAAAGAGATCCTGCAGAGCGGGCTGGGCGAGGGAGCGCGGGCGCTGTGACGATCATCGCCAGCGCTCCGGGCAAGCTCGTACTATCCGGTGAATATGCCGTGCTCTACGGCGCGCCGGCGATTGCGATGGCCGTCGATTGCCGCGCACGCGTCGTCATCGAAGGGACTGCGGAAAAACATCATACGATCGAGGCACCGGGGTACTCGAGCGCCAGGGGCGCTTTTACGGCCGACAATGCCGGATTCGAGTGGCTGAACGGCGAAGATGACTATGGGCTTTTGCGCCATGTCTGGCAGGAAGCGGGCGTTCGTTTCGACGAGAACAAGGCGATTACTCTGGATACGAGTGCATTCCTGCACAGGGAAAGCGGGGCCAAGATCGGAATAGGTTCCAGCGCTGCGCTTGCATCCGCGCTGGCACGCCTGCTTGCTCATGAAGATGCGGACGCAACGCGTATCGCGTTCGATGCACACCGCCGGTTTCAGGGCGGCGTTGGCAGCGGTGTCGACGTCGCCTGCAGTACATCCGGCGGCCTGGTCGAGTACACGATGGAAAATGCCGTAACGCGGGCGTTGCGGTGGCCGGAGGGCCTCCACTTCCGCGTCCTCTGGGTTGGCGTCCCCGCGAGTACCCGCGAGCGCTTGTTAAAGCTCGACCAGCAGTCGAAACTCGCATCAAGCGCGGCGCTCGTTCTCGCATCACGGCGGATGGCGGCTGCCTGGAAGCGCGGTGCGGCACAGGATGTGCTGACGGGATACGCAGATTACATTGCCGTCCTGCGTGAGTTCAGTGTTGACCACGACCTGGGCATATTCGATGCTGGCCATGCCGAGTTGACCGAGGCCGCCAGCAAAGCGGGCATCATATACAAGCCCTGCGGCGCCGGCGGCGGCGATGCCGGCATCGCATTGGCGGAAGATGCTGCTGCGGTTGACGAATTCGTCAGCAACGCCGTCGAACAGGGCGCACACAGGCTCGATCTCGAAATCGACATGAACGGCGCACGCCTGGAAAGAGAACCGTCTTGAAAAAGTCACGAATCAGCGGATTGCATCGCCTAGACGTGCCTGCACGGATCGCCGAGCTGCAGCGCCTGGGCTGGCTGAGCGAAGCCGATGCCGGATTACTGGCGCATGGCGGTCACGTGCTGCTGACGTCGAGCGCCGACAAGATGATCGAAAACGTTGTCGGCGTATTCGGGCTACCGTTCGCGATAGTGCCGAACTTGCTCGTAAACGGCCGCGACTACATCGTGCCGATGGTGGTCGAGGAGCCGTCGATCGTCGCGGGCGTAAGCAATGCGGCGAAGCTCTCGAGGGAGATGGGCGGCATCACGGCCGCAAGCAGCGAGTCGCTGCTTGCCGGACAGATCCATATCACGAAAATCGGCAACGTCGAGACCGCGCTATCGGCGCTGGGCGAGGCGCAGGAAGAATTGCTGGCAGCCGCAAATGCCGTGCATCCGCGATTGATTGAACGCGGCGGTGGAGCGCGGGAGCTGGAAACGCACCTGCTCGAGCTGTCGGGCGAACGCGCCGCGATAGCTGCGCACCTGCTCGTGGATACCCGTGACGCGATGGGTGCCAATCTCGTCAACACGATGTGCGAAGCAATTGCGCCGCGCGTCGCCGAGCTGTGTGGCGGGCAAGTGGCGCTGAGAATTCTGAGCAACCTGACCGACCGTTCGCTGGTCAATGCCCGGGTGCAGTTTCAGCTCGACGAAACCGTTCGCGACGGCATTGTCCTGGCGAGTGACATTGCGCAGGCCGATCCCTACAGGGCGGCAACGCACAATAAAGGTGTCATGAACGGCATCGACGCGGTTGCGATTGCGACAGGCAATGACTGGCGCGCCATCGAAGCCGGCGCGCATGCTTTTGCGGCATCGTCGGGCCGATATCTTCCAATGGCGACGTGGTCGGTCTCGGCGGACGGCGCGTTGCGGGGCGAACTGACGATTCCGCTCAAGGTTGGCACGGTGGGCGGAACGAGAGACGTCAATCCTGCGGCCAGGCTTGGCCTGCGCATCGCCGGCGTCGAAGCGGCGCAGGAGCTGGCCGAGCTGATGGCTGCAACCGGCCTGCTGCAGAACTTTGCGGCGCTGCGCGCCCTGGCGACGAGCGGCATTCAGGCGGGGCACATGAAGCTGCATGCCCGCAGCGTCGCGCTGTCGGCCGGCGTGCCGGACGCGCTTTTCGACGAAGTCGTCGCAGAGCTGACCGCCGGCGGCGAGATCAAGGCCTGGCGGGCGCAGGAGATACTCGCCGAAAAGCAGGACAAGGCAAGGACCGGGGAAGGGAGCGCCGGGCATGCGGCCGGCAAAATCATCCTGCTCGGCGAGCACGCCGTGGTATACGGCAGGCATGCGCTGGCGCTGCCCGTTTCGAATGCCGTTGTGGCAACCGTGTCGGCGGGGGGCGCGTCGCTGCATCCACCTGAGATCGAATCCATGGTCGGGCTGATACGGCGCGAACTCGGTATCGACGAACACTACTCGGTAACCGTGAGCTCGGCTTTGCCCATCGCGATGGGGCTTGGCGCGTCTGCCGCATTCGCCGTGGCCATCGTGCGTGCATTCGACGCAGAACTCGGCAAGGGCCTGGATGACGCGGCCGTAAACGCCATTGCCTTCAAGTGCGAACGGCTAGCCCATGGCACACCGTCCGGCATCGACAACACGATCGCCACGTTCGGGCAGTCGATGCTGTTCCGGCGCGGCGATGTATTGGAAGCGAATCCGCTGAATTTGAACGAGGTGCCGCCGATCGTGATCGGCTGCAGCCATACGACCGGCCTGACGCGCGACCTGGTGGACGGAGTGCGAAGCAGGCGGGAGCGCAATCCCGGGCACTACGATTCGATTTTCGACCAGATGGATGCACTGAGCCGGGAAGGAGCGCAGGCGCTCCAGGTGTCCGACTACGGGAAGCTCGGCGAGCTTATGAACGTCAACCATGGCCTGCTCAATGCCATCGGGGTTTCGACACCGGAACTCGAGAACATGGTGAGCCTCGCGCGTGCGGCCGGTGCGGCAGGCGCCAAGTTGACCGGCGCAGGCGGCGGCGGCTCGATCGTGGCGCTGTGTCCGGGAAAAGTTGAACAAGTCCGTGCCGCACTTGAAGCTGCGGGTTTCCGCACACTCGAACTTGATCAGGAATAGAACGAAGTGAACAACGCACACAGGGTCGTCTCATCGGAAGCCGAGGAACTCATTCTTGTCGATGCCGATGACAACGAAACTGGCTACCTGTCGAAGGCGGAATGCCATGATGGCAAAGGCGTTCTCCATCGCGCTTTTTCCCTGTTCCTGTTCAATGACCGGGGCGAATTGCTGCTGCAGCAACGTGCCGAATCGAAACGGCTCTGGCCGGGATACTGGTCGAACAGCTGTTGCAGCCATCCGCGCCGCGGAGAGTCCATGGAGGTTGCTACCGGCCGGCGGCTGCAAGACGAACTCAATATCGAGGCCAATCTCGAGTTCGTCTACAAGTTTTCGTACGCAGCGGATTTCGGCGATGCGGGATCGGAAAACGAGCTTTGCCACGTGTACCTCGGTCGCGTGTCCGGCAGCGTCCTGGCGAACGATCACGAAATTTCTGCCACTCGCTTCATAAGCGCAGCAGAGCTGGAACGCGAGATCAAAGATTCTCCCGAGTCGTTCACTCCATGGTTCAAAATGGAGTGGGACGAACTCACCGGCGAGCACAGTCGCCGGCTATCACACTACGGGGTCAGTCTGTCCCGCGACTCCGCACCATCCGGGTAAACCACGCAATAAACAGGGCAAACACCGCCGCCCCGACGAGCATGGCAACGATTTCGTTGCCGAGCCAATCGGTACCGATACCGTCCGGCCGGCGGCTTTGGGCTACGGCAACCAGCGCGATGCCGACACCGAGCAGGCCTTCACCGCCCACGAAACCGCTGCCGAGCAGGACGCCGCGTTCGCGGCGATCGGCTGCCTGGGTGTCGTCTTTCGAGCTGCGTTCCATCCATAGTCGAATGAGTCCGCCGACAAATATCGGCGTCATCGTCGAGACGGGAAGATACACGCCGACCGCAAAAGGCAGCGAAGGTATGCGCGCTATTTCGCATAGCAATGCAATGCCGACGCCGATACCGACGAGTGCCCAGGGCAGGTTCTGGTCGAGCACGCCGTCGATGACGAGCTTCATCAGCGTCGCCTGCGGCGCCGGCAGCTCCGTGCTGCCGAAGCCGAAGCCTTTGCCGAGGGCCAGTACCGTGAGGCAGACAAATACGGCCGAGGTAACGACGCCGATGAGCTCGGCAGTCTGTTGGCGGCGTGGCGTCGCGCCGAGCAGGTAGCCGGTCTTCAGGTCCTGGGAGGTGTCGCCCGAGATCGAGGCCGCGATCGCAACCACACAACCCACGGTCAACGCAGCTGCCTTTCCAAAGGTATCCGTCCAGCCGAACATCAGGAACACGGACGCCGTGCCCAGCAATGAGGCGATGGTCATGCCACTGGTTGGATTGCTGGTTACGCCAACGAGACCAACGATGCGCGATGCGACCGTCACAAAGAAAAACGCGAACACGACGACGCAGACTGCCGCAGCAGCGCGAATACCCATACCTCCGACGGCGCCGAAGACCTGGGGAACAACGACAAGAATGGATGCAATGATCAGCACGCCGATGCCGACGACCTTGAGCGGCAGGTCACGTCCGGTGCGAGATTGCTCTCCCGCAGCTTCGCCGACGCGTTCGCTGAGCTGTTTCGAGCCGATACGAAAACTGCTGATCATGACCGGGATGCTGCGAATCAGCGTAATGATGCCAGCCGTCGCGACTGCGCCGGCGCCGATATAGCGCACGTAACGCGTCCAGATCTGGCTCGGCGACATGTCACGTATCAGGTTGAGAGTCTCGGGGTAAAACGGCTCCGTGCGCGCTTCGCCCCAGTATGCGATCGTGGGAATGATGACCAGCCACGACAACAGGCCGCCGCCGACCATGACGGCGGCAATACGCGGGCCGAGAATATAGCCGACGCCGAACAGCGCAGCCGACAGGTCCATGCCGAGCTGGCCTTTCTTGAGCAGCGGTATCTTTGTGTGAATGTCGCCCGGAATGACATTGATCCAGGACGTCAGGAACTTGAAAAACGCGCCGCCGCCGAGGCCGTAGAAAACATATCGTGCCTTGCCGCCGCCAACCTCGTTGGCAACGAGGACCTCGGCACAGGCCGTGCCCTCGGGATACGGCAGCTTGCCGTGCTCGCGCTCGATGAGGAAACGCCGCAGCGGAATCATGAACAGGATGCCGAGAAGACCGCCGCACATTGCGAGCAACGTCATCTGCAACAACTCGGGCGGCATGCCCCACATGAACAGGGCCGGCAAGGTAAAGATCACACCGCTCGCGAGCGAACTCGATGCCGAGCCCGTCGTCTGCGAAATATTTGTTTCGAGAATCGTTCCGCGAACGCCAACGGTCGTCAATGCACGAAACACTGCAACGGTCATGACGGCGACGGGAATCGATGTGCTGATCGTCAGTCCGGCACGAAGACCGAGATAGGCATTTGCCGCGCCGAAGATGATGCCGAACAAGATGCCGAGGCCGACAGCCTTGAATGTAAATTCGGCGATGGATTCACCGGAGGAGACGAACGGGTCGTAGGAATCGCCTTCTTCGATAGGCACGTAAGCCTTCTGGCTCAATCCGTCTTTTCTCATAATTATTGGACCGGAGTCGAACGAGAGGCCGATTCTACAGAATTTCGGCGCTTATTAGTCGCGCCCTGGTTCGATCGCTTGCCGACATAAGATGTGACCACGCCCGCCGGACTCGAGCATCGCCGACAATCCGACTGGCTAACCTGCGAGAATGGCGTTGATACCAGAAATTATCCCATCGATAGTGACGCCAAGTATCTGAAAAGCACCGGCGACCGTCGCAACAATGAGGCCTGCAGCAACGGCATATTCCACGATCGTGAACGCATTCTCATCACGGTAGAATTCAATAAGTCTTTCTCTCACAGTACTCTTCCTGCCCGACGTCGACGAGCGAGGCGCCGCACGGTGACTCCACCCGGTCTCGAATTCGTCCGGCATATCGGACGGTCGAATCTGGCCACTACAATTATCGTGTAATACACGAGTGCTGCGAGTCAGCCGAATACGAACGTGTCTATATCCGGTTCCGCGCCACCCAATGCCAGGTATGTTTCCGTTTCGCCCGCCTCAAAGATGGTCGTCACGCGAAGTATCCCGGTCTCGGGGTCGGCCCACTTTCTGGCGTCTTCAGCAGAAATGTCATCGGGTATCGTCCAATAGGTGACGTAATTGCCTCGATTTGAGTTGATGACGTGTACCTCGATTTCCTCCTGGCCGGCCGGCACCTCTCTCGCCAAGCTTGTTGTCACCATCACGCGTTCCTATGCCGTCAACAGATCGTGGTGCAGCTGCATTGCACAAGTAGTGCCAGTGAATTATCCGCAAGCCTTTGTAATCGGGTTAGGAACTTATTGCGGTCTTCCAGAAGTATCTTGCCTCGGACCTGCCGGGAAATACGTCTATTCGCGTGGAAATCATGCTCATAGATGCTGAACGTCAGCTTTGACACGTCGTCAAACGCGCGGAACCTGTTGTGCGCGCAGAGCACGACGCTATCCCGCATTCATGCTCTGGTAAGCTTGATACCCGACGAAGCCTGAGGATTATCCAAAGGTGGCCAGCTCGATCTACGACGAAATGCGCCGACGCGGCGTACTCCGAGTCGCCGCGGTTTACATCATCGCTGCCTGGCTTACCATTCAGGTCGCCGACGTATTCTTCCCTGCCTGGAATGTTCCCGAACAGGCAAAGCAATACCTGCTTCTGGCTGCGATCCTTGGTTTCCCGATTGCGATGGTCTTCGGCTGGCTCTATGACATCACGCCACAAGGAATACTGCGCACGCCTCCGTCCGGACTGGAGGAAGCCGACGCGTCTGCCAGACTGCGACACGGAGATCGGATTACATTAGCCGCGCTCGCAATAGCCGCCGCCATGATCATTTTCAGCGTCACCGGAAACATTATCGAGACAGCCGATGACCTTGCAGTTGTGGATACTGTTTCTGACAAGCCCGAAAACTCGATTGCCGTGCTGCCTTTCGTCAACATGAGTGACGACCCCCGGAATGAATACTTTTGCGACGGAATTTCAGAGGAAATTCTGCATCGACTCTCCGACTACCGCGACATGTACGTGCTGGCGCGCACTTCGTCTTTTGCATTCAAGAATACGGATATTGAGGTCGGGCGCCTTGCCGATGTACTGGGCGTTCGCTACCTGCTACAGGGCGCTGTGCGAAAGGTAGGCAATGAACTGCGAATCTCTGCTCAGCTTGTCGACGAGAACAATTTCCAGGTCTGGAGCAAGACTTTCGATCGGCAAATGGAAGGCGTGTTCGCGATTCAGAGCGAAATAGCTCTGGCGGTCGCGGAAAGTCTCGCCTCGACGATGGCAGCGAGCCACGAACCAAGAGACAGGCGACAGCCCGAAATCGACGCTTACCAGCATTTCCTGCTCGGCCGGGAATACCTGCGTGCCCGGCCGCCAGGATTTGCGGAGGATGCGATTCGTCATTTCGATGCGGCGATTGCTGCCGACGCTCAATACGCTGCACCGTTGGCTGGCAAGGCCATGGCGCTGTTGTTGGCGTGGCGCGATATTGACGCTGCTACCACGGTGGTCGAGGAGGCGGTGCAGCTCGACGCCAACGATCCATTCGTTCTCGCCGCGCACGGACTTCTGCTTCAGAGTGAACGCAAGTCCGAGGAAGCGGCGGTGATCCTGCGTCGGGCACTGACTCTCGATCCCGGCATCGCTGGCGTTTCGACCTGGCTTTACAACGCGCTGATCTCCACGGAAAGAGTCGATGAGGCATTCGCTGTTCTTGAACGTGCACAGGAGCGCGACCCACTTGATCCAAGGCTCGCTTCGAACCTGGCAACTCGATATTCCTCACAGGGCGACTTCCATCGCGCAGAGGCGCTGTACAAACGGCTATTGGCTCTCCCGATTCCACCGCATATGGCGTACTCCGGCCTGTTTGGGCTTTACGACCATTACGGCCGTTTCGACGAATCGATAGCCGTAGGCAAGGAAGGGATTCTTGCTTATGCCGCGCTGGATGCCGATCCTCAGTTCTTATATGCATCCGTCGCGTACGCGTACGGCCGACTAGGCATGTTTGATACCGCACGTTACTGGATGGACCGGGCTGAATCCGGCGAACGTGTTGCTGTTGGTGTTCGCATGCGGCGAAGTTATCTGTACCGCCTCACGGGCGAGCTCCACAGGGTTGAGGAACCAATCAGGATCATACTGGATGAGCAAGGCGTGGATCTGGAACGCCTGGCTCCGTTTTTCTCCCACGTGGTCGGCGCCGTGAGAATGGTGGAGGGGAAATATGATGAAGCGATTGAAATCCTGGAAGCGACACTGCCTCTTGGAGAACCATTTCAGCGTGATCCGCTGACCATTGATTTTGTTCAGGCGTTGGCCTGGTGCCATCAAAAAGTGGGAAACACGCAACGATCGCACGAACTTCTCGCGTACCTGGACAAGGGAATACGGGCGTCACAGGAGCGTGGCTTTGGGCGCGACCCATTCAGCCTCAGCATTCAGGCGCAGAACTACCTCTTGATGGGCGAACTGGAACGGGCCCTCGACACGCTGGAGATTGCGATAGCGTCGGGTTTTCGATACCACCAGGTCCTGCTATATGACGAGCGTTGGGCCCGTGTAGCCGACGACCAACGGTACCAGGAACTTCTCGCGCGGATGAAGGCAGATATCGACGTTCAGCGGCAGCGGGTCGAGGAAATCGATGCCACAGACCGATTCATCGAGCGACTCGATGCCATGCTGACCGAACTGGCCGCTAACTAACAAAGCCTGATTTTGCGCCGCTTCACCGGGCGACAACTACCTGAATACGGCAGGACATCGGGCATTCGCTACAGTTCGATTTGCCGATCCGGCCGCACGAGCAATATCGATGCAACGGCGATCAATGAAAAAAGCGCCGCGGATGCGATCGCATTGGAGAAGTGTGTTAACTCTACCTGCTCTGCAGTGGCCTTGAGTCGATCGTCAAACCGGGAAAGGTCAGTGCCCTCGGGAACTGATCTATTTACTTCTTGGGCAGTTGGGGCACCACCAAGCCGCTCGACGAGTCCGGGGCTTTGTCTTGGTGCGACTGCTGACGCTTGCCGGCCTTCGGCTTCGGAGAGGACGTCTTCGAACCTTTGCGTAAATTCGCCCCGGTAATTATCGAGATCGGCGAGGAGATCACTTCGTCCAAGTTCACGTATCCGTTGTCGATAAGCTTGCCCACTGAATCGCTCTCCATTGACGTTACCTGACTTGAGGATCTCAGCCTCACCAATACTCAGTGTAATTGTATCCTCCTCGGCTCCACCAATCGCGCTCCGGGGAGCGCTCCTGCACGGGAATTCAGCCTACGTACTTGTAGTACTCGATGCCGAGGTCGGCAAAGTGGCGTTCGTCGCGGATGCCGACGGCCTCGATGACGAATTCGTTTTGCGGGATATAGTCGAGGCCATTGACCTTGCGGCCGTCATGCAGCGCTTTGTACTGCTCGAAATCGAGGTCAACCGCAACTTCCATGACTTCGCCGAAGCCGATCTTTGCGGTGGCTTCGCGCCACTTGTCGGCCATGAAGAACGGAATGACCTCGGCGGCATCGCCGCTGCCGTAGCCGAGCGTGAGGACTTCTTCGCCGGCAGTCAGCGAATCCTCATCCAGCGCCTGTTCGAACCCGGCCGCCATCCAGGCGGGCAGTGCCGCCGTGTACAGGTTGCCGAGGTCGAGCATCGTATCACTGCCGAGCGCGAGTTTATCGAGAATTTCGCGGCGGAAATGGCGCGATGTCCGGAAGGCTTTGGTCACGGCCATCGTCAGCGGATAGGCCTCGTACTGGAGGCGCTCCGGGTGGGCGAGACTGACGATCTCGGGCCTGGACAACATCTCTTCGCGTAATTTCTCCGGGTCGACGCCGACTTCGTAGCAGTATGAAGCCAGCTCGGCGCGGTCCTCGATGTTGCCCTCGCCCAGCGCGAACAGGTAGGACACGGCCCAGCCAGTCTCGGGCATGCGCCGGTACGGCCGATGCATGAATATCGTATTTAATGACCGCATGTACTCGGCCGCACTCAGACCGCGCTTCTCGTACATGTCGTTCAGCGCATGCAGGGTCTCGTCGATGTAGCAGGTCGTCGAATACTTGCCGTTGAAAACCGGGAAATCCTGGACCTGGTGTGACTCTGAGCGGTCCTGGCCGCAGAAGCGCGACATGGGCTTGCGGAAGTCCATAATGCGGTAGTCCGAGGCCGAGCCGGAGGCGGGCAGATCGACCCTGGCCAGCGTCGGGTTCTCCTCGAGCAGCATGGCCACGGCGCCGGCGCCCTGAGTCGGCTCGCCGCTCGAGCCGCGGGCGTACTCGGCGATATCGGCACAGACGACAATGGCCTGGCCGCCTGCACCGTCGAGGGCCAGGTGGCGAATCGCGCCTTTCATGCCGTATACGCCGCCGAGGCAGGCATGCTTGAACTCGGGAACCTCGCAGCTCCGCGCAATCGGCGGTTTGCCGCGAGCGACGAGCGCCCGGTCCACCATGCCTTTAATGATGATGGCGCCTGCGGAATTATCCGTGCTCGACTCTGTGCCGAGGCCCAGGAACTTGATGTTGGTCGGGTCGACGTCGAATTGCTCGATCAGGCGCATCACGGCCGTCGCGGCCATGGTGTATACGCTCTGATCGGGGCCCCTGACGCGGAAACTGCGCCCTACGACCTCGCGAATCTTGGGCCACTGGTTGTCCGTCCAGTCACACCAGTCCTCCAGCCATACGCGGTACGGCGGGATATAGGCGGCCAGGCCGCTTATTCCGATATTTGTGATGTCTGGAGATGGTTTCATAGTGGGTTCGATCGTGCCGCCGAATTTTAGTGCTCCCGGGGCCCTCGCTCAACCGCTTATTCGACCATTATGGTAATCCTTTCGGATACCACGGGCGGGTTGTGCGGAATGTGCAGGTGGTCCGCCAGCAACAGCTGCAGCGTGTGCTCCCCGGGCTCCAGCGTCAGCTCGGTCGAGGTGCTGCCGTCACCAAAGTGAATATGGCGCTCATCGGCCGGGATCGGCTGGCCGAAATCGGGCAGATCCGTATCGATGAGCAGGTGGTGATGCCCCGAATTCGGCGCCGCTGTACCTGCAGGTACCACTTCCATGTTTTTCAGCCCGAACTCGATCCGGATGGGGCTCGAAACCGTGTCCCGGTCGGCCGGCGTAACGAAGTAGACGGCCGCAGTCACCGGCGCCGGAGAGCGCGGAATGCTCACCGGTTCGGCCGGTGCGGACGGCTCCTCTCGCTGGCAGGCGCTCATGGCGAGCAGCAGCGCAATGATTGTGATTCTGACCATGGGGCAGTTTTAGACCGAAAAAGCGGCGATCGCAAGCGCGCCCAGCATCGTTATCGAGAATCCGCAGAAATATGCGACCAGCAATGCGATGTATTTCAGGAACGTCACGATGCGCCCCTGGCCGTACACCCTGCGCATCGAGATGAAAAGGTACACCGGTATGTAGAACGAGGAGATCACGATCGTCAGTATCGGAATCGCCTCGGGCAGGCCCAGCAATGTCGCGATACGCATGAGAAGTATCTGCAGGGTCAGCATCAGGAAGAAGAAGGAGTGGAAATGCACGAAGAACAGCAAGTGCTCCACGTAGTAGCGCCTGGACAGCGGATACAGTGCCTTGAGCACGAACGCCATGATGGGTAACAGGATGATGAGAGCTGCAGGTATGTTGTCGAGCAGGTTATCGACGAACGCGCGGCCCTCATCGCCGCGGATTTGCTCGCAAATATGGTTGAGCCGCTTGGGCGTCAGGCGCCGTTGCAGCCAGTCGGGCATATCCTCGAGGTCCGAGGCATCCACGTCGCAATCGCCCCGGGGTTCGACGTCGCCACCATTGATGTGCAGGTTGAACCCGTCCTGGTCGAGTTCGCCCCGAACAGCGTCTTCGGGTATCAGTCCGTCCTCGACCAGCTCGTTAATGACCTCTTGGGCTTCCTGCCTCTTTCTCTCGGCTTCTTCCGCTTGTTGTTCTTCTGCCAGTGCGATCTCCTCTTCCGGTACCGGTTCGAACAACAGGCTCAGATCCTCGCGAGGATCGAAGAAGGCAACGACGAAAAACAGCAGGCTCATAACGAGGTACATGCGAAACGGCGGCATGTATCGCGCGCGTCGGCCCTGCAGGTAATCGTGGGTGAGGCGTCCGGGCCGGCCGAGGAGCGGTATCAGCGTTTGCCAGAGCCGCGAGTCGATTTCGAAGAGATCGCCGAAGGCATCGGAAACGAGCTCCCACAGGCTGATCAAGCGGCTGCGCGCGCGCTGTCCGCAAACGGCGCAATACTGGCCACGCATATATGCGCCGCAGTTCAGGCAGTCAGGCGAGCCGCCACTCAGTTCCTGCCGCCGGTCCTCGAGCAGGACCCGGGCCGTGACGAACACGCCATCCCCGAATTCGCCGTCGACGTCGTTGTCTATGTTGCCTCCGACGCCTTCGAGAAATGCATCGAGCGCCCCTTCGTCAACAAGATGATAGAGGCAGACGCGCCGGGGGCGCCCTTCCGAGTCATCGGCCAACAGGTTTTCGTCTATCGCATAGGAATTGCAGTCGGCCACGCCCGCGACGGACAGCGTGTCGCGCACGTGTGTTTCGAGCCAACGATCGAAATCCCCAACGATGTCCCGGTCTATCGAGAACGTGATCTCATAGACGGGTCCGGCTCCTGTGGCCATGTATCCTCAGCTTGTTTTCGTTTTCTTCTTTCGCGCCGTCTTTTTCTTTGTTGAGGTCTTCTTCTTGACCTTGGTCTTGACGGCCGTCTTGCGCATGGCTGCCAGCGGGGCAGCTTTTTCGGCTTCCCGCTTTGGCGCCTCGTTCACGCGACTGAATTCCCCGGGCGCAAAATCGTCGACGGACAACAACTCCCTGACTTTCTCGTGGTAATCGCGAAGCTCATCCGCCTCTTTCTTGCCGATGACGCCGGCCTGCTCGGCCTCGTCGATCTGTTCGCCAAGGTAGTCTGAACGAATCAGCCCCTCCCGCTGTGCCTGGCGCAGCCGCTTCTCGGCTGGCGCGAATTTCTCAGATAGCTCGAGCGCTTCCTGTAACAGGCCAAGCGGATTTCCGGGCTCCAGAGTCGTGTATGCCTGCCGGCTCAAGCGCTCCCGAGCCTCACCCGAGCGCGTCATGAGGTCGACGATCTTTTGCCCGATTTCGTCCGACGGCGCCGAATAGGTTCGGCCGCGCGGGAAAATGAAGAATCGCAGGAATCCCGCAACCCAGCGGTTCGGGAAGTTCCTCAGGAATGCGTGCAGCGATTCCTGCGCCTGGTACATGAGCGTACGCACCGACCACTCGACGAGAGGCAGATCCGTGGCACGCCGCCCCTGGTTTTCGAAATGCTTGAGTACGCAGGATGCGAGGTACATGGAACTCAGGACATCGCCGAGCCGCGCTGACAGCAGCTCGCGTTTCTTTAGTGCGCCACCAAGCGTCAGCATTGCGAAGTCGGAAGCCAACGCAAAGGCGGCGCTGTAGCGATTGATGTTCTGGTAATAACGTCGTGTCGGCGTATTCAACGGCACGCGGCTGAATTTCGCGTGGGTGAGCGCGAGGAAGAAAGAACGTGCGAGATTGCTGATCGCGTAACCGATGTGGCCGAACAGGGCTTTGTCGAACTCGACCAGGCCGTGCTCTTCATCGGCATGCCTGGCAGCATACATCTCCGGAAGTACGAAAGGATGGCAGCGCACGGCACCCTGGCCGTAAATAATCAGGCTGCGCGTAAGGATGTTGGCTCCTTCAACCGTAATCGCGATGGGCGTAGCCATATAGCCGCGCCCGACGTAGTTCTTCGGGCCCATCATGATGGCCTTGCCGCCGTGCACATCCATGCAGTCGTTGGCAACTTTCCGGCCCAGTTCGGTGCAGTGGTATTTGAGTATTGCCGAAGGCACGGCCGGTTTTTCGCCCTCGTCGATTGAACCCGCAGTCACCGATACCGCTGCATTCATAATGTATGTGTGGCCCGCAATGCGGGTCAGCGCCTCACCGACGCCCTCGAAGTTGGCGATCGACGTGTTGAACTGCTTGCGGATCTTCGAATAGGCGCCGGTAGCGTAACTGGCGGTTTGGCCGCCGCCCGCCGCAGTTGAGGGCAGCACGATTGCCCGGCCGACCGACAACAGCTCGACGAGCATCTTCCAGCCTTTGCCTGCCATCTCCTCGCCGCCAATGATGACGTCGAGCGGTACGAACACGTCCTTGCCGGTCGTGGGCCCATTCAGGAACGGAACACTCAGCGGATCATGGCGGCGGCCGACCTCGACGCCGGGCGTGTCCGTCGGGATCAGCGCAGCCGTAATGCCGTACTCTTCCTTGTCGCCGATCAGACGATCCGGGTCGTACAGTTTGAATGCGAGTCCGAGCACCGTCGCAATCGGCGCCAGCGTGATATAGCGCTTGTTCCAGTTGAGCTTGATACCCGTGATCGTCTTGCCTTGCCAATTGCCCTTGCAGACGACGCCGCTGTCAATGAGCGATGCTGCATCCGAACCCGCTTCGGGCGATGTCAGCGCAAAGCATGGAATCTCCGTGCCCGCCGCAAGACCCGGCAGGTAGTGATCTTTCTGTTCTTCGGTGCCGTAATGAAGCAGCAGTTCGGCAGGTCCGAGAGAGTTCGGTACGCCGATCGTCGATGATGCCACCGGGCTGCGCCCGGCAATCTTGGCAAGCACCATCGCGTTTGCGTAGGCAGAGAATTCCAGGCCACCGTATTTCTTGGGAATAATCATCGCGAAGAAGCGCTGCTCGATGATGTAGTCCCATACCTCCCTGGGCATATCCCCGTGCTCGTGGCAGATCTCCCAGTCGTGGAGCATGCTGCAAAGCTTTTCGCAGGGGCCGTCGAGGAAGGCCTGCTCTTCGTCCGACAGCTCCGGCGCCGCGAATGACATCAGCCGGTCCCATTCGGGCATGCCTGAGAACAGCTCGCCGTCCCAGCCAACGTTGCCGGCCTCGAGGGCCTCACGCTCGGTATCCGACATCGACGGCAGCATCGTCCGGTAGACGTCGAGCAAGGGCCTGGTGATTTTCTCGCGACGGAACTCGGTGACATTCAGGGCAGCCAGAACGCCGAACGGAACCCAGAGAAGAATGGCCCAGAGCCACCAGCCGCCGCCGGCGATGGCATAGACGGAATAAGCGACCGTGACGATGCCGGCTGCGACAGTCGATTTCAGCAGATCGATCCGTTGGTAGGCGAGGAACACAGCCCCGCCAAAGATCAGCAGGAACCAAAACAAACTGACGATGAACCCGGACACAACTTAACCTCTCGCGCTTAATACAAACCCTAACACCCGCACCGTGGCTGCGCCATGGCGCAGGTCACATCACAGCAAACTCTCGATCGCTGCGCGCTCTTCTCTTAATTCGACCTCGGTCGCATCCATGCGTTCGCGGCTGAATGCGTTGATTTCAAGTCCCTGCACGATTTCATAATCGGCGCCGGAACAACGCACCGGATAGGAATACACGACGCCGGGCTCGATGCCATAGCTGCCGTCTGCCGGAATCGACATGCTGACCCAATCGTCACCGGGCGTGCCGAGCGCCCAGTCGCGCATGTGGTCGATCGCCGCCGATGCGGCGGAAGCCGCCGACGAGGCGCCGCGTGCCTTGATGATCGCCGCGCCGCGCTGCTGCACGACGGGGATGAACTCGTTGGCCAGCCAGGCTTCATCGACCAGTTCGATAGCCGCTGTTCCGCCCACGGTCGCATGGAAAACATCCGGATACTGCGTGGCCGAGTGGTTCCCCCAGATTGTCATCTGGCGGATATCCGAGACGTGCCTGCCGGTTTTTTCGGCGAGCTGAGAGATGGCTCTGTTGTGGTCGAGTCGCGTCATCGCCGTGATGTTGCGAGGATCAATATCCGGCGCATTGGCTGAGGTGATTAGCGCGTTGGTGTTGGCGGGATTGCCGACAACCAGCACCCTGATGTTGCGGGCGGCGTGCTCGTTGATCGCTTTCCCCTGGACCGAAAAAATGGCGGCATTTGCCTCCAGCAAATCCTTGCGCTCCATACCGGGGCCGCGGGGGCGGGCGCCGACGAGCAGTGCGTAGTCGCTGTCTTTGAAAGCGGCGTCGGGATCGTCCGTGGCGACGATGCCGGCGAGCGTGTCGAAGGCGCAGTCGTTGAGCTCCATCATCACGCCGTTGAGCGCGTCCAGCGCCGGCGTAATTTCGAGCAGCTGCAGAATGACGGGCTGGTCATCGCCGAGCATCTGGCCCGAGGCGATACGGAAGGCGAGCTGATAGCCGATCTGGCCGGCGGCGCCGGTGATCGTGACGCGAACGGGTGAATTCATGGTCCTGTTCCTGAATTAGATCCGAACGAATAATCGGGGCGGCGATTCTAGCATCGCCGTTGCTTCGCATCACTCGGTAATAACCGAGCGTCAGGGCAGCTCGAAATCCGGAAATGCTTCCTTAAGAAGTCGCCGTTGCTCGGCCGCCGCTTCATCGTGACCGGCCGCCTCGAGTTCCTCGATGCAGGCGAGCCACGACCCGGGATCACGGGTCGCTTCCTCCGGACACGGCGGCGGCGCCTCGGCCAGAAACGCCGTGCTCCCGAGCGCCGGGTCCGCCTCAACGTTTGCGCCGGCCTTATCCTCGCTGTGCTGCAGCCTGGCCGCTTCGTCTGCCCGGCGCAGCAGGTCCTTGTCCTGCAGCTCGAAATCCTCGGCGGTGGCCTCGGGCAGCGATACAGGGGCTTTTCTCAGCCGGGATTCCTGTGCATCCTCTGTCTTGGCTGGCGCCGACCGGCCGGTTGCCGGCACCGGCGTCGACGCCGGCGCCTCCGTCTGCACAAAACCATTGGCCAGGCCGCTCTCGTCTGCAGGCACCTCTTCCTCGAGCATCGTGATCGGGGCATCCGCCGCCGATTTCCTGCGCGCTGGCTCCGCCGGCGCCTCGGTGTCCTGCGAAAGAGAACCTGCCGGTTGGTCGACAGGATCGTCCACCTGCGTCAGCTCCAGGACGATGGTGACGCTCAGCACGATCGTCGCCGCCCAGGCCAGCGGCCGCGTCCATGCCCGCGAACGGGCGTAGGCTGGTCTTGCCGCGCGCCTGGCCTCGTCCAGTATCGCCCGGTCCAGATGCTCGGGGGCCTTTGCGGTCGCGGCCTCGCGGTAGGTCTCGGAGACCCTTGTGTCTCTTTCGCTCGTCATGATTCTTCAGCCGGCTCGCCGATCGCGGCGCGCAGTTTGTTGTTGGCATAACGCAAACGGCTCTTTGCCGTCTCCCGATTGCAGTCGGTGATCGACGCGATTTCGTCGAGGCTCAGGCCTGCCTCCTCGTAAAGCAGGAACACGTCCCGCTGCTCCTCGGGCAGCTCGTCGAGAGCCGCCAGCAGCCGCCGTCGCGCCAGCGCCCGTTCCGTCAGTGCCTCGGGCGCCTCGCCCGGATCGGGCTGCTGGTCGGGATCCGCGACCACCGCGTGCATGTGGCGCTTGTTACGCCGGATGTGGTCGATAAAACAGTTGTGGGCTACGCGGTAAAGAAAAGTCGAGAACTTGGCCGTGGGCTGATAGTTCGTGCGCGCCTTGATGATCTTGCCCCAGACATCCTGGAATACGTCTTCGGCCGTGTCGGGGTGGCGGCTCAGGCGCAGCAGGTAGCGGTACAGCGCGTCGTTGTGGCGCCGGTACAGAACCTCGAACGCAGCCACGTCGCCGTCCTTGTAGCGCAGCATCAGGGCACCGTCGTCGGGGCTCGCGTCCATAGCCGGAATATAGGCGAGGCCTCGGGCGCAGGAAAGCGCAAAAAGCTGCGGCGACAGGGTTCGGGCGTCGGCTGTCATGTTCCTGCAAACGCAGGGACTGGCCCGGGCGGGCTAAAAAATGGCCAAAAAAGCTTGCAATACTGATTTTTAGTGTTATAGTCAACTATAACACTAGTTCACCTTAAGCGGCACAGCCCAGGGAGTAATGGCAATGAAGGCAATATGGAGGCGATATCTGAACGAGATCGTCGGCCTGACGATCATGGCGCTGATGGCAGTCGCGCTGATCGACGGCCAGGCTCATGCCAACGTCGACAGCATCGCCGGCGCCGCGGGTCATAAAGTGGTCGAGATCCGGTTTACGATCGGCGACTAGGCAGACGCAACAGGAATGTTTACGACTTTTTCAGTTTCCGTCACAAAGGCGAGTAAAGTAGCGACGGAGTTGTTGTGCCAGCCTGGCATCAGGCTGGCACTTTTTTAAGCGGACGCACGATGGACCCGAAATGGAATGAAGATCAGCCGATCTATCGGCAACTCAGAGATCGCGTCATCGCGATGATTCTCGAGGGCGCGCTCGGGGACGGCGATGCGCTGCCGTCGGTGCGAAACGTTGCGGCGGAATACCGGCTCAACCCGCTTACCGTGCTCAAGGGCTACCAGGAACTCGTTGACGAAGGCCTCGTGGAGAAAAAACGTGGCCGAGGCATGTTTGTCACCGATGGCGCGCGCACTCAGCTGATGAAGGACGAAAGGCAGCGATTCCTCGACGCAGAATGGCCACAGGTTCTCGCGACCATTGAGCGGCTTGGCCTGGATGTGCAGACACTAATAAAAGAAGGCAAAGGCTCGGACGACTCGGGAGATAAAAAAGAATGAGTACCCTCGTCACAGCCCGCGGCGTGTCCAAGCACTTCGGCGACGTGCGCGCGGTGGACAACGTCAGTTTCGAAATCGAGAAGGGCAAGATTCTTGGCCTTTTCGGCCCGAACGGGGCTGGCAAGACGACGCTGCTGAAAGCGCTGCTCGGTCTGACCGATTGCGATGGCGAATTCTCGGTCCTCGGGCTTGATCCGTTCAAACAACGCAAGCAACTGATGCAGAACATTTGTTTCATTGCAGATGTCGCCGTACTGCCGCGCTGGATAAAGGTCACGCAGCTGCTCGACTTCGTCGAAGCCGTGCACCCGAATTTTTCGCGCAAGCATGCCGAGGAACTGCTGGGTCAGACCAAGGTACGTAAGGATGCGAAGGTTCGCGAGCTTTCCAAGGGTATGGTGGCGCAGCTGCACCTCTCGATAATCATGGCCATCGACGCAAAGCTGCTGGTGCTCGACGAACCGACGCTTGGCCTCGACCCCATTTTCCGCAAGGAGTTCTACGGCAATTTGCTGAACGACTATTTCGACGGCGAGCGCACGATTCTCATTACGACCCACCAGGTGGAAGAAATCGAAAACATCCTCACCGACATCATGTTCATCAATGACGGCAAGCTGCTGCTCGATACCAGCATGGAGGCGCTGCCGGAAACATTTGTCGAACTCACGGTACCGGCCGAAAAAGCCGACGAGGCCCGCGGTTTCCGTCCGTTTTATGAGCGCGATGTCTTCGGCAAGAAAGTCATGACGTTCGAAGGTTTGGACAGGGGCAGACTGGAAGGCCTCGGCGAAATGCACACACCGGCTGTCGTCGATCTGTTCGTCGCCAAGGTCAAGGGGGCAGCAGCATGATTCCGCACCAGTTTGCACTCGTCCAGAGAGAGGTCTGGGAACATCGTTCCATCTGGCTGACCCCCGTTGTTGTCGCCGGGGTCATGTCCCTGATGATGCTGGCTGGCTATGTTTTCGCCACGGCGTTCGACAAAGTAATCGACATGGGCATCGTCGGCGCACAAAACCTCACCACGGAAGAGCAGCGCAGAGCGGCGCTGACGGGAGCCCTCATGGGGCCCACGTCCGTGTTTTTCTTTGCCAGCGCAATCCTGACGATCTTCTATTGCCTCGACGCGCTTTATACCGAGCGTAAGAACAAGAGCATCCTGTTCTGGCGCTCGATGCCGGTCACCGACGCGGAAACGGTCATTTCGAAGCTTTTGACGGCCGTGGTTGCAATACCCGTGATCACGTTCGTCGTGCTTATGGCCGCGCATCTCGTCAACCTGATCTTGATCAGCATCTTCATCAGTATCGAAGGCGGCAGCCCGGGCTTTATGATCTGGAAGTCGGCGCCGGCGCTGATGTTCGATGTCGGCGCTGCGATGTTACTGCTGGTGCTGATGCTGCCGATCTGGTTCTCGCCGTTCATCGGCTGGTTCCTGTTCGTCTCCGCGTGGACCAAACGTTCTCCGTTGTTGACGGGTTTCCTGCCCTTGATCGTGTTGCCGACTCTCGAGACCATCATTTTGCCCACGCATCTGCTGTGGGATGCGATCCTCACCCGCTTCAGGGGTTGGCCGATGATCACGGACATAGACCCCGAGACGTTCTTCGATGAGGACAAGCTGGCTCGCATGGAGTTCGACTTCGGCTTGCTGGACTTCATCGACGTAGGCAGGTTCCTGGCCAGTCCGGCCATGTGGGCGGGCTTAGTCGTCTGCGGTTTGTTTGTCACGGCCGCCATCTACGTACGCCGCTATCGCGACGAGAGCTAGACGGGTCGGCCCGAAATCGAGTGTTTTTTCAGCTTGCCGCGGAACTGGTGGTAGCTGAGCCCCAGTAGATCTGCCGCCGTCCGCTGATTGAAGCGCGCCTTGTCGAGCGCGGCCTGCAGGCACTCCCTTTCCATATCATTGAGCCGTTGCGCCATGTCCATCGGCAACAGCGGCGGCCGCGCGGCGGAAGCGGCGGGCCTGGCGGAATCGCCGGCGTCGGCGAGTTTGAACGGCGAATCGAACGGGTCGAAAGCTATTCTTGTTATCGGTTGCTCGGGGTCTTTGGAGCGGTATACGGACCGTTCGATCGTGTTCTTGAGTTCACGGACATTGCCGGGCCACCTGTGCCTGAGCAAGGCCGAAGCCGCCCGCGGGCTGAAGCCGGGAAAATAAGATTGCCTGAGCTCCGCCACCATGTTGACGGCGAATGCGTGGGCGAGGGTCAGGATGTCGTCCAGGCGCTCACGCAATGGCGGCACGGTGATGACATCGAACGCGAGCCGGTCCAGCAGGTCCTTGCGGAATTTGCCCTGGGCGGCGAGCGCCTGCAGGTCGGCGTTTGTCGAACCAACAATCCTTACGTCCACCCGTATGTCTTCATTGCCGCCGACGCGCTGAATCTCGCCATACTCGATGACACGCAGGATCTTTTCCTGGGTGCGCAGGGGAATCGTCGCGAGTTCGTCCATGACGAGTGTGCCCCCGTCGGCGCGTTCGAAATGGCCGATATGCTGGCGCTGGGCGCCCGTGAACGCACCAGCCTCGTGACCGAACAGTTCCGACTCGAGGATGGATTCGGTCAATGCCGCGCAATTGACCTTGACGAGCGACTGCTCCCAGCGGCCGGACAAAAAGTGCAGGCGTGACGCGATGAGTTCCTTGCCGGTGCCGCGCTCACCGACGACGAGTACGGGTTTCCCCAGCGGGGCCGCACGGGAAACGTGTTCGAGCATTTCAAGGAACGCAGGGGCCTCGCCGATGATGGCCTGTGTCGGACTGTCCGCCGTCATTGGTCGATTTCACCACAAACAGGTGAAAATTGCTAAATATTAGCGAAAAACGCTAATAACAAGGAACGGAAAAGCGACCAAAATCCGGCAATATTCCTTTCTAAAACAACATACTAAGCTAAACGCAAAAAGTTGGCACAGAAGCTGCAGTACTTATGGTGAGATTCCACCAAATACGAGGACACATCATGGGTATTTTCACGAGATTCAGTGACATCGTGAACTCCAACATCAACGCGATACTGGACAAGGCGGAGGATCCCGAGAAGATCGTCCGGCTGATGATCCAGGAGATGGAAGACACGCTGGTCGAGGTGCGCTCGGCGGCGGCACGGTCGATCGCTGATAAAAAAGACCTGAATCGCAAGCTCGAAATGCTCGACCGCGAGCTCTCCGATTGGGAAGACAAAGCCGAACTGGCGGTTCGCAAGGGCCGCGAGGACCTGGCCAAGGCAGCGCTGGTCGAGAAATCACGTGTCGCACAGGCGGCCGAAGTGCTGAAGCAGGATTACATCGCGGTCGACGAAGGCCTCGGTAAGCTTAACGAGGACATCGCGCGGCTCGAGGGCAAGCTCGAAGACGCCAAGGCACGGCAGAAAGCCTTGCTTGCGCGCCACAAGACAGCGGCCAGCCGGCTCGCCGCGAGAAAAAAGATCCACGACTACAAGATCGATGACGCGCTGATCCGGTTCGAGCAGTACACGCGCAGAATCGACGACGTCGAGGGTCGCGTCGAAGCGTATGACCTCGGGTTGCCAAAAGACCTGAACCACGAGTTCGCAAGCCTGGAGGCAGAAGAAGCCGTTGCCGAAGAACTCGATGCGTTGAAGAAACGCATAGCGGCTGGCGGTGACGATAAGGACAAAGACGTCGCCGAAGGATGATGCAGCAAGAACACAAAGGACACGAAATGAGTCAGAACACCTGGAACATTGATTACGGACCGTTGCGCGGCTTGTACCGCGACCGCGAGAACGCCTGGATATTTGGCGTCTGCGCGGGCATAGCGGACCGGTTCGACTTCCGGCTGTCTACGGTGAGAATCATTGCCGTCATCTGTCTGATACTGGCCTTTTGGTTGACGGCGGCAATTTATACAGGAGCAACGCTTCTCATTCGGGAAAAGCCACTCATCTACTCGGGCCGTCGCACGGAATTCGAGTTCTGGCGCCGGCGTGGAAATGACTACTGGAGCCATCGATGACAATAGAAGCAACAACCACCTATCGTCGATTTACTCGCGATGCGGACAGGGCCATGCTCGGCGGTGTCTGCGCCGGCATCTCCAGGCACTTTGGATTCAACCTGTGCGTAACGAGGTTTCTGTGCCTGATCGCATTTTTCTGCGCGTTTCCATTCTTCGTGCTGGCGTATTTCGCAACGGTGCTGCTCGTGCCGGCGGAGTCAGGATATGATGAATACGTCGTCGAGCGCGTCGTACGAAAGCAGCGCCGACCGAAGCGGCGGCGCATGTCACGGCGAGAGCGCCAGGAAGCGGCTGAAGAAGCGAAAAGACATGCGGCTGACGCGATCAGGGAACGCGCGAAGTCACTGGAAGAGCGTCTTGCGCGCATCGAAAGACACGTCACATCACGACGCTACCAGCTCGATGAAGAATTCAGGAAACTTTGAGCTAATATGCGCTAAGGGAACAGGGATTCATCCATGAACGTTTTTACTTTCGTCGTCTGCATCGTCGCCATTGTTATGGGGGCGGAGACCATTCAGAAGATCTACAGGATGCGCCACGAAAAACGCACGGGAGACGCGGAACCGAGCGAATCCCGGGAATATCTCGATGCGCTCGAAGAGCGCATCAAGGTCCTCGAGCGTATCGTTACGGAAAGTAAATCCGACCTGCGCCGCGAAATCGACAGGCTCTGACGCTCAGGCCTATTCTTCTGATTCTTGCTGACGTTTCGCGTTATAGGCGCGAATCTGCTTGTTCAGCAGCTCACCCACCATCGCTTTTTCACCGTTCGCGGCGTCGAACGTCCTGTTCAGCTCCTCGTCGCGTTCCTGGCGCTCCTGGTCGCTGGCGCTGTCGGCGTCCAGAGATTCTTTTGCCTCTGCCTCAATGCAGCGCAAATATTCGTCCACGCCTTCGAAGAACTGATTAACGCCATCTCGCGCTGCCAACAATTCCTCTTTCGTGGCTGTCGATCCATCGGGAATATGCGGCCTGTCAGGATAATCGCAGGCCAGAACCGCTGACGAGGCAAATAACAGGGTTGCGCCAAGCATGATTCGAAATGTCATCGTTATGAAACCGGCTGTATTCGGGGGCGATAATTTAATCACGTTGTCGAACGCGAGTGAAGCGCTCAGGCGAACAGGGTACGGTAGGAATCCGTGCCTTCGGCCTGCGCCAGCAACAGTTCTACATAATTGTCGGAACTCATCGGGTCGCCGAACAGCAGGCCCTGTACGAAATTGCATTCGAGACGCTGCAGGAGATTGAGTTGCTGCTCGCTTTCCACGCCCTCGGCTACGACATCCATATTCAGGTTTCTGCCCATTTGTACGATGGTGCTGATAATTGTCGCATCGTCAGGATTGATGGCGACATCTCGTACGAATGATTTGTCGATCTTCAGAGTGCTGATCGGGAACTGCTGCAGCGCGCTGAGCGACGAGTAGCCGGTACCGAAATCGTCAATAGCGAGGTGTAATCCGAGAGCGTAAAGCTGATCGAGAAGCTTGATCGTTCGCTCCGGATTCTCCATCAGTGTCGTTTCGGTGATCTCCAGCTCGAGCGATGTCGGCGACACTTCGTGGCCGCGCATGATCGAGCTGATACGCCTAATGAAGTTTGGTTGTCGCAGTTGTTTCAGAGACAGGTTCACCGAAACGCGGCCGGGCGAGGAAACGGAGCGCTGCCAGAAGCGAAAATCCTCGCAGACCTTATCGAGGACCCACTCACCGATTTCGATGATGAGGTTGGTTTCTTCCGCAATCGGAATGAAATCCGATGGCAGTATCAAACCGCGATCCGGAAGTTCCCAGCGCACCAGAGCCTCGGCGCCGAATACCTCGCCAGTTTCGAGGTTGTACTTGGGTTGATAGTGGACCAGCAGTTCATCGCGCTCGAACGCGCGCTTGAGTTTGCTCTTGGTCATCAGGCGCTCGATCGCTGCTTCATTCATCGACGGGGCGTAATATGAAAAGACGTTGCCCCCCGACTTCTTGGCGCTGTATAGCGCTGCGTCGGCGTTGCGAATCAGGTCGATGACGTTGGCGGCGTCGTTCGGGTAATACGCGATGCCCATGCTCGCCGTCATGAATACTTCATGCCCCTGGACAAAGAACGGGTCGGCGAGCCGGTCGAGGAGATTGCGTGCAAGCCTGTCGCTGTCGCCCATACCCGATCCATCAGGGCCGAGGTCCTGCACGATGACCGCAAATTCGTCTCCGGCCAGGCGGCCGATTATCGAACCTTCGGGCATTGCCGCACTGAGGCGCTCGGCGACCGTCTCCAGCGTTGCGTCGCCGGCCAGGTGACCGAAGGTATCGTTGATTTCCTTGAAATTATCAATGTCGACGTAAAAGAGGCACAGTGCTTTACTGGCCCGGCGTGCTTTGGCAATAGTCCGCTGCAGCAGATGCTGAAACTGCATGCGGTTGGGCACCTTGGTCAGCGCATCGATGCGCGCGAGATAGCGAATGCGTTGTTCCGCGCGGCGGCGCTCGGTAATGTTTTGCGCAGCGTAAACAAGGTCAAGGTTTTCGTTTTCGTTGTCACCGACTGCAGAACAGGTATAGGACACCGGGATCGATTCGCCGAACTTGCTTTCGAAAAATGCTTCTTTCGGCAGATCGGAACAGTCTTTCTGAACGAGCGTCGACGTCTTGCTGCTATCGACGACGAAATCGATCGACATTCCAATCAGCTCGTCCTCTTCATAACCAAGAAGCATTGTCGTCGCCTTATTGACACGCTGAATCGTGCCGTCGTTGGACGTAACGATGATGGCTTCATTCATACCGGAGAGCAGGCTGTCCAGGTAGTCGCGTGTAATAGTCGTTGACCGCAGGCGATTACGCATGTCGTTGAAGACGGCAGCCAGTTCACCGAGTTCGTCGCCGAGATACTCGGGCAACGGCTCGCCGAAGTCGGAGTCACTGAGTTTCTGGGCCTGCTTTTTCATTTCGCGTATACGCAGGGTCTGGCGCCATTCGAAAATCCAGACGATGATCCCGCATAACAGCAAGGTGAGCAGCGTCCCGCCGGCAATCAACAGGAAACCCGTCTGCCGACTTTGGGACTCTTTCGACAATAATTCCGCCGAAAACATGGCGGTTTCCTCGATGACCTGGTTCAGCTGGAAGGATCCGATCAGCATTCCCATGGGACGGCCATCACCGGCAACGGGATAGCGAAGGACGAAATTGTCGGCCAGCCATGCCGTCGCTGCCGCGGGAAGTCTGTCGGGCATACTGCCGGCCTGATGGGCCTTACCTTGGCTATTGATGTAACGCAGTCCAGCCAGTGATCTATGTTCGCGCATCGCGCGATCCAGGTACCCGACTACTGACGCTTGAGATGAAGGATCTACCGCCAATACGATGTGTTCGGCAATCGTTTGCATCTCGGCTTCCGCGTGGGCCGCAAACGACTTTCGGATGAAGGCTTCGTGCCGCTCGAAACTCGTCGTAGTGATTTCGTTCGCAAGCCAGCGGTACTGCACGTAGAACATCGACAGCATGACGGCCGCCACGCCGACACCCAGCGTGAGCAACAAAACAAGGTATCGGGGCATCCTGCTACCCATCATCTTCGTCCGCCGACCATACTTATTTCTATTGTCATCGGAGGCGCTGCTCTCGAACTGAAACCAGTGTAGCACCGGGCTTCGGGGAGAGAGCGGGTCGTCGGGCTATTTGCCAATCACCCCGACAAACAAGCGATATGTGGGATATAAAACGCAGATAAAGTCAGACAGGCCCTATCTGTCGCTGCGTTTCTCGACAAATTCCGTGGGATCTTCGGGCCCCGTGGTTTTCATGACGCCTTCAACGACGGCGCCTTCGGCAACAGCAATCGCCTCGGCCGAAACCGTACCCGTAATTCGTGCGGTATCCGCGATCTCGACTCTGGAATCAGCAACGATGTCGCCTTCAACGTGACCGGCGACAATGACATTGGCGGCCCTGATAGTGCCTTTCCAAAAACCATTGGGCGCAAGCGTAACGGTGCCCGTTATTTCGCAGTCACCGTCAATTTCCCCATTGATCAGGAAATCGCCCTGTCCGGAAAGGACGCCGGAGATCTTGCAGCCTTCGTTAATCAGCGTTGCCGAGCCGGCCGTGCGGTCGCGCAGTCGTCGCAAACGGGAGTCGTTCATGCTGATATGCTACAACAGCGAGTCACTATTGGCGATTCAATATCGAATATTGTGAGTCAGGAATTTGAAAAGCGCCTGGGGGCGCTCGTTGCCGAAAAAGATAATCTCCTCGCGCAGGGTCGTAAGGGCGTCGAAAAAGAGTCGCTGCGCGTGGATCGGGACGGGCACCTCGCACAAACCGAACACCCGGACGAGCTCGGTTCGGCGTTGTGGAATCGCTACATCACGACCGATTTCTCCGAGGCGCTGTTGGAGTTTGTTACGCCCGCTTTCGAGAACACCTGGGAGGCATTGCGCTTTCTCTGCGATATTCACCAGTTCACCTACCGGCACCTCGACGACGAATTGCTCTGGGTTGCGAGCATGCCTTGCCTTTTGCCTGATGATGCCGACATTCCGCTGGCACGATACGGCAAGTCCAATGTCGGCCAGATGAAGACGACGTACCGGCGCGGGCTCGGGCTTCGATACGGCAGACACATGCAGACAATTGCCGGCGTGCACTACAACTACTCATTGCCCGAGGTGTTCTGGCCGCGCTATCAGGAAATACTGGGTAATAGAAGTTCTATCGATGACTTTCGTTCCGACCAGTACTTCGCACTGGTACGCAATTTCCGCCGCTTCGGCTGGATAGTTCTGTATCTCTTCGGCGCGTCCCCCGCGATCTGCAAGTGCTTTGCCCGCAACGAGGACCTCGACATGCCCTCGCTCGATTCAGCAACCTGGTTCGAGCCCTACGGCACGTCACTGCGAATGTCGGATCTCGGTTATAGCAGCCAGAACCAGTCACGCATCAATATCTCGCTTAACGATCTTGATAGCTATGTCAGGGACCTGGCTGCCGCCATGCAGACGCCCGAACCGATGTACGAGAAAATCGGGGTGAAGGTAGATGGCGAGTATCGGCAACTGAACGCGAACAGGCTTCAGATCGAGAACGAGTACTACAGCTCGATACGCCCCAAACGCGTCGCCCGGTCGGGAGAACGCCCAACCACTGCGTTGCGTCGCGGCGGCGTTGAGTACGTCGAGATCCGATCGCTGGATATCAATATCGCGGATCCGTCAGGAATAAACCAGAACACGATGCGCTTCATCGAAGCTCTCCTTATTTACTGTTTGCTGGAGGAAAGCCCGCCACTCGACGACACGGGACTCGAGGAGACCAAGCGTAACCAGACCGGCATGGCCAAGAGCGGCAGGGATCCCGGGTTCAGGTTATTGCGCGACGGCGCGGAGGTTGCACCGGCCCATTGGGCCGGGGAAATACTGGACAAAGTGTCGGGCATCGCCGCAGTGATCGATCGGGCCGATGGGAGCGAAAGCTACGGGCAGGCCGTGCATCATATGCGTGAGCTCTTCAAGGAGCCCGACGCAACGCCCTCAGCGAGGTTGCTAGACGACATGCGCAGAGAAGGCCTGGGGTTCTTCGAGTACGGACTCGCCGTCGCCCGGAAACACAGGGACTACTTCGCGGAAATCGCGCCGCTCTCGCCGGAGCGATATGGCGATTTCGTGGATGAGGCCTCACGCTCGGTCGCGCAACAGCGCGAGGTCGAGGCCGGCGACACGATCAGTTTCGACGAATACCTGGCGAAGTATTTTTCCCAATAGACCGTCAGAACGGCAGGGGTACGCCGCTCTCGAACGCATAATCCCGATGCCATTCCTGCAGGCGGCGCGTCAGTGCGCCAGGTGCTCCGGAGCCTATCGTGCGGCCGTCCGCCTCGAGTATGGGCGTGAGCTCACCCATCGTGCCCGTCGTAAACACCTCGTCAGCCGAGTAAAGCTCGGTGAGTGACAGGTTTCTTTCGATTGCCGGAACATCCTGTTTCGTGCAGATGTCCAGGACCATCTTCCGCGTGATGCCGGGAAGACAGCTGTCGGCGTGCGGCGTGATCACCGTGCCGTCACGAACGATAAAGATGTTCGTATCGTTGGTTTCCGAAACAAAGCCCTGAATGTCCAGCATGATGGCTGCGTCGGCGCCGGCAACGTTGGCCTCGATCGATGCGAGGATGTTATTGAGCAGGTTGTTGTGGTGAATTTTGGAATCGAGGCACTGCGGCGTGTTTCTGCGGGTCGACGCCGTGACCACGCGGATGCCGTCATCCGAATAGACGGGCGGCTTCCACTCGGCCAGAACGATGAGCGTGCATCCCGACTGGTTGAATCGCGGATTCATACCCGAGGTTATTTTCTCACCACGTGTCAGCGTGAGACGCATATGGGCCTCATCACGCATGCCATTTGCTTCGAGAGTTCGAAATATGGCCTCGCGTACCTCTTCCGTGGACGGCACCCGGTCAAATGCTAGGGCCTTCGCCGAGTCCTGCAGGCGCCGCAGGTGCTCATCGAGCGCGGCCACCCGTCCCTGGTAAACACGCAGCCCCTCCCAGACGGCATCGCCGCCCTGAACGGAACTGTCGAAAACGGACACTTTGGCCTCGGCGCGAGGCAGGAGTTGGCCATTGACGAAAACGAGAATATCCGCGTTGCGGGGGTCATTCAGCTGCATGGTCAGGCTCCGTTGACTGGTGCGCGCAGGGCGCGATCGAACAATTTGTCGTACCAGGGCCTGCACTCGGCAAGCAGTCCCTCGAGATGCTCCGGAAAACCGGTCTTGGCAACATAGGGCGCAAAGCCCTTACTCTGATGAACGGCGTGATACCAGTGCGGCGCCCAGACGCCGTCTTCGGGCCGCGGTCCCGCCGGCCATTCGAGCATCTCCGCGTCGAATTCGAGTCCGGTACGGATGCAAAGTTGCTCGAGCACATGGGCCGGGTCCAGCAGTAGCTCGCGGGAGTCCAGCACGACGGGCGTTTGACCCTGGCTTTCAAGCCATTCGAACAGATGCCATTGTTGCTCGAGGCCCGTGTCGGCGAGCCGCGCATGCGGTAGCTGGATTATCAGTGATGGCAGCATCTCGCGCGGGTCTCGAACCAGGAATACGTTGCAGGTTTCCTGCATGAAGGATGTGTCGATCTCGACGAGATGGTGCGCCATATGCTTGAGAAAAAGGCGACGGGAGGTATCGGTCGCCTGTTCTTCGAGCAGGGCACGCATTACGTCATCGCCATCGCAGCTCATCGCGGCAATGATTTCGTCGCGGCCGGGGTGGTCGGCGCCCGAAACGCGCAGGTAGTGCCCGTACAGCGGCTCGTCAACGACACGCACATCGCGGCGTTGCGCGAAGCTGTACATCAGCGCCGTCGATACGTTTCGCGGCCCCGACCAGAGGCAAATGGCTTTTGTCATTGCTGGACCGGAAATCGGCCTCCGTCGTGTGCGCTCCGTCACAAATTGGTCGCGGAGAGTGTGACCTTACGGCCAATTTAACTAAACTTGGGACCATGTTTAAGACTTTCGTGTTCGGAATTTTGCTCGGTGTCGCCGCAGCGGCCGCCGCTTTGTATTATGTGCCCGTCGTCGACCAGGAGCGCGAGCAGTCGCTTATCGTCGTGCACCCGAACCATGGCAACACGGAATCGTTTCGCGTCAACGTTCCGATGGATCGAATCCTGATCGGTGCGCAGGGACAGGCCAGGCCGGAACCCGTCGGGCTGGATTGGCCGATGGATGAACAATTCAGCGGGCTGCGCACCGAGCTTTTCAAGGTCCGCAACGCCAAAGATGTTGTTGTCGGCGTTGCCAGCCGGATTTCTTCGAACTCCGACGAACGGGAAGAGATTATCGAATGGGTGCTGCACCTGCCGGCGCGAGGGTCGTTTTACGTCGAAATGCAGCCGACAGCCGCCGAGGGCGGCTATCGGATTGGCGAACTGCGAGCCGGAACGCGCGACTTCATCAGTCTGGAGGGGCAGGTAACCGAGCGCTGGGTCGCTGATACCAGCGGATTCGAGGGTGCACCGGCGGGCCGTATCGAACTGATCACGGTTTTCGTCAATCAGGAGGCCGAGCTTTGATCAAGTATCTGATAGCACTCATCGTCGGCATGCTGGCAGGCGTGGTACTTTTTGCGACGCTGCTCTATTTCAATCCGCTGACCAAACAGCAAAGCTTATCGCCGCTATCGGTATCGCAGCACGAAGTTGCCGTCCTGAACTACTCGGCCGTCGCCGCGGATTCGCTGATCTTCACGAACGATGGTGAGTCCCAGGTGCAGCCCTATCCCCCGAAGGTATTGCAGCTCTGGGAGGGGCCGGTGCGGAGCACTACGACCCGGGTCACGGTATTGTCCAACGCCGCGGACGAACCGGTGGGCATAGGCGTCAAGTTTTCGTCCGAATCCGAGACTACCGACATTCTCAACGGCCAGGCCAATGTCGACAGCGTATGGCACATCTATGTACCGCAGCGAGGCAGTTTTTTTGTCGCGCAGTCAGAAAATTACTGGAACTATATCCGCGATGTCGTGTTGCCGGCGTATTGGAGTTCGGGAGATAACTGGCGCGGTCAGTGGATGGGCCGTGTGACCTCAGGGCCCGGTGCTCTGGGAACCGCCCGCGTTGCAGGTGGCAGCGGCGATTTTGAAGGCCTTGAGAGCGAGGCTGTGGAAACCATGACCGCGAGGGCCTATTCGGTCGATAAAGGCCCGGTGGCGCTTCGCGGCCAACTGGCCGTGGAAATTCCGGGCGCAGAAGTGGCGGCTACGCCAGATCCCTGAGCAGAACTTCCTTGTCCGCGAGCACGCCGGCCTCGATGCTCGCGTGATTGGCGATCAGTGGTTTTGACTGCATGAACTCTCTGGGTGAATTGATCGCATCCACAGCAATAAGAGTTCCGTTGCGCAGGTAAAAACAGACGAAACCGGCGTCGGCGGGATTGCCGCGCAGCACGGTTTCATCATAGCCCTGGGACAAGCCGGCAATCTGCAGCTTGACGTCGTACTGGTCGGACCAGAACCACGGTACCTGCGCGTAGTGCGTCTCGATTCCGCAGATGTTCGCCGCTGCAGTTTTGGCCTGCTCCAGCGCATTGTGCACGGATTCGAGACGCAGCCGGCGATCATAGATGCTGTTCGGATGGGACGTGCAGTCGCCAATCGCATAGATATCGGGATCTTCCGTCTGACACCGGTCATCGACGACGATACCGTTGTCCACTGACAGGCCTGCGTCTTCCGCCAGCCCGGTATTTGGAGTGATGCCTACGCCGATAACCGCCATGTCTGCCGCGATGCGCTCATCGGTGCTCGTAACGACGTGCGTCAACCTGCCGGCGCCCTTGAAGGCCGCGATACCGGTCGACAGGCGGATGTCGACACCGTGGCTCGCATGCAGCTGCTCGTAGAATGCCGATACCTGCTCGGAGACGACGCGGCTCATGACACGCTCGGCCATCTCTACCACGGTAACCCGAAGGCCCGCCTGGCGGCAGACTGCCGCAACTTCGAGTCCGATATAACCGGCACCGACGATGACAATGCTGGCGGCGTTTTCGATATCGTTGCGAATCGCATCGACGTCGCCGATGCTGCGCAGGTAATGAATGCCAGCCAGATCGGCGCCAGGCACCCCGACACTTCGCACGCGCGAACCCGTCGCGATTACGAGTTTGTCGTAAGCAATGGACTGGCCGCCCGACGTCGATACTTCGTGTAAATCCCGATCTATTCGTTCAACGCGCGTGTCGAGCATGATGTCGATGTTGTCGTCCGCATAGAACGATGCGGGCTTGAAATAAAGACGCTCGGGTAACATTTCGCCGGCGAGATATTTCTTTGACAGCGGCGGTCGCTGGTACGGCAGATAAGGTTCTTCGCCCACGAGCACGATGCGCCCAACGAAGCTGTGCTGCTTCAATGAGGCGACGACCTGACCGGCTCCGTGGCCGGCGCCAACGATGACAACGGACTGTGACATTCTGCTTTTCCGCCTATGAGATCGCCTGCAACGGCCAGAGAACAGGCAGTAACACCATGACCGTGATGAAGACGACGATCGTCAGCGGCACGCCCACCTTGAGGTAGTCGATAAACCGGTAACCGCCCGGACCCATGACGAGAATATTCGCCGGGTGGGAAATCGGGCTCGTGAAGCTCGCCGATGCCGCCATCGCGACGGCCATCATTGCTGTGTACGGCTGCAGGCCCATGTCCGCCATGGCGGACAACACGATGGGCGACATTAGCACGACGAGTGCGGCGGTCGGAATGATCATTGTGGCCATGGCCGTCAGAATATAGAGACCCATGATGACGGGCCACGGGCCGGCGTCGCCGAGGATGTTCATGACCTGGTTTGCCAGATAGGTCGCGGCTCCCGTGTCCTGCATGGCAGTGCCGAGCGGCAGCATGCCTGCGATGAGAAATATCGCACGCCAGTCGATTGCACGATATGCCTGTTCCATGTTCAGACAACCGGTCAGCACCATGATGCTGCCGCCGACGACAGCGGCGATGGCGATCGGTGCGTAGCCGAGCATGACGGACAGGACCACACCCAGCATGATTGCGGCGGCAAGCGGAGCGCGTCGCGTGTCGGGCGGCTCCTGGCCGAGCGGTGTCAGGATGAGAAAATCGGAATCCGACGAGAGTAATTGCAGGCGATCGCGCGGACCCAGCAACAGCAATGCGTCACCGATCTGCAGCCGCTCGTCGGCAAGGTCCGTACCGATCGTGTCGCCCTCACGCCAGATGCCGGCGAGCTCGATGCCATAGCGTTCGCGAAAGTTGAGTTCACCGACGGTTCGGCCTGCAAGGCTGCTGCGGGGATCCAGCGTGGCGTCCATCAGCGTCAGGCGCTCGGACTCGAATGCGCCGAGGCTCGACGATACCGTGGTCTCGATCTCCAGCTCCTGTAAGCCGCGCAACACGTCGAGATCCGAGGGCTGGCCTTCGATCAGCAGCAGGTCGCCGCCCTGCAGCTCCGTGTCACCGCGTGGCATGACCTGAAGCGAGCTCTCGCGAAAGATCGCATTGACGCGGAAGTCGAAGACTTCAGCCAGGCGACTCTTTGCGAGCGAGGCACCAACGAGGTCCGAGTCTTTGGGCAGACGCACGACGAACATGCGCTCATCCGCATGATACTGTTCCTCGAGCTGCTCGGGCGTGAGGATCTGTACGTCGGAAAAGTCCGCGTACTTTTCCAGTTGTTCGATGGCCTCAGTCTCGCCTTGCACCAGCAAGCGTTCGCCTTTACGGATGGGCACGTAGGCGAGATTCGTCAGGCGATACCGGTTGCGGCGCTGCAGGCCGACGACAGCGACATCGAAGCGCGAGCGAAACGCCGCATGCCGGACGAGTTCCGTTACGAGCGGTGAGGTTTCGGCAACCGTGACTTCAGCGTAGGCGATCTTCGCTGCCACCATTGATTTGAGGACGGGCGCTTCACGCTCGATGACGAGGTCGGACCAGCGGCGCAGCTCGCGGAACTGGTCGATACGGCCCTGGACCAGGATACCGTCGCCACTGCGGAGTATCGTCTGCCGATTGGGCAAGGGATCCGATCGGCCACCGCGGAACAACGCGAGGATGATCAGCCCGGTCGAAGTGCCGATGCGGCTTTCCGCCAGCGTCTTGCCGACGAGGATCGAGTCCTGCGGGACGCGAATCATGTAAGTATGCTCGTGCAGCTTGTAGCGCGACCGTAATTTGCGCTGACTGAGGTGTTTACCGTGCTCGGCCTTTTTCTTCGGCAGCATGAAACGGCCGAACAGGGCGACGAACAGCACGCCAATGGCCATGACGCCACCGCCGAGCTTCGTGAAACTGAACAACTCGAATGGCTCATGGCCGCTGCGGGCCAGCGATTCGCTGATGAGCAGGTTCGGCGGCGTACCGATCAGGGTCATCAGGCCGCCGAGCAAGGTGGAATAGGCCAGTGGCATCAGCAGCCGCGATGCTGGTATGCGCGTCCTGCGTGACACTTCGACGACAACAGGCAGCATCAGGGCAGCAACGCCGATGTTGTTCATGAATGCGGACAGGACTGCGCCCGTCAGCATGATGACGATGATCATCGCGAACTCGCGCCGCCCGGCGAGCCGCATGACCTGGCGACCGATGATGTCCGCGATACCCGTGCGCGTCAGGCCCTCCGAGAGGATGAACATCGCCCAGACCGTGATGACGGCGCTGTTCGCGAATCCGGCAAACGCCTTTTCGGGCGTGATGATGTCGCCGAGCCCGATCGCGAGTGCGCCCAGCACGAGCAGGGCGACCAGGTCCATGCGAATGACCTCGCTGATGAACAAAATCAGCGAAATAACGAGGATTGCGAGGACGAATGCGATCTCAAAGGTCATTGCTGCAGCAGTATGCGGAAAAATTGCTGCAACGCAAAGGGCGCAGATTCCGGAATTTTCTTGTCGTGACAAGCACCTGAGCTTGTAAATTCATCCAGTACTGTATAAAAATACAGATAATCTGAGAGGATGAAATCATGCAGTTGGCGGAGTGCTCCAGCGACTATCTGGAAATGCTGAATCCGGCGCAACGCGGCGCGGCAATATTCGGCGAACAAAAAGACGGGCAATTCCGAGCGGGCCCGCTGCTGATCATCGCCGGCGCGGGAACCGGAAAGACAATGACACTGGCGCATCGCGTCGCGCACCTGTTGATCGAGGGCGTCAGCCCCGAGCGCGTCCTGCTGCTCACGTTTACGCGACGTGCGGCCCAGGAAATGAGCCGGCGCGTCGATACGATCGTGCGTCAGGCGCTGGGCGAACGCGCACCCGGGCTGATATCTGCCGGCGTGCTGCCCTGGTCCGGAACGTTTCATGGCGTGGCGAATCGTTTGTTGCGGCGATTCGCTGCCAACCTCGGCCTGGATCCGGGGTTTTCCGTTCTCGATCGCGGCGACGCCGCGGACCTTATCGATGTTACGCGTCACGAACTGGCGCTGTCGAAGAAGTCGCGGCGCTTTCCCAAGAAAGATACCTGCCTCGCAATTTATTCGCGCTGCGTCAATGCGCGAAAGCAGCTTGTCGATGTGCTCGATGACAGCTATCCCTGGTGCGCAGATTGGGAAGCTGAGTTGCGCGATCTGTTCCGGCATTACGTCGAGCGCAAGCAGCAATCGCAGGCGCTCGACTACGACGATCTGCTGCTCTACTGGAGCCATCTCGTCGGCGACGAGGAATTAGGCGAGGAAATCGGGAGCTGGTTCGATCATATTCTCGTTGACGAATACCAGGACACGAACCTCGTCCAGGCAGAGATCCTGCGCGCGCTGAAACCCGAAGGCAGCGGCCTGACCGTTGTCGGTGACGATGCGCAGTCGATCTATTCGTTTCGCGCGGCCGAAGTCGAAAACATCCTCGGCTTTCCCGATCAGTACATGCCGACGGCAGAAATAATTACGCTGGAGCAAAACTATCGTTCGACCCAGGCCATACTCGACACGGCCAACTGCCTGATTGCCGAAAGCGATCGCCAGTACAGAAAGAATCTGTTCTCACTCGATCGTCATGGTGGCAAGCCGCGCTATGTCACGGTCGAAGATTCGGATGCCGAGGCCGAATACGTTGTCGAGGAGATTCTCGAGAACCGCGAGAAAGGCATGCAACTCATGGATCAGGCGGTGCTGTTCCGCGGCTCACACCATTCGGATCGTCTCGAACTCGAACTGGTTCGACGCAACATTCCCTACGTCAAGTACGGCGGTTTGAAATTTCTCGAGGCGGGGCACGTCAAGGATGTGCTTTCCATCCTGAAGTGGGCGGAGAATGCGAAGAATGAGGTCGCCGCATTTCGTGTGCTCAAGCTGTTGCCGGGCATGGGGCCCGCGTATGCGTCGAGGTGTTTCGAATACCTGGCGATGAAGGATTTCTCGATTCCTGCGCTTGCCGATTTTCAGCCGCCGTCGGCGACCCGGGGTGACTGGCCCGCCTTTTGCGGGTTGATGCGCTCGCTGGCGGCAGAAGAGTTCGACAGCAATACCTGGCAGTCACAATTGGGCGAAGTTCGGCACTGGTATCAACCTCACCTGGAGCGCCTCTACGATGGCCTGGACACGCGCGAGGCCGACCTCGAACAGCTCGAGCAGATTTCCGGGCGGTATCCGACGCGCGAACGATTCCTCACCGAGCTGACGCTTGACCCGCCAAGTGCAGCCGGTGATCTCGCAGGCGATCCATTGCTCGACGAGGATTACCTGATCCTGTCGACCGTGCATTCGGCGAAGGGGCAGGAGTGGGATGCCGTTTATGTCCTGAACGTATCGGACGGCGTGTTTCCGTCGGAGTTCGCTACGGGCAAACCCGAAATGATCGACGAGGAGCGGCGTCTGCTCTACGTGGCGATGACTCGTGCAAAGCAGGAGCTGTCACTGGTTGCGCCGCTCAGGTACCACGTTACGCAGCAGCGCAGGGATGGAGACAAACACGTGTACGGCGCTCGCAGCCGGTTCCTCACCGATACGCTGCTCAGCACGATGGAACGCATGTATTCCGGACGGAGCGAGGCGACGAACTCCCAGACTGTCAAATCCGACAGGCGGCTGGATGTGGCAAGCCGGATGAGGCAGATGTGGTAAAAATAGCGGTGGCCTGGGGGGCCACCGCCATGCGGAACGAGACAAACAGCATAAGGGTGGTTTGTTTGTTACGTCGTCCAGTAATTTAGATGCGGCAGAGGGCCGTTTTGTTGCAACGAAGATGGAATAATGACGACATATTTTCCGAAATATGAGTTTCGGAAATTACCGTCTTTTTTGCCGGGTTTTGGGGAAGGGTCATGAGTGCTGCGGAAAACGTGCGAAGCCAGGTGTCCGAAGAGGAGTGGCGGGTTCGCGTGGATCTCGCAGCCTGCTACCGCCTGACTGCAATTCACGGCTGGGATGACCTCGTATTCACTCACATATCGGCACGTGTGCCGGGCCCGGACGAGCATTTCCTGATCAATCCCTACGGCATGCTGTTCGAGGAAATCACGGCGAGCAGTCTCGTCAAGGTCGACCTGAACGGCGACATCGTTCTCGACTCTCCATACCCCATGAATCCGGCCGGCTTTATGATCCACAGCGCAGTGCACGAGGCACGCGAGGACGCCGGCTGCGTGATTCATACGCACACGAAAGCAGGTATCGCGGTCTCGATACAGGCGGATGGTCTGAGGCCACTTTCGCAGGTCTCCCTGGTTCCCTTTGCGACGCTGGGCTATCACGATTACGAAGGCATTGCGCTAAACGAGGAAGAAAAGCCGCGGCTCGTGGCTGATATCGGCGATAACAAAGCCATCATCCTGCGCAACCACGGCTTGCTGACGACGGGCGAAACGGTGGCCGATGCTTTCCTGATGATGTACGCACTCGAGACGGCCTGTCAGATCCAGGTTTTGGCGCAGTCAATGAGCAGTGATCTGATCCAGGTACCGCAAGCTATCGTCGACGGCATCACCGCACAGGCAGAAATGGTCACGAAAGGGCTTGGCGGGGAAATCGCGTGGCCGGCCTTGCTCAGGAAACTCGACCGGCAAGACAGCTCCTACAGGAACTAGCCAGCGCAACAGGCGCAATCAGCACATGAAAGAGCAGGGACCGGAACCTCCGTTTTTAGCCGCAGTTCGCGAGTTTATGAGGCTGGAGTCGGCTGGCGGCATTCTGCTGCTGGTGGCCGCGGTGCTGGCGCTATTCATCGCGAACTCGCCTCTTTCGGGCCTGTATGAGTCGCTGCTCGACACCACGGTTGCAATCCAGGTCGGGCAACTCGTCATCAACAAACCGCTGTTGCTATGGATCAACGATGGCCTGATGGCCGTCTTCTTCTTCCTGATCGGACTCGAGATCAAACGGGAGATCATGGAAGGTGAGCTGTCCTCCCTTTCGCAGGTTGTCTTGCCGGGCATGGGCGCAATTGGCGGCATGGTTGTGCCCGCGGCGATCTATGCCTGGTTGAACTGGGGGGACGCAATCGCTCTCGATGGTTGGGCCATACCTGTAGCGACGGACATCGCTTTTGCGCTGGCATTGCTGGCAGCCTTTGGTACGCGCGTTCCGATCGCACTCAAAGTCTTTCTGCTGACCCTGGCGATCTTCGATGACCTCGCGGCTATCGTGATCATCGCTATTTTCTACTCGCAGGATCTTTCCGTTACGGCATTGATTGCCGGTGCGGCCATATTGCTGTTAGCCATCGGCATGAACCGCGCGGGCGTCACACGCGTCTCGACTTACGTCCTGCTCGGCGTCGTGCTCTGGGCTGCCGTGCTGAAGTCCGGAGTGCATGCGACCCTGGCCGGGGTCCTCGTCGCGCTCTGCGTACCCATGCGAGGCAGGCATGGAGCATCGCCTCTGCGCTCGCTTGAGGATGATCTTCACGGTCCGGTGGCCTACGCAATCCTGCCGATATTCGCGTTCGCAAATGCCGGAATATCATTCGCCGGAATCTCGCTCACGGACCTCACCCACCCCGTGACAACGGGCGTCACGGCGGGGCTGGTGATCGGCAAACCGGTCGGGATCCTGGCTTTCGTCGCCCTCGCGGTCGCCGCTGGCTGGGCACAACTCCCGAGAGGAACGAGCTGGCTGCAGGTTCTGGGGGTGGCATTTGCCTGCGGCATCGGCTTCACGATGAGTCTTTTCATCGCCGGCCTCGCCTTCGAGCATGGCAGTGGTGCGTATTTCAGCGGCGATCGACTGGGGATTCTGCTGGGCTCCGCGCTGTCAGCGCTCGTCGGGTTCGTATTGCTTCACTTCAGCCTGCCGGCGAAACAGCCGCCCGAGTAGAGCGGCGGCGGACTTGTTAACTGAGAAATATCGCATAGGCAGGATTATCGCTCTCTTCCCAATGCGGATAGCCGAGTTCGGCCAGGTGTGCCTCGAGTTCGTCGGTTTCGTCTTCCGGCACGTCGATGCCGGCAAGGATGCGGCCGTAGTCGGAGCCGTGGTTGCGGTAGTGGAACAGGCTGATGTTCCAGTCGGTGCCGATGGCGTTCAGGAAATCGAGCAGCGCGCCGGGGCGCTCCGGAAACTCGAAGCGGAACAGGCGTTCATTTTCGATGCCCGGCGATCGTCCGCCGACCATGTGGCGAACGTGCAGCTTGGCCATCTCGTTTTCGGACAGGTCCTCGACCGGGTAGCCGGCCTTTTGCAGAGTTTCCAGTATCTCCCTGCGTTCCGTGATTCCGCGAGTCAGTTGCACGCCGACAAATATGTGGGCGTCTTTTGCGTCCGAATAACGGTAGTTGAATTCCGTGATGCCGCGCCGGCCGACAATTTCGCAAAAGCGACGAAAACTTCCGGGCTGTTCCGGAATCTCGGCGGCGAGCAACATCTCGGTTTGCTCGCCGACGGCCGCACGTTCGGCGATGTGCCTCAATCGATCGAAATTGACGTTTGCGCCGCAGTTGATCGTAACGAAGACCTGGTCCTCGCAACCGTGCTCCGCAATGTATTTCTTGGCGCCCGCAACGCTGAGTCCGCCGGCCGGTTCGACGATCGAGCGCGTGTCTTCGAATATGTCGCGTATGCCCGCGCAGATCTGATCCGTGTCCACGGTGACGATCTCATCGACGTAATTACGGCAGAGGCGAAACGTCTCGTCGCCAACCCGTCGCACGGCGACGCCGTCGGCAAAGATGCCGACATGATCCAGCGTGACGGGCTCGCCAGCCTCGATCGAGTCGCGCATGGCTGCCGAGTCTTCGGGCTCGACGCCAATGATCCTGATATCCGGCCGCACTGTTTTGACGTATGTGGCTATCCCGGCGATCAGACCACCGCCACCGATAGGGACGAATATGGCGTCTATGTCCTCGCTTGCCTGGTTCAGGATTTCCGCCCCGATCGTTCCCTGGCCGGCGATGACGTCGGGATCGTCGAACGGATGGATGAACACCAGCCCCTGCTGCTGCTCGAGCTTGCGGCTGTGGGCATAGGCTTCGTCATAGTTGTCGCCGTGCAGGACGACCTCGCCACCGAGTGAGACGACCGAGTCGACCTTGATCGACGGCGTCGTCACGGGCATGACGATAACGGCCCTGATGCCTCGACGCTGGGCTGCAAGCGCCACGCCCTGGGCGTGATTGCCCGCCGAGCTGCAAATGATGCCGTTTTGTACCGCATCGTCCGGAAGCGCGGCGATCCTGTTATATGCCCCGCGCAGTTTGAATGAGAACACCGGCTGCAGGTCTTCTCGTTTCAACCAGACCCGATTGCGGACCCTGGCGGACAGATTGCGCGCGAAATCGAGCGGTGACTGTATCGCCACATCATAGACTGCCGCCTCCTCGACGCGCTTCCTGAAGTTTACGTCGCTCATTGGAGCTCTTATCGCACACACGCTGACCACCCGCAAAGGTTGCAGGTGTAATCCGTTTGCAGACAGCTCATAATCGCCGCCATGGAGAAGTTGTTAATCACAAACGCCCGGCTGATCAATGAGGGCGAGATCCGCGATGTGGACGTCCTCGTCGAGGGCGAGCGAATAGCAAAGGTGGCCGGAAGCATTAGCGCAGAAGACGGAGTCGACGTCATTGATGCCGCGGGCTGCTGGCTAATTCCCGGCATGATTGACGACCAGGTCCATTTCCGCGAGCCCGGCCTGACCGCGAAGGGCGACATGGCGACCGAATCCGCAGCAGCTGTCGCAGGCGGCATAACCAGCTTCATGGACATGCCGAACGTCAATCCGCTGACGACGACCGTCGAGGCACTGGCAGACAAGTACCGCATGGCCGAAGGCCGGTGTACCGCAAACTACGGTTTTTACCTCGGCAGCACGAACGGCAACATCGAGGAAATCAAGAAGCTCAAGGTAGGGGACGGTTGCGGCATAAAGGTGTTCATGGGCGCATCCACAGGCGACATGCTGGTCGATGACCCGGATACGCTGGAGCAGGTATTCGAGTATGCGCCCGTCATCGTCTTAACGCACTGCGAAGACTCGCCCACGATATGGGCGAACGAGGAGCGTGCTAAAGAGAAGTACGGTGATGACGTGCCGATGTCGGAGCATCCAAACATCCGTTCCGCCGAGGCCTGCCTGAAGTCTTCGACGCTAGCAACAGATCTGGCGAAAAGACATGACGCGCTGCTGCATGTTTTGCATCTGACGACAGCCGCGGAAATGGCGCTGTTCTCGCCGGCGCACCGCTCGGAAAAGCGCATTACAGCCGAGGTGTGCGTTCATCATCTCTGGTTTGACGAATCAAGCTATGAGGAACTCGGCACGCGTATTAAATGCAATCCGGCGATAAAAAAGGCCAGCGACCGCGAAGGTTTGCTTACTGCACTGAACGAGGGCCGCATCGATATCGTGGCGACCGATCATGCGCCGCATCTCATAGACGAAAAGAACAGCAGCTACTTCAAGGCGCCGGCCGGTTTACCGCTCGTGCAGCACGCATTGCTGTCGTTGTTCGATCTGGCTGCCGCAGGAACGATCGGTGTCGAGCTGCTCGTCGATCGCACGAGCCACGCACCGGCGGATATTTTCGGCGTTGCGGAACGCGGCTATGTCCGCGAAGGCTATTTCGCCGACCTGGTCATCGTCGATTCCGCCAGGCCGTACCGTGTCGAGCCCGCCAATGTGCTTTACAAGTGTGGCTGGTCGCCGTTCGAGGGACACGCATTCTCGTCGACGGTCGACACGACAATCGTTAATGGACGGGTCGTTTACCGGGACGGGCAGCTGACCGGCACGCCGGCTGGCCGGCGCCTCGAATTCAGCCGCGCGAGATAAGCCCAAAAACTGTTTACTTTCCTCCCGATCTCGCTATGCTAGCGGCCATTGTGGGGCCGACAGATACTTCCCATCCCGACTATTTCCACAAGGTCGTCGACTGCCAGTGGGCCTGTCCCGCCCATACTGACGTTCCCCTCTATATTCGCCTGATTGCGCAGGGGCGGTTTTCGGACGCCTATATAGAGAATCGCAATTCGAATGTATTTCCGGGAATCCTCGGCCGTGTCTGCGATCGCCCCTGCGAGCCGGCATGCCGCCGCGGCCGTGTCGAGGATCGCCCGGTGGCCATTTGTCGGCTGAAGCGCGTTGCCTCGGATCATCGCGATGACATCACCGATCGGCTGCCGAAAGGTGCCGAAAAATCCAACGGCAAGAAGGTCGCCCTCCTCGGCGCAGGCTGTGCGTCGCTCACGGTTGCAAACGATCTGCGCCCGCTCGGTTATGACGTAACCATTTTTGAGGCGCTGGACGCCACCGGCGGCCTGATGCGGACCAACATCCCGCAGTTCCGGCTACCGCCGAAAGTGCTCGATGAGGAAATCCGGTACATCCTCGACATGGGCGTGGATCTGAAACTCAATCACCGCATCGACAGCATGAAAGCGCTGCTCGAGGAAGGCTACGACGCGGTTTTCGTCGGCACGGGCGCGCCCAAGGGCAAGAACCTCGAAATTCCCGGCCGCTACGACACGGAAAACATCCATATCGGCATCGAGTGGCTCGAGTCGGTGGCCTTCGATCACATCGACAAAATCGGCAAGCGCGTGCTGATCATCGGCGTCGGCAACACGGCTATGGATTGCTGCCGGACGTCGCTGCGTCTGGGTGCGAGCGACGTCAAGGTCATGGCGCGGAAGCCGCGCGGCTTCTTCAAGGCATCCGACTGGGAACTCGAGGATGCCGAGGAAGAAAATGTCGAAATCCTCGTCAATCATTCGCCCAAAGAGTTCGTTATCGAGGATGGCAAGCTCGTCGGCATGGTATTCGAGAACATGGAATACAACATCGACGAGGACGGCCGCATCGATCGCGGCACGGTCGTCGGCGAAACGATGATCCCCTGCGACGATGTAATTCTTGCCATCGGCCAGGACAACGCGTTTCCGTGGATCGAGCGCGATATCGGCATCGAGTTCAATGAATGGGATTGTCCGGTCGTGGACGAAACCACAATGATGTGCAGCCGTGACGGCATTTTCTTCGGCGGTGACGCAGCGTTCGGACCCAAGAACATCATCTGGGCCGTCGCACACGGCCATGAAGCGGCCATTTCGATTCACAAGTACTGCCAGGGCGAGGACCTTGCGCATCGGTTGCCTCGTGGAATCAATCTTGCGACGCAGAAGATGGGTATGCACGAATGGAGTTACTCGAACGACTACGATCCGAGTGCGCGCCGGATTGTCCCGCACGTCGACCTGAAAGAGCGTTTCAAGAAGATCGATATCGAGGTCGAACTCGGTTTTAGCGCAGAGCAGGCGGCGGCCGAGGTAGAGCGCTGTCTCAATTGCGATATTCAGACGGTATTTACCACCGAACTCTGCATCGAGTGCGACGCCTGCATCGACATTTGCCCGGTTAACTGCCTCACGATAACAGTGAATGGCGAGGAGGCAGATCTCCGCACGAGGTTGTCCGCACCGGCGTTGAATGAAGACCAGGCCCTGTATGTATCTGGCGGATTGCCACAGACGAACCGCGTCATGGTCAAAGACGAAGATCTCTGTGTGCACTGCGGCCTGTGCGCCGAGCGCTGTCCGACAGGCGCCTGGGACATGCAAAAGTCGCGAGTACTGATTCCTTATGCCGTTGATGAGGCGGCCGAAAACAAGTCCCGATCCAGCGCCGCCTGATCGAGTAAACCGAAGTGGCAACAACAAACGACGTCGTCATCAAGATCGCTACCGTCAACGGCACGGGATCGGCCAGCGCGAACGGTTTGCTCAGGAAGTCGATTTTCCGCATGGGTGTTCCGGTCGTCGGCAAGAACTATTTCCCATCGAATATTCAGGGTCTGCCCACATGGTACGAGATTCGCGTATCGGGCGACGGCTATACCGCACGATCGGATCGCGTCGACGTCATGGTCGCGATGAACGCGCAGACCTATGCGAAAGATCTCGGTGATGTCAGTCCCGGTGGCTGGTTGATTTATGACTCCACCTGGCCACGCAATCGGCTGCTCGATCGCGATGACATCACGGTGCTCGGTGTCCCGTTGTCGAAAATGTGTAACGAAAGCTTCGACGGAGCGCGCGCCCGCATCCTGATGAAGAACATCGCATACGTCGGTGTGCTTGCCGCTCTGCTCGAGATCGATCTAGACACGATCAAGGCGCTCCTTGAAGAGACGTTTGCCTCCAAGGCTCACCTGATCGATTCGAACATGAAGGCAATTCACCTCGGCTACGACTACGCGAAGGAGAATTTCGTGTGTCCGCTGCCGAGCAAGGTCGAGGAGATGGACAAGACGAAAGGGCATATCGTCGTCGACGGCAATACGGCCGCAGGCCTCGGCTGCCTGTACGCCGGGGCGACGGTCGGTGCCTGGTATCCGATTACGCCGTCGACCTCGCTCATGGACGCATTTCGCGGCTTTTGCCAGCGGTACCGTATCGATCCGGAGAGTGGCAAGCGTACTTATTGCATTATTCAGGCGGAAGACGAGCTCGCGGCGATCGGCATGGTGCTCGGCGCGAGCTGGATGGGCGCGCGGTCTTTCACGCCGACCTCGGGTCCGGGTATTTCGCTGATGAGCGAATTCATCGGTTACGGGTATTACGCGGAGATTCCTGCGGTCATATTCAATGTGCAGCGTACGGGCCCGTCGACAGGTATGCCGACGAGAACACAGCAGTCCGACATTCTGGCCTGCGCCTACGCTTCTCACGGCGATACGAAAAACGTACTGCTGTTCCCGGCCGACCCGGCCGAGTGTTTCACCATGGCGCAGACGTCTTTCGATCTTGCGGAGCGCCTGCAGACGCCGGTCATGGTCATGTCGGACCTCGACATCGGCATGAACGACTGGATGGTGCCCGATTTCCAATTCGACGAGAAGAAAGGCTTCGATCGCGGCAAGGTGTTGTCGGCAGAGGAGCTCGAGGAGATGGAGGCGTTTTACCGCTACCTCGACGTCGACGGGGACGGCATCCCGTATCGCACGCTGCCGGGCGTGCATCCGAAGGGTTCGTACTTCACGCGCGGATCGGGTCATACAAAGTACGGCGCTTACACGGAAAACTCACACGACTACCAGGAAGTCATGGATCGGCTTCTGCTCAAGTGGGAGACGGCGCGCAAGATTGTGCCCGAACCGGACATCGAGTACTCGGAATTCAACAAGGCTGCAATCCTGAGCGTTGGCAGCAGCCACTGTGCCTGTGTCGAGGCGCGCGACCGGCTGGCAAGGCAAAACGTCAATCTCAACTACTGCCGTATCAGGGCGTTTCCGTTCAATGACTCGGTGAAAGAGTTTATCGACAGGCATGATGTTGTTTACGTGGTCGAGCAGAACCGCGATGCGCAGCTGCGTACGCTGCTGATGATCGACTCCGCAGCGGACCCGTCCAGGCTCGTGTCGGTACTGCATTACGACGGCATGCCGCTGCATGCCGGCTTCGTTGTCGAAAGGATCCTCGAGGAAATTGCGAAGGGGCGTGCGGCATGAGTTACATCGCGAAACCGAAAGTTACGCATCCGAACATGCCGCGCAATGCGCTCGGAATGACGGTGCGTGATTACGAGGGCGCTGTATCGACGCTGTGCGCCGGCTGCGGCCACGATTCGGTGACCGCGGCAATCGTGCAGGCGGTATTCGAATTGAACATCGAGCCATACAGGCTTGCCAAGATGAGCGGTATCGGGTGTTCGTCGAAAACGCCCGCGTACTTTGCCAGCCAGTCGCACGGATTCAATGCCGTACACGGGCGCATGCCCTCGGTCACGACAGGCGCCAACGTGGCCAATCGTGACCTGATGTACATCGGTGTTTCCGGTGACGGCGATTCTCTGTCAATCGGTGCGGGCCAGTTCGTGCATGCGATACGGCGCAATCTCAATATGTGCTACATCATCGAGAACAATGGCGTGTACGGCCTGACAAAGGGCCAGTTTTCTGCCTCTGCGGATATTGGCAGCAAGCCGAAGAAAGGCCTGCCCAACCAGCAGGAGCCGATCGATCCGGTCAGCACGGCCCTGAGCCTGGGCGCCACCTATATCGCGCGGAGTTTTTCGGGCGACAAGGAACAGCTCGTACCGTTGATCCAGGGTGCCCTGCTGCATCCGGGTTTCGCGCTTGTGGATGTCATCAGCCCCTGCGTTACCTTCAACGACCACGAAGGCTCGACAAAAAGCTATGCGCATACGCGGCAGTTTTATCATCACGTCGTCGATGCCGATTTCATTCCACCGGCCACAGAGATCAGGGCTGCTTACGACGAAGGTGCGGCCATGCCCATCGAGCTGCATGACGGCAGCAAGATCGTTCTTCGTAAACTCGACAAGGACTACGATCCCACCAGCCGCGCGTCGTCTTTCAAATATCTGCGCGACCATTTCAATGCCGGCGAGATCATCACGGGCTTGCTCTATGTCGACGAGTCCCGCAAGGAGATGCACGACCTGATGGGGAATGTCGACACACCATTATGTGAGCTCGATCTGGACACACTGAATCCGGGTGCGAAAGAGCTGGAGAAGATACTCAGCCGCTACCGCTAGACAACGCGAGGCAAGAACAATGAAGAACAACCGTCGTGATTTCATCAAGGCAGGATTACTCGGCGGCGTGGCTGCGGCGACCTATCCGACCCTTTCCCACGGGTCATCGCATGAAGGCGAAGCCGATAATACGCTGTCGGGATCATTGGACATACTCGTTCTCGGTGGCACAGGGTTTATCGGCCCGCACATGGTTCGCGAAGCGCTGCGCAAAGGCCATTCGGTGACGCTATTCAATCGCGGCCGCACGAACAACACGCTGTTCCCCGATCTCGAAACCATCAAGGGCGACCGCGATGGCGGCCTGGACGGCCTCGAGGGCCGCAAGTGGGATGTCGTCATCGACAATTCGGGTTACGTACCGCGGCATGTGAAGGATTCCGCGCGCCTGTTATCCGACAATACCTCCTATTATCTCTACATTTCGACGGTTGCCGTCTACAAGGATTTCAAGCAAGCGAATCACGAAGATTCGCCGCTGGCAACGATCGAAGACGAAACGGTCGAGGAGGTAACCGGCGAGACCTACGGTCCGCTCAAGGCGCTGTGCGAACAGAAAGCGCGGCAGGAGATCGGCGACGATCGTTACTGCGTACTGAGGCCGACCTATATTGCCGGTCCGGGCGATCATACGGACCGCTTTTCCTACTGGGTGATTCGAGCCGCCAAAGGCGGGGCAATGCTCTGGCCGGGCTCACCGAATCACGTCGTACAGGTCGTCGACGTACGCGACCTGGCGAATTTCACGATCCGTTGTGTGGAACAGCTGATTACAGGCGTCTACAACATGGTTAATCCGGAAGGCGCCTATAACATGGGCATGCTGCTGGCAGACGCTCAGGCCGTGACGGCGACGGAAGTGGATCCGGTATGGGTCGACGAGGCCTTCATCGAAGAGCACACTGTCCGCGCCAACGGGGGGTTGCCTGTATGGCATCCGCAAACCGGTCCCGACGCGGCGAATTTCGGGACTTCAGGCGCGCGGGCACGCGCGGCGGGTATGCACAGCCGACCAGAGCGGGAAACGGCGAGAGACTTGTGGCGCTGGTGGAACACGCTGCCCGCAGAGCGCACGGCGAAGCCCCGCGCCGGCCTTACGGCCGAACGCGAGGCTGAACTGATTTCGCTCTGGAGAGAAAAAAACGCCTAGGCTAGTTCCAGAGCCGCTTCCACCACGGCTCGTCTGACTTCGGTCGCTGGCCGTCGATGTAGTCGATTTTCGCGCGGATATCATCGATATCCCAACCCGTAAGATTGGCGAGTGTCTGGGCTTCCTTGTCCTGCCGGTCGCGGGTTCTCGTGATATAGCCCGAAGCGTCGCAGCTCGTCTTGCCCGTAAACGGGTGCCGGATTACGTAGCGCCCCTGGTAGTTACTCCGATCGCCGGTCTCCTGGAACACGAGGTCCTCCGGAAAGTGCTCGCGGTCGTAGCGCACGTGCAGTCGTGTTACGAACACGTTCTGGGCCGGTGACGGTGCGATGCGGCCAGGTCCCGTCTCGTTCACCCAGAAAACGCCGAGGCGCCGGAGCTCGTCTGCGCTGAGCGGATCCGCCGCGCAGGGATCGCACCAGGCCATGTCCCAGGCATATTCGAGGAACACGGCGCGTTCGTTCTCCCTGACCGTTTGCTTCTCGAACATCGTGCGATAAAAATCCGCGAACTCGGACTCGACGAATTCCGGTATTTCGACGTTGCTCGGCAGTTTCACCGTGCGGTAGTTGGTGGTTTCCACGCGGCCGGTGCGCGTCAATGCATAGACGTACAGTTCCTGCTTGTCCTTTGCGTTCAGCGTGCCGAGCCGGATAGGCAGCATGAACTTGTTGCTCTCGTAGGCAACCTGGATG